>Ga0190361_1000132_pt1 | contig 30549 bp, 36 predicted proteins | sample 48721845_MG_FD_161273 | JGI IMG/M metagenome (GOLD analysis project Ga0190361, IMG submission 161273) | Hydrothermal vent microbial mat bacterial communities from Southern Trench, Guaymas Basin, Mexico - 4872-18-4-5_MG | ecosystem: Environmental > Aquatic > Marine > Hydrothermal vents >... | reverse complement strand
GTATGTTCATTTGATGATCCCTCCTCGTGTTATTGCCCTTATTGGCTTTAGCATGAGGAGGGAGCTTATTCTCCTTTGCTCTTTTAATACTATCCCCCCCTTCCTTATCTCGAAGCTCTCCTTTATTCTTTCCTTCTCTCCCTCTGTTATCTTACACCCCCTTTCTATTAACTGGTTAATATCTTCATATCCATCCAGGAAGATTTTAAAACTCGATATTGAAGGGAAAGGTGTCGAAAAAGTCACTTCTGAGCTATCCATATTAACGTAGAATATTGGATACGCAGGTCTTGGAGTTGAAATGGATTTCTTCTATGATGGGGGAAAAACTGTAAAACCTCCCAGAGAATTTGTGGAAAAGTACCTTGAAGGAATTCTGAGATTTCTGAGAAGTATTGATGTGGATCTGGTGCTACTTCAAGAAGTTGATAAAGATTGCGATAGGACGTATCATATAGATGAAGCTAATGAGATCTCCAAGATCTTTCCGGATTATGCTTAGTCCTTCGCTCCCAATTACACTGTGAAATTCGTTCCCGTTCCTTTCACAAAACCAATGGGTAAGGTCGTCTCTGGTCAGATGATTGTCATAGGAAGGAACTTTGTAACGATACGCCTAACGTGGAGGTACTGGGGATTAAAGGAATAGATCTTAAATTCAAAAACTCCGATTACAATCCCGTTATGATCAGATTGAAAGCGAGGTGAGGCCTCTGGATCCGATATCAACGAACATCGAGAATCGCTTGAACTATGTTGAGATCAAAGCCCTTTTAGAAGGGCGTACAGATGTTCTGAGAAAAGCTCACATGGTTGAGACTCTTGTGAGGTTGAACCCTCATTTTGCAAGGATAGTCATTCAGAACCTGGAAAGAGATCTGGAAATTGTGTTTGAGGCGAAAAGAAAAGGAAACAACCTGATAAAAAGTGATGATAGGATAATGCTTCAGGATAGGTCGAGTGATCCAAACGTATCTTTCAAGTATCCCGCATTCGTTCCAGAATCCTCATCGTTCCTTTTCATAGCAGCTCATGAAAGAGAGCATGTAAGAGACATCATAAGGAAAGCTGTGTTGGAAGGAAAACTGGCAATGGTCTTTGTGAGATATTTCGTTTCCTACGATTCCAAAGGAAGACTCTACGTCTCAGGTGGTCTCACCTGGGGTAAGATCGTTGACTCCTTCGCCTGATCACCTCGCAGTATGTCTCACTATACAGACCGATCTTGGGAAGACCACATCAAAGGTTTCACGAAGGGTCATTCTGAATTCCACATTTTCCGGAATTTCCAGGATCTTCCTCTCTCCTTTATCTATCTTATAGGTTTCCTCACCCACGATTATCTCTATAGAATCCCTTCTTCTGTTACTGATCTCAAGTTTTGAACCTTTCCTTGAAAATCTGACGTTGAAATGTTCTTCTTCTGCTTCATCTCCCTTGATCTTCAAATTAACATCCAGAGGAAATTCTGTATCAAAGATTGCCAAAAAATCCTTCGTATATTTCATCAGAACTCCCACGAACTCTTTCCAGTCATCTCCAATGTTCACTTCATAGACAACTTTCTTTCCAATATTTCTCTCAAGGAGGGGGTCGTAAGCATTTCCCACAAACTCCACAGCGGATTGACCAACACTGCTTATATACTTCTTGTTAGATGCTATAACTGAACTTTTCGGCACCAGGTATCTTCCAAGGAACAGATTGAAACTTTGGACAATGGCATCTCTCACTGCTGAGAAGAAGTTCCTCGTTTTATCCCTTAACCACACGAAAAAACCTTTCCTGTACACTTTCATAATGTTTTCTCTTTCCCTGAGTTCAATCTCGTTCATGAGTGAAACGGGCCTGAATACACCGAAAAGGGTTGGGTATTCGGATTTGTAAATGAAGAATCCTGTCTCAAGGTGAGTTACGTTGTCATGAGGTTTTTCGTAGACGAGGAGAAAACCGGTGGACTCTAGGAAAAATCTTCCCCATATGGCGTCTCCATTTTTAAGCTTGACCACGATCATATTCTTTTTAAAGAGTTTCAAACAAGCATCCTTTGAAGTCGCTTTAAAATAACTAACGATAAGGGTTGCTACGAATATGACAGCAATCGTTATAGCAAACGTATCCAAGATACTCCCCCCTGTGTCAATCAGTATTCTTCCTCTTCGTCGGTGAAGAGATCTTCCTCTTCTTCGAAAAATTCCTCCTCATCGAAAAGATCGAAGAGTTCTTCCTCCACCTCTTCCTCTTCCTCTTCCTCCACGGTTTCTTCTTCCGCCTTGCTCTTCTGCTCGGAGGAAGTCGACATTCCGAGAGGTTTTTTGGGATCGAGGTATCCTCTGAACACTTCCTTCTCCTTCCCATTCGTTATCAGGAATGCTCTAGCCTCAACAGGCTTCCCTATAGCCTGTAAAATCAGTTTTATGAGTTCGTCATCAATGTCATGATCCTCCTGAGGTTTCACAACCAGATAACCTTCTTCATAGGACACCTCACTTTTTGTCATGCTAGCTCTTTTTGCTATTTTGGCATCCATTATGACCTTTCTTGCTGTCTCCTTATCAACAGACATTTTGAGAAGGTACCTGAATGCCATATAAACACCTCTCTTCACCGAAATTTGTTATCGACTTTTGGTATTATACAAAAACTACCGTTTAATTCAAGATGCCGGAAAGAAAAATATTTGAGAAAATACAATGTTTTCAGGTGTACTATCTGGGGTTTACCGGTAAACTATCAACGAAGGATTTTATGATACTTTCCACTTCTTCCTTTCTCTCGATTCTGTCTATCCAATCTCTCGGAATAGCTTCCAAACCATAGTAGGTCCCTGCTAATCCTCCTGTTACAGCTCCCGTCGTATCAGCATCCTCTCCAAGAGATACCACCTCCCTCACCGCTCCTTCGAAACTGTCGGTTCTGAGGAAAGCCCAAAGAGCGGCTTCCAGGGTGTGGACAACGTAGCCACTCCCCCTCATATCATCCATACCGAATTCGTGTATGCTCCCACTTAGAATTCTTTCATAGTGCTTCCACTCGTTGACGTAGAATTCTCCTGAGTAGATTTCCTTACTCTCCTCGATCGATTTGTAATAAGACTTCATTTTATCCACTCCATCGAGAATATTCCAAATCATCAAGGAGTATATACCACAGGCCATTAGTGTTCTTGGGTGAGCGTGCGTTATTTTTGAGACTTCATGTATTACTCTCAGCCTCTCATGTTTACTGCTGATACTAAAGTAGGCGAAAAAAACAACTGGTAGGATCCTCATGAGAGATCCGTTACCGTTATCCCATTCGTCATCTCCTCCCGCCTCTAAGGGTGGAATACCCCTCGCGATACGTCTTATCGCTTTTTTAGTGGTTCTACCATGATCAAACGAGAACCCCCTTGGGGTGAATTCTCCTTCATAAAACCATTGGACGAAATTCTTCGCTATTTTCGAAACATCGTATCCCTTCATCAGGGCATCTGCAGTCGCCAAGGTGAGAGATGAATCATCGCTCCACAAACCATAAGGTGTATGAATTTCCCCTACCTCTTTAAAATCTCGATCCAAACACCTACTCACCATCTGATAGGTAAAACCGAAAGAATCACCGACTATCACTCCCCAGATTCCACCTTCAAGTTTCAAACGAATGGACATACTCATCCCCCCTCTTTCAGAGATCAAGATATTTTAACATCCAATCACTCAATGAATCTCGGATTTTTTGGACGAAGGTGGTAAAAATCGCAGCTTGGGAATGTACAATTTGAAGAAAGAATCCAACAAGGAGGTGCTCACATCTTGTTCGATGAAGTGGTGGAGAGAAGAGGGACAAATTCTTACAAATGGGATTTCAAACCTGAGATGGAAGGTAACGTACCAGAGGATCTGATACCTATGTGGGTTGCAGACATGGATTTCAGAGCACCATCTGAAGTTTTGAAAGCACTTGAAAAGCGAGTAGAGCACGGGATATTTGGTTACACCTTCAGACCAGAGGAGTATTACGAAGCCATAACGAATTGGTACTCGAAGAGGCATGGTATAGATGTACCCAGAAGCTGGATAGTTCACATTCCAGGGGTTGTACCGGGAATCGCACTACTACTCAGATTGTTCACGTCCAAAAGCGATGGAATCATAATCCAACCACCAGTTTACTGGCCATTTTTTGATGTCATAGAGGGCAACTCCAGAATGATCGTGGAAAACACACTCTTATTGCAGGATGATAGATATATCATGAATTTGGAGGATTTGAAGGAAAAAGCGAAAGGTGCGAAGGTGATTATCCTGTGTAATCCTCATAATCCTGTTGGCAGGGTTTGGACCAAAGACGAGCTCGAGGATGTTGCGAAAATAGCTGAAGAGAACGACCTATTGGTGATATCAGATGAAATCCATATGGATATAATATACAAACCCAACGATTTCGTATCTATGGTGGAGATCGAAAGAATCCATGACAGGCTCGTGGTTCTAAGCTCTCCGAATAAAACCTTCAATTTGGCTGGTATTCAATCAGCGTTTGCGATCATTCCCAATCCACGTATCAGAAAGATCATAGAGAAAGAAGTGAGTTCTCTCCACCTTCAATCATCGAACGTTTTCTCCATAATCGCGACGATGGAAGCATACAGAAACGGAGGCGGCTGGTTGGATGATCTGATCGAATACCTCGAAGGGAATATAAATTTCGTTCTTGAGAGACTTCAGAAAACCTGTGTGAAAGCCAAAAAACCCGAAGGGACATACCTGATGTGGCTCGATTTCAGAAGATGTGGTATACCGTTCGAAGATCTTCCAAGGATCCTCGTAGAAAAAGGGGTGTGGCTCCAGGATGGTCGAAAGTTCGGTGATACTGGTAAAGGTTTTATGAGAATGAACATCGCAACACCAAGATCCATCCTTGAAGAAGCTCTCTCCAGGATAATACGAGCTGTTAATGGATGAGAATATTCCTAGAACTTGATATCCTGAATCTGTTCTGATAAGCTTTATATAGTAGCCTTCATATCGAGGTGATGAATCGATGAAAAAGTCAATTCTTATTCTTTCTTCAGTTTTATTGATAATACTTACTGGCTGTTTTAAACCTGGCATATTCACTGGTGAGTTGAGTAGGGTCGATTTTTACATAACAGACGGTGTGGTCCCGATTTCATCCGTCACCAGCCTTGAAGTTGAAATAAACAGGGTACTGTTAATGTCAGATGAAGGAAGCCTCGTTGTATCTGATGAACCCCTATGCGTTGATCTTATGGACTTAATAGGTGATGTGTACAAGATATCATCCATCGAGGCGAGTGGAACGTACACTCAACTTAGATTCGAGGTGGGAGATGCTACTGTGACGTTCAATCTAGATGGTGAAAACCTTGACCTTCCTGTTGCTATCGTTTCAGGTTCCATAAAGTGTCCATTTAGGGAACCCTTAACCCTAGAAGAAGACACTGAAATTGTCCTCGATTTTGATCTCTCAAGATCCTTGAAGATAGACGGTAGATGGCCAGATGCTCTTGAAAAACCCAATCCTATGATAATAATGAGGCCAGTTGTTCACGAAAGGCATGGCTTGTTGTACGATGTTCAAGGATTCGTCAGGGATGCCACTGGAAATGGTGTTCCCAAAGCTTTGTTGGTGATGAAAGATGATGAAACGATAACGACTTTTTCGCACGATGAACATGGAATATGGGAGAGGGGAGAATTCAGATTCCCCAAGGTTAAAGAAGGTCATTACACGGTATACGTCTATAGAAAAGAAACGTATGAAAGCATTATAGAAAACCTTTCTGAAGAATTCTTAGATGATCTCTTGGACGTTCTCTTAGAGACGGAACCCGATGGCAGTACAACAATAGATGTGATCACCGATATAGATAATCTGGTTATAACAGTTAAATAAATTGGAGGGATAATTTGCCAAGGGGTTACATGGGATTTGGTGGACCTGGATGGTGGATGGCAAGTTGTTTACTCTTGCTCATAGCCGAAAAACCATCGTATGGATACGAACTTGCTTCAAGGCTGAAAGAATTTGGGATAATTTTCCCAGGTATTGGTCATATGGGAAGCCTGTATCGAAGCCTTTCGTTCCTAGAAACTTCAGGATTCATAGTACCAGAGTGGGATGTTACCATGAGTCCACCTAGAAAGGTTTATAAACTGACTCCGTTGGGGAAAGAGTATTTGAGAGATATAGCCCAAATCATGAGGAATTTAAAGGTCAGTTTGGATAAGTTCTTGGAGATATACGATAATCTGGAAAAAAAGAAAGATTCAAGTTGAAAATATTTTGTCCTTTATCTCCTCCACTTTTCTATAAACCTGCTCTTCTTCAACTGTGAGGAACTTTCCATCGTAATAGAGCCATTTACCGTTCACCATGGTTGCAAACACATCGCCGGAGTTTCCGGCATGAACGAGGTTCGATATCAGATCGATCTCAGGGTAATAATGTGGTTTCTTGGTATCCACAACCACAAGATCCGCATCGAAACCTTCCTCCACCTTTCCAGATCTTTTAAAACCCATGGCTACCGCCCCGTTAAGCGTGGCGATTTTAAAAGCTGCTTTAGACGGGAGAAATTTTGGATTTCTCAATTTTTGGATGAGCGTGGCGAGTCTCATCTCATGCCATATATCCAAGGAATTGTTGCTGGCAGAACCATCGGTTCCGAGAGAGACTATCAGCTCATTCTCTATCATCTCATGAACCTTAGGTACACCGTTTCCAAGCTTCAAATTACTCGAGGGATTATGGGAAATGTAAAAAGAAGAGGTTTTTCGTGCCTCTTTCATCTCGCCTTCTTCCATGTAAACACAGTGAACCGCTATCATCTTCACTTTGCTCATACCTAACTTCAATAGATCTTCCAGTCTGTACATCTTTCTCTCTTTCTTCGTCTCAAGAATGTGCATTGTAACTATGGCGTCATTGAATGAAGCGACATCGAAGATCTTTTTCAAATATCTTGGAGTACAGAGGTAAGGTGAATGGGGTCCAAACCCTATTTTTATCCTCTCACCATGGCTTTCATGCCATTTTTCAAATAACGCTAAATTCTCTTTAAGCCTTCCTCCATCATCTCTTTCATCTCCAACCAATCCTCTTGTCAAAACAGCTTTCATACCAAAATCCGCCACTGCCTGAGCCACCCATTCCTCCTTGAAGTACATATCAACGAAAGCTACGATCCCTCTTTTCACCATCTCCATCTGAGCTAATATCGTTCCCCAATATATCATCTCCTCCGTAAGCTTGTTCTCTACAGGTAAAACTTTCTTGAAAAGCCATGTATCGAAGGGCTCATCATCGGAGATGCCTTTGAGAAGTGACATGGGGGCGTGTGTGTGAGTGTTAAAAAATCCAGGAATGACGAGCTTCCCTTCCAAATCGAAATCACAGACATCCGTTTTTCTCCCTATTTCCACGATTTTACCGTTTTCTATCCTTAAAAACCCCTCAAACGGCGTGGACGACCAATCTTTCAAAATTCTTGCGTTACATATGATCATGCATTATCACCCTTTCATAATTATATGAAGTAGAACGATGTATAAAGTTGAGATCACGTTGCACAGTATCATGACAGGAAAACCTACCTTCAGGTATTCAACATAACTTATTTTCCTCTTTATATGTCCCTCCAGAAGTCCTATTCCAACTATACTGGATGCTGTACCTGTCATGGTACCTATACCTCCGAAACTCGCACCAAGGGCCAGAGCGAACCATAAGGTTTCCGGGAATCCCTTACTTACGAGATCTCTGACAACAGGGATCATGACAGAAACTGTTGGAACGGCTCCTATGAACGAAGATGTCAATCCCGAGATCCAAAGGAATATTATCTTCAGAAGAAGAACATTTTTCGAGAACGTCAAGATCCCTCTTGAGATCAAAGAAACTATCCCCACTTCTTCCAGAGCGTAAGCTATCATGAAGAGTCCTATGAAGAAGAATATGGTGTCCCACTCTATACTGGAAGATATACTCTCAAAGCTCTCTCCTGAGAATATCATAACCAGGGCGGCGCCTGTGAGAGCGATCGTCGCCATTTCGTAATCCAGGGTCTCGTGGAGTGTGAAGAAAAATATCACACCCACGAAGATCCAGATGACCCTTCTTAGCAATTTCCTATCGGTTATCGCTTTTTCAGGTTCCATAAGGGAAAACTTCTCCAGCTTCTCCTTAACATCCGGTATTACCAAAAATTTTTTGAACAACCAAAGAGTTGCGAAAAATGCCGCTATGGATGGGGGAGCCATGAAGAGCATGAATTCTAGAAAACCGATTCCACTCGCAGAACCGACGAGTATGTTCGGAGGATCTCCTATCATGGTGGCTGTTCCTCCAATGTTGGACGATATGACTATCAAAAAGAGAAAAGGTGTGGGATCCACCTCCACGGTGTCAAGGAGAAGGAAAAGGATGGGTGAGAACAGTAGAATCGTTGTTACATTGTCAAGAAACGCCGAAAAAATGGCAACAAGCATCGATATGTACACTGTCAATCTCCAAAACACACTACCTCCTGCTCTTATTACTTTAATCGCTGCGTACTGAAAGAAGCCCGTTTTCTTGAGAACACCGACTATTATCATCATACCAAGGAGAAGCCCTATAGTATTCATATCGATGAACTCACCTATTCTGTGTATCTTCATTCCTTCAACAAATTTGGTGAAAGCAACGATGAGTCCCATGAGGAGAACTATCGCTGACCTTTGAAACTTCCCAAATATTATGAAGTAATAGGTTAAGATGAATATACCCATTACAAAGATTTTTTCCAACACGTTATTCCCTCCAAAGAGCGTTCAGCACCTCTAAAGAGCTCAAATCTCCTATGATCCTTCCTGTTTCATCCACAACCGGTAATTCTTGAACGTCGTTGTCTATCATTATCTTCAAAGCATCGGATATAGGAGTTTCAGGAGTTACCCAAAGAGGTTTCATCATGATCTCCTCAGCAGTTTTAGCTGTTATAACTTCCAGATCCTTCAAAACATTCTCAGGTTTTGGAAAGATACCGAAAAACCTGTAACCAGATACTTTAAGAAGGTGAAGTACAGTTATAATGCCAACTATTCTCCCATCATCAACTACGTAAACCGATCTGGTTATAGGGTCCTCAAGCAGCATTTCAACGATCTCTTTTATATGTACGTTCCTAGAAACGATTGTCGGTTTCGTAGATACGGTCCTGTAAATCTCTTTCACCTTTTTCAAAACGTATCCCTCCCCTAGTATCTCAGTATCATATACATACTCGATACGGTAAGACTCACTATCAACACGACTGCTCCGACTTTCATGAACTCAGTGAAGGAGATCTCTCTTTTTGTGAATCTTTTAAGAAGGGCTAGCCCCACAACGTTTGCAGAAGCGCCTATGGACGTTCCATTACCTCCCAGGCACGCTCCCAAAGACAGTGCCCACCAGAGAGGCTGGAGGTTGAAAAATAGCGATGGGTGAACATTCGGTAGTTTTTTTATTATAGGAATCATCGTGGCGGTATAAGGAATGTTATCGACGAAGGCAGATGCTATACCAGACACGTTCAAGATTAAAATCTCTGCCAATTTGAATGATCCCATAGAAATCGTCACCAAATGCTCTGCCAGTTTCTTTAAAATTCCTGTCTCCTCTAATCCCCCAACGATTATGAAAAGTCCAAAGAAAAAGAGCAAAGTACTCCATTCAACATCCTTCAATATCTCCTCCAATTCATCCTTACCAAGATAGCTCAGAGCCACAAAACCTATCAAGAGAGCTATGACGGAGCTTTCTATCCTCAAAATATGTTGGAAAGAGAACAAGATGATAACAGTTATCAAAAGAAATATCGAGAAATTAAAGAGCCTTCTGTCTTCTATCGCCTTCCTCGGGTCAAAGCGCTGATAATCCACAGTGAGGTGTTTTTTGAAAATTTCCTTTCTGTATATGATGAGCAGGACACTCTCCACGACTACAAAAACAAGCAAAACAGCTGGGGCGACATTTTTTATGAAATCCATGAAATTCAATCTTGCAGCAGAAGCTATCATTATATTTGGAGGATCTCCTATTATGGTGGCAGTACCTCCTATGTTTGAGGAGAATATCTCGTTGAGAACGAAAGGGACAGGGTTCAGTTCCAAACTGTCGCATATCGCAAAAGTTATCGGAAGTATCACCAGAACTGTTGTTACATTGTCTAGAAATGCCGATGTTAGAGCGACCAGAGCTCCCAAGGACAGAAAAAGGTATACTACGTTCCCCTTCGTTATTCTAAGCATGTACAACCCTAAAAACTGAAAAAAGCCGCTTCTTTTCATAACGGAAACGAGTATCATCATACCCATAAGGAGAAATATGGTGTTGAAATCAACGTATTTCACGATGGCCTCAACTTGATTTTCAAAGACACCAGATAACAGAAGAGCAACTGCCCCCAACATTGCGATGACGGTTCTGTGATGTTTCTCCATGATGATAAGAAGGTATACAATAAAGAAGATAACAACCGCTATCAAACCATGTATACTCAATTCAGCTGCCTCCTCGGATTCCCTGAAAAGAATTCTTGTGGAGGTGACGGGTATGAACAAGTTTCTGATCTTCATATTCGTTCTTGTAACTATTAACTCGTTTTCTATTATAACTCTCAACCTTCATATGATGAGCGATGAACAGGCTTCGGATGTCCTTTTGGATGTGAAAAACAAAATAGAACAACTGGCTCCCGATTACACCAAAATAATTTTCGATTCGGCAACTCCGGCATCTTATGAGCTATTCTTTCTTATTGGATACAACGCTTCCCTGGAGGTTTACGTTGGCGAATGGAAAGAAGATTCAAAAGTCGTATCAAGATGCGAATACGATCCCAAAGGTTACAAGTTCTACAGAGATTTCATCATGGAGTGTGCTTCTTACCCTCTTGAAAAAGCTTCTTTCAAGAAGTTCAGTATGGGAGATTTCTCCAGTCCATTCAGATTAACGTACCATCCCGCCCTAGACGAATACCCAGATTTCAGCCCAGATGGGAAATATATCTGTTTTATATCAGACAGAATCGGGGGAAACAGGAACATATTCCTGATCGATAAAGAGACGGGAAAACTCATACCAAAACCTGTATACGGGAGTAGCGAGTACTTCCCAAAATTTTCTCCCAGTGGTAACAAAATGGTATTTCAGGGATCTCTTCATGGGAATTGGAACATATACACCATGCCTCTCGAAAACTACTCCAGGAGTATAAGAAGGGTATCTTCCGGTAGAGCTCCCGCGTATTCTCCAAACTGGTTGGATGAGGATAGAGTGATATACGTTCAAGACCATGCCACATCGAACTATTTCGTAGTAGCTGATACGAGGACGTTGAAAAGAAAGGTGATAGAGCTTCCTTTCGATCGGATATTCTCCCCAACTCCTCACGGAAGTGATCTCTATTTTGTAGGACTTAAGAAAGCGGATTTTGGAATATACAAATTAACTCCCGATGGAAGTATTATCACAGTGGAAGACACGGAATACAACGAACATGATCCATGTATCAAAGGAGATTTCCTAGTATTCACTTCGAACAGAGATGGAATTTATAGATTATGGGTGAAAGATATGAAAACTGGGAAAGTCTGGTGCCTCACGGAGGATATTCCTTATGATACCTTTTACCCAGCTTTCTCGCCGGATGGTTCATTGATCGCTTTTTCTGTTTACAAAACGGGTTCCGAACCTGATATATGGGTAATAAGGTTCAACCCATCAGAGGAGTCTTCTCCCCTCGACAATCTTCCCTAGCTTCTCGCGATCTATGAGAACAATTTTATCCAGATGCCCCTTTCCAGCAAATTCCTTTGCGAGATCTATCACGTTTTTTGAGAAATACGAATTGGTTATCACAGCACCTTCTTTAGCACCATATATGTATGAGGATGCTATCACTTCTTTCAAGACTTCCTCCCCTAGCTTGTTTTTCCAGAATTTCACCTGAATAACCATCCTTTTTCTACCCCTCCTGAGCAGTATATCAGCACCAAAATCTCTACTTTTTCTAGTTCTGATCACTTTATACCCAAGACTTTTCAGGATCCTTTCCACAAAAATTTCGAATTCGTAAGGATTGTCTATATTTTCAAGCTGTTTTAACCTTTCGCTTTTCCATCTTTTCCTCCTCCAGAGAAAGTACAGGATGAAAACAAGCACTGCAATAACCAACGATATTTCAACGTAGAACATGCTCGAATTCCTCCAATTTCTTGAGAATGACTTTGGTTCTGTGTACATTAACGTTCGAATTTATCCTCCTGACCGCTTCCAACACGTCCTCTGTTCTTTCCAAAGAAACGATTCTCACATCTTTAATGTTGTTTTGAAAAGCTTCGTAAAGTATCTCCTTCAGGATACCGAAGTTCACTTTGAAATCCACATAAAACAGAATCTTTCTCATGTTTTTCTTCACCATGAAGATACCATGGTTCAACTCTCTGTATTCCCAATTCTTCCTCTTAAAATAACTTACAATCACTCGCTTCACTTTTTGAGGGTCTTTTGGACGTCCCCTTTTTTTTCTGTAAGCTATGAGAAAAAGAATCAAGGATAAGATAACGGCTACTATTACCTTTATGGGTTCAAAGATCAAAAGAATCACCTCAAGCATGTATTATCATGGGAATTCCTTGAACGTCTTCTCCCTCACCGAATTCAACAGCCTCTCCCGAAGCTATCCTTTGAGTTGTCCATAGCAAGGCCAACGCGTCGAAAATATCATCCATCTTGAAATTGACTTCTACATCGTCCCACCTGAAATTGGCCAGGTACTTTTCAAGGAGTTTCCTTCTCTCCAATATCCCTGCTTCTGTATGCTTGGAGTGGAGTTTGTCCCCTTTCATCAAAGTGAAAGAAACCTCAGGATGTCCCTCTTTAAGGGTATTTTTGAATCTTTCAAAAAGCTCCCTTGCCTCCCTTATCTTTGGAAAGAGGAGATACATTTGCTTTGGGATACCGATTCCATATTTTTTCTTTATATCCCTGTAATTTCGTTCTTTCAGCATTTCCAGGGTTGGGGGGGGAATCACAGAAGAGGGTGTTCCAACGATTTTTCGAATCATTTCATCACATAACCTCATCGTCGTTCTTCTTTCACCAATTTTTCTGGGCTTGTGTAAAAGACCTATGGGAATATCGATGACCACAAGGTCAGAAAAAGAAAGGATTCGTCTGAGACTTTTAACAGCGCCAACACGTATTTCAACTCCACGTTTCAGAGCAAAAACCCAACCTCCTGGGCATCCATCCACACCACACAGTATCATGGCTTCACCTACTTCAAGAAAGCGCTTCTCAATATGGTGTCTATGAGCTCTTCAAAAGACATTCCTTTGGCTCTGGCGGAAGCTGGCATGTCGCTCAATTCGGTAAGGCCGGGAATTGTGTTTATCTCCAAAAAGTAGAATTCACCATCTTTTAGTATTCCATCGACCCTTCCAAATCCTCTACATCCAGTCTCTTCAAAAGCTTTCACAGCTATTTCTTTCACTCTTCTCTCTTCCTCAACAGATAGAGGCGCTGGGAGAATGAATTCTGTCATACCTGGAGTGTACTTTGCCACGTAGTCATAAAACCTTCTCTTGGGTTTTAGCTCGAGTATGGGTAAAACTTCAAAACCCTTCTCTGTCTCGATTATGGAAACTGTTAGTTCTCTCCCTTTCACGTATTCTTCCACGATCATCTCTCGATGCGTTTTCAATTCCTTTTCGAGCGCTTCTTTATACTCCTTCTCGTTATCGCATATGTGTACCCCTATACTCGAACCCTCACTTCTGGGCTTTATGACACAAGGATAACCAACAGGAGATTCCTTAACTTCTCTCACGATCTTATATTCAGGAACAGGCACGATCCCTTTTAACACTTTGTAAGTGAACAACTTGTCAAAACAGATAGAACTTGCAAGAACACCAGAACCGGTGTATTTAACCCCCAGCATATCAAGGATCGCTTGTATTCGTCCATCTTCACCAAAAGTTCCATGCAGGGCGATGAAAGCAACATCGGATTCTTTTAAAATACCTATTTTCTCAAAAAAATCCTCTCTCACATCCAGAGGGATAACATCGTACCCAAGTTTTTTCAAAGCTTCTACGACTCTTTTCCCACTTTTCAACGATATCTCACGTTCTTTCGAGATTCCTCCCATCAGAACCGTTACCTTCATTGCTTTCCCCCTTGAGGTTGAAGAATATCTTGTTGTCTAAAACGATGGCTGGAGTATCCGATTTAACACCCCTCGTCTTACCACATGATTCGCATTTCAGGTAGAAGCCGTATTTCCCATACTTCATGGTCATGTAGCTTCCACATTCGCATTTTCTATCACTTTGCATATCTATTTTTATCCCATTCACACCTTCCAACAGATTTTTAAAACCGACATAAAACTTTTTCAGTAGATCCTGGTACTCTTGTTCTCCATTTTCTATTTCATCGAGCTTTTCCTCCATCTTGGCTGTGAAATCTAGATCAACGATCTCACCAAAATATTTTTCCATGAAGTCGTTAACGATAGAGCCTAGAAGAGTTGGCACGATCTTCCTTCTCTCCTTTTTCACGTATTTTCTTCTGAAAAGGGTTCTTATTGTGGAAGCATACGTACTCGGTCTTCCTATACCTCTCTTTTCCATTTCTTTAACCAGGGTGGCTTCGGAAAAACGCGGTTTGGGTTTTGTTTCCATCTCCTTGATCTCTACCTTTTCTATCTCAATCGACTCTCCTTCTTCTTTATTGAAGGTTGTGACGCTTTCTTTTATCATCTCCAAAACCAGCTCAAAACCATCGAATATCCTCTTTCTTAATACTCCGAGAAATCCAAATCTACCACTTTCATCTTTCAATACGATTTCTGTCTCTTCATAAGTGGATTCCTTCATTTGAGATGCCATAAATCTTTCCCAAATGAGCTTGTAGAGTTTATACTGATCGTTGTCCATCAGATTTTTCGCCTTATCAGGTGTCATATAAACGTTTGTTGGTCTTATCGCTTCATGAGCATCTTGAATTTTTCCTTTCTTTACGGCCTTGTAATCACCCTTGAAATCTTCTCCAAATTTTTCCTCTATGAAACGCAATGCTTCTTCCTTCGCTATGTCGGAAATTCTTGTTGAATCGGTCCTCATGTAAGTTATGAAAGCGATATGGCCCTCATTCGTCTCAATACCTTCGTAGAGTTGCTGTGCTATCATCATGGTTTTTCCAACGGAGAATCCCAATTTACCGTAAGCTTCCTGCTGAAGAGTACTGGTTTTGAAAGGTTCTGGAGGTTTTTTCTTGACGATCTTCTTTTTTATACTCTTCACATACAGTTTCTTTAAACCCTTTAAATCTCCAACCACTTCTTCAGGTACTTTCTTCACCTTTTTTCCATCTAATTCGAAGAATTCGAATTTAATGTCATCTACATATACGAACGCTTTCAAATACTTTTCCGGCTTGAAAAGGAATCTTTCTTTTTCCCTGTCACACACCAACTTCAAAGTGGCAGATTGAACTCTTCCCGCGCTCAAGATTGACCTCATGCTCCTCCAAAGGATGGGACTTATACTGTAACCTACGATCCTATCCAGAATTCTTCTTGCAAACTGAGCTTTCACTTTGTTCATATCGATCCTTCTTGGCTTCTTTACAGCTTCTCTTATGGCACGTGGAGTGATCTCTGAAAACACTATCCTCTTTTCATTTCCCAGGATTCCAAGAAGCCTCGCAATGTGCCACGCTATGGCTTCTCCTTCTCTATCCATGTCAGACGCCAAAAGTACTTCTTTGCCTTTAGAAAGATTTCTCAGTTTTTCAACAATCTTCTCTTTCTTGGGAATTATGACGAATTCAGGTGAGAAATCATCCATCTTTACCCCGAATCTACTCTTGGGAAGATCAACGATGTGACCCATTGAAGCAACCACTTCATAGGAATCTCCTAGAATTCTCTTTATGGTGGAAGCTTTCGCAGGGGATTCAACTATGACGAGTTTCTTTTTTTTACCTTGCAAATTTTCTAACCTCCTCCATTATGTCCCTAAATCTTTCCTCGTCAACACTCTCCACGTATATCCTGACAACAGGTTCCGTTCCAGAGGGCCTGACGAGCATCCATGTATCCTCTCCAAAAAAGAATTTCATTCCATCCGTTCTATCTACAGATGTCACTTTCAAATTAGCAAAGGATTCCTCTATATCCTCAAAATTTCTGATCACGCTTTCTTTTTCCGAATCATCACGAAATTCAAGATCTATTCTGGCGTTATAAAATTTTCCAAAATTTTCCTCAAATTCTTTTTTTATCTCGGAGAGTTTTTTTCCTTCGTAAGCCATCATTTCCAGTATCAAAAGGTCCGCCAGTATACCGTCTTTTTCGGGAACGTGGTCTTGTATTGAAAGTCCGCCGCTTTCCTCACCTGCTATGACAACGTTCTGTGTCAAGATGAGATTACCGAGGTACTTGAAACCGACAGGTGTTTCTATGACGTTCTCACCGAAAGACTTAGCTACCGCATCGAGAGCTTTCGACGTTGCTATACTTCTTGCTGACGGGCCTTTTTTACCCTTGTTTTTATAGAGATGCCATGCAAGGAGTGCTATCACTTCATTGGGTTTCACATAATTTCCTCTTTCATCGACGATGCCGAATCTATCCGCATCCCCATCCACAGCAAGTCCTACATCCAATCCCTTTTCCACAACGAGATTTCCAAGATAACTCATTCTCTTCTGATCAGGTTCTGGTCTTCCTCCACCAAAATAAGGATCCCTGTAATTATGAATAATCAAACATTCTTTTGATATGGATCTGCAGATGAGGTCAAGGTAACCTATAGCGGTTCCATAAAGTAGGTCCATAGCCACTTTTACTCCCGAATCCGCTATTTTGTCAAAATCCACCAGTTCTTTTAATCTTTCCACGTAGTCTTTGGATGGATCTATCAATTCGAAAAGGCCGTTATGCGTGGCCTTCATGATATCCATTCTTCTTATCTCAAGATTACCGGACTGTATTTCAGCAATTTTGGATTCGATAAAGCTGGTGACCTCAGGAAGAGCCGGGCCTCCATCTGAAGGATTGAATTTGAATCCACAGTACTCTGGCGGATTGTGCGAGGCAGTTAGATTGATACCACCTGAAAGTTTTTCCTTCCTGATGGTGTAAGATACGACGGGAGTCGGAGTGGGTTTTTCGGTCATGAAAACCTTTATACCGTTTCCCACAAGAACCTCTGCTACAACCCTCACAAATTTCTCTGTCAGAAATCGTGTATCTCTGGTCACTATAACTCCTTTTTCTGGATCCTCTTTTTCTTTTATATACTCAGCCACAGCTTGGGAAACTATTCTCAGATTCTCGAAGGTATAATCATCCGCTATGATCCCTCTCCATCCCGAGGTGCCAAAAGTTATTTTTTTCACCTTTTCACTCTCCTTTATTCCCCAACCTTCTTAGAAAAATCCTTCTTCCAAGATTTCTATCGTAATCACTCCAGGATTTATTCGAATCGGATTTCTTCTCCTTCTCACTTATTTCTCTGAATCTTGACATCTTGGCATCCAAGTTTTCCACGTGGTGAAGGAGGAACGCCTCAGGAGTTTTTGGAATTATGGGAGAACCCCATTCGAGCTCTCCATGATGTGAAATTATCATATGCTCAAGTTCTAAAACCTTTTCATCCTGGATATCGATCTTTTTTGCTTTCTCCCAGAGTAAAGCCACTCCTATCGTTATGTGTCCCCTGAGCTCGCCTTCAGTTGTGACCTCAATTCCCTTCGATGTCACCTCGTATTCATACACCTTTCCCACATCGTGAAGGAGAGCTCCCGCGATCAAAAGATCCCTGTTTACAAGATCTCTGTACATTCTCCACGCATAATCGCACAGTTCCGCTACCGATACACTGTGCTCTAGAAGACCTCCAAGATAGGCATGGTGCACTTTCATTCCCGCAGGTGCCTTTAAAAATTTCTTGAGAAATTCTTTGTCGTTGACGAAAAATTCCCTCAATATAGCCTTTATTTCCTTGTCTTTAATGGAATCTATGAAATTGAGCAATTTTCTGTATAGATATTCGACATCTTTTTTGACAGTCTCCACGAATCGATTTGGATCGTACTCACCATCAGGAAGTATCTTTATGGAATCTACCGGTTTGTCAACGTTCAACTGTATCCTTTCCTCAAAGAAAACCACTTTCCCTTTTACCCTTATTATGTCCCCTTCCTTCAACCTGTTATCGTTGAATTCTGCGTTGTACCAATCCACAGCCCTCACAGAACCTGTTTTATCTTCAAGAGTGAGTAACAGGAACTTTTTCTGATCCTTGGATTCCTGGAGTTTTTTACTCCGTACCTTGAGAGTGGTTTCGATGTACTGATTCATGTATTTTTCAAATTGATGTACAAACGGTTCTTCAGTTTCAGTCATTTTGAATTGTTCCAAAAATTCCTTCGGTATGAGATCCTTAAGTTGCATCCAACCACATCCCTTCCTCCACTTTTACGATCTTCCCATTCCTGTGAAAAACCCTCGGAACTCTCCAAGATATACCCGTAGTGACTTCATAATTTATCGTTCCCACTTTTTTGGCTATTTCTTCCACGTATACAGCTTCCTCTCCTTGTCTACCTATTATGATCACCTCACTTCCGATTTTAACACCTTCCACATCGGTTAAATCCACCATTATTTGATCCATGCAAACTCTTCCTATTATCCTAGCTCTCTTCCCCTCTATTAAAACATCCCCGACGTTTGAAAGGCGTCTGTTCAAACCATCGCCATATCCGACTGGGACCACTCCCACAAGAGTCTTTCTCAGAGTTTTATAGGTCTTACCATAACTCACGAATTCTCCTTCCTCCAACCATCTGAGATGTACTACCTTGGATTTCCATTCGAGAATAGGCTTTATCCATTCTACTTTGAAAAATTCCGATGGTTGAAGACCGTAGGCGATGATTCCAACCCTCGACAGATCGAAATGTGAGTGATGCTGCAGAGAGATCAACGCGGGAGAGTTAAACATATGAGCGATCTCATAAGATATGCCGGATGTTCTCAAGGTCTTTATGAAATCTTCGAATCTCTTCAATTGATACTCGTTGTAGGGATCCTCTGGTATATCAGCGCTTGAAAAGTGAGAATAAATTCCTTCAAAGTGGAACCCAGAACTTGCCAGTTTTTTCGCCAGGATCAATGCTCTTTCAATGTCTGTTCCCAATCCCCCCATACCTGTATCCACGAAGAGGTGTACTTTCAATCTCTCTTTGGAGGACACCGCGGATTCTAATGCATCTAGCTGATCCTCAGAGTAAATGGTTATAGACAGATCTAATTCTAAAGCTTCTTCAGTTCTACTGGGTTCCACGAAATTCGATATCAAAATGGGTTTTCTTATACCTTCCCTTCTAAGAATCGCTCCTTCCTCCAGGAAAGCAACCATGAATCCCCATATATCGAGTTCTTCAGCTATCTTAGAGATGGTCCTCATACCATGACCATACGCGTTGGCTTTGACGACCAACATTATATTTCCGAACCTCTTTTTTATCTCCTCAATATTTTGAACGAACTTATCAATATCTATCGTCACTATTGTTCCTCGACTCAACAGGCACAATCCCTCCAAATAGGATTCTTTTTAGTACCTCTTTGTCACTCAGAGGATGAGGAAATTTGTAAATACCTTCGTCTGTAAGGAATGTCACAGAAAAAAGGCCAAATTTTACATCTTTAATGTCACTTATTCTTATGCTTCGTCCGCTGAAAAACACCTCTTTCTTCTCAGTGTCAACAACGATCTCCTTTTTATGAACAACGATGATCCATACACCGAAGAGGATCGTTAGTAAAACTAAAACTGCTTTCAAAACAGGTTTTAAAGGAGTGGAAAACAGATTTTCGACAATCAGGAAAAGGAATATCCATCCTGTGAATAGAAGCATTCTGTACCAGGTGGGAGTTCGAAAACGCATTATCATAATATTTTTAAAAACGCGGGATTATCCCGCGTCAACTCACCTCCATTTCGACTTCTTTTGGAGGTTTCACATACCTTCTGACCTTTCCCGACTTCAGACACCTCATACATACCTTTATGGTTTTAACACTTCCATCATCCATAATAACTCTCACTTTCTGCAAGTTGGGTCTGAACCATCTTCCACTCTTCTTATTCGAATGACTTACACGGTTTCCAGATTTAGGACCTCTTCCGCATATTTCACATTTTCTTGCCATGGACTATCCTCCCTTCTTCGCGTCTTTTCCACACAGGCTATATATTACCAAAAGGAGGGTTTTTTTTCAATGCTTTGGAGCATGTACCCACTGGCATGAATGCCTAGGTAACGATATTGAAACGAGAATTGAAGATCAATACCAGTGATATCACTTATGGGAGATCACTCACATTTTAATACCACTACCTTAGAAAATGTATCTTATGGAGCTTATAACCACTGCAAAGAAAACGATCCATCTGATCCAGTTGGATCCCTTCTCAACGGTGAATTTAGCTCCAAAGACCGCTCCAGTCATGTTTCCAAGGGATAAAATTGCCCCTGCTAGAAGATCCACCTTTCTCCCGATCAAGAATATTAAAAGTGAAAAAACAGTGTATACCGCCACTATGAAAACCTTTATAGCGTTCGTTTTTACAAGATTCGTTCCTTCCATGAGAGTTATACCCAGTATGAGAAGAAACCCGACGCCCGCTTGAATGAATCCTCCATATATCCCTATTAGAAAGAAGATCAGAGTCTTTAAAAACACGTTTTCACTACTTTTTCTCTCCTCTAACCACAGTTTCGGTTTCCACACCAGAAACACTGCCATTGTAAGAAGCATGATTCCAACAACTCTCTCGAGTAAATCTCTCTCGATCTGTATGGCTATGAAACTACCGAGTATCGCCCCAAAAAGAGTGGGAATGGAAAGAAAAAAGGCTCTCTTCGCGTTGAGAACGTTCTTTTTCCTGAAGCGGTGAATCGCTACAAGATTTTGAAGGAGAATAGCTATCCTGTTCGTACCGTTGGCAACATCTATTCCCATTCCAAGTGTTGTGAGCATCGGAAGAGTTATCATCGAACCTCCTCCTGCAACCACATTCAAAAAACCAGCTATTGTTCCCGCAAAGAATACCAGGATGAACAGCATGAAGTTACCACCTCACCGATCACAAAATTGTGGCGTCACTCTTTCAGGTCACACTATATTGAGAATGCTTTTAAAAACGAGGAACAGTAAAGCAGACAATCCGGCAGTGAATGGAACCGTTACTATCCAGGAAAGAACCACATTTTTAAGAACACCAACATTTACGGTTTCCACACCTCTTGCAAGTCCCACCCCTGTAACGGATCCCACAACCACGTGTGTGGTGGAAATAGGCATTCCCAGAACCGATGCCAGTAACACCGTTGTCGCCGTTGAGAAATCCACTGCGAATCCTCTGGTGTTCGTAAGATGAGTGATACTTTCACCGACGGTTCTCATGACCTTGTAACCCATGAACAGAACTCCCATGGAAATACCTATTCCACCAATCATGAGTATGAGTGAGGGTATCTCGACCTCTTTAGGTATGGTGGATGTTTCGAGAATGATGAAAACCGCGGCGATCGGTCCAGCTGCGTTCGCTACATCGTTAGCGCCGTGGGAGAAGGAAACGTAACAAGACGTGAAGAGCTGGGCTTTTTTAAACACATTCTCAACAGATTCGTATTCGTCAGTATCCTTCATCTTTTTGATACTGAAGAAAGTTATGATGAAACCAATTGCACCTATCAGAAAGCCGTAAAGCGCTGAAATCGATAAAGACATCTTCAGCGTTTTTTTGAAGAACAGAAAGAACATCACGAAGATTGCGATGGAGATCAGAAGAGGAGCATATCTTTTGGCAGATTTCCAGGGACTGTTGGCATGAAGAATCAGACTAGAAATGGTTTTAAAGGTTATGTAGGATAGCAAACCTCCAAAAAATGGTGAGATCACCCAAGAAACAGCTATATGAAGAAAGGTAGGCCAATTTATGGATTCAAGGCCAAAAGCGACGATACCGAATCCCATCATCCCTCCAACTATCGAGTGCGTTGTGGATATCGGCATGCTCCAGTGTGTAGCTACAAGGATCCAAATTGTTGATGCAAGCAGAGCGGATAGAGCTCCATATAGAAAATATTCTGGTTTATCGATGAAATCAGGTTTTACTATGCCTTTCACTATGGTTTTACTCACGTGTGCTCCGAACATTAGAGCTCCTGCAAATTCCAAAAACATCGCTATGAATGCTGCTTGCTTCGGTGTTATAGCCTTTGCTCCAACAGCCGTTGCCATGGAATTTGCTACATCGTTTGCACCGATGGAAAAGGCCATGGCGAATCCCAGAATTGTGGTGAGAATCAACAGAATCAACATCTCCACCTTCCCTACTATCTTATGATCAAGTTTATCCTCTCTACAACGTTTTCAGCGTAATTAGCTATTTTTGAAAGCAATTTGCTCAGTTCCATGAAGAAGATCAGATCGACAGGATTGATCTCGTATTTTTTTGAAAAAAGGTATTTACCGAGCGTTACCGTGTTTACGTCCGTCTTCGTCTCTTCCTTCTCCACCTCTTCAGCTTCTGCTTTCTCTTTTTCAACTTCCTTTGGAGCAAAATCAGATTCGACGACCAATTTGAGCTCTTTCAAAGCGTCGACCATCTCTTCCACAGTCAACACTACGTTCTCTGTAAGTTCTTCCAGAAGTTCTTTGAGATCATCGAGATTTTCGACTCTGTTCATTAAAAGCAGTTTCAGGATATCATCTATGGTGTCTATGATCTTGTCCATCTCATGAACGATCATGAAGATATCCGACTTCTCAAAGTAGGTGTACTTGAGCTTCGAATACACTTCCCTTATCCTGTACTTTATGTTATCTGCCTCTTTTTCGAGTTTATCTACCTTTTCTGAATAATCCAGAGGGAGAGTCCCATCAAAGAATTTATCAAAAGCTGGTTTCAAAAATCTGACAGCTTCTTCTATTTTTTCTCCATGTAATATCATGAGATCGAGGGGTGACTCCTTTGGGAACATCCTGTCAATGAATTTCACCATTGTCCCCACTCCTTGAGGATAATTTGAAACAAACATCGGAAGAGACGAAATTGAGCGAGGTAGTAGAGATGAATACACGCTCAGAGGAGTACACCTGATTTTTAGTTTTTACAATTCATGTATTCCATTCAAGCGAGATGGTATTTCTCGATCACTTCTTCTGTGGTTGAACCCCTGTGAACTATATCTTCCAAAGCCTTCACAAGATCTTTCATAGAAGGATTCTGCCAAACGTTCCTTCCGAAAACTATGCCTTTTGCTCCTGCTTTTATCGATTCTTCTGCAACCTTCAGAACATCTCTAACGCTTTTCATCTTCGGTCCACCGAGTACGACAACAGGTACGTGAATACTGCTCACAAACTCCGAGAATCTGTTTACATCACCTGTATAAGGCATTTTTATTATGTCTGCTCCCATCTCCATTGCCATTCGCGCAGCATTTTCTAAAAGAGCAGGATCCTTTGCCTTCTCCTCCGGTATAGATCTTCCCCATAGAACAGGCTCTAACATGAGAGGCATGCCCCAGACATCGCACTTTTCAGAAAATTCTGATACCAGTTTGATAGTCTTTGCTAGAACTTCCTCATCCGTGCACCATGGGAATAGAACCTTCACAGCGTCGAACCCCCATCTCAGAGCAAACTCTACAGTCGCCGCCGGTTCATGAGATATGATGTCTTCGAAATTTCCAGGAGTTGTTGAGGGTAATGGAAAATCGACTGTTAGGATTCTCGCTGGGGTATTTTTTCCCAAAAACAAATCCGAAGTTATTTTTCCAAGGCCGGGACTCATTAACGTAGCATCTATTTCCAGCCCTATAAGATCCTTCAAAACTCCAACAGGATCCGATAAACCTTTTATGTTCCCCATTATCAATCCGTGATCGATCGGTATTATGACTGTTTTTCCCGTTTTTGGGTTGAACAATCTTGACAACCGTATACGCTTTCCATTCAACGGAATCCCTCCTCAACTTCTTCTAACGTTCTTCACCTCAATTCCATGTATGAAAGGTTTTATGAAGAACAAGATGCTCTTTATGAAAGCGTTGTTGTAACGAACCAATTCTCCTTCAACTTTTGGAGGTGTCCCTTCTTCTTTGCATGCAATCATGTTCAGATTTCCATGCACCTTACCACCGTGCCATTTAATTTTACTACCAACAACATCCAAATCTCCAAACACCTCTCCTGAGAAAAACAACTTGCCCGATACAACCGAAAGGTTCCCTTTCACAATCCCTTTCACCACAGCATCACCATTCATGACAACCACATCACCTTCGAATGTTTCACCCTCTTTCACAACTATACTGTCCACAATCAGGTCTCTCACATTTTCAGTTTCTCCAGAGTCGTCATACTCTACCTTCTCTGCCTTGCTCTTTTCCTTCAGAGCACGGATCAATTCCACCGCTTCATCCACAGTTATTTCATTCTTTTCTACAGCTTCAAGGATTTTCCTCAAAGCTTCTTCCATTATCTTTACCTCCCTTCCTTTTCTTCAAAATCGCCAAGGCATCGTCTAAGGAAATCACACCCTTTTTGAACTTTTCGATGACATCCTCTTCCACTTTTTCCTCTTCCCCAATAGGTTTCAGATTGAGTTTTTCAAGGAGTCTGTCCAATCTCCCTCGTAAAGCGAAATAGCCGACTCCAGTGAGTCTTTCCATTTCTTTGAGATTTCCCTTGGTTCTTAAGAACATTATTACAAAATTCATATCTTCATCGTCGAGAAAAGCAAGCCGGGACACATCAAAGTATCCTGATACTTTGACGTTATCGTGCGGGCATTTCAACTCCGTCACCTTCATAGGTTTTCCACATATGGGACATTTCGGTAGCAAGGGAATCACTCCTCAAATATTTTGTCTAATTATCCAAATTTATTGTATTAAATTCCAAATAATTTGTCAATATATCCAAAAATTTGGGACACAGAAATGACATGTGCAGCAATTGGATTACAAACGATGTGTGAAGGTCTGGGTTTGAAATCATCTATTTCTCTTCTGGAAATCATTCTGAAGCATTTGACATCGTAAGGATCCATTATGTATAATCCCATAGAACTTTATGACAAGGAGGTGAGGACGTGGATAGAAAAGAGATAATGGAGAAGGTAAGAAAGATAATATCTGAAAAACTAGGTGTTGAAGAAGAAAAAGTGGTTGAAGAAGCAAAACTCATAGATGATCTGGGAGCAGATTCCCTCGATCTAGTCGACCTGATAATGGATTTAGAAAACGAATTCGATGTCAAGGTGGATGACTCGGATATCGAGAAGATATCAACTGTGGGGGAAGTGGTGGATTATATCGCTAAGAAATTGTGAAAAATCAAAGGGCGGAATCCCGCCCTTTCTTTACAATGATTTAAGAATGTCCTCTATCTCCTCTTTCAACTTGATCAATCTCTCCTTGAGTTTCTCTCTTTCCGATTTCAAAAAGAGCTCATCGATTTGAAGTTTTCCTTCTTTAAGTAATTCATAAGTTTCATTAACGAGTTTCCCAGCTTTCGATTCTCCTTTGAGATGTTCGCGTATCGTCGCTTCGGTTCTTCCAAGTTCTTCAGCTATCTCAGAGACAGTCATACCAGCTTTGCTCCTTGCAAGAGCGCCTGCTGAGACCGCGAGGCTGTCGACCCACGTCAATCTTTCAGAAGAATTCCTTATCTCCTCTATGACTTCGGGTCTGAAGAGAGTTCCCACAAGAAGTGCTGTTTCCAATTTGTGAATCTCCTCCCTGCTTATAGGATTGAAATTGAGCTGCATCTTCATCCCTCCTTTTCCCTAAATTCTCCAACATGTACAACGATACCTCTGTCAGTTATTTCGAACATGTGTCTTCTCATGGAATGGGAAGACCCCCTCATCTTCCATACCACAAGACTCCTTCTGAGTTCTCCGTCAACTTCATCGAGGTCCAACCTTATTATCCCATCGACACCATGCTCTACACCAGGCCCTCCAAAGCCTCTTTCTGTAACGGAAACCTGACTCACGAACAAAGCGGTGCAACCAAGGCCCGCTAAAACTTTCTTCAACTGAAAGATCACGTTTCTCGCAACGGTGGGCTTTGAGAGGTAGAGAGTCGTCACTGAATCCACAACGACCCTCTTCACGTTGTGATTCCTTATAGCGCTTCTCAGAACATCCACCATTTCTCTCATGTCTCCTATGTCTTTAACAACGTACTTTTCTTTTTCTGCGCTGCTGCCTATGCCACCTGTGAACGCATCGATGATCACGAACTTTCCTTCTCTTTCATATACGGAAACATCCCATCCAAACTGCTCCATATTTTTCCTGACCTGCACTGGATGTTCCTCCAAGGATACATAGATCCCCGGTTCATCCATTCCTAAGCCGTTCCACAGGAACTGTTGACAGAAAATTGTCTTTCCAGTTCCTGGACCGCCGGATAATAGAACAACGTTTCTTTCGGGTATTCCTCCATGAAGGATTTCATCCATTCCCGGTATTCCTGTTTTGACCCTTTTCAAGTTCATCCCCCCTTGATCCAACATAACTGTTTGACGTAATATTTCTGAGAAGACGCTCACTAAAATTATACACACAATTCTGGGAGGGATGAGCGTGATATTCACCATAACCATGAATCCATGTCTGGACAGGTTCCTTTATGTCGATGATTTGATAGAAGACGACACAGTTAGGGTAAAGGAGGTGAGAGAGTATCCTGCCGGTAAGGGAATAGATGCTGCAAGGGTGATAAAAGAATTGGGAGGAACATCGGTTGCTATAGCACTTTTAGGAGGTTGCATTGGGAGAAAAATAGAGGAAATGCTCGATAAAGAAGGAGTCATATACACAGCTGTGAGAGTGGACGTTGAGACTCGAACCAACGTGATCATACAAAAGGGGATACATCAATACAGGTTGAGTTTACCAGGTCAACCCGTTGCTCGAGAGAAACTCGAAGTCGTTAGGGAAATTCTACAAGCCCTTGTGAGAGAGGGAGATTATGTCATTATATCTGGAAGTCTTCCATCAGGAGTTGGACCTGAATACTATGCTGGACTCGTTTTCATGCTGAAGAACTGGGGAGCTGTTGTGTATCTTGATACGGATGGTGAGAATTTGAAAAACGGAATTCTAGGAGAGCCTTATGCCATAAAACCGAATTTACACGAACTCAAAAGACTTCTTGGTAAAGACGTGAAAATTGGTACCGGACTCGTCGAAGATGCGATGGAGATAATCGAAAGGTACAACGTGGAGGAGGTCCTTCTAACTCTAGGCAAGGAAGGTTCTTATCTGATAACCAAGGATGAGAAATACATGGCAAAAGTTCCGGACGTTCCAGTCATAAGTGCTGTTGGTGCAGGTGATTCGTTCCTCGCCGCGTACGTTCTGAAAAGAAGTGAAGGATTGGATAGAAAAGAGGCTTTCAGATGGGGGAATGCCGCAGGAACCGCTTCAGTCATGACACCGGGAACAGAGCTTTGCAAAAGGGAAGATGTCGTGAAGCTTCTGGACAAGATCGAGGTAATCACTCTGTGACCTGAGCTTTTCTGTATCTCAGCGAGGATATACCTTCAGATATCGCCCTTGCCCTCTTGTCTCCTATTCCTTCAACCGATTTGAGTTGATCTAGGGAAGCTCTGCTTATAGCTTCTATATTCTTAAACGCCCTGACGACATTGTAACTGACGTTCAGAGGGATCTTGGCCACGTATTTCAATATCCTATAACCTCTTGCAGAAAGGGTTATATCGGAAAGTTGGGAAGTTTGTTGAACATCGTATCTCATGGCTCTAGCTATAGAAATTTGGCTTATCTCCTTTTCCTTGATGAATTTCTCTATTATATCCTGAGCGGTTCTTTCATCGATTTCCTCGTTCGCATAATCCATTATCAACAGTTCCACAATGTCATCCACATCCTCGATTAATTCGTTAACCTGCATTATCGCAAGTCTTCCCTCGTCTCCGATCTCTATCAAATAAGGCTTCAACTCTTCATGTATCTTCAATATCATGAGACCCTTCTCCACAACTCTCATAACATCCTGCAAAGTTACCCTGTTTTCGAGCTCCATAGCATCCAGGCCAGAGAGAAATCTATCGAAATTTACCCTGTACTTTTCGAGAGTGCTTATAGCCTGGTTCACTCTTATTATGAGAAAACTCGTTTCGTTAACAACGTATTTGTAATTCTTATAGTATAGAGTTATTATGTTTCTCCTTCTGGATACAGCTATCACCATTTTTCCGGTTTGCTTTGCTACCCTCTCAGCAGTTCTATGCCTTGTACCAGTCTCAGTCGTAGATATCGAAGCGTCTGGAACGAGATGAACGTTCGCATACAGTATCTTTGTTATATCCTCATTGACGACGATAGCACCATCCATCTTCGAAAGTTCGTACAGCTTCTCAGGAGAGAAAGGCGTGTTCAGCTCAAAACCTCCTTGTATTATATCCTTGTGTTTGGAGATGTCATCGGTGAAGAATATCAGAGCACCGAAATTAGCCCTTATGATATCGTCCAACGCCTTCCTCAGCTTGGTTCCAGGAGCTATCAATCTTATCTTGTCAAGAAGTTCCTCCGGTATCACTCTCATTCCCTCCCCACGATTTTCAAGGCTTCTGAAAGGTCCCTAACTTTTATCACTCCCTCGAATTGTACTTCGTCCCAGGGTATCAGAACTTTCTCATATTTTTTCAAATTCATGATCCTTCTCTTAATATTGTATACCTTTCTCACCCTACCATCCAGACCTATTTCACCTATGGCGACTAAATTTCCAAGTGGTATATCCAGAAGGGAAGAGTACATAGCCAGGGCTATTGCGAGATCTGCCGCAGGATCCGTGATTCTGATACCTCCCACAACGTTCATGTATATATCATGATTTTCGAATGGTAGTTTGAATTTTTTACTCATCACAGCAGATACCGTGATGATCCTGTTCGTATCGATTCCCCTTCCAACCCTCCTTGGATTCACCATCTTGCTCTTTGAAACTAGAGCCTGAACCTGCACAACAAAGGCCCGTGTCCCTTCAAGGATACACGTTAGAACGTTTCCAGATGGTAACTCTCCCTCTTCAACGAACACAGGATCTGTGACCTCGAAGATACCTTCTCCCCCCATCTCGAAAACCACTATCTCTCCAGATGGTCCAAACCTGTTTTTGTTGATTCTGAAGATTCTCAAGTCAGTCCCCTTTTCACCTTCAAAGTAAATGACGGTATCCACCATATGCTCAACCAATTTTGGCCCCGCTATTTCTCCCTCTTTAGTAACATGTCCTATAAGCAGGACAGGAATGGATTTTGTTTTTGCAAATTTTATGAGTTTCATCGTGGTTTCCCTTATTTGAAGGACACTTCCCGGTGCGGAATCGTACTCGGGAATGAAAATGGTTTGAAGAGAGTCAACTATCAAAAGAGCGAGATTTTCAATATTTTCTATGTACTCAAACAAACTCGTCAGATCGTTTTCCATAGAAACGAAAATCTTATTTCCGTTTTTTATCCCAGTTCTCTCGGATCTTATCTTAAGCTGAGCCAGAGATTCTTCACCCGATAGATAAACCACGTTTCCATATCTGGAGAAACTATCTGCTATTTCGAGAGCCAGAGTGCTTTTTCCAACGCCAGGTTCTCCTGCAAGGAGGATCACCTGCCCCGGTACGATACCACCGTTTAAAGCCCTATCGAGCTCCGAAAAACCTGTTTTCATCCTTTCACCTTTTTCTGAAGTTACACTGGATAAAGGAAGCAGAGGGGAAGTTTCAAAAACCTCCCCTCTGCTTAAGATCATCTCTTTAGCTGTGTTCCATTCACCACACTCTGGACACCTACCAAACCATTTTGGAGAAGTGTAACCACATTTCTCACAGACAAAGACCTTTTTTCTTTTCATCCAGTCGCCCCCACAGGTTTCCTTCTCTTAGAGAATTTCAGGGTACCTTTTGAAACCTTACACACGATGATATCTCCTTCCTGAAACTTTCCTTTCAACAGCTCTTCAGAGAGTGGATCTTCCACATATTTTTGTATGGCTCTTTTCAGAGGCCTTGCTCCGTAGACAGGATCGAAACCTTTATCTACAAGGAACTCTTTAGCTTCTTTTGTCAGCTTCAACTGCATGCTTTTCTCAGCAAGACGTTTCCTCATATCCCTCAGGAGGATGTCGATGATCTTCTTTATATGATCCCTCGTCAGTGGATGGAAAACGATGAGCTCGTCCACCCTGTTGAGAAATTCAGGTCTGAAGGTTTTCTTGACTTCTTCAAGGACGAGTTCTTTTATCTCCTGATATGTCCTTTCTTGATCTTCACCAGAGACGAACCCAAGACTTCTCTTAGTTTTGTTTATAATCGTTCCTCCAAGATTGCTGGTCATGATTATGATGGTGTTTCTGAAATCGACCTCATGACCCTGCGAAT
>Ga0190361_1000131_pt1 | contig 30742 bp, 28 predicted proteins | sample 48721845_MG_FD_161273 | JGI IMG/M metagenome (GOLD analysis project Ga0190361, IMG submission 161273) | Hydrothermal vent microbial mat bacterial communities from Southern Trench, Guaymas Basin, Mexico - 4872-18-4-5_MG | ecosystem: Environmental > Aquatic > Marine > Hydrothermal vents >... | reverse complement strand
ATGAGGCCGCCGGGGAAGGTGCTTGAGGTCCAGGATGGGGATGTAGTGGAACGTGGGGATGGTGTGCCTCTAACACCTTGAAATCCTTATATTTTTGTTGATGAGGTGTCAAAGTTGGGTCTTACGGCATGGGGCCTCATCACCGGAGGAGAGCAGCCGCTGGACCGCCTGCAGAAAATCCTCCCTCTTCAGGAGGAGCTGGCTTAGGCGCTCCGCCGTATCGAGCCTCTTCGAAATGAGGACCTCCGCCACCCCCCTCACTCTCTCTGCCTCCTCCCTGAGCAATTCGTCGGCGATCCTCGAGGAGATGACCCTCTGGCAGCGAAGCGCCCGGTCTACGTTCTAAAACCTATGGAGATCTTCAGGCAAATTATGTTCCGACGAAGGAGGGACCTCTACACGGAAGGGGACCCCAAAGGGGCGGGAAGTCCCTTCTCCCCTGGGGAAACTTTTCCCATCGGCTGAGGCCTCAGAGGGCCAGGGAAGCGGCCTCGAAGATCTTCATCAACGGGCCGGGGAACAGACCTGTATAGATTATGAGGACTATGTAGAGGTAGCAGAGGACCCGTTCGCCCCAGCTCAGGGCCACCCCTTCGGAGGTCCCCTCCGGCTCGCGGGAATAGGAGTACCTCACTAGGTTGAGGTAGTAGAAGAGGGAGATGGCCGTGTTCACCGTGGCCACGATCACCAGGACGAGATGCCCTGCCTTGAAGGCAGCGGTGAACAGGAGCAGCTTGCCTATGAAGCCGCCAGTAGGGGGGATACCCGCCAAGGAGAAGGCGGACACGGCCAGCGTGAAGGCCAGAAGCGGCGCCCTCCGATAGAGGCCCTTCAGGTCCTCGATCAGGACGTTCTCGCCCCGCCGCGACAGGATCACCACCACGAGGAAGAGGCCAAGGTTCATGAGCAGGTACACAGCCATGTAGTAGGTCGCCGAAGCCCCTCCCTCCCCGCTCAGGGCGAGGACCCCCAGCATCACGTATCCAGCGTGGGCGATCCCCGAATAGGCCAGGAGCCTCTTGAGGTCCCTTTGCACAAGGCCCACTAGATTGCCCAGCGTCATGGACAGGGCCGAAAGGACTACCAAGACTTCGACGAAGGCCTTGGCCTCCTGGGGGGCCAGAAAGGCCAACCGCAGCAGCAGCGCCACCGCCCCGACCTTGGGCACGGTGGCGATGTAGGTGGTGGTGAGGTGGGAGGACCCTTCGTAGATGTCCGGTGCCCAGAAGTGGAGGGGGAAGAGGGACAGCTTGAAGAAAAACCCCACGAGCGTCAGCACCAAGGCCATGACACCCATGGGCTCAAGGGCCACCTCCCGAAGGCCCTCCAGGACGTGATGGAGGTTGGTCGATCCCGTCAGGGCGTAGAGGTAGCCCATCCCGTAGAGCATCACCCCCGAGGCGATGGCACCGAAGAAGACGTACTTGGCAGCGGCCTCGAGGTCCACCGCCCCATGTCCCCGTCTCAAGGGCACGATCACGTAGATGGAATAGGAGGAGAGCTCCAGGGCGATGAAGAGGGAGATGAGGTCCACGGAACTCACCAACATCATCAGCCCAAGGGTCCCGAGGGTGAGGAACATGTAGAACTCGGGCAGATACCCCTCCTCCACCTCCTCTGGGGAGCGCCGCCCCATGGCGAAGACCAGAAAGAGCCCGAGGGCCAGCAGCAGCTTGAAGACCTGGCTGAAGAGGTCCACCCGGTAGGCCCCGGCGAAGAACTCCCCCTCCTCAAGGATGGAGGCCCCGGCGATGATCAGCCCCAGGAAGGAGAGGACTTGGGCAAGGAACCGCACATACCTCCTCGTCCCCTTCCGCAAGGAGATGAGGAAGTAGACCAAGAAGGAGCAGAAGGTGAAGAGCTCAGGAGCGTACCAACCCATCCCGCACTCCCCTCATCAGAGGTAGACCCTTAGGGCCTCGATCAACGCCTGAAGGGTGGGCTCCATCACCGCGCTGAGCCCTTTGGGGGCGAGCCCCACCCAGATCACCGCCACGGCCAGGGGCAAGAGGTAGATCACCTCCCTCGTGTTGAGGTCCGCCAAGGGGGCCTGTTCCCCTCCCTCCCTCCACGTGATCCGCTTCAAGAGCCTCAACATATAGGCCGCGGCCAACACCGCCCCTGGGATGGCCGCCAAGCCCGCGGCCTTGTTGACGCCGAAGACGCCCAGCAGCACGAAGAACTCCCCCACGAAGTTGTTGGTCCCGGGGAAGGCGAAGGAGCTGAAACAGAAGAGCCCCAGAAAGGCCACATAGAGCGGCATCACCTTACCCAGACCCGAGTTGTCCTCGATGAGCCGCGAATGGGTCCTCTCGTAGATGATCCCCACGCAGAGGAAGAGCGCTCCGGTGGTCACCCCGTGGTTCAACATCTGAAAGAGCGCCCCCTTGAACCCCCAGAGGGTGAAGGAGAAGATCCCCAGGGTCACAAAGCCCATGTGGGCCACGCTCGAGTAGGCGATGAGCCTCTTCATGTCCTCCTGGCCGAGGCAGACGAAGCCCGCGTAGATGATGGCCACGATCGACAGCACTACCATCAGTGGCGCGAAATGGACGCTGGCCCTCGGCGTGATCCCCAAGCAGAACCTCATGAAGCCGTAGGTCCCCATCTTGAGCAGCACGCTGGCGAGGAACACACTCCCTGCGGTAGGGGCCTCCACGTGGGCCGCAGGCAACCATGTGTGGAAGGGGAACATGGGGACCTTTATGGCGAAGGCTATGGCGAAGGCCAAGAAGACCCAGTACTGGAACCGGAAGCTGTAGCCCTTGAACAGGGCCTCGGGGATCGAGAAGGTGCCGTTGTGCAGATAAAGGGCGATGATGGCCACAAGCAGCAGCACGCTCCCCACCAGGGTATAGATGAAGAACTTTATGGAGGCGTAATCCTTCCGCGGTCCTCCCCAGATGGCGATCAGGAGGTACATCGGGATCAGCATCGCCTCCCAGAAGATGTAAAAGAGCACGAAGTCGAGGGCCGAGAAGACCCCGATCATGGCCGTCTCCATCAACAGGATGCAGAACATGAACTCCTTGACCCGGTACTCTATGGCCCGCCAGGAGCAGAGCACGCAGAGGGGACTGAGCAGCGCCGTCAACATGATGAGCGGCATGCTGATGCCATCCACGCCCAGGGCGTAACGGGCCCCAAGGGAGGGGAACCAGTCCTTGAGCTCGGCGAACTGGAAGCCCACCAACCGGGGGTCGAAGCGCAGCAGCAGCGGCAGGGAGAGGAGTAGGTTGAGCAAGGTAGCACCCAAGGCGATCCCCTTCACCGTCCCTTCCCGCTCGAAGAGCAACAACAGCAAGGCCCCGAACAGCGGCACGAAGATCACCGTGGAGAGGATCGGATAGGGGAGCTGATTCATGGCCAACTCTAGTTCCATCTCCTCACTCCAGTACCGCCAAGGCCAATATGATGAAGACCATGGCCGTCCCCAAGGCGATGTAGAGCTGGAGGCTCCCCAACTGAAGCCTCCTCACGTAGCCACCTATGCCTCGGACGCCATAGGCCGTCCCATCCACCACCCCGTCGATGCCGACCTGGTCGAAGGCCACCGAGGCCTTCGCACCGCCGAAGAGGGCCCGGAGCCCTAAGATCTTCCAGATCTCCCCCCAGATGGCATCAAGCACCGCTATCACCTTCTCGTCGAACCACATGAAGTACTTCGCCCCCATCCGGTAGGAGAAGTCCATATCGAGGTTGACCTTGGGCTCGGGTTCGAGCTTCTTCACCAGTAGGAAGAAGACCAGGCCCGTAAAGGAGAGCAGCTGCAGGGTCTCCAGGAGGTGATGGGCCGTGTAGGGGCGGTACTCCACCTCGAAGGGCAAAAGGACGTAGAGCATCTTGGGGTATACCCCGATGGCGAAGCAGAGCAGGGAGGCCAGCGCCATGGCCCAGAGCATGTTCTGGGGGGGCTCCTTGGCCACCTTGCCGGAGTCCTTCCCGAAGAAGGCGAAGTAGGTGACCTTGAGGCCCACCGAGAGGAAGGTACCGATGGCGGCGAGCTCCATCAGGGCCATGAGGATGGGCCTTCCCGCCTCGTGGGCCCCGCTGACGGTCATGGTCTTGGAGACGAAGCCGCTGAAGAGCGGAAAGCCGCTGATGGAGACGGCCCCCACGATGTAAAAGACCATCGTCCAGGGCATGTAGCGCCAGAGCCCCCCGAGTTCGGAGAGCTTGGAGGTCCCCACCATGTAGAGCACCGCCCCCGCCCCCATGAAGAGCAGCCCCTTGTAGATGATGTGGGCGAAGGCGTGGGCGCAGGCCCCGTTTACCGTCATGGCCGTGCCGATACCGACCCCCGCCACCATGTAGCCCACCTGGCTGATGATGTGGTAGGCCAGGACCCGGCGCATATCGTTCTCGATCACGGCGTAAAAGACGCCGTAGACCGTCATGGCTGTGCCGAGGATGGCCAGGACCTCGTAGCCCGGGAACCCCCTGGCCAAGACGTAAACAGCCGTCTTGGTGGTGTAGGCGGACATCAGCACCGCCCCTTCCACCGTGGCCTCGGGATAGGCATCCGGCAGCCACGCATGAAGCGGTATCACCGCCGCGTTGAGCGCGAAACCGGCCAAGATCAGGTACTCGGGGAGGCCCGCTGCCCCTGTGGGGATCCGGTCGAAGGCGAGGGAGCCGGTCGACCAGTAGCGCATCATCATCCCCATGAAGAGGCTCAAGCCCCCGAAGACGTGCACCAGCAGGTAGCGAAAGCCCGCCCTGATCGACTGCGGCACCCCCCTGTACCAGACCAGGAACACCGAGGAGACCGCCATCAACTCCCAGAAGACGAACAGCGACAGGTAGTCACCTGAGAAGACGGCCCCCAGGGAGCTGCCCACGTAACAGTAGGCGGCTATATGATGGCCGTCCTCCGGGCGATGAAGCCCGTAGAGGCTCCCGAGGAAGGCCATGATGGTGAAGACCCAGGCGAAACAGAGGCTCAACTTGTCCACTCGCCCCAGCACGATCTCCAGGCCCAGGTAGTGGCTCCTCCAATAGACCCCCTCCTTCATGAGGGCCACCGCGGCGATGGACAGGGCCGGGATCAGCAGCAGGTAGAACTTCTTCACCCTGCCCCTGAGCAGCGGTATCAGCAGGCACCCGAAGAGGAAGAGAAAGCCGGGATGTATCCAGGCCTCACCAGCTCCCATAGTAGTCCTCCGGCTTGGAGAGGAAGAGGTGGGCCGTGCCCTTGGAGGCCTTTATCAAGAGGAAACAACCCGCGATCCCGAAGGCCGCCCAGAAGGCGAAGACCTCGTCGAACCAGTAATGGGGATGATGCCTCGCCAACAGGAAGTCCAGGACCACCAGGGCCAGCAGATAGGCCACCAGCAAGTTCCTGAGCCCTCGGATGTGCTTCCTCAGCCACGCGATGAAGCCCACCAACATTACGGCAAGATCCTCCCTATCAACTCCACGAAGAACTGGGGCCAAAGCCCGATCAAGACCGATATGATGCTGGCTGCCGCCAAGGGGACCACCATGGTGGCCGGGGCCTCCTTGATCCTGAAGCGCCTCTCGGACCCCTCGAAGAAGGCCCGAAAGGTGATGGGGGCGAAGTAGCCTGCGTTGAGCAGGGCGCTCACCATTAACACCACCACGAGGCCCAGCTCCTTGACGTTCAAGGCCCCCTGCACCAGGTACCACTTGGTCACAAAGCCCGCCACCGGCGGTATCCCGATCATGCTCAAGGAGGCCACGGCGAAGGCCCCCATGGTGAAGGGCATCTGATAGCCGATCCCCCCAAGCTCGCTGATCTTCTTCTTGTGATGGGCCACGTAGATGGCCCCTGCACAGAAGAAGAGGGTGATCTTGCTGAAGGCGTGGTTCACTATATGGATCACCCCCCCTGTGATCCCGATGGGGTCAAGGAGGGCCACCCCCAGCACTATGTAGGATAGCTGGCTCACCGTGGAGTAGGCGAGCCGGGCCTTGAGGTCGTCCTTTGTGAGGGCGATGACCGACGCCAGGATGATGGTGAAGGAGACGAAGTAGGCCGTCCATATGCCCAAGCCCAGCTCGTGGAGGACCTCCAGGCCGAAGACCGAGAGCATCACCCGGGCGATGGAGAAGACCCCGGCCTTGACCACCGCCACGGCGTGGAGCAGGGCGCTCACCGGGGTGGGGGCCACCATGGCCGAGGGCAGCCAGTTGTGAAGCGGCATTATGGCCGCCTTGGCGAAGCCCAGGATGAAGAGCACGTAGACGAAGGTGATCCAGGCCCGCCCCACCTCCGCGGGGAAGATCCCCGTCTGGATGGTGGGGGCGAAGTCCAGGGTCCCACAGAAGACGTAGGTCAGGGCCATGGCCGGAAGGAGCAACCCCTTGGAGGTCCCCATGAGGTAGACCAAGTACTTCTTCCCACCCTCGTAGGCCTCTTCGTCCTGGTGGTGGGCCACCAGGGGGTAGGTCACCACCGTGATGATCTCGTAGAAGAGGTAGAGGTTGAAGAGGTTCCCGGAGTAGGAGACCCCCTGGGCCCCGAGGATGGCGGCGGTGAAACAGGCGTAGTAACGGGTCTGGGCGTGCTCGTCCAGGGACCGCATGTAGCCGATGTTGTAGAAGGAGGCGAAGATCCAGAGGAAGGACGAGACGATCCCGAAGATGAGGCTCAAGCCGTCCACCCGGAACCTCAGGGCGATCCCCGGGGCGAGCTCAGAGAGGGTGTACTTCAGCACGTGACCCTCCCAGACCCCCGGGACCATCACGAGGACGCTCAGGAAGGTGAGGATGGAGCCAGCGATGGACCAGAACTCCCTCAGGTTGGGCCTCTTACGGGAGGCGATGATGAGGAAGATGGTCACCAGGGTGATGACCACGGGGATGAGGGGTTTTGCCGTCTGAAGCTCCATTAGCCCTTGAGCTCCTTCAGCCCTTCGGCCTCGATCTTCTTAGTCCTCTTGAACAGCAGGAGCACGATGCCGAGGGCTATGGCCACCTCGGAGGCAGCCACCCCCATGACGAAGAGGGTGAAGACTTGACCATCGACCCCTGCCGTCTGGAAGAAGCGGTTGGCCACCACCAGGTTGAGCCCCGCCCCGTTCATGATCAGCTCCACCGAGATGAGCATCCCCAAGAGGGTCCTGCGGTAGATAAGGCCCAAGATGCCCGAGCAGAGCAGAAGCACCGACAGGAACTGGAAGACCTCGGGCCTCTCCCAGAGGTAAAGCACCTCAATCCTCCTCAGCCTTCGGGGGTCCCTGTCGGGACAGCACCCCGAGCATTATCGCCCCGAGGATCGACGCCACGATCAGCAGCGAGATCAGCTCGAAGGCGAAGGGATAACGGTCGAGGATGGCCCTGCCGATCCTGGATGTGCTCACCTCCCCTTGCGGCCCCACCTCCCAGGGGTGGTGGCGGAGTACCCTCCAGAAGAGGATGAAACTCAAAAGCGACACCCCGAGACCTGCGACCCCCTTCAGAAAGGGCCCCCTCTCCTTCGGCCTCCTCCAGAAGGGCCCGGCTAGCATCACCGCGAAGATCAAGAGCACCCCTACCGCCCCGAGGTAGATGAGGATCTGCATCATGGCCAGGAAGGGGGTCTTCAGGTAGATGTAGAGCCCCCCTATGCCGCCCATGGTCAAGAGGAGGAAGAAGACGGCGTAGATCAGGGAGTTGGAGAGGACCGCCCCCAAGGCCCCAAGGGCCACAACGAGGCAGATGACCACGAAGATGACCTCCCCCAAACTCATCCTCCGCCCCTCCTCCGGAACTCCTCTACGAGGTCAAAGTAGAAGTCCTCCTTCGAGAAGGAGGCGAGGTTGTAGTCCTGGCTGAAGGCCACGGCCCCAGTGGGACAGACCTCCACGCAGAGGCCGCAGTGACTGCAACGGGTGAAGTCCAGGAGGAACCTGGTCAAGGTCTTGCGCTTCTCACCCTCCTTCTTCACCCCCTCGACGACGATACAGCCCGTGGGACAACTGCGGGCACAGAGGCCGCAGACCCGGCAGTAGAGCTTCCCCTCCTCGTCCGCCACCAGCTTTATGTGGCCGCGGAAGCGGGGGGAGAGCTCCAAGGTCTCCCTGGGGTATTGGCAGGTCACGCTGGGGCCCAAGAAGGCCCTGATGGTGACCTTCATCCCCTTCAGCAGCGAAAGGGCCCCTCTTACGACCTCTTGCGGGCTCATAGCTTGAGCAACCCCCCCGTCACCAACAGATTGGCCATGGCCAAGGGTATGAGGAACTTCCAGGAGAAGTTCAGCAACTGGTCGAACCTCACCCTGGGGAAGGTCCAACGGAACCACATGATGACGAAGATCAGGGCGTAGGTCTTGAGGAAGAACCAGACCACCCCAGGGAGCACCGGACCCTTGTACCCCCCGAGGAAGAAGGTGGTGGCCAGGGCGCACACTATGAAGATGTTGGTATACTCGGCCAGGAAGAAGAGCGAGAAACGCATCCCGCTGTACTCGGTGTGATAGCCGGCCACCAATTCGCTCTCGGCCTCGGGCAGGTCGAAGGGGGTCCGGTTGGTCTCGGCCACCGCACATACGAAGTAGATGAGGAAGGCCACGGGCTGAACCAGGACGAACCAATAAGGGCTCTGGGCCTTCACCACCTCCTTCAGCGACAGCGAACGGGCCATCATCACCACAGGCAGGATGGAGAGGAGCATGGGGATCTCGTAGGCGATGGACTGCGAGATGCTCCTCACCCCCCCGATCAGCGAGTACTTGTTCACCGACCCCCAACCCGCCATGAAGATGGCCAAGACCGTCAAGGAGCTAAAGGCCAGGATCATCACTATCCCCACGTTGATGTCCCGAACCTGGAGCCGGGCATCGAAGGGGATCACCACCATGGCCACAAGACACGGGACGAAGATCAACAAGGGCGCCAACAGGTAGAGGGGCCTGTCCACGAACCTGGGGGTGATGATCTCCTTGGCCAGGAGCTTCACCGAGTCGGCGATGGACTGGAGCAACCCATAGGGGCCCACCTCCTTGGGACCGATGCGGATCTGCATGTGGCCGGCCACCTTCCTCTCGGCCCAGACCAGAAAAAGCGCATTGCCGAAGACCACCACCATCACCCCGAGCAGGCCGAGCAGGAGCCTCACGAGGTCCCACCCCCAGGCCTCCAGCCCCGCCGTCACCACCTTGCCCACCACCCAGTAAAGCAGGGCGAGGACCACCAAGGTCGCGAAGAAGAGCCCCCCGAGGGCGAAGAGGAGCCTCACCGGGTCCGAACCGAAGTACCTGTCGAACTGTTCTCTCAGCCACCGCCTCATCGATCCATCTCCGGGATCACCAAGTCGAGGCTCCCCAAGGTGGCCACCGCATCGGCTATCAACTGCCCTTTGACGACCTCGGTGAAGGTCGCGAGGTTGGAGAAGCAGGGGCTGCGCCACTTGAGCCGATAGGGCTTGTCGCTGCCGTCGGACACTATGTAGATCCCCACCTCCCCTCGGGGGCTCTCGGTGGCGAAGTAGACGTCCCCTGGCACCGGCTTTTTGGGGACCTTTTCCAGCTTGTAGGGGCCCTCGGGCACCTTCTCCAGGGCCTCCTCCAAGACCCTGAGGCTCCTCTTCATCTCCTCGAGCCTCACCAGGTACCTGTCGTAGGAATCGCCCCTTTCGCCCACCACCACCTCTGGCTGAAGGTCTCCGTAAGCGGCATAGGGCTCCGCCTGCCTTATATCGAAGGGGACCCCTGAACCCCTCAAGGTGGGCCCTGTGGCCCCGTAGCGCCTCGCCACCTCCTTGGGGATCACCCCCACGTCCTTGGTCCTTTTGACGAAGATGATGTTGCCGGTGACGAGGTCGTCGTAGATCTCAAACCTCTTCCACATCCGCTCCACGAACCTCTTCACCCCCTCGAGGAACCCATCGTTCAGGTCCTCGTAGAGCCCTCCTATTCGGTAATAGGAGAAGGTGAGGCGGGAACCGGTGAGGCCCTCAAGGAGGTCCAAGATCTGCTCCCTGTCGTCGAAGGCAAAGAAGTAAGGGGTGGTGGCCCCGAGGTCGAGCAGGAAGGTCCCGAGCCAGAGCAGATGGCTCGAGATCCTGTTGAGCTCCAGCGTTATGGTCCTTATGTACTGGGCCCTCTCGGGCACCTCCAACTCGCAGAGCCTCTCCATGGCCCCCACGAAGCAGAGGCTGAAGGCCAGGGGGCCGACGTAATCGAGCCTGGCGGTGTTGGGGTAGTACTGTTGATAGGTGCGGACCTCGGCCATCTTCTCCTGCATCCGGTGCATGTAGCCAAGGACCGGCTCGGCCTGCTCTATGTACTCGCCCCTCATCTTCAGGATGAGGCGCAAGACCCCATGGGTGGAGGGGTGCTGGGGTCCCATGTTGATCCAGAAGGTGTCCTCCTCGGCGGCAGCCGGAAGGTAGTTCAGAAGTTGTCGGTCCTCCTCGGGGACCTCCACCCTCTCCTTCCTCATGGGGTAGAAGTCTATTCCCTCGTGTAGGAAGAGGTAGGCGAGGTTCGGGTGGTCCTTAAACCTCAAGCCGAAAAACTCGTGGACCTCGCGCTCGTGCCAAGCCGCCCCTGGATAGACCCTCCAGATGGAGGGGAGCTCGGGTTCAGAGGGGGCCACCTCCACCCTCACGGAGAGGCGCCGCGGGTCCTCCCAGTGGTTGAAGTGGTAAAGGACCTCGAGGCGGTCCACATAATCCACACAGAGGATGTCCTCGATGTAATAACCCTTCTCGTCGATGGCCTCGGCCACCTCCACGATCCTGTCCTTGGGGGCCTTGATGTCGAACCAGTAGCCCCGCTGCTGGTAAGGGACCTCCTCGATGGAGAGGTCCCCTCCCTCCAGGGCCTTTATTAGGTCCTCGGCTACCATCTCCTCTCCGGCCCCGGGAACCGCCTCCAGCCCGTCAGCTTCTCCTCCAACTTCATGATCGCCTCAAGGAGCGCCTCCGGCCTGGGGGGACAGCCCGGTACATAGACGTCCACGGGGATGACCTTGTCCACCCCTTCGATAACGTTATACTGCCCCTCGAATATGAAAGGCCCCCCTGAGATGGCGCAGTTGCCGTAGGCGATCACCCACTTGGGGGCGGCCATCTGTTCGTAGAGGGTCCGGACCACGGGGGCGATCTTCTTGGTTATGGTCCCGGACACGATCATGAAGTCGCACTGCCTGGGGGAGGGCCTGAAGACCTCGGCGCCGAAGCGGGCCGGGTCGAAGCGGGCGGCTGTGGTGGCCATCATCTCTATGGCACAGCAGGCCAAACCGAAGGTCATGGGCCAAAGGGAGTTGGCCCGGGCCAAGTTGAGGAGCTTCTCCAGGACCCCGAACTTTACTATCGGCCCTCGTACTTCCACCGAAAGACCCCCTTTCCCCACGCGTAGGCGATGGCCAGGACCAGCAACAGCACGAAGACCAAGAGGGCGATGAACTCCTCGGGGTTGCCGCCCCTGACGTAACTGGTCGCCACCGGAAAGAGGTAAAGCACATCCACGTCAAAGGCTATGAAGATCAGGGCGTAGAGGTAGAAGAGGGCAGCGTACCTTATCCACGCGCTGCCGAAGGGGTCCATCCCGCACTCGTAGATGCTCTCGGTCTTGAGACCCACGGTCCTCGGGGCTATAAACCGGGGAATCAGCACCGCGATCAGGGCGAAAAGGATGGCGAGGACCGCGAAGGCGAGGACAAAAGCAAAATCCCTTAGGGTCGTCTCCACCCCCCTCCCTCCCGAGGAATAGGAAATCCTTATATACCCTCCTTATGGCCTTCTTGTCAATAGAAAATTTTCACAATATGGCCAGATGGACGAGATTTTTCCAGGACTTCAAAGTTCAAGGACTTCGTCGGCGCAGCCATTGGACGAAGCGCCGTATCCCCTCCTCTAGGGGGGTCCTCGGACGGTAGCCAAGGAGGTCCCTGGCCTTGGAGACGTCGGCGAAGGTCACAGGGACGTCCCCTGGCTGCTCTGGGAGATGCTCTATGCGGGGCTCGATCCCCAGGGCCTCTGCCAGCAGCTCCACCACCCTCATGAGGGGAACGGTGCGGCCCGAGCCCAGGTTGAAGACCTCGAAGGGGAAGGGACGCTCGAGGGCCGCCATGATGCCTTCGATGCAGTCATCTATGTAGGTGTAGTCCCTGAGGGATGAGCCGTCCCCGTATATGGGGAGGGGTTCCCCCCTGAGCATCAGGGAGGCAAACTTCCTGATGGCCATGTCCGGCCTCTGCCTGGGCCCGTAGACGGTGAAGAACCTGAGGACCGTCACCGGGGCCCCGTAAAGCATCTGATAGGTCCTGCAGTAGAGCTCCCCGGCCCTTTTGGCGGTGGCGTAGGGCGAAAGGGGGGCATCGGCCAGGTCGTCCTCACGGAAGGGCCCATGGGCCCTCGAGCCGTAGACCGAGGAGGAGGAGCCGAAGATGAACTGCTCGACCCGCCCTTTGGCCACCTCCAGCAGGTTGACCGTCCCCTCCACGTCCACCCGCACGTAGCGCACGGGGTCCTCCAGCGAGGCCCTCACACCGGCGATGGCCGCGAGGTGGACCACCCGGCGCACCCTGTATCGCCGGAAGAGATCCTCGAGGAGGGCCCTATCGAGGATGTCCCCGCGGACGAGGCGGAAACGCTCGTCGCCGAGCAGGCCCCGGAGGTTCTCCTCCTTCAAGGCCGGGTCGTAGTAGTCGCTGAAGTTGTCGAGGCACAGGACCTCCTCCCCCCGCTCGAGGAGGCGCTCGCAAAGGTGGGAGCCTATGAAACCGGCGCCGCCGGTGACCAGGATCACCTCGCCCCCTCCTTGGGGATCACACATATGATCTCAAGGGGCTCCTGGGCCGTGTTGCGGAAGCAATGGTCGATGGAGGCTTCCAAGAAGACCACGTCCCCCTCCCCGATGGGGTGGCTATTGCCCTCGCATTCGAGGCTGCCCCTCCCCCTGAGGACGAAGACCTCGTGCTCCCAGGGGTGGTTGTGATAGGGAGTGGAGGCACCAGGGGCTATCTCGAAGACCCTCATGAAGAAGTTGGGGGGCCGATCCTTGGGGCCTATCACCCATCTCACCTTGACCCCTTCGGCCTCCTGCAGGGCCTCTGCCTCGACCTCGCGGTAATGGACGAGCTTCATCAGCTCACCTCCTGTTGAGCTCGCACCGACCTCAGCCATGGGGCCTCCCCAAGACACGGCGGAGTTCGCGGAGGAGTCTGTAGACCTCCTCGGCCTCTGCCTCGGTCAGGGAACCGGTGCCGCAGCTGGGGGTGATGAGGCTGCGTCTGAGGAGGTCCCCCTCGAGCCCTGATGCCTCGAGGTGCTCAAGGCATCGACGGAGGTCCTCGGCGAGCCCTGAGGGAGTTGAGCCCTTGAGGGCCTCAGCATCGGTCGGGACGATCCCCCAGGCGATGATCCCACCCCGTCGGAGGAACTCGCCGATCTGCTCGGTCCAGAGGAGGAACTCCTCGCGATAGCCATGGGCGTCGAAGTTGACGATGTCGAAGCCCGCCTCCAGCACCATGGGCCAATCGGTGTTGGCGCAGACGTGGATCCCCTTGAGCCCCCTGAGGTCGGCCATGGCCCCCTTCAGGGCATCGATCACCTCTTGGCGTTTTACGTTCATGTAGGCGCTGCCGTAGCCGGCCAAGGCCGGTTCGTCGAAGAAGATGATGGTCTCCGCGCTGGGGACCGCCTCCTTGAAGACCTCCTCCTGCCAACGGGCCTTGGAGGCCAAGACCCGGACGATCATCTCGCGCAGCTCCTCGTCGTAGAAGGCGGCCCTGCCCCCTTCGTCCTTGAGGGAAAAGCCCATGGTCACGGGGCCGGTGACCTGCCCCTTGAGGAAGGGGGGCTTGAGCCCTCGAACCCTATCGAGGAAGGCGTAAAGGCCCTCTGCCCGCTCTCGGCTTATGGAGAAGGCCTCGGACCTCCCCTCCTCCGCCTTCAGCAGGAACCCCTCCCACTGCTCCGGGACCTCCGAGGGGGGCCTGAGGTAGACCCCGTCTTCGGACTCCACCACCCCTGGCATCCCCTCCAGGAACTGGCGGATCATATCCTCCCGGGGATCTCGGGCCGGCAACTGGGGCCAATGGGGCACGGAGGGAAGGGCCTCCAGGACCACCTCACAGGCCCTGGCCGGATCGCGATGGGGGAGACTCCCTATGGCCGTGGCCTCGAAGAGGCCGATGTCGACGAGCCCTGCCGTCATAGGCCCTTGAGGCGGGCCAGCGCTTCGTGGCAGACCCAGATGGCGTCCTCGGTCGAGAGGTAATCGGTCACCGTGGGGTCGAAGAGCACGAACCCCTCCGGACCGAACTCCTCAGACCCCCTCCAGATCCCGAAGGCCACCTCCACCCTGGGGAAGGCCCTGAAGGCGGCCGCCCCATCTCCTATGGACAGGGACCTACCTCCCAAGGCCTCAGCCACCTCGGGGAGCCTCTCGGGGGCTCGGCCGAAGAGCCTCAGCAGGGGGTAGATGATCCTTCCCCTGAAGACGGGATAGTAGACCTCTCCCCCGGGGAGCTTCCTGAAGTCGATCCAGCGCCCCTCGGGCTCAGTCCCCTTGGCCTGCACCAGGTAATGCAATATGAGGACCTCCCTCAACATGGGAGGGCGCTCCCCTCCCTCTTCCACGACCTCCCCTTGGGGCAAGGCCACCCGATGACCCCTCCCGAAGAAGTTCAGCTCTAGGACCCCCTCCTCCCCGAGCCAGCGCCCCCCTGCCCTCCTGGCCACCTCCTCGGGGGAGAGGTCCTGGAGGCGCTCCCGAGCTAGTTCATAGGCAAGCTCAAGGGACCTCTCCCAGGTGCTCTTCACGACGCTCCTTCCCCTCGGCACCCTCCTTGAGGTAAAGGGCCCCTACGGGACAGACCTCCACACAACGTAGGCAACCCGTACATGGGGTCTGGCTGATGGGCTTCCCCAGGAAGGTGGTCACCCGCATCTGGTACCCTCGGTAGGCGAAGTCCAAGACCCCTACCCCCTCCACTTCCTTACAGACCCAGACGCACTTGCCACACAGTATACACTTGTTGCGGTCGAAGACGAACAGCGGATGGCTCTCGTCCGGTTCCACCAGCTCCTTGGGGAAGGCGCGAAGGTCCTTGGGGATCTTGACCTTGAGGAAGCGCATCCACCTGAGCAACTGGCAGCTCGGCCTCTTGGGGCAGGTCTTGCACTCCATGGGGTGATCCGCCAGGATCAACTCGAGGGCCCGGCGCTGAAGGCGCCTGACCGCCTCGGTGTCGGTGTGGACCACCATGCCCTGTCTGACGGGCTCCGTGCAAGCGGTGACCAAGCCCCTGCCCTCCACCTCCACCCAACAGAGCCGACATCCACCCCAGGGGGGGTCTGCCTCCCTTATGGCGCAGAGGTGGGGGATCTCTATACCGGCCTCCAGCGCCGCCCACAGGATCTTCTCCCCCGTGGGGGCCCTGACCTCCTTGCCGTCTATGGTGATCTCTACGTATTGTCTCTTAGGCAAGCTTCGCCTCCAACTCCTCCACCTTCTCCGGTGGCGAGACCTTGATCACGGCGTTGTACTCGGGGGGACAGACCTCAAGGCACGTGCCGCACTTGACGCACTTCTCCTGGTCTATCCTCTTCACCCTCGTCCGTTCATCGGTCTTTATGGCCTCGGTGGGACAGGTGAGCACGCAGTGATCGCATCCCTTCTCGCACTTCTCGGGGACTATCCAGTAGGCGATGAGGTCCTTGCAGACCAGGGCGGGACAGCGCTTCTCCTTTATATGGGCCTCGTACTCGGAACGGAAGTACCTCAAGGTGGTCAGGATGGGATTGGAGGCGGTGCGGCCGAGGTTGCAGAGGCATCCCTTGGCCAGGTCCTTCGAGAGCTCCTCCAGCAGCTCCAGGTCCTCCTCCTTCCCCTTTCCCTTGGTGATATCCTCCAGGATCAGGGAAAGCTGCTTTATCCCCAGGCGGCCCATGGTGCACTTGCCGCAGTCCTCGCGGGCCAAGAAGTCCAGGAAGAACCGCGCCGTCTCGACCATGCAGTTGCTCGAATCGAGCACGATCATCCCGCCCGAGCCCATGATGGCCCCGGCGGCCTTGAAGGCGTCGAAGTCCACGGGCAAATCCAGGGCCTCCTCCCCCACGCAACCCCCCGCAGGCCCTCCGATCTGCACGGCCTTGAACTCCCGTCCCTCGGGGACCCCTCCCCCCACATCGAAGATCACTTGCCTCAGGGTCGTCCCCATGGGGACCTCCACCAGCCCGATCTGCTCCACACGGCCCGCCAAGGCGAAGACAGCGGTGCCTGGGCTTGACTCGGTGCCGATGGAACGGAACTCCTCGGCCCCCATCTCCATGATGCGGGTCACCAGGGCCAGGGTCTTCACGTTGTTGACCACGGTGGGCCTTCCCCAGAGCCCCCGTTCCACCGACCTCGGGGGACGGACCCTCGGCATCCCCCGCTTGCCCTCTATGGAGTAAGTCATGGCGGTGGACTCCCCGCAGACGAAGGCCCCAGCCCCTTCCACCACATCGACGTCGAAGGAGAAATCGGAGCCGAAGATCCGATGGCCCAAGAATCCGTACTCCCGGGCCTGCTCCAAGGCCCCCTTCAGGCGTTCTATCACCAAGGGGTACTCCATACGGGTGTAGATGAAGCCGCGTTCTGCCCCGATGGCATAGGCGGCTATGATCATCCCTTCGATGACCGAGTGGGGATCGCTCTCCAGGACCACCCTGTCCATGAAGGCGCCGGGGTCCCCCTCGTCGGCGTTGCAGATCAGGTACTTCGGAGAGGCCTTCTGCCTCCTGCAGGCGGCCCACTTGCGGGAGGCGTGAAAGCCCGCTCCGCCACGGCCCCTGAGGCCCGCTCGGCCCACCTCGGCGATGACCTCTTCGGGGGCCTTCTCCAGCAGCACCCTCCTCAGGGCGCTGTATCCCCCCCGGGCGATGTAGTGATCTATCTCCCCGGGGTCGATCCAGCCGCAGTTGCGGAGGATCAACCTCCGCTCCACCTCGAAGCGCTCCATCTCAGGGATGAAGGGGGCCCCGTCCTCTCCCACCTCCACCGTCCCCAGGGCCAGCTCCAAACAAGGATCGTCCCCGATGAGGTAGTCCTCCACCAGCTTCTGCACCTCGTCGTACAGCACGTTCCTGTAGCAGATGGGGGGGAAGCCGGAGTCAGGCTTAGAGATGATCACCAGAGGCTCAGCGAAACAGAGGCCCATGCACCCCACCTCGGTGACCTCGGCCTCTATCCCCTCCTTTTGGAGCCGCTCCCGGAAGTACTGCAACGTCTCCAGGGCTCCGGCTGCCCTGCCACAGGTCGGGGTACCCACCCGGATGTGGATGGGGGCCTCCTGCAGGGCCTCCCAACGCTCAGAGGCCCTCCTCTGTATCTCCTCCCAGTCCATCGCCCTCCGCTTCGGCCTCCCCTAAGGCCTTGAGCTTCGCCAAGACCTCCTCCACCTTGTAGGGGGTCATCTTCGGATAGATCCTGTCGTTGACCACCACCACGGGGGCCTTGGTGCAGCAGCCGATGCAGCCCACCCGGTCCAGCGAGTACTCCCTGTCGGGCGTTATCCCCCCCACCTTGATGTCCAGCTCCCGCTCGAAGCCGTCCAGCACCAACTGCCCCCCGAGGGAATGGCAGGCCGTGCCCATGCACACCACGATGTGGAACCTCCCGAGGGGTATGAAGCGGAACTGGTTGTAGAAGGTGGCTACACCGAAGACCTCTGCCTCAGAGATCCCCAAAAAACGGGCTACCTCCACCATCGCCTCCTCGGGGAGGTAGCCCGCCTTGGACTGGATGCCCTGAAGGATCCTGATCAGGTACCGCCGCTCTCTGGGGAAGGAGGAGAGGACCTCTCCAACTACTTCGGCTTCCTCCTTCGCCATCTCACCTCCTCCCGGCGAGATCCGGCAGGAAGGCGGACAGCCCTGAGGCCTCCCTAGGTCCCACGATCACCTCCCAACCGGGCAACTCGTCCTCCAGCTCCCCCTTGATCCTGGCCAAAAGCCCGGGGATCACGATCTTGCGGCTCTTCACCTTCTCCTCAAGGCCGGCCTTCTTGACGAACTCGCCGATGGTCTCCCCGCTGAACTTCCCCGTGGACCAGGCGGCAAGGACGCAGAGACCCTCGGTGTCCTGCACCACTAGGTAGGCCGGCACCTTGGTGGCCTCTGTCTCGGAGGCCACGGCGAAGTAGGTCAGGGCGAAGTTGGTGGTGACCAGCACCGGGGCCTCAGGCGTCGGGGCGTTGATCTCGTAGACCTTGGCCTCCACCGTCATGGGCACCCGCGGATCCGAGTAGATGTTCATCCTCAGGGTCAGCAGCGGATAGAGGTAGTCCTCCACGAAGTCGCTCAGCACGATGATCCCCGCGTAGCGCACCACGAAGGCCGCCGCGAAGAGGTACTGCTGCTCGAGGTCCTCGGCCATGAAGCAGGGGAAGGTGATGGTGGGGTAGCCCAGAGGTCTGAAGCCCTGCTTCAGGGCGGCCCTCCTCAACAGGATCTGATCCTTCACCGCGTCCCATAGCTCCCTCGAGCCGGTATCCAGCACCAGCTCCTTGAGGCCCGCCTCCTTCAGCTTCTCCGTGACCTCGGGCAACTCCTCCAAGGCGCCCTTGACCGCCACGGGGACCCCAAGTTCCTTGAGCTTGGGCAGGTGCTGATCCAGGTCCTCCTTGGTCACCGCGTAGATCAGGGGTCTTCGGTCTGCCCCGCACACCTCGACGGCTTTAGCGGCGAGACCCACCGGGGCCATGAACACCAGGGGCAGATCGGGCGAGCTGTCCAAGGCCCTCTTCACCAAGGAGAGGAACTTCCCCTCGTCGCCGGATGAGGCCTCAAGCACCGCCAGATCCGGCCTTATGGTCCGCCCGATCCTCTCGAAGCTCATCTCGAGGACCGCCTTGAGCTTCCTCTCCCATTCGCCCTCGGGCTCCGTGTCCTTGATGAGGATGCCGATGCCCGGCTGGTGGAAGAAGGTCTTCTCGTGGCGGAACATCACCTCTTCGTCGCCGATCACGAAGGCCCTCTCGCCCTTGCCCAGGGTGACAGGGAGGATGGGCGGGGCGAGCATCTCCCGGATCTTCTCCTTGGTCTCCTCGTCCAGATAGGGACACTTGTCGATGTCAGCCCCCCCTGAGGCCACCTTCATGGCGAAGGCGAAACAGGTGGGGAAGCCGCATTCCTTGCACTTGGCCCTCTTTGGGAGAAGTTTCGCTATGTCTCCGCCTTTTACCGCCATTTGACCCCCCTCCTTATTCCAATCCTTCCTCGTCCTGAGCCCTCAACTCCTCCAGTTCCTCCTGGGCCTCCCCGGTGATCCATGGGTGACCCCTCTCCTCGAGCCACTCGGCCAACTGGTTGGGGTCGGTGGTGTCCTCCTCGGTGGCGATCTTGTCGTAGAGGTCCTCGGGGATGGCGTCCTTGAAACGCTCCTTAATGTCCTTGGGCATCCAGACTATCCGCTTGATACCTCCGTCGTACTGCATGAACTTGGGCGAACGCATGTACTCCAGGGCCATACCGCACATCCCCTCCACCTGCCGGCCACCGGAGGCCTCACCGGCCATGGTGCTGAAGGGCATCCCCAAGGGGGTCTCGCCCTTGTAGTCCCGGTGCACGATCCCAAAGGCGTCGACCTCTGGGATGTAGAAGCAAAGCGCCTGGAAGCACCCACAGGAGGTGTGGGGGTACTCGAGGGCCGAATGGATCCAGACCCTCTCGGTGCCGCCCATGGAGCGCTCCTGGACCACCTGGTTTACCCCCTCGTACTCGCCCCTGACCCTCCCCAGGAGTTTGCCCTTGGGGACGGGGAAGATCGGGCCCTCGGGGTCCATCTTGGAGGCAGCCCTGCCATCGAACCAGTTGATGGCCCCGCAGTTGGCGATCCTCTCCGGGGTGATGACACAGCAGTGGGTGGGAGCGAAGCTCTGACAGAGCACGCAGCCGTAAAACTCCTCCACGTCCTCCTCCTTGAGCCCCCTGGCCCTGGCACGGCGCTCCTCGTAGATGCCCCTGGCGACCTCCACCTTCTCCTTTACCTTCTCGGGGTCCGTGTAGAAGGTGATCTGCATCTGCTCGATCAAGGGGATGTCGTTCTTGTACTCGAAGATCAGGATCTGCCCGAACTCCTCGAAGCTCACGAAGCCCTTGCTGTAGGCGTCCTTGGAGAGCCGGATCCAGATCTCGTCCTGCTGGTTCATGTGGTAGACGCCCTCGATGTAGTTGCAGAAGTCGTGGAGCCTCCGTTCTATCACGGGCTCCATGTCCTTCTCCAACTCGGCACCGGCCACGAAGATCTCGAGGAAGAGGGGAAAGCTCCCGCCCTCCTCCAGGTCCTTGATGTCGGGGCCTACCACCGAGACCTTCTCGTCCTCTATCTCGGAGGCGTCCTTCATCAGGACGAGCTCGGCCTTGTACTCCACCTTAGGACCTCCGAACTCCACATAGAGGTCCTCCTTCCTGACCCTTTCCCCTTCGTACTGAGGTCCAATATCTACGTGGAACTCCATCTCCTTCCCTCCCTAAGTTTTATTGAGCTTCCTTCAACTCCTGGATGAGGCCCTCGAGCAGGGCCTTCCACTCCTCGTCCTTCTTGAAGTTCGGAAGCGAGAATGTCGCATTGGGGTAGTAGAACTTGCAGAGCGTCATGGTCCTGAGGTGAGGGGCGAAGTGCTTGAGCGTAGAGAGCCCCTGGTTGCCGATGTCCGTCCTGAAGCCGCCGAAGATCACCAAGTCGTGACACCCCTGACCCCTCAGTCCCTTCCACTCCGGGTCCTTCAGGTGGTTGATGATCTCCATGATGTCGTAGGTGCTCTCGGCGGTGGCCTCCAGCTCTTCCACCTTACCCTTGGTGTGGGCCGTGGCACAGATGGGGATGTCGGCGGCCTTGGCGATCTCCACCAGGTACTCGATGAAGGGCTTACCCTCTATCTGGACCGTAAGGGCCCGAGGCCCGATGACCAAGAGGGGCCTGGAGGCCTTCTTTATCACCTTGGCCAGGGGCTTCGGGTCCTTCATCTCCGCGGCGGCCTTAAAGCCCGTCAGGACGTTCACCTTGTGGTACGGCAGAGCCATCTCTCCTCCTCCTTTCTTACCTTATCACGGCCTCTATGGGCACCTTGGTGGGATAGGTCCCGATGAAGGTGGGCAGGCTCAGCACCGGTTTCCTCTGCCACCCCTTCTCCTTGAGGAAGGCCAGGACCTCGCGCTTGAAGAACATGGGGATGTCGCGCTCGGTCCTGACGAAGTGATGGAGGTCGGGGGGCAACCCACCGATCAGCCTCTTGTGGAGGTCTATGTAGTGGTTCAACTTTATCTGGCGCCCCTGAGGCGTGTCGTTCTTGCGCATGCAGAGCTTGGCTATGGTGACCATGGCCCGCTCCTTGGACTCCACCACGATGCAGAGGTGCTCAGGCGTGGGCTCCTGAGTATCGACCAGCTCCTTCTTCCTTCCGTCCATCACCGTCCAGTCGTCCTCCTCCTTGCGGCTCAGGTACTGCCTGCGGTACTTGGAGGAATGGGGACCCAGGACCACAGGGACCCCCAGACGGTTGAAGCCGGTACCGATGGAGGCCGCCTTCTGACTCATGGCCCCCCAGGCCACCCCGCAGGCGCCTACGCGGTTCAACACGTAGTCGGCGATCACCTCGTAGTTGGCCCTGAGGGGGAGGTTGGCGAAGATGTTGGCGATCTTCATGCCAGCCCCGGAGATATGGGCGTTAGATACGCAAGAACCAATGTTCACTACGCCTCCAGCATCGAAGTCTGGCGGGAACTTCTCATAGACGGTCAGACCATCCTTGTCCTTCCTCATCCCCGCCACCATGGCCGAGCAGCCCGTGAGAACCACGATGTACTTCCTGCGGGCGAACTCCTCCACCATCTCGGCCACCTCATCTATCTCTTCCGGGAAGTTGGAGCAGCCCACAAAGGCGATCACCCCGGGGATGGTGCCGAGCACTATGGGGGCGCCCACCTTACGGATCTCGGTGTCCATCACGGGCCCGCGGCCCGCCCGACACTTCCACGTCTCCCAACTGGCCACGGACTGGAACATCCTCTGGAAGGGTACCCCGTGGGTGCAGGCCTCCTCGCATTTGCCGCAGCCGATGCAGCGCTCAAAGCACCACTTGAGCCCCTCGAAGTCGCCTTCGGCGGCCTTCTGCACCGCCTCCATGAGCGGCAACAGGTTTGGACAAACCTGCTCGCAGTTGCGACAGGCCTTGCAGGCCTTGGCGGCCTCTTTGGCCTGCTCCGGGGTCATGAGCTCCTTCTCGGCCTTCCTCTTGGGCGCAAGCTCAAGGGCGGCCTTCACCGCCACCTCGGCGGCCTTTCGGTGGTCGAGGATCAGGAAGTGCTTCCTCTGATCCACCATCTCTCTGACCACCTCATCAGTGGGCCGCTCGCTCACCTCCTCAAGGCCCCGACAGGCCTTATCGGAGGAGGCGATCACCACAGAGCCGACCTTGGAGGCCTCTATGGTGAGGTCGGTCCTGATGCACTGCTCGTCGGCCACGATCACATCGGCGATCCCCGTCCGGACGAAGAAGAGCTGCCTCGACAGCGGTCCCACGATCTTGGCCTTGTCGCTGTAACGGGTGGTCTCGAGGGCGGTGCAGCAGATGCCACACACCTCGACCTTATCCTCTAAGCCCTCCTTCCTGAGGTAGTCTATGACCTCAGTGGAACAGGCGGGGTTGTGCCCCACAACGAGGATCACCGGCTTGGACTTGTCCACCGCCCCCCAACCCAGATCGACGATGGGGGTATCTGCCTTGGAGGTGGGGAACTTGAAGCCGACGATCTGGGCCACATCGGCGGCCTCCATGCAGACGTGGTCGAGCATGGAGATGTGCAGCGCCTTGGACTCGTAGTCCACCGGATCCCCCTCTTGGCCCGTGTGGGTCGAGGAGAGCACGTGGATCAACTCCGTGGCAGCGTACTCCACCGCCTTCTTCAGGTCGCCCAGGGTCTTGGGCTTCATCCCGAGCACAAGCCTGATGTTGGGGCACTCCACGTTGACCTGGTCCCCGAGATCTATGGGGTAGTCCTCCCCGTACTTCTCGATCAGGTACTCTATGATGTGGGCGGCATGTCCCGCATGGGCGCTCATCCCCATGCAGCAGGCGATGGTGACCATACGGCCCTGCTGCGACGCGATGTCTATGCCGCATGCCCCGCGGTTGGTGCCGGTGAGGTCGCACTTGCCGTAGGTGCAGAGGCAGCACAGATCGCAGAAGGGGGCATAGAAGGGTTTGTAGGTCTTCAGTAGCCTTCGGTCCCAGTTCCTCAGATCCGGCACATGGGGCATCGGGGTGGGGCCAACGGGCTCCCAATCCTCTTCGGCCCTTATGATCTTCTCTATCTCCTCCCGCCTCTTGCTTCCCTCCATTTTCTCTTCCTCCTTAAGATTTCTTGTAGCGCTCTATAAGCTCCTTGACCTTCCTGTAGGCCTCAGGGTGTCTCACCACCAGGAGGTTCGCCCCCGCCAGGAGGTATCCCATGGCGGTCATCTCCTCCCACATCAGGCCCATCTTCTCGTTCCCCTTGGCCTCCTTGGTCTTCCAGACCTCAAAGCTGAAGTTGGCGAGCAGGGGCATCTGCATCATCTCGTCCCCGAAGGAGATCCCTGCATGTTTCTGCCTCTCGAAGATAGAAAATCCGAACTCAAAACCCACCCCCACACATGGAGCGAGGGGGTCCATCACCACCTTCTCCGCCGGAACTATTCGCGTGAGCTTCACATTGAGCTCCTTCTGGAGGTTGATGTCGATGGGGGCCTGAGAGGAGAGGCAGTGACCGTGTTCCTTGGCCGCCTGGGCGATGGGCTCGTAGTCCTCCTTGATGGCGGGTCCCAGCAGCAGGTTCTCCCCGCTCAAGGCCTCGGCCACCTTCTGAAGGACCTGGGGGTCCTTGGTCTCGTTGCCCGTGCAATAGACGATCAACGGAAGGCCCGCTGCCTCGTAGACGGCCTTGGCCACCTCTACGGCCCTCTCCGGAGGGGTGTCCTTCTCGTTCGGATCGGTGCTCAGCATGTAGAGGAAGATCAGGTCCGGGTTCAGGGCCTCAGCCACCTTCTTGGCCCACTGGGCCGGGTCCGAGACCGCATCGCCGTAAAAGTCCAGGATCCCCTTCACCCAACCCTCGGGCTCCATATCCCAGATCTCCACAGCGACCTTGGGGGGATTGGGCCAGGAGCCTTCGTCGAAGGCCTGGTTGAAGGCGAAGACGTTCTCGCCCCCTATCTTTACGGCCTTGTCCCCCTTCCCGATGGTCACCTCCACGATCTTGCCCTTGTAGCTCTCCACCGGCGCTCTGAACTCCGCCATCTCTCACCTCCTAAAGCTCAAGCCACGTATGGGAGTAGAGGGTGTCTCCCAGAAGGACCTTGGCGGTCTTTACGTAATCCCTCTCCTTGGGAGGGAGGGAATTGGGATCGACGTCCTCCCCCTCCATCACCTTCCTGATGAGCTCCACGATCTCGGGCATCTTGCCCTTGGCCAGGGCCATGAGCTCCTCGTCGAAGGCATCGGCTATAGCCGAGTAGGTCCCGCAAAGATCGAGCATCACCATGTAAGTCCTGTTCAAGATACCCCGGAGCTCCTTGGGGGTGCCGTTGGACACGTTGGAGAGCCCCACAGTGGACTTGACCCCGGGCAATAGGTCCTGGAGCATCTTCATGAACTCGAGGGCCTCTGCCACCGCCTTCTGGTCCACGCTCACGGGCATGATGATCGGGTCCACCCAGATCCTCTCGTTCTCGATCCCCAGCTCGTTGGCGTAGGTCACCGTGTCCATGATGCTCTCGGCCCTCGCCTCAGCATCGGCGGGGATCCCTTGGTCGTTCAGCACCGAGATCACCACATCGCAGTCGTACTTGACCGCCAGGGGCATCATCTGCTCCTTGCTGTCCGTGCGCCCGGAGGCCGAATTTATCAGGGCCCGCCACTTGGCCACCTTCAGCCCCTCCTCCACCGCCTTGGGGTTGGTGCTGTCAAGGCTCAGCGGCAGGTCCACCACCTCCTGGACCGTCTCCACCAACCAGGCCATGATCTCCGGGTTCTTGCGAGCAGGCCCTATGTTGAGATCGATGTAGTCCACCCCCGCGGCGGCCTGCTCCTTGGCCAACTCCTGGATCACCTTGGCGTCCTTGTTGTTTATGGCCTCTGAAACCTTCTTAGAAAGGATATGGATGTTCTCCCCTATGATTACCATCCCCTTCCTCCTTTATGACTTGGTTGCCCTCTCGAGCGCCTCCCTCACGGCCTCCGCAGCCCTGTTGCCGTCGGGCAGCTCGAGGAGGCTGCGCCGCTCGAGATCGTATCGCCTGATCTCCTCGTCCTCAGGGATTACCCCGTAGAGCTCAAGGCCTGAGGCCTCGACCTCCTTGAGGAGCCGCTGGTCCGCCTCCCCTGGGGCCCTGTTTATGATGAGGCCCATCCGACCAATCTCCAGGTCCAGCTCCCTCGCCAGCTCTGCGATCCTCTTGGAGCTCTCCAGGCCCTTCATGGAGTGGTCCGAGACCACCAACAGCACGTCCACGTTGCGCGTGGTCCTGCGGCTCAGGTGCTCCATCCCTGCGGCGTTGTCCATGAGGATGTAGGGATAATCCCTGGTGACCGAATCCATGATCTTACGCAGCACGCTGTTCACGTAACAGTAACAGCCCGGGCCCTCCCCCCTGCCCATGCTGAGGAAATCGTAACCCCTCTCCTCCACCATCACCTCGGCCACCTTCGCCTCAAGCCACTGGTCCTTGGAGAAACCGGGGGGGAAGTCGGAGACCTTCCGCTGCATCTCCTCCACCACTTCGCCCACCGTCCTCCCCCCCTTTATCCCTAAGACCCCCGCGAGGTTGCCGTCGTGATCCGCGTCTATCACAAGGACCGGGGTCTTGCCCTCCCTCAGGAGCTCCTTCAGGATAAGGGCCACGAGGGTGGTCTTCCCAGTGCCCCCCTTGCCCGATATGGCGATGGAGAAGGGCATCCCCAGCTCACGTCAAGCCAGCTGCCATCTTCGCCGCCTTCACGGTGTTGAACATCAACATGGTGATGGTCATAGGACCGACGCCCCCCGGCACGGGGGTGATCATGGAGGCCTTCTCCTTCACGGCCTCGAAGTCCACATCGCCGCAGAGGATGGCCTTCCCCTCGGGGGTCTTGCCGATGCGGTTGACCCCCACGTCGATCACCACAGCGCCCTCCTTCACCATGTCGGCGGTGACGGCCTTCGGACGACCAGCAGCGACGATCAGGATATCGGCCCTGCGGGTGTGGAAGGCCAGATCCCTCGTCCTGGTGTGACAGACCGTCACCGTGGCGTTGGCGTTGGGGTGCTTCTGCATCAGGATGGCGGCGATGGGCTTGCCGACGATGTTGCTGCGGCCCACAACCACCACCTCGGCCCCTTCGATCTGGACGCCCGAGCGGATCAACAGCTGCCAGATCCCGTGGGGGGTGCAGGGCAGAAAGTCCGGCTCCCCGATCAAGAGCTTGCCCACGTTCACAGGGTGGAAGGCGTCCACGTCCTTCTTCGGGTCGATGGCGTACAGCACCTTGGTCTCGTCGATGTGCTTGGGCAAGGGCAACTGGACCAGTATCCCATGGATGTTGGGGTCCTTGTTGTACTTGTCGATGAGGCCGAGGAGCGCCTCCTCAGAGATGTCAGCGGGTTGATTGTCCTGAACGGAGTAGAACCCCAGGTCATGGGCCGTCCGCTGCTTCGCCGTGACGTAACTCACGGAGGCGGGGTCCTCCCCGACCAGGATGGTGACCAGGCCGGGGGTGACCCCGTGCTTTGACTTGAGCTCCTCGACCTCCCGCTTCAGCTCCTCCCGGATCTCCCGGGCTACTTCCGTGCCCTTTATGAGCTTCGCGGCCATATTGGACCTCCTTTCTTAGAAGAGTCCTTTGACCTCACCCGTGTCGGTGTCGATGTCGATGCGCCTAAAGGCCGGATCCGAGCCAGTACCCGGCATGAGGCTTATAGCTCCTGTCATGGGACAAAGGAATTTGGCCCCCGAGAAGAGGAGTATGTCCCTCACGGGCAGGAGCCAACCTTTAGGAACCCCCTTGATGTCAGGGTCGTGGGTGAGGCTCAAGTGGGTCTTCACCATCATGGTGTAGTAATCGCTGTACTTGGGATCTGCCTCGAAGCGCTTCGCCTTCTCCTCGGCCTCCGGGGTCCAGACCACGCCGTCGGCCCCGTAAATCTCCTTGGCGATCAGCTCTACGCGCTGTCTCAGCGGCATATCCAAGGGGTAGAGGAAGTCGAACTCCACCTCCTCCTCGCAGGCGTCTATCACCGCATCGGCCAGCTCCAAGGCACCATCGCCGCCCTTGAGCCAGTGTTCGCTCACCGCACAGCGGGCCCCGGCCTCCTCGACGTACTTGCGCACCAGCGCGATCTCGTCCTTGGTGTCGGTGTGGAAGGCGTTGATGCAGACCACAGGCTTCATTCCGGACTTCTTCACGATGCCGATGTGGTGCAAGAGGTTCTCCACCCCCTTCTCTAACAATTCAAGGTTTTCTTGGTTGTACTCTTCCGGGATGGGTCTACCGGGCCTCACCCTGGGACCGCCACCGTGCATCTTGAGCGCCCTTATAGTAGCCACAATGACGCTCACGTTGGGCTTCAGGCCGCTAATCCTGCACTTGACGTTCCAGAACTTCTCAAAACCAATGTCGGCGCCGAAGCCGCTCTCGGTGACGTGGTAGTCCCACATCTTGAGGCCGATCCGGTCGGCCACGATGGAGGACTGGCCCACGGCGATGTTGGCGAACGGGCCAGCGTGCACCATGCAAGGCTGGTACTCCACGGTGCAGCAGAGGGTGGGGTTGATGGCGTTGCGCATCCAGGCCGCCATGGCCCCGGCTACCTCCAGGTCCTCCGTGGTCACGGGGTTGCCCTGCTTGTCGTAGGCGACGGTGATCTCACCGATCCTCTTGCGGAGGTCCTTGAGGTCCATGGCGATGGAGAGGATGGCCATGATCTCGGAGGAGACGGTGATCTGGAACCCAGATTCCATCATGAACCCGTCCATCTTGCCGCCGATGCCGATGATGACACGCCTTAAGGCCTGGGCGCAGAAGTCGATGGCCCACCTCATCTCGGGCCGACGGGGATCGATGTTGAGCCTCCTGAGGTTCCTCTTGGCGAGCTCCTCATCGGAGTAGTTGAACTCGTGCTGAAGCCTGGCCGTAAGGGCCACCATGGCGAGGTTGTGGGCGTTGGTGATGGCATCTATATCCCCGGTCAACCCCAGGGAGAACTCCGTCATGGGGATCAGGAGGGCGTTGCCGCCCCCTGCTGCCGTGCCCTTGATGTTGAAGGTGGGACCGGAAGAGGGCTGACGGATGGCACCGCCCACGTTCTTGCCGCGCTTGGCCAGGCCCTCGAGGAGCCCCATAGTGGTGGTGGTCTTCCCCTCCCCCAAGGGCGTCGGGGTTATAGCCGTCACCTCGATGTACTTGCCGTCCGGTTTGTCCTTAAGGCGCTCGTAGATCCTGCGGAAGTCGAGCTTGCAGATCCTGCCATAGGGGATCACCTCGTCCTTCTCAAGGCCCAGCTTGTCCCGCCATTCCTCGGGGGTGGGCATCCTCTTTTCCGCCTCAGCCGCTATCTGCCAATCAGCCATCTTGGTAGGATCGTAAGGCATCTCCTCCCTCCTTAACTTTTTATTTTTTGGGGCAAGTGACTATCTTCACAATCTTGGAGCCAAATTAAACACCTTTCTTCCTCGCTTGTCAAGATCGATTTTCTGCGAAGGAGGAAGGTCATCCCCTGAGGGCGGCCACCCCCGTAACGGTCTCCCCCTCGAGGAGGTCCATCAGCTTTACGCCGGTGGAGTACCTACCCTGAAGGGGTATGTTTTGGGCCGCTATCCTCAGGATCTTGCCCCCCGATGAGGTGAGGAACAGGTCTTCGTCCCCTTCCAGGAAGAGCATGCCCACCACGGGGCCACTCCTCGGGGTGACCCGTACAGCCGTCACCCCCTGCCCTCCCCGCCTCTGGCGCCTGAAGGCCTCCACCGGGATCCTCTTCCCGTACCCCCCCTCGGTGACCGTGAGGACGGTACCGCCTGGGTGCAACCTCGCCATGGCCACTACCTCATCGCCCGGCCGCAGGGATATCCCCCTGACGCCTTGGGCAGTCCTCCCCATGGGCCGCAGTTGGGAGCTGGAGAAGAGGATGGCGTGGCCGCCCTTGGTGGCGAGCAGCAGGTCTTCGGCGTCGCCGAGCCCCTTGACCCCCACCAGGCGATCCCCCTCTTGGAGGTTCAGGGCCAGGATGCCCCCTGAACGGGCGTTGCGGAAGTCCTCCAGGGGGGTCCTCTTCACGGTGCCACCCCTGGTGGCGAGGACCACGGAGCCTTGGGAGAAATCCCGGACCGCCAGCACGGCCGTGACCACCTCCTGGGGCCTCAGCGACAGGAGGTTCACCAGGGCCTTCCCCTTGGCAGAGGGGGCCATCTGGGGGATCTCGTGGACCTTCAGGCCGTAGGCCCGCCCCTGATCGGTGAAGAAGAGCATGTGAGAACGGGCCGAGGCCACGAAGATCTGCTCCACGAAGTCGCCGTCCTTCAGCAACACCCCCAGCCGCCCCCTGCCCCCTCGGCGTTGACGGCGGTACTGGTCCGCGGGGGTCCGCTTCACATAGCCGGAGTGGGTGATGGTCACCACCACCTCCTCGTCGGCGATCAGGTCCTCGAGCTGGATCTCAGCGCTTTCGGCCACGATCTCCGTCCGCCTCTGATCGGCGAAGCGCTCGGCCACCTCGCGGAGCTCCTTCACCACCACCCCCTCCAGCACCCTCTCGTCGGCCAGGATCTGCTTCAAGCGGAGGATCCTCCGGGAGACCTCATCGAACTCCTCGGAGATCTTGTCCCTCTCAAGGCCCGTGAGCCTCTGGAGCCTCATCTCCAGGATGGCCTGGGCCTGGACCTCGGAGAAGTCGAAGCGCCTCATCAAGGCCTCCCTGGCCTCCTGGGGGGTCTCGGAGGCCTTGATGAGGGCGATGATCTCATCGATGACGTCCAGGGCCCTGAGGAACCCCTCGAGGATGTGGGCCCTGCGCTCGGCCTCCCGCAGCTCGAAGCGAGATCGCCGCCTCACCACCTCCTTGCGGTGCTCCACAAAGTGGCCTATCAGGTCCTTGAGGCCCAGGAGCACAGGTCTGCCCTCCACGAGGGCCAGCAGGATCACGCCGTAGGAGACCTGAAGGGGTGTAAGCTTGTAAAGCTGGTTCAGGACCACCTCGGCCACCTCGTCCTTCCTCAGCTCGATCACCACCCGAAGCCCTTCCCGGTCCGATTCGTCCCGGACCTCCGCTATCCCCTCGATCTTCTTAGACTGGGCCAGCTCCGCGATCTTCTCCACCAACCGGGCCTTGTTGACCTGGTAGGGGAGCTCGGTGACCACTATCCTGGCCCTGCCCCCCTCCCTCTCCACGAAGGCCCGGGCCCTTATCCGGAGGACCCCCTTGCCGGTGCGGTAGGCGCTCTCGATGCCCTCCCTACCACAGATGATCCCTCCGGTGGGGAAGTCAGGGCCGGGCACGATTCGGATCAGCTCCTCCAGGGTGATCTCCGGGTTCTCGATGTAGGCGCAACAGGCCTCGATCACCTCCCGCAGGTTATGCGGGGGGATGTTGGTGGCCATCCCCACTGCGATCCCCGAGGAGCCATTGACCAGGAGGTTGGGGAAGCGGGCGGGCAGCACCAGGGGCTCCTCCAAGGAGCCGTCGTAGTTGGGGCCGAAGTCCACGGTCTCCTTCTCGATGTCGGCCAGCAGTTCGTGGGCCAGGGCCGTGAGCCTCACCTCCGTGTAGCGCATGGCGGCGGGGGAGTCGCCGTCCA
>Ga0190361_1000130_pt1 | contig 30879 bp, 27 predicted proteins | sample 48721845_MG_FD_161273 | JGI IMG/M metagenome (GOLD analysis project Ga0190361, IMG submission 161273) | Hydrothermal vent microbial mat bacterial communities from Southern Trench, Guaymas Basin, Mexico - 4872-18-4-5_MG | ecosystem: Environmental > Aquatic > Marine > Hydrothermal vents >... | reverse complement strand
TTGGATGCTTATTGTACCATTCGATTTTATTATCAGGAAAAACAACTCCATATTTATCCGAAAATATTGCCCAGTTAACTCCTTTCTCTTTACATCTTTTAACAAAACGTTGAAGTGGTATTGCAGTATATAGCTTATCAGGAGTTACTTTCTTGTTTGCACCACGAAAGGAATCATCTTTTTTAGCTGAACAATGAGTAATGTATATTCTCTTACTCATTTTTTATCCTCTCCCCTTTATAGGCGACGTCAGGCATTCCACTTAACTCGCTCATATGCGCGTTACAGATACACTCTAAGTTTGATGAAATGTCCGCAATATTGCAGATACACATTCTTCTGGAGACAATCATATTTGTTCCTCCTGAAAAATTGAATCAAGAGGATTTCTTATGCTTGTCAAGCTTGCCTTGCTCACATGTGTGTAAACTTCTGTCGTTTTGCTAATCTTATGTCTAAATACATCTTGTATGTACCTTAAATCAATTCCACTTCCAGAAATCATCTTTACCTTCTTTATTAACACCACCTGAAGGAATGCGAATTATAACTTCGTCGTTTTCCCAATATCAATTTTCACGGTGGGAATTTTGCTTTCCCTTGCTATCTTATTTCTAAATATTTTGCGGTTTCCTCAAGGGTCATTATTTCAGAAAAAACTTCCATCATAGTTTTAACTCCTTTTGAGCCTGCCAGAGTTTATCATTGTTTAATAATATGTTTGACATCATAATAATAATGTATAGTAAAGAAAAGTAAAAAGTCAAGTTCCTTTTCAAAAAATTTTTCCTTTTCGGGGCGGGTGGGCTTCATTATCATCCATCTAGAACGGGAGAAAGAGAGGGTTTTATTTTTCCTGCCTTCTTCTTTCTGCTATCGGGAGTTACTTCCGCTTCCGGAAGTTTAACAAGCACTTGCTATGCCACAACTGTCACAGATTGTAGACAGGAGTCACATAAGAAACAAAATCGACCCCCAATGAGGGGGTCGAAGTGTTGAAATCAACAGAAGAACATGGTGGCCAGGGGCGGAATCGAACCGCCGACACCTGGATTTTCAGTCCAGTGCTCTACCAACTGAGCTACCTGGCCACTCTCTCTGGTGGGAGCGGCAGGACTTGAACCTACGACCTCCTGCTTGTAAGGCAGGCGCTCTTCCCCTGAGCTACGCTCCCACCAAAGGCGTTTAATATTATACCATATAAAATTTCGAGGGCAACTTGCTTAATATTCTGAAATCGCGGTTGTAAAGGGCTGCAAAATCTCTTCAAAACGTTCTGGAAGAAAGGAAGTCAAAGTTCATTTACGTTTTAATCACGCGTTTCTATAATCTTTAGAATGGTTCTATAATATTTACGCGTCAGGAGGTGGAAACGTGGAATGGCATGGAACTACGATACTGGTAGTGAACAGATACGGGAAAACCGTCATGGCGGGAGACGGGCAGGTCACCTTCGGCACAACAGTTTTAAAAACCGGTGCCAGAAAAGTCAGGAAACTCGGTGACGGAAAGGTATTGGCAGGTTTTGCAGGATCCGTTGCGGATGCCATGGCGTTGTTTGAAAGGTTCGAAGCGAAATTGAAAGAATGGGGCGGAAATTTGATAAAAGCTTCTGTTGAGCTAGCAAAAGAATGGAGAACTGATAAAGTTCTCAGAAGGTTGGAAGCTTTGCTTCTGGTCGCAGATAAAGAGAACATCCTCTTGATTTCTGGAAATGGCGAAGTTATCCAACCCGATGACAACGTCGCTGCCATAGGTTCAGGAGGGGCCTATGCCATAGCTGCAGCAAGAGCTCTCCTTCGAAATACGGATCTTGGTGCAAGAGAGATCGTGGAGAAAGCGATGGAAATAGCAAGTGAAATCTGTATATACACCAACAAGAACCTCGTGATCGAGGAAGTGTGAGTTATGATATCATGGACTTTGGAGGTGATTTCGTGAAAAATTTCGATGAATTGACACCGAAAGAGATTGTTAGAGAGCTGGATAAATACATCGTGGGTCAGGAGAAAGCAAAGAAAGCCGTGGCTATAGCTATAAGGAATAGGATCAGAAGACAGAAGTTGCCTGATGAGTGGAAAAGAGAAGTTCTTCCAAAGAATATCCTTATGATAGGGCCAACGGGCGTTGGAAAGACTGAGATAGCAAGAAGGCTGGCCCAGCTTTCGAAGTCTCCATTTCTAAAAGTCGAAGCGACGAGGTTCACGGAAGTGGGATACGTTGGAAAGAACGTGGATTCGATGATAAGAGAACTCGTCGAGATAAGTGTGAACATGGTTAAGCAGGAAAGGATACAGGAAGTTCAGGATCAAGCAGCAAAGCTTGTTGAGGAAAGGATATTGGATTCCCTGGTTCCAGAATCCAGGATTCCACAGGTTACGAACCCCTTCGTGAATCTCATAACCGGTATGCAATCTCATCAGGTTTCACCTGAAGAGAAGAGAAGATGGAGAGCGAAAAGAGAGATGCTGAGAGAAAAATTAAGGAATGGAGAGCTTGAAGATGAAGAGATCGATATAGAAGTGGAAGAGAGTTTCACGCCTTTCATGGGAATAGTTGGTGGAGGAGAACTTGAAGATCTTGGGATAGATCTTTCTGGGATACTCGGAAGCATGTTTCCAAAGAGGAAGAAAAAGAAGAGGGTTAAAGTGTCCGAGGCTAGAAAGATCCTTCTTCCCATTGAAGCTGAAAAGCTCATAGACATGGATAAAGTCATTCAAGAGGCTCTCAACAGGGCTCAAAACAGGGGAATAATCTTCATAGATGAGATAGATAAGATAGCTGGGAAAGAAGGAGGAGCAGGGCCTGATGTTTCAAGACAGGGTGTTCAGAGGGATCTTTTGCCGATAGTTGAAGGAACGACGATCATGACCAAGTATGGCCCTGTAAGAACGGATTTCATCCTTTTCATAGCAGCTGGCGCCTTTCACATGACAAGGCCTTCAGATCTCATACCAGAACTTCAAGGAAGGTTTCCAATAAGGGTGGAGCTCGATCCTTTGACGGAAGAAGACTTCAAACGGATCTTAACGGATCCTGAAAATGCCATAACCAAGCAATACCAGGCTCTTCTGTCAACGGAAGGTGTCGAACTCGTTTTCACGGAGGATGGGATAGAAGAGATAGCGAAGATTTCTTACAGACTGAATCAGAGATTGGAAAACATAGGTGCAAGAAGGCTCTACACGGTTGTTGAGAAGGTTCTGGAGGATGTATCCTTCGAAGCACCCGATATACCGGAAAGAAAAGTTGTGATCGATGTCGGTTATGTGAGGAAGAAACTCGAGAAGATCGTGGAAGACGAAGACCTGAGCTCCTACATCCTGTGATTCTGGAGGGATGTCATGAAAAGACGATGGAAGGAAACTTTGGAAGGCTATCTTTTCCTTCTACCGGCCTTCATAGTTCTTTCTATATTCGTTTTTTGGCCTATAGGTTTCTCTCTGGTCCTTAGCTTCTTCAAATGGGATTTCAGAAACATGAAGAACCCTTCTTTCATAGGACTTGGAAATTACAGGGAGATATTCAAATTCTCATCTCCAACTTCCTATCCATTCTGGATGGCGGCTGTGTACACACTCGTCTTTTTGGCACTTTCTCTTGCGTTGGTTTTGATGATAGCGAGAACAATGGAAAAGGACAGAAGATGGTTCATACACGCTCTGTACCTCCTTATATTCGTGCTTTTGTTCATAGCTGGCTACATAACGAATGCATACGTGGCAACGATCATGCTCTTGTTCTTCGTGTTCATCTTCCTCGAATTGAGAGATTTAGGCGATAAGCTTTTTAAACACCTTTGGCTCGTTCTCTTCGCCATACTGGGGCTTTTCATAGTACTTAGATACGTTTTTCCTGTAGATTACGGGATATTGAATTACGTTCTCGAAGCTAAAGAAAAGAATCTTTTCATAAAGGCAATTTACAACACCACGTACTACGTTGTATTGACTGTTCCGACAACGATATTTTTAGCCTTAATGATCGCACTTCTTTTGAACGCCAATATAAAACTCAGAGCTTTCTTCCGAACAGCTTACTTTTTACCTTTCGTAACATCGATAGTTGCCATATCCCTCGTCTGGCAGTGGATATACAACGACGAGTACGGATTGCTCAACTACGTTCTTTCGTGGTTTGGGATAGAGAAGATAGCGTGGCTCAAGGATGAAAAATGGACGATACCAACGATCGCGATCCTTTCGATCTGGAAAGGCGTTGGATACGATGCCGTTATATTCCTTGCAGGTCTTCAGAATATCGATAAGTTCTATTACGAAGCCGCAGATGTTGATGGTGCTAACACCTTCCAGAAATTTTTCTACATAACATGGCCACTTCTTTCTCCTACTACTTTCTTTCTACTGATCGTTTCGATGATAAGCGCATTCAAAGTCTTCGCAGAAGTTTACGTTCTCTATGGAGGTCTTCCTGGTCCCTACAACTACAGTGGTATGACGATGGTTTACTACGTCTTTGACCTGTTCTACAGACAACAGAGAATGGGAATAGCATGTGCAGGAGCTTATCTCCTCTTCGTGGCCATAGCCGTTCTGACCTTCATTCAATTCAAGATCGGTAGGAAGATGGTTGAGTATGTGTCCTAAGGAGTGATAGGATGAGACGTTTTCTAAGAACACTCATAATATACATACTCGTTGCTTCTGGTGCTATATTGATGTTGATGCCGTTTGCCTGGATGGTGGCGACTTCTTTCAAGCTGCCCAGCGAGGTTGAAGAGTGGCCGCCAAAGTGGACTTCTAAGAACTTCCTCTCTGAAAGGAACGTGAAAGTGAAGGTCGTGGAGAAGGTTGGAGGAATAGACTGGAGAAGTTTGAGTATAAGGGAAGCTATGGCTTTTGTCGCTTTGAAAAAAAGGGAAAGGAACGTTCTCTCACTGCTGATAGATGACGATCCAGTGAGAAGAGGGACACTACTCATTGATTTCTCCTCCCCAAACGGTGGAAATCCAGACTACGCAACAAAAATTGATGAGAAGTCTTTTGAGGAGTTCAAAAAGAGCCTACAAAACTACAAGATCTCGAATGACTTGAAAAAGATATTTGAAGAGGACGATCCACCGGTTTTCTTCTCTGAGATCTTCAGTTTCTATAGATCATCGAAAAAACCATTTCTCGATAGGATAGATCTTGTCGATAGAATGGAAAGTTATCTGAAGCTCGCTGAGAAGAGTTACAACACTTTGAAGAGATTTGCCGGCATCAGAATAAAGGATGAAGAAGAGAAGAAGAAGTTTAAAGAATTTCTGACAGAATCCCACGAGAGTCTCTCGGATTTCGTATCCAACGTGCAGGTATACAGAGCCGGTGTGGAAAGTGTTTTGGAAGACAAAGAGGTCGAAAAGATCGTGAAAGATATGGAGAGTTTAATCGAAAAGATCGGATCCCCTTCGTTCACGGATCCGTCGGTAACTCCCCTTCTGAACTTTTACAGGAAGAAAATCCTGGAACCTTTGATTATGGAAAGAGACACTCTAGAAGTTTATTTGAAGGTTAAAAAGTTCTATAAAACCGTTCAAGATAAGACACTCGATAGTTCCAGAATAGTGGCTAAGTTCAGGACAGATGAAGAGAAATCCAGACTGTTGAGAGAGAGGATCATGAGCGGCATCAAAAACGAAAGATACAGGAGGATTCTTGAAGAGCTGATGGATGAGAAGGATCTTGCAGAAAAATTCGCGAGAGTGCTGGATAAGGAAGTTCTAGAAGAGCTGAAACACCTCGGTGTCAAAGACAAGGATCTATCATCTGTTTTCAATGATATAAAAGACAGCGTGGTTCGTTTAGCGAACTTATTAATAGAGAAAGGTAAGGATTTGAAGGATTACTTCAAAGGGTCGGCAGATATCGATGCTTTCTTAAAATCCCTGGAAAAGGATTTCGGTGGTAGCTCCTCCTTCATTCTTGTGAAAGGTAAGATAGCAAAACTTTCAAAGAAAATTCCTCCCAGAGAGTTGTTCTCTGTAATGAAAGAGGTGTTTGACGATGTTGAAGCGATCTCCCTTGTGAGGAAAATATACTCCGACACTGTGAGTGAGCTGAAGCTGATATCCGCTCCTTCGAAAGTCATCGCGGTCAGAATGAGAGGATCGGAAAATTTTGAGATAGTCTTCGATGATATAGACAAAGTCTTCTTTGAAGATGAGAAATACCTTGTCAGAGCAAAGTTCTCCATCGGAGAAGTCTTTGCAAACATCTTTCAAAATTACGTCGATGCTTGGAAATCTGCTCCATTTGCAAGATACTACATGAACACAGTCATCGTCGCAACTACCACAACTATACTGGAGGTCATAATAGCCTCGATGGCGGCTTTTGCTTTCTCGATTCTCAAATTTCCAAGCAGAGATTTCCTGTTTGGAATTTTTCTTGCGACTATGATGGTACCTGGAGAAGTTCTTCTGGTTCCAAATTTCATAACCATAACGAAGTTCGGCTGGATAGACACTTACTATGCTCTGATCGTTCCGTGGATCGTCAGTGTTTTCGCTATATTTTTGATAAGACAGCATTTCCTGACCTTACCTCAGGAACTTTACGATGCGGCTAAGATGGATGGGTGTGGAAACTGGAGATACCTGTGGACCATCGCCGTTCCTCTGTCGAAACCTGTTATAATTACAGGGGCTTTGTTGAAATTCGTCGCCAGCTGGAACGCCTTTTTGTGGGTCCTGATCGTAACCAACAGTGAGAAATACCGAACTCTCACTGTGGGGCTTCAGACTTTCAGTTCGGAAGCTGGGACTGTTTATCATCAACTTATGGCTGCTGCAACTTTCTCGATTCTTCCAGTTGTTGTTCTCTTCTTGTTCATGCAGAAATACTTCATAAGAGGTATTGCAAGAACAGGATTGAAGTGAGGTGGTTTCCATGAGAAAACTGATGATATTTCTAATTGTTTCGATCCTTTTGTTGATCGCTGTCCAATGTCAAGAACCCGGCCCCAACGTTCCGGGGAGGATAACTCTGAAATTCAAGATCGGTGATTTTGAAATGGTGGAAAACTCCTTGGATTTCGAAGAAAGTCAGATAGACATGAAAGCTGGCGGGAAAGATCTAGAAGGAAAGCTATCTTCTCTCATATATGATGGCTGGAATTGGGGAGAGGTATCACTTCCATTAGACTTAGAGAGCTTTTCAGTCTCTTTGAAAGCAACCCTGGTTTTTATGGATAGTGAAACAAAATTTTCAACGACCGTTTCTTTCACATTCGATAACATGAAAGTGGAACACTGGTTCTACGAAAACACTTTTGCAACGGATACCACACTCGATGAGGGAGACATTGCTTACTTTCTACTGGATTTAAACGAAGGAAAAGTCTTGGTTGTAGAAGATCCCGTCAGAATATATGGTAGTGTTGAAGAAGGTGATATAGTCGATATGGATACAGATGATAGACCCCTCAAGGCTGTGGGTGACGCCTTTGGAAACTTTCAATTTTGGGTACCGAGGCCATACATAGGAGGGTACATCGTAACGCTACAGTACAATGACGCCTCTACCGAGGTTACTGTGGCAGGTGAGAGCGATGAAATCGAGGTATCGTTCTAAAAGTAAAAAGAGTAAAAGAAAGAGATTGAATATAGGGCTCATAACTCTCATATTGGTCATGTCGGTCATAACGATCGTAACTTACGCCAGATACCTTCAGGAAAAAGAAAGGTACAACAACTTCTTGGAAACGTATAGGAATCTAAAGGAAGAGGTGGTATCTCAAAAAAGAGTTAATGAATGGCTCAAAGAGGTGATCGAGAGGAATGAAGAAGTTCGTGGTAACAACATCGCACAAACCAAAGAAGGAACAAGTGATGAAGGCAAAGGAGCTGGCAGAAAATCTGAGGGTAAAATACATACCAAGGAGAAAGTTGAGGGAATTCGCTGAAGAGAACGAATTGGATTTCTACTACGTTGTCGAAAAGAATGGAAGGGTAGTAATAAAGTGGGAGGGTGGAGAGCTTTTCTTCCACCCTTCAGTTTCTATACTGAGAATGCGGAACATAAGAAACGGCCAGAAAGATTACCTCATAGAAGCTCTAGAACTTGAGGGAAATGAAAAGGTATTGGATCTCACATTCGGTTTAGGAAGTGAGGCTATACTAATAGCAGCATTCCTACCGTATGGGAGAGTGATTGGCCTTGAAAAATCCATTCACATATACACCGTGGTCAGTGAAGGAATTAAAAACTTCAAAACCGATTTGAAATGGCTCAAGGATGCCCTATCGAGGATAGAATTGATCCACGAGGATTTCAAGGGTTTTATAAGAAAAACGAGTGATGAATCCTTCGATGTGGTTTACTGTGATCCGATGTTTGAAAATCCAAAATACGAATCTTCCGCTATGAACCCTCTGAGACCTTTCGCAGTTTATGACACAGTCGATGAAGATGACCTGGAACATATGATCAGAATTGCCAGGAAGAAAGTCGTGCTGAAGAGCTGCATTGAAGATAGCCTTTTCAAAAGGATAAAAGTCGATGAGGTTGTTGGAAGCAAAAAGAGTGGCGTTATCTATGGAATAATCAGGAAGGGAAGGTGAAACGTTGGGGAAAATATTGATAGTCAGTGGGCCAACTGGTGTTGGGAAAACTGAGTTGATGCTGGAAGTCTGTGAAAAAATAAATGGAGAGATCGTATCCATGGATTCTCGACAGATATATCGCTACATGGATATAGGTACCGCAAAGCCTTCTCCAAAGGATAGAGAAAGGGTACCACATCACATGATAGATATATTGAACCCTGATGAGTATTACAACGCTTTCCTTTACAGAAAGGATTCTTTGAAAGTGATGGAAGAAATATTGAAGAAAGGAAAAATACCAGTTTTTGTCGGAGGAACGGGATTGTACGCAGATGCTTTAGTCAGGGGTATTTTTGAAGGGGTACCGGCAGATGAGAACGTAAGGAGAAAATTGCGAGAGTTGGAAGAGAGAGAACCAGGAATTCTTAGAAAGATGTTGGAAGAGTTCGATCCAGAATCGGCCACGAGAATACATCCAAACGATATGAAGAGAACGATAAGGGCTCTGGAGGTTTACATGAAGACGGGTATGAGAATATCGGATCTGAGAAAGAGAGCAAAGGGGAGTGATAGATTCAAAATAGTTGTCTTGAACAGAGACCGAGAAGAGCTCTACAGAAGGATAAACGAGAGGGTTGAAAAGATGCTGAAGGATGGACTTGTAGAGGAAGCCAAGAATCTCCTTGATATGGGTTACTCAAAGGATTTGAACTCACTGAACACCATAGGCTACAAAGAGGTGATGGACTATCTAGATGGGAAAATCGATTACGATAAGATGAAACACCTCATAAAGAGGAACACAAGAAGGTTTGCAAGAAGGCAGATCATCTGGTACAGAAGATACGATGACGCGGTTTGGATCGATTTATCAGAACTGGGCTTTAAGAAAGCCAAAGAAAAACTCGTAGAAATGATACTGAAGGAATTCAACGATCCCTAAACGGGATACACCGGAAGATCATCTGTGAATTCTGATATACCTTCTATGTACTCAAAATCCACCTTTAATCTCTTCTCATACTTTTTCCTCAGAAACTTCTTTCCAACTTCTCCCAGTATAGCGTATATCAATATATCCTCGTCTCTTTCCGCTAAATGTCCAACTTCTTTCCTGGCTTTTTCAAGTTCTGGCTCCAAAATATCAGCGGGTCTCACGTCTATAGGTTTTTCATCTCCCAAAACCTTTTTCAAAAGTTCTTTGTTCACCGGTCCAGGAGGTCTTCCATACAACCCCTTCAAGTAATTTCTGACTTCATTCGTGACTTTTGAATACCTTTCCCCTGTTATCACGTTCAAAAGAGCCTGAACTCCCACTATCTGACTTGTAGGGGTTACAAGAGGAGGGTATCCTAGATCTTTTTGAACTTTTGGAACCTCTTTTAAAACTTTTTCCATGAGATGTTCCATGTTCTGCTCTCTGAGTTGTTTCAAAAGATTTGAATACATTCCGCCTGGGATCTGGGAGAATATGATTCTTGGATCCACCGTCTTCATGTTCACATCGTACTCCTTATACTTTGCCCTAACCTTTTCAAAGTGATCTATAAGGAATTTCAAAGTCTTTTCATCGGTTTCCTGAACGTTCTTCCCATACTCCTTCGCAACGTGATGAATGATTTCAAAAGGTGGTTGAGAAGTCCCACTTGCAAGTGGCGATAAAGCCGTATCCAAGAAATCAGCGCCGGCATCCAGTGCGGCAAGGTAACTCATGGGAGCAAGCCCTGTTGTACAGTGAGAATGAACCTCTACAGGAACATCGAATCTTTCTTTTAAAGCTTTAACGAGCTGGTAAGCCATCTTCGGTGTTAAAAGCCCTGCCATATCTTTTATACACAGTGAATCCACTCCTCTTTCTATCATCTCCTCTGCTACTTTCAAATAGTATTCCAGAGTATGGACCGGACTCACAGTGTAGGAAATCGCTCCTTGAACGTGAATACCACACTTTTTAGCTGTTTCTATCGATTTTTCAAGATTTCTCACATCGTTCAGAGCATCGAATACCCTTATTATGTCCAACCCGTACTCTGCAGCTTTTTTAACGAACAGCTCAACAACATCATCGGCATAATTTCTATATCCAACCAGGTTCTGCCCTCTGAGTAACATCTGGATATTCGTATTCTTCAGACCTTCCCTTATCTTCCTCAATCTTTCCCAAGGGTCCTCTTCGAGAAACCTCACGGCAACATCGAACGTTGCTCCACCCCACACTTCCATCGAATGGAAGCCTAAAGAATCCAGAGCATCAAGGGCTGGTAGCATGTCTTCCGTCCTCATTCTCGTTGCGAGGAGCGATTGATGTGCGTCTCTCAACGTTGTATCGACAAACACATGATCACTCTCCTTCCAGTTTCTTCAAAACCTCGACAGTGAGTTTAACCCTGTTTTCGAATTCATTTAAGAGTGCGTATTCCTCTTCTGAGTGAAAGTTTCCACCGGGTATACCGAAACCATCCAACGAAGGTACTCCAGCTTCTGAAAAGAAAGCGGCATCCCCTCCACCAGGTGTTCCAGTGAAGGAAATCTCCATGTTCAGATCTTTCGCCACTTTCCTTACCAATTCCACAAGTTCTGGGCTTTCCTTCATAGGGGGCCTTCTAACTTCAAGAACAAAGCTCTTGCTTGTTCCTTTAACTTTCGTATTTAAAGAATCTATCCTCTCTTTTAAAGCGTTCAGGGAATCCATAGAGTCGAAGCGAACGTCAAAGAAAACCTTTGCTTTGTCAGGTGTTATGTTAGATTTTTCCCCGCCATTTATCAGTGTTGGATTCAGTGATAGATCTTCAAATTCTTCATTCAGCTTGTATATTTCTGGTATTTCCAGAGACAGCTCCAATATTGCGTTGGCACCAAGATCGAGTCTGGAAGCGTGCGCTTTTTTACCAGCTACTTCTATGAGGAGAGAGGCTATTCCTCGTCTGGATGAAACGAAGCTACCATTTTCTCTTCCAGGTTCAAAGGAGAGGCAGTACTTTGTATCCTTCCTCACTTCCTCGAAGACCTTTCTACTCCAGGGAGACCCAAGTTCCTCATCCAAATTCAAGACAACACATAAGTTCCCTTGTTTCTTTTCTTCTAAGAACTTTTTCAAAGCTTCTATTAGGACCACGATCCCTCCTTTCATATCTGCAACACCGGGTCCCAAAGCCTTATCGCCTTCTATCCTGAACGGCCTTCTTTCAGGCTCACCCCTTGGGAAGACGGTATCTAGATGTCCTATTAAGGTCGTGTAAGGAGGATTTCCCATGATTCCCACAAATGCTCCATCTTTTTCCTCAACTTTGAACCCCAAATCTTTCAAAATCCCCGCCACAAATCGTGTTTTTTCCACCTTTTCTTCCTTATCCACATCTCTACCAGTATCGGTGTTAACGAGTTTCTCATACAGTTCTTTCCATTCCATCTTTAAGGCTCCTTTCCAATACTTTTTGATATATTCTATCATGTCCATTATTCAATTTTATAAACAGCCACTATGTTTCTGAGGTTCACAATTCTATCCCTAACTTCTTTCACGGATGCTGTCACTTCTTCGACCGAAGCGTTGATGTTCTGAACGGAAGCTGTTATCTCCTGGACACTCGATGAGATCTGAGTTACGTTCTGTGCGTTCGACGTCATGGCCTGTGTCACCTCGTCAACGGAAGCTGTCTGCTCTTCAACGGCAGCCGCTATGTTCTGCATCATCCCGGTGATCTTCTCTATCCTATCGATAATCTCTCTCAGCTTCTCTCCAGCTTCATCTGCGAGTGTTGACCCTTTTTCCACCTTTTCTCTGATTCTTTCAGAAACAGTCAGGGCGTTGCTTGCAACATCCCCAATGGATTGGACGACGTTCTTTATCTCTTCTGCGGCCGCTCTACTCTCTTCGGCGAGCTTTCTTATCTCATCCGCAACGACTGCGAATCCCTTTCCAGCTTCTCCGGCTCGCGCCGCCTCAATTGCAGCGTTCAGAGCGAGAAGATTCGTTTGTTCTGCGATAGCCGTTATTGTTTCGACAAAATCCGTTATCTGCTGAGCACCGCTGTTGAAACTCTCGACAACTTTTTGAACGTCTCCAGATATCTCCGTTATGTCTTTCATAGTTTGTATAACATCTGCTATGATCTTTCCACCACTTTTTGCAAGTTCCAAACTAGTTGAGCTGAAACTGGCAGCTTCCTGAGCGTTGTTCGCTATAGACTTGGTTGCAGCTGAAATCTCTTCTGTCCCAGCTGTTACTTCCTGAATGGATGCTGATATGTTCTCTATCCTTTTCGAAATTTCGGTTATAGAATTGGTGATATCGTTCATATTGGATGCAATTTCCTCTATGGACCTCGAAACGTTATCCATCTCCATCGAAACGTCTTCAGTGTTGCTTCTGAGAGATAGCATGTTCTCCTTGAGTTTTTCTGTTGCCACTCTGAAGGCTTCCAAAAGCCTGGAAATCTCATCTTTTCCCGTATATTCTTTATCAAACACGAACGTTAAATCATGGTTTTGAAGCTTTTTCGATGCTCCCATAAGTGGAGCGAGATTTCTCAAGATCCTTCTTACTACGAACACACTGAGAACGATCGATACAACAAGGATCACACCTGGTCCCCAAATCTGAAGGTTGGTGGTGAAGGTGATGGCTCCTCTCACATCGGCTTTGTTTCCATCGATTTCTTTTCGGGCGATTTCACTCATTTTCCCAGATAGAGAGATTATCTCTTCAACATAATTCTCCAAATCGCCTCTCGTTTTTGAAATCTCCGTGTTTTTTAGTATATCCTCTATCGCTTCGATATTGTTCTCCAACTTTTTAACATTTTCGCCATACGTTTCCAAAGCCACTTCGGAAAGTTTTTTTGTATTCTTTTTCAAGTTCTCTAAAACTTCGTTTACGTTCTTTCCTGCCTCAGTATCTCCAAGAGCCAACCTTCTGATTTCCCACTGTAGATGTAACGAATCCTTTTCTATCTCTCCGCACAGAATGAGGGATTCCAAGTAAACATCCACGGTTTTACTGAAAAGATGATCCACTTCCTTGATGTTCATGAGAACGTATATTCCCATTATCCATAAGATAGCAACTGGAACAATGGAAAGAAGAAGCATTTTGAGTTTCAAGCTCATAAAAATCCCCCCTCTTAAATGGTTTGCAACTGATTTTGAGAAATCTATTCATACGTTTTTAATCATGACAACGCTGTCAAATTTATGTGAAAACGATATATATATCACATGAATTATACATAGGAACATATATCAACATATATTATACCCAAACACCTTGTTAAGCCATTTTCATTCATTTTCGAGTATCCCATAATGTATAATCGTTTGAACGAGGTGATGGGAAATGCTTTTGATAAAGAAGTTCAAATTCGATTCAGCTCACAATCTCGTGAAGTACCATGGAAAATGCGAAAAGCTTCATGGTCACACTTACACCCTGGTTGTGATCCTGGAAGGTGAACCTGATGAGGAAGGACTCATCATGGATTTTTCAGAGTTAAAGAAAGTTGTGAAGGAAGAGATACTGAATGTTTTGGATCATTCTTATATAAACGATGTAATAGAGCAACCCACGGCTGAGAACATAGCCATCTGGGTCTGGAAAAGGTTGGAGAAAAGGTTGAAGGGTCCTAACAGAAGGTTGTATGAAGTTCAAATTTGGGAAACAGAAGAAAACGGGGTGATCTACAGAGGTGAAGAATTTAAAAGACGTTCAGGGTGAGAGAGATACAAGAAATATCCCTCTGAAAAAGGTGGGGGTTAGTAACCTTTCATGGCCCATAAAAGTTCTGGATAGAAAAAAAGGTCATCAGTATACTGTGGCTGAGATGAAAATATCTGTGGATCTGAAGCACGATATTCGAGGAACCCATATGAGCAGGTTCATAGAAGCCTTGGGGAACCTTGAAATGGTGAGTCCGAAGGCTCTGGAGAAGGCTTTGGACAATTTGAAGAAAAGTCTCGAGGCAGAGGTCAGCCATATCGAGATGGAGTTTCCCTATTTCATATGGAAGGAATCTCCAAAATCCAAAAAGCTATCTCCCATGAGGGTGGATTGCAAAGTTCTAGCTGAGAAGAAAGATGAGTTTTCTTTGATAATAGGAGTCAAAGTTCCAATTCACACTCTATGCCCATGTTCCAAGGAAATCAGCGATTTTGGAGCTCACAATCAAAGGGCTTACGTGGATATAATGGCGAAGTCGAGAAAACTGATATGGTTCGAAAGTCTTGTGGAAATAGCAGAGAAAAGTGCGAGTTCTCCTGTATACACCCTGCTGAAGAGAACGGATGAGAAATTCGTGACAGAAAGTGCATTCATGAACCCCAAATTTGTGGAAGATGTCGCAAGGGATGTTGCTATCGTGCTTGAGAGAGATGACAGAATAGAGTGGTACAGGGTGGAGGTTGTGAGTATGGAAAGTATACACAATCACAACGCGTTCGCGTGTATCGAAAAGGGGTGGGTGAATGCTTCTGAGGTTGACGAATGAAGTGTTGCTGAAGGAAATTGAAAAGGTTGGAGCAGATCCAGCCTCTTTCGGCATATTCCTTGAAAAATCCGAGATAATACCTCTGAAATTCTTCGATTTACCATCACCTGGCGCGAATATTGTAAAACAGGAGATGCTTTCTCTGGGTGGAGATGCTGTCGTTCACAAGAACGTTGTGAATTGTAAGGTCGAAAGATCCGACATTATACTCCTTGGTACAAGAAAGCATTACAAAATGCTTGTAGAAAAGCTGAAGCAGATGAACTACTTCGAACTCGATACTCTGAGAAAGGAACTGAAAAGATTCCTCAGCGATGATGGGAAAAGATCCATCCTTTTGAGAGATGGAAAGACTCTGTCTTTTGACAGAACATTCATCATGGGGATAATAAACGTAACTCCTGATTCGTTTTACAAAGCATCGAGAAAGATGAGAATAGACGAAATTTTAAAAACGGCGGAGAAGATGCTGGAAGATGGAACGGACATCCTGGATATCGGAGGAATGTCCACACGTCCGGGATCGGATCCTGTGGAAATTGAAGAAGAGTTGAAACGAGTCGTACCGGCTATAAAGGCTCTCAAGGAAAACTTCCCAGATTCTCTCATCTCCGTGGATACGTACAGATGGAAGGTGGCAAAGGAAGCCATCGATGCTGGAGCAGATATCGTCAACGATATAAGCGCCATGAGGTTCGATGAGAACATGAGTAAACTCGTGGCGGATACTGGTGTTCCGATCGTTTTAATGCACATAAAAGGAACCCCAAAAACCATGCAGGAAAATCCTCACTACGAAGACGTTGTCAAAGAAATATCGGAATATTTTGAAGAAAGGATAAATTACGCTCTATCTCAAGGAATATCTGAAAAGAGAATAATACTGGATCCTGGCATAGGTTTTGGAAAAAGATTGGAAGATAATCTGGAGATACTCAGAAGAATCGAAGAATTCAAATCCTTTGGGTTCCCACTTCTCATAGGGGCATCTAGAAAATCTTTTATAGGCCACACTCTAGATGGAGCGCCACCTGAGGATAGGCTCGAAGGAACCCTCGCAGTCACCGCCTGGTGTTGCATGAAAGGTGTTGATATAATCAGGGTACACGATGTGAAAGAAAACAAGAGGGTTTTGAAAATGATAGAAAAACTGAAAAATCCTTAGATCTATCCTGACTTAATTTCTGGTATTCCCGAAGGCTCCTTACACAGACATAGTATCTTCAAAAGGATCTCGGCGGCTTTTTCGAGAATTTCTACTCTGTCCGATGCTTCGGAAACGTTTCTACCACTTGCGACGATCCCATGTTTTTCCCACAGTACGGCGTTCTTTTCCTTGAGTTTTTCAACAGTTTTTATTCCAAGTATCAAACTGCCAGGTTTTTCGTATTCAACCATGTCTATCCCTTCCGGAAAGAATATGGGAACCTCCGGATGAATTTTCAACAGCATTTTGCGATACTTTGGAAAATCGGGTAGATTCATCAGAGCTATGAGATTTTGAGGATGTGTATGAACGATAGCCCTTTTATCCATCTTCCATTCTAGAAATTTTGCTTGCACCATGAGGTGTGTTGGAAACTCGCTTGTCACTTCTTCGGATCCTGCCAGGATTTCATATTCATGTCCTTTTTTTACATGCACAAGACATAAGTTTTCAGGATCATCCGCAACATCCCTCATTCTGGATCCAGTCTTTGTGACCAGCATGTACATCTCAGGACCATCGTACGGAAATTCGAGTTTTTTAACAGCCTTCGGTGTCAGAATATCAGGCTTTCTCTCCAACCTGACGGATATGTTACCGGCGGTTGCTTCCGACCATCCTTTAACAGCGAGCCAATAAGCGACTCTTTGTACTTCTTCGATTTCTGGTATCTCTTCCTTCAAATACAGCATCTTCATGACATCATCTCCCTTACAAAACGTCATCACTACCTCTTTATCATTACCACCTTATTGTTCAAAATTTTTTAAATGTACATCACGATTAAGATTCAAAAGCTCATGATAAATTAAAAGGCATGGAAGAATACAAAAAGTTCGCTTTAATCGAGTTTCTCATTTACTCAATAGTTTCCTCTTATGCTCTTCTGAGTCAGTATTTTGCGGAAGTGGGTTTTTCTTCCTCGCAGATAGGGATTTTGATGTCCTTGATGCCGATCAATTCTCTGATCACAAATCCATTGTACTTCAGGATAGCTGAGAAGAAAGGGAAGGTCTTCATACTGAGGGTGCTGATATTCCCCACCATCTTTTTCCTCTGGCTTGTATTTCTCTCAAAGGGTTTTCTTCACAAGTTAATATTCATGGCGTTTCTAACCTTCTTCTTACCCGGAATAATTCCGATGGCAGAATCCCTCGCTATAGAGAAGATACCTTCGTACGGTAAGGTCAGATTGTGGGGAACCGTTGGGTTTCTGGTATCTGCCTTTTCTCTGGGAATCCTTGTGAGGTTTTCCTTCGTATTCATATTCCTGTGGATGACATCTCTTCTGACTTTGATTTTTGTGATCTTCAGGAACGTAAGAGACACCAGCGTTTCCACTGAAAGGAGAGAGAGAACGAAAGTACCTGTTTTCTTCCTTCTAATACTTCTTTTCGTCATTCTCGGGATAAGTTCCAATTACTTCAACTTCGTCTTCCTGCCGGTTCTTTTCAAAATCAGGAATTACGATGTTTCACTTGCTGGAATAACCATTTCCCTCATGACGACAACAGAAATCCTCTTCCTCATGTTCTCAGAGAGGGTCCTTAGATTCATGGGCACAAAACTTCTTTTCAATTCGGGGTTGTTGGTTATAGGTTTAAGGCTTCTTCTTGTTCCGCTTCTAAAAAATCCGTTATCTGCCATGCTCATCCAGTTTCTACATGGATGGACTTACATTGTCATATATTACGCCGTCATGCAGATGATACAGAGCGAATTGCCCCTTAAAAGCAGAACGACAGCTCGTACACTTTTCTGGATGACACTTCAAGGATTTGCACCGATAACGGGATCATCGCTCGGTGGATTTCTCTCTGAAGCCATTGGTATATCTCAGACATACTATCTTTTGGGAACAACTGCTCTCATCTCAGCTTTCGCATTCTTTTTCTTGCAGAGAAAGCTTTGAAGGAGGGGTAAGATGAACACAGTTGAAAAGCTCAGGGAGATAACGAGTATTCCAGGTGTATCTGGAAGGGAAGAAGCCGTAAGGAAATACATCGTATCTAACCTTCCAGATGGTGTTGATTACAGAATAGACAACATCGGAAACCTCATCGTTGAGATTGGATCGGAAGGTACACCAATTCTTCTAACAGCCCATATGGATGAGATAGGTTTTTTAATCACAGGTGTGAGAAAAGATGGTGGGTTGTATTTCAGAAAGATCGGAGGAATACCAGATGAGATAATCCCTGGAAGTTATGTTGAAGTGATAACGAAGACTGGAGTAATTGAAGGAGTGATAGGTTTCCCCCCACCTCATCTTAAGGAGAAACCACAGGAGAAGTTCATAGATGTTGGAACATCGAATGAAGAGGAAACCAGAAAACTTGGAGTAAAACCTCTGGATTTTGCCGTTTTCAAGAAACATTTTTCCATCCTGAATGGAAAATTTGTCGCCACGAGAAGTTTAGACGACAGGTTTGGATGTCTCGCTTTGCTGGATGTTTTGAATAAAGTATACAGAAAGATCGAAAGGAAGGTAATATTCCTCTGGACGGTTCAGGAGGAAGTAGGGTTGAAAGGGGCGAAAGCCTATGCAAGCAGATTGGGAGAGGAAGTGATTGTGTATTCTGTAGATTCATTCGCCTGTTGCTCCCCTTCGATAACTGGTGATGTTCAGATCGATGAAGGGCCTGTTCTGAGAATGGTGGATAACAGTTCCATAGCATCGTTTGAAGAGGCAGAGATCGTTCGCGAAATAGCTGAGAGAAAGGGCATACCCCTTCAAATAGGAACGACAGGTGGGGGAACCGATGGATCCGTTTTCTGGGAGAGGAACATGAGAATGGTCCCAATAACCCTTGTTATCAAATATCTTCATACCCAGTGTGAATACATGTCACTCGATGATTATGAGAACCTTGTGAAGCTTTTGGTAGAAATATTGGTAAATCGATAATAGATGAGATTATTTCCGATTATTCTGGGAAAACTTGTGGATATCTGAATTTAAAATTTCGAGGAATTTGTGGTATTATTATTTTAGCGTTTTGATAATAGGAATAATATTTCGTTATATGAAATCAATGATAAGGAGGTATCGATATGGAAGTGGTAGAAAAGTTCGGTAGGATCTTGCTTCCTCTCATAACACCCTTTAAGGAGGATTCCTCAGTCGATTACGAAACAGCCAGAAAAGCAGCGAAATTCGTTGTTGAGAAAGGGTATTGTGACTCTTTGATAATATCCGGAACGACGGGAGAGTTTCATTCCTTAACCTTCGAAGAAAGGGTTAAATTGTTTGAAGAGATAAAGGATGAAATAGGAGATAGCGTGCCTCTCATCGCAGGAACTGGAACGATATCTACGAAGGAAACGGTGGAACTCACCAAAGAAGCTGAAAGAATCGGGTACGATGCCGCTATGGTCGTGGTACCCTATTACTGTCATCCAACCCAGGATGGGATCTATCAACACTTCAAAGAAGTTGCCAAAAACACGTCCCTTCCAATAATGATCTACAACATACCCCTCTTTGTGAATGAGAACATCTCACCGGATACGGTTGCAAAGCTTTCAGAAATAGAAAACATAGTGGCGGTGAAGGAAGAAGCCGGTATAAATCCGTTACAGACAATGGAATTCATCAAAAAGACCGATGGGAAAATAACGGTTTACTCTGGCGATGATTTGATGGTTCTTCAGGTTATGACCCAAGGAGGCGTTGGCGTTGTCAGTGGAGGAGCTCACATCGCCGGTGATATCGAAAAAGAGATGATAAACGCTTTCCTCGAAGGTAACAACGATCTGGCTGTTGAAAAATTCCATACTCTGTACGATCTCTTCACAGCCTTTCATGGGGTTAACAGAAGCAGGGTGAATCCAACTCCCCTTGTCAAAGCAGCATTTGAGATGATTTCAGGGCTTCCCACCTCAAATGTGAGACCTCCTTTAACACCAGCAAACGATGCCGAAAAGGATCTACTCAAGCAAGCTTTGAAGAAGATAGGAAAATTGAGCTGAGGAGGACGTTCCGTTGAAAGCTAAAAGAATTAAATTGGTATCTGGAGACCTCCAAGAGGAGGTCTCCATACCTTCAAAAAATCTAGTAGGAGTTCTAACACCAAAAACCGTTCAACCTAAAGGAGAATCTGAAAAGTTGATAAGAGAGGCTTTGGAAAACCCGGTGGATATGAAACCACTAGAGAATATCTTGGATAGGGATTCCAAAGTCACCATAATTGTCGATGATGCCACACGCCAAACACCGACAAGGCAGATAATAAAACACGTTCTGGAAAGACTTGAGAAGATAGGTATAAAAAGGAAGAGCATCCTCATACAGATCGCCAACGGTATGCACAGGCTAACCACCGAAGATGAGAAAAAGAAAATACTTGGAGAGGATGTTCTGAACTTATTCGAGGTTCAGGACAATTACCCTGAAGATAGAGATCGTTACGAATACCTTGGAAAGACATCGCGGGGTACTCCTTTGTACATAAACAGAAGAGTCACAAATGCTGATTTGGTAGTGACCATAGGTATGATCAAATCACATGCGTTCGCTGGTTTCACGGGAGGAGCTAAAAGCATCATACCTGGTGTCTCATCAAGAGAGACTATTCTCTCGAATCATTGTTTCAAATTTGTGGAATATCCAAATGGAATACTTGGAGATGCTGAGAGAAGTGTTACACGCCAGGATATGGAAGAAGGTGCTAGGAAACTCCCGGTATTCATCATGAACGTTGTTCTCAACAAGGAGAATCGGATAATCGATGTTGTGAGTGGAGATATTGTTTCAGCTCATCGCAGGGGTGTGAAAACTTTCAAGGAGATGGCAGAGATCTATCTAAATGAACCGATAGATCTGGTCATAGTGGAAGGAGGTTATCCCGGATCTATAAATCTGTATCAAGCACTCTTTGGTTGCAACGTGGCATTAACGACACGAAGACCCATACTGAAAAGAAACGGGACGATCCTCTTTCTAGCTCAGTGTAGAGAAGGTGTTGGAAGCGACATAATAGAGAGACTTTTTGATGAGTTCAAGGATCCTGGGGGTGTTCTGAATTACCTGAAGAATTCTGAGACTATTCCAGAACAATGGGCCGCACAGTTTCTGGCGTCGTTCTTGCTGATCTCCAAGATAGGTATTGTAACTGAAGGTATACCGAGAAGGAAGCTGGAAAAGCTGGGATTGATACCCTTCAACACCATACAGGAAGCTATCGATTCGTTTTTATCCGAAAACGAAGATTTGAAGATAGCAATCATAAAAGATCCAGATTTCGTGATACCGAATTTGAGGTAATCATTCAGCCATGCCAAATAGTTTCGGTAAGAACAGAACCGTTTCTGGGAAGTAGGTGACTAGAAACAGGATTATTATAGAAGCTATTATGAAAGGAACCATATCTTTAGCTATTTTACCTATGGGAAGACCACTCACAGCTGCTCCTGTAAAGAGAGCTGCTCCATAAGGTGGTGTCATAAGGCCTATTATCAGGTTGAAGCCCATCACAACACCGAAATGTACTGGGTTCAAACCGTAATGGTTCACCGCAACGGGTAAGAAAGTTGGGGCAAGAACCAGCAAAGCTGGCATGGCATCCATGACCATTCCAAACAGAAGAAGAAACACATTCACAAACAATAGAAAAAGGAAGCGATTGTCCCCTATAGTGGATTCAAGGAAGTTTGTAAGAACATCAGGCACTTTCTCAACTGCTAGTATCCTGCTGAAGATGCTCGATGTTCCTGTCAGCATGAGAATAGCTGTCGATGTTATCATAGCGTTTTTAAAAGAATGTAAGATATCCTTCCCAATCCTTCCTTTCTTGACGATCAATGAAAGAACAAGGCCGTAAAGCACTGCTATTGCGGAAGCCTCGGTTGGTGTGAATATACCACTCAGTATACCGCCGAGTATGATGAAAGGCATCATTAAAAACGGGATCGCTCCCATCAGCGTTTTCAGCTTTTCTTTAGTTCCCATCTTTATAACCTGGCGGGGGAACTTCTTCTTCCCGGCCATGAGCCTGATGACCATCATCTGGGCAATTCCTACCAAAATACCAGGGATAGCCCCACCCAAAAGCAACCCACCGATGGACACGCCTGTTATTGCCCCTAGAAGAACCATCATTATGCTCGGTGGAATCAAAGGTCCTTGAATGGAAGAGCTCACAGTCAAAGCCGTGGAGAAGCTTCTATCGTATCCCGCTTCGTTCATGGAATCCATTATCAAACGTCCAATACCTCCAACATCAGCGATAGCAGATCCCGATACACCTCCAAACAACATGCTGGCAAGAACATTGACGTATGCAAGTCCTCCTCTGTACTTTCCAACAACGATGTTTGAGAAATCAGCTATCTTTTTGACTGTTCCGGAATACGCCATGAGTTCACCGGCCAGAATGAAAAATGGAATTGCCAGAAGGGTGAAAGCATCCAACCCTGTGAAAAAGGTATGAACAACAAGGTAAAGAGGATCTCCTTTAACCAGAAAGTATATGATGGAACTGAGAAGCATCGTGAAGGAAAGGGGTATTCCCATTATAGTGAAAAATGTGAAAGACAGGATCACAACGAGAAGAGGAAGAGACATTGCATCATCCCTCCTGGGATCTGACGATGTATTTGAAGATTATCTGGAACGCCATCAAAATACCACCAATTGGAAGGGCCATGTACACGTAGAAAAACGGGATTCTTAAAGCCGGTGTCCTCATTATCAGAGCATCCACCGCCATTGCAAATCCTTCTTTTATGACCACAACATACGATGCGAATATGAGAACATCTATGATGAATGACCATCTCTTGCGAATCTTATCTGGCATCTTATCTAACACTATCAAAAGGGCGGGGTGTTTGTTCTCTCGAAAAACAATCCCACAGGCTATAGTCACCATGTAAAACATCATGTATCTGGTGAGTTCAGCTGTCCAGAAAACAGGTCTTACAAGGACGTACCTGTTCAATATACCGAAGATCGTTACACCAAACATCGATATCAAGAGTGCTACACCAACGTATGTTGCCAATTTGCTTAAAAATTGATCGAGCTTTTTCAGCATGGAACTTCCTCCTTGAGTATTTACTAAAACCATGGAAGGGATATAGATCCCCCCCATGGTTTTATTCCTCCTCAAATTATTTCCCCATGGAAGCAGCTTCCGTTACGAGCTTCTGTTTGGCCTCTTCAACGACTTTAAGGAACTCTTCAACAAGGTCCTTACCCAGTTTCTTTACAAGGTATTCTTTAACGTAAGGTTGGGTTTTTTCCTTCCACTGTTTTATCTCTTCAGGTGTTGGAACGTACACCTTCATCCTCTTTTTGACCTCACTCAGCTTAACGTCCGCTATTAACTGTCCAATACCAGCATAAACCATCCAAGCTGTTCTTTCAGCTTCGATGAGGGCAGCTTTCAAATCATCTGGTAGGGATTGGAACCATTTTTCATTAACTATCGTGGCCCCTATCCCCATCAGATGCCCTGTCAACGTCAGATATTTCTGAACCTGGTAGTATTTGTGAGCTAATATGTTGGATATCGTGTTTTCGGCACCATCCACAACACCTGTTTGCAGTGCCGTGTAAAGTTCCAACATCGGCATAGGAACAGGAGTCCCACCAGCGGCTTCGATGAGTTTCATGTGAGGCACTATCTCCATGGTTCTTATCTTGAGGCCTTTCAGATCTTCCGGAGCTTTTATAGGTCTCTTACTGTTGAAGATGTGTCTGAATCCAAATGGTTGAAGCGACAGAATCCTTATCCCAGTTTTCTTCGCGCAATCCTCGATAAGGTTCTTTATGAAATCGCTCTCCATGACGAGTCTGACATGTTCTCGAGATGTGAACAGAAACGGCATGTCGACCAGTTCAAGAGGTGGATAGTAAGCAGAAGCCAGGACACCTGAGCTGATGTTGTAAGCTTCTATTGTTCCCTTTCGTACCTGTTCAACGGCCGATCTTTGATCACCGAGTTGACCCGCTGGATAGAGCTCCACCTTGATTCTACCACCAGAGAGTCTTTCCACTTCGTTCTTAAGAGTCACAGCGTAAGCACTGGTTGGATGATTGTAAGGATCTGGTGGGTCTATCCATCCAAATTTCATGACGTAAACTTTCTCAGCGAGTACCAGCACCGAACTGACCATCAGGATGATCAGTAGGATCTTCTTCATAGATACCCCTCCTTATGATTCATTTGGTGTTTCATAAAGTGAAACAATATTTTTTTATGTGATACTTCAAAAATCATTATAAAGATTATCAGATATCATGTCAATTCAGAGGAAGACGACGCTTCTAGAGATATCAAAGCTTAAATGGAAATATTTATGGATAATAGCTGATTTTAGGTCGAAATAATCACTTATCACTTGTCAGATTGAAAAGAGGAAACCAGATTAGATCGGAGATAATACTAAATTCACTGTTTGCTATCACAAGGCCGTTCTCCCCATCAGCTATGTATACGCCATCTTTATCAGCCCAAACATCGTAAGATACATCTTGAGTGTCTTTTAATGCTATGCTTTTGAAGATTTAGGACGTCGAATATCAAGAGTCCACCGAACCCATCGGCCACATACAGGTGATTTTCATCCAAGAACACACTAAAGCACCACCCGTCGGTATCCTGGTTTGCTAGTATATGAGGATTTTCTGGGTCTTCAACATCGATTACAAAGAATCCCTCAGGTCCCCCTGCTTCATAAATCACTTCCACTTGTGATTTTTCCTCGGTTGGAATTCCTAGGAGCGCACATAGTCATTAGAAAAGATAATGAAGCCAACATCGTCACCATGAGAAACCTTCTCATGGAGGATCACCCCACATTTCATGATAGGGATCCTTCAAGATATAATATAAAACGATGGTGAATGTGAAAAAATAGACATTCCTTCCTGAGGTGGAGGAATTTTCTGACACCGAGGGGGGAATAGTCCCCTTCGGTTGCGAAGGGGATTTTTTATAAGGAGAGTGAGATTTCATGAAGATGCCCGATGCAGGTTTCAGAAAGCACATAGTTATAGCTGGAAGAAGGAACGTTGGTAAATCGTCCTTCATGAACGCGCTCGTTGGACAGGACATATCCATCGTCAGCGATGTTGCAGGAACAACCACGGATCCCGTTTACAAGAGTATGGAACTATCTCCCATAGGTCCTGTAACCCTCATAGATACACCTGGACTCGATGATGTGGGATCCCTTGGAAAACTCAGGATTGAGAGGGCAAGAAGGGTTTTTTACAGAGCAGATTGTGGAATATTGATAGTGGATGATCAACCTTCCCAATACGAGGAAGATATCACGTCCCTTTTCAAAGAAATGGAAATTCCTTTTGTGATAATCGTGAACAAATCGGATGTCCTGAAAGATAGAGCAGAGGAATTGAAGAGATTGTACGAGGATAAGTATGATGCAAAAGTTCTCGTTGTTTCTGCAAAAAGAAGGGAAGGGTTCGATAGCATAGGTGAGATTCTCCACAGTATACTGCCGACTGACGAGGAGATACCGTACCTTGGAGACCTCATAGATGGAGGGGATCTCGTTGTCCTGGTAGTTCCCATAGATCTTGGAGCTCCCAAAGGAAGACTAATAATGCCTCAAGTTCATGCCATAAGAGAAGCTTTGGATAGAGAAGCGATTGCACTCGTTGTGAAGGAGAGAGAACTCAGATACACTTTGGAGAACATTGGTATGAAACCAAAACTCGTTGTTACAGATTCTCAGGTTGTCATGAAAGTCGTATCCGATATACCGGATGATGTGGAGCTCACAACGTTTTCGATCTTGGAATCGAGGTACAGGGGGGATCTGAGTTATTTCGTGGAGAGCGTGAGGAAAATAGAAGAGCTTCAAGATGGTGACAAAGTGGTGATAATGGAGGGATGCACCCACAGGCCTTTAACTGAGGATATAGGACGTGTGAAGATACCAAGGTGGCTTGTTAACCATACAGGGGCAAAGATCGAATTCAAGGTCATTGCAGGGAAAGAGTTTCCTGAGGTTGAAGAGCTGGAAGGAGCAAAACTCATAATACACTGTGGAGCATGCGTTCTCAACAGATCGGCCATGATGAGAAGGGTTAGGATGTCGAAAAGATTGGGCATCCCCATGACCAATTACGGTGTTACGATCTCTTATCTCCATGGTATTTTAGATAGAGCGATCAGAGTTTTCAAAAGGGAAGTGGAAGTGTGAGGATTGAAAAAGATTACCTTGGAGAGCTCGAGATAGATGATGAGGCGTACTACGGTGTTCACACGAAGAGAGCCCTTTTGAATTTTCCAGAGACGGGCGAAAAGATGGATGAAAGGTTCATATGGGCTTATTTCATGGTGAAAAAGGCATGTGCCATTCTGAATGGAGAACTGGGATACATCGATGAGAAGATAAGGGATGCTATAGTGAAAGCGTGTGATGAATGGGAAGAGCTCAGAAAACACGTTGTTGTCGATCCTCTTGTTGGAGGTGCTGGAACATCCATAAACATGAACATAAACGAGGTCATCGCAAACAGAGCTACGGAAATCCTCGGAGGGGAAAAGGGAGAATACCTGGTTCATCCCATAGACCATGTGAACCTTCACCAATCCACGAACGATACCTTCCCAACAGCTGCGAAGATCGCTGTCATCGTAAGACTCAGAGAACTCATCGAAGGTGTGATAAAGCTCCAGGAGGCTGTTCAAGAAAAGGAAAAGCAATTCTACAGCATAAGAAAACCTGGAAGAACTCAACTCATGGATGGCCCTCCCATAATGTTGGGACAGGAATTTGGAGCCTTTGCAGATGCGTTGGCTAGAGACAGATGGAGACTCCACAAGGTTGAAGAGAGGATCAGAAGTGTGAACATAGGAGGAACGGCTATAGGGACAGGAATAGGAGCCCCAAAGGATTTCATACTCAAGATAACCGAAAAAGTTAGAGAAGTGACGAAGGTGAAGATAGCGAAAGCTGAGAACCTGATAGACGCCACACAGAATTGGGACGTTTTCTCAGAGATCCATGGCCTTTTGAAATCGCTCGCTGTGAACCTTTACAAGATATCGAACGATATAAGACTCCTCTCAAGTGGCCCAAATACTGCGATAGGTGAGCTTATCCCTCCCAAAGTTCAGGCAGGAAGCTCCATAATGCCTGGAAAAATAAATCCTGTGATACCAGAATATGTGATGCAGATCTGTCATGTTGTCTTTGGAAACGACGTTATAATAACCCATTGTTGCTCTCTTGGAAACCTGGAATTGAATCAATTCGCTCCCGCCATCGTTCACTTCACCCTGAAATCATTGAAACTTCTGAACAGAGCATGCCTTTCACTCAGGGAATACGTTTTGAAGATAGAAGCTAACGCCGAACGGTGTGAAGAGAATCTGAGAAGATCCACATCGAATCTTACACCACTCATAAAGATATTCGGATATGAAGAGGTTTCGGAAGCTATCAAAAAAGCGAATTGGGATTTCGCAAAGACCTTGAAGATCTTAGCAGAGAAACATGATATGTCTCATGATGAACTCTTGAAGAGATTGAATCTGAGGAAAATGACAGGTCTTGGATATGCTCTATAAGAGTTTCAAAATTCAGTGAAAAGTTATGTGGTGAGAAGATGTGGACGTATATTGAAGAATAATCGACAGAGATCGGGGATAATTTTCAAAAATGGATTTTGATGATTTGTTGGTAATTTTTTAACATATCTAGATGGTGACTCAATTATTATTTTTTGTATTTTTATTGAGAATTGATTCAGTTTACTGAAGAGGGTGTAAAAAATGAGAATACAATCAGAAAATCTGAAAAAGAATGTAAAGGAGAGAATGCTGGAAGCAGCTGAGCAACTTTTTGCCGAAAGGTGTTTCAGTGACGTTTCCATCCTCTCGATAACGAAGAAAGCCAACGTCAGTAACGGATCGTTCTATAGATACTTCTCTTCTAAAAAAGACATCTTGAAGGAGATTGTTGAACAAGCTTTCAACAGGCTCGATGTTTCGTTGAAAGTGCGTGGAAAGTGCTTGGAAAGTAAGTTGACGAGGTTGATAGAGGATTACCTGTATTTCGTGGAGGATAACACACTTCTGTGTAAAGTTCTCCACGAGGCGGAATACATAGAAACGAGTATCCTTAAAAATCTGAAGAGGATTCTCATGGGAAAACTCTCAGAAATTGGTTTTAAAGCCAACGATACCTTTTTCTGGTTTTTCTGGGGATCTGTAAGATTTTTTGCAATATGGTCCTATTTTTGGAAGAAAAAGATCATAGATGAAGATGATTTCAGAGATCTTATGGATTTCATACTTCATGGCGTGGATCCCGATCAACATCAACTCGATTCGAGAGTTTTCGATGTCACCATAGAACCTGTTGAGCTTGAGCAGGATACCACAAAGATGAAGATACTTCAAAGTGCTGAAAAGCTCTTCGGTGCTTTTGGATACAAAAAAACACAGATCTCAGATATAACGAAAAGTGCTGGATTTGCTCAAGGTACCTTTTATCTCTATTTCAAAACAAAGCAGGACGTATTGAAAGAACTCGTCATCAGAACCAACAAGGCTTTTCGAAAAACATTGAAAAACGTGATATCCAATTTCAAGGACAGAAGAGATGCGGAAATAGCAGGATATTACGCTTTTCTGAAATTTTTTAGAATGCATTCCGATATGTACAAGATCGTTCGAGAAGCGGAATTCGTGATACCTGAAACAGGCCTTTGGTATTACGAGAAAATTCATCAGAGCTATCTGAAACCACTAAAGGAATCCATGGATAAAGGGCAACTGAGGCCGATTGAACCTGAAAACCTGGCAGTTTTCCTCATGGGTATCGGTCACTTCATGGGGATGGAGTTGATCGTCTTCGAAAAACATTCTGAAGAGGATTTCAAGAAATTCTTGATGGAGCTCTCTCCAACTCTCTACGAAGGCATCAAGGGGGGATGAAATGAAGTGGGGAAAAGAATATGAAATGAAAAAAGTGAGTGTTGAAGATGTCCTCAAGATTCTTAAACCCGGTATGACGATAGTTGCAGGTATGACACCTATGGAACCTCAACTCTTCCTTTCTCATCTTCATGAAGCCGATGTTGATAACGTTTCTATCTTCACGTGTCTGAATATCAAAGACTACAATTTTTATCTTGATGAGACTTACGAAGGAAAGTTCATGAACAACTCCTGGTTCTATGGTCCATCAAATCGAGAAGCCGTTAAGAAGGGTATCAAAACGGTTACCTATGTTCCAAACAATCTTCATCAGGCTGGTACCAATCTGATATCCTCCAGAAAAATCGATCTTTTCGTTGGTGTTGCTTCACCCATGGACAAAAATGGTTTTCTCACTCTCTCTGCAAGTGTAGTTTATGAAAAAGATATATTGGAAGCTGCCGAGATGGTAGTCCTCGAAGTCAATCCGAATGCTCCGAAGACACACGGCGATACTCACGTTCACATAAGGGATGTGAATTTCGTTGTGGAGGTTGACTATCCTCTTCCTGAAATTTCTGCAGTTGAACCCACCGATGTTGAGAGACGAATAGGAGAAAACATTGCGAATCTGGTAGAGAATGGCTCCACGATACAGCTCGGAATAGGTGGGATACCGAATTCTGTCGCCTTGTTCTTAAAAGACAAAAAAGACCTGGGAGTTCATACAGAGATGCTCACGGACTCCATGATAGATCTCTTCGAAATGGGAGTGATAACGAATAAGAAGAAAACGCTATGGCCCGGTAAATTCATCTGTACTTTCGCTTATGGCTCTAAAAAAATGTACGAGTTCATAGATGACAATCCCGCTGTTCTCTTTTTAAGAGGTAAGTACGTTAACAACCCATACGTCATCGCTCAAAATGAAAAGATGGTGAGCATAAACACGGCGATCATGGTGGACCTTACAGGGAATGTCTGTTCAGAGGCTATAGGTACGAAGCATTACAGTGGAACAGGGGGACAACTCGATACTCACAGGGGAGCAGTGATGAGCCCTGGAGGAAAAGGAATAATCGCTTTGAGATCCACAGCCAAGAATGGTACAGTATCGACAATCGTTCCCCTGTTCCCAGAAGGATCTCCTGTGACCGTACCAAGACAGGATGTGGACTATGTGGTAACAGAGTACGGAGTAGCGCATCTTCGAGGTAAAACTATCAGAGAAAGGGTGCTGGAGCTCATCAGCATAGCTCATCCAGATTTCAGAGGTTTCCTCAAGAAGGAAGCTCAGAAAATTGGATACTTGTGAGGTGGAAGCGTGAGGGATGTCTTCATACTCGGTGCCAAAAGGACCCCCATTGGAACCTTTGGCGGATCTTTAAAGGATATTCCAGCTCCCAAGTTAGCGGCGTTGGTGATCAAAGAATCTTTGAAACAGGCGAAAATATCACCTGAAGAAGTGGATGAAGTCGTGGTTGGAAATATCTTGATGGCAGGGCAGGGAATGGGACCGGGAAGACAGGCTTCGATCTATGCGGGGATACCTTCTGAGGTTCCCGCCTATACCGTTAACATGATGTGCGCAAGTGGCATGAAATCCATCATGATAGGAGCAACAGACATCGCTCTAGGTGAGGCGGATCTGGTCGTCACTGCCGGAATGGAGAACATGTCCCAAGCTCCTTTTTTGGTTCCATACAAGGTACGATTCGGCACCAAATTCGGAAACATGGA
>Ga0190361_1000129_pt1 | contig 30913 bp, 34 predicted proteins | sample 48721845_MG_FD_161273 | JGI IMG/M metagenome (GOLD analysis project Ga0190361, IMG submission 161273) | Hydrothermal vent microbial mat bacterial communities from Southern Trench, Guaymas Basin, Mexico - 4872-18-4-5_MG | ecosystem: Environmental > Aquatic > Marine > Hydrothermal vents >... | reverse complement strand
GGACGTAGCCGGTGCTCAGGTTATTCTCATCCGTGGCAGGGCCCGGACGGGGCCTCGGCGTAAAGGGTTCCCCGCCCCCGGCGGGGTCGCCGGAAGCCGCCCGATTTAGCGGGCGGAGGACGTCACCGTCATCTCCCCCGTAGCCCTGGGTACGGCCCTGTTGATCTTCTTCAGCACCCCTGTGGGAGGCCTCATAGATGCCCGGGTCTTGAAGGTCGTCTTCGCCAAGCCCGGGATAGTCCTGGCTCAATTCACAGTGGTCAGCGCCCTGGCCACCCGTCTACTCAAGTCCACCTTCGGGACATCGACCCCAGATATGAGCGGGTCGCCAGGACCCTGGGCTGCAGCAAGCTGGGGGTCTTCTTCAAGGTCACCCTACCGCTGGCCAGGAATGGCCTGATCGCCGCCTTCGTGCTGACTTGGGCCCGGGCGGTAGGGGAGTTCGGGGCCACCGTGATGCTGGCGGGGGCGACCACGATGAGGACTGAGACCTTGCCATCGCCATATACCTCAGTCTGGCCAGCGCAGATGTGGGCAAGGCCGTGGCGGTGACCTTGATCCTCATCGCGATGGCCGTAAGCGCCCTGATCGCTGTAAGAAGGGTGACTGGGAGGATCTATTGGATATGATCAGATAAGGGACCTTTCGTTGAAGTTGGGGGCCTTCTCCTTGAAAGGCGTGAATTTGTCGCTCAATTCCGGCGAGTACTTCGTCGTCTTGGGGCCATCAGGGGCTGGAAAGACGGTCTTGCTCGAGTGTATCGCAGGGCTTCACCGGATCAAGGGAGGAGAGATCTGGATAGACGGCAGAGACGTCACAGGCCTCCCCCCGGAGCATCGGCAGGTGGGCTACGTGCCCCAGGATTACGTCCTCTTCCCCTTCCTGAACGTATTCGAGAACATCGCCTTCGGGCTCAGGCAAAGGGGACACCCAGAGCCCGAGATAGAGCGCCGCGTTAAGGCCTTGGCCCACCTGACGGGGATCTCTCACCTCCTTCATCGGGACCCGCGTTCCCTGAGCGGAGGGGAGAAACAACGAGTGGCCCTCGCCCGAGCCTTGGCTCCCTTTCCGAGGGTCCTGCTGCTGGATGAGCCCTTGAGTTCCCTCGACCTCAAGACCGCTAAGTACCTGAGGATGGAGCTACGGCGCATCCACGAGGAGTTGAAGATCACCACCATCCACGTGACCCACAACCAGCCAGAGGCGGAGGAGATGGCCGACAGGATCGCAATCCTCAACGGTGGAAGCTTGGAACAGGTGGGGACTCCGGAGGAGATCTTCTTCTACCCCAAGAACGAGAGGGTTTTGGAGTTCATCGACGCCCCCAACATCTTGGAGTGCAGGGCCTGTCGCGACATCGGCCAGGGGCTGAAGGAGGTGGACTGCAACGGGATGACCCTGATCGTGCCCCACGATGGAGGCAGAGTGAGCCGTATCGCCGTATTCCCAAGGGACGTCTACATCTCCCTTAGCGATCCCCCAGGCCCTCGGGTAAACAGGTTCAGGGGGACCGTAACCGACATAGAGCCATGGGGTGGCATCGTCAGGCTGAAGGTCGACGTTGAGGGGAACCGCCTGATGAGCGAAGTCCCCTTTGACATATTCAAGGCCATGGACTTGCGGGTGGGCAAAGAGGTCTCTCTGATCTTGAAGCTCAGGGGGATAAGGGTCTATGAGGGGGAATCGGACCGAAACCGCGGGGAGGTGAAAGCGCAGCTATAGAGGGCCTTGGCCAGAGGCGAGACGTAGGACCTCCCTCAGGATGGAGCTGAGCTTCAACACCTCTTCTATCTCCACGTGCTCCTCTGGCGTGTGGGCCAAGGCGAGCTCCCCTGCGCCCATGACGAAGGAGGGGATGCCCTTGTTGCGCAGATTGGCCGCATCTGTCCAGGAGGGCATTCCCCAGAGTTCAGGGGGGCGGCCGAGGGCCCTCCTGTAGGCCTCGCTCACGAGCTGAAGGAACTCCCCCTCCTCTTCTTCCATCTGCCAAGGGGGTTCACAGTCCCTGACCTGGACCTCAACCCCTCGATCCTCAAAGAACCCCATCACCTCTTTCTCGGCCTCTTGCAGCCCCACCCCAGGGGGGACCGGGATGTCTATCTCGGCCTCGCAGGACTCGGGCACCACTTGAGGATCGATCCCCCCCTTGATGGAGCCCAGGTTGACGCCGAAGGGGGGAAAGAGGGGGTGCTTGAGGGACAGAAAGGAGAGGGTCCCCAGTTCGCTCCAGATCCGGAAGAATCTTTCGATGGCGTTCTCCCCGGAGGAGGGGAGGGCCCCGTGGGCTGCCCTCCCCCGGACCCTCACCTTCACCTCGACGCTGCCGGCCTCCGCCACAGCCAGCCTCAGCCCCGTCGGTTCAAGCACTATGGCCCCCCTCAACTCGAGGCCTGAAGGGGGGCTGAAGGCCCGGGACCCCCTTCCTTCGCCCTCCTCGTCGGAGAAGAGGGCCACGAGGCAATCGGCCTCGGAGCCTTCAAGGGCCAGAAGCAGCGCCACTATCTGGCCCTTGGCGTCCAGCGCCCCGCGCCCCCAGACCTTGGTCCCCTCCACTCGCGGAGAGAAGGCATGGGGGTGGTTCCATGCCGGCACCGTGTCCAGGTGGGTCGCCACCAGGATCTCGGGCCTCCCCCGGCGGGCCAGCAGGTTCCTCACACCCCCTTGTCCGGTTTGAACCTCACAGGAGAGGCCTCGTTGGGATAGTTCCGATTTGAGCCGTTGCAGCAGTCGTCCCTCTTCCCCTGTGGGGCTCGGTATCAGGAGCAATTCCTCAAGGAGCTTCAGCGCCCTTCCCTTATCATCCTTATCCACTTCCCCATCCTCCCCGTGGGGCGGAAGCCCCCCTTCAGGTAGAAGTTGAGGGCCCTCTCGTTCCTCTCGCCCACCCAGAGGCCGAAGACCCTGTGTTCCCGTCCCAGAAAGCGGAGGGCTCCCTCCAGTAGCTTCCGACCGATCCCCTGTCCCTGGCGCTCCGGCAGGACCGCCAGTTCGTGGATCTCCCCTATCCGTCCCCGTTCTCTGTCCCACCAGTGGCGACAGGCAGCGACAAACCCCACGACCTCCCCTTCCTCCTCTGCCACCAAGAAGCCCTCGGGGTCCATGCGAAAGAGCCAGGATAGATAGCCCTTGATGTCAGAGGGCCTTCGGTAGGCGTACTCCTCCAACCCCCTGTAGGCCTGGCGATAGAGCTCTCTGAGCTCGCCCCTCCTCCTCTTGAAACCCTCGGGGTCCACAGTCCCTATCCATATCATGCGGGATCGATGATGAGGCCGCGTTCCCTCAGGGCCCTCTGGATCTCCTCAAGCGGTGGATCGTCGAAGGGGCCGCGATCCTTCAAGTACTCTATATGGGGTCTCCCGTAGAGGTCCCTGGGGTGGAACTTGGCGTCGTTGAGGCCGTCGAACTCCACGGGGATGATCCCCTGCTTTTGGCACATCTCGAGGTCGAAGGCGGGGGTCGCCTTCACCCACCTTCCGTTGAGGAAGATCTCCGCGTAGCCATGCCATGGGAAGATGTCGCTCTTCATGATCTCATAGAGCTTTGGGGGCATGAGGTGGTTTCTGATGATGGCGAAGCGAAGACGCGCCGGGATCCCTGCGGCCCTGCACAGGGCCGTCAGCAGGATGGCCTTCTGCACACAATAGCCCTCCCCCCTGGCCAGGGTGGTGCTGGCGCGGAAGTCATGGGGGGAGGCCTTGGGGGTGTAGACGTTGTACCTTATCCTGTCTCGGACGAAGTAGAAGATCTCCTTGGCCCTCGCGATGGGGTCTTCTACGCCCTTTGTGAGCTCTTGGGCCTTCTGTCTTATCGAGGGGTCATCGGAATCTATGAAAGGGGTCGCTTGAAGGTACCGCTCCATCCTGCAAAGATGATATCATCGCCAGCGGATCGAGGGCAACGAATGGAGGGGTTCTGGGTCTACGGCGTGAATCCGGTCCTGGAGGCGCTGCGTTCGTCCATCGAGGTGAAGGATCTGCTCATCGCCAAAGGCCGGAGGGAGAGGGGGGTGGAGAGGCTCTTGGAGGTGGCCTCCCTGAGGGGGCTTGCGCCGCGCCAAGTGGATCGCTCGCAGCTCGACTCCCTCACCCACAGGGCCCCCCACCAAGGGGTGGCCCTCTTGGTGGGCCCCTTCCCCTACCGGGGGCTCGAGGATGTCCTGCAGGGCGAGGGCGATCCCCTGCTGATGGTGCTTGATGGGGTGGAGGACCCCCGCAACCTGGGGGCCATAGTGCGTACCGCGGAGGCCTGTGGCCTCTGGGGGGTGGTGATCCCGAAGAGGAGGGCGGCGGGGGTGACGCCCGCTGTGGCCAAGGCCTCCGCAGGGGCTGTCTTCCACATCCCCATAGTCCAGGTGAGCAACATCGCCCAAGCCCTCCACAGGCTAAAGGAACGGGGTCTATGGGTGGTGGGGGCCGAGGCCTCGGCCCCTCGTTCCCTCTTCGAAGAGGATCTGACGGGCCCCTTGGCCTTGGTCATCGGCGGTGAGGGAAGGGGGATCAGGCCCTTGGTCCTCAGGTGCTGCGACCTCCTGGTTTCCATCCCCATGAGGGGTACGGTGGGTTCCCTCAACGCCTCTGTGGCAGCGGGGGTCCTGATGTACGAGGCCCTCCGCCAGCGGCAGAGGAAGGCCAGGGGCGAGCGTGCTTGACTTGCCGAGAGCTTCCTTTTTACAATCGGACAAAAAGAGGGGAGGAGCTCGTGGAATTAGAACGTTTTGAGGGTTGTTGGACGGCCTTGGTGACGCCCTTCACCCCTTCGGGGGAACTCGACCTGCGGGGGCTGAGGAGGAACGTGCTCTATCAGATCGAAGGGGGGGCCAAGCTGGTCCCCACCGGCACCACAGGGGAGTCCCCCACTCTGGAGTGGGAGGAGCAGCTCCGGGTCATCAAGGAGGTGGTGGAATTGGCCAAGGGGAAAGGAGTCCCCGTGATGGCCGGCACGGGCAGTAACTCCACCGAGGAGGCCTTGAAGGGGACACGAGGGGCCGCCGAACTTGGGGTGGAGGCCGTGCTGTTGGTCGATTGTTACTACAACGCCCCCTCCACCTGGGAGCTGCGCACCGGCTATTACGAGGTGATAGCCGGGGAGTTCCCCTCCCTCTTCGTGACCCCTTACATCATCCCGGGGCGGAGCGGTACCCAACTCGAGGTGGAGGACTTGGCGATCCTGCATCGAAAGTACCGCAACGTCCGCTCCGTCAAGGAGGCCACAGGGGACCTCGAGCGGATGGCCAAGACCAGGAGGCTCTTGGGGGAGGACTTCGACATCCTGTCCGGAGACGACGGCCTCACCTTTGAGATGATGACGAGGTCCGACATCCGTGCCCAGGGGGTGGTTTCGGTGATCTCCAACCTGCTCCCAGGGGCTGTACGGGAGATGGTGGAGGCCCTCGCGAAGGGTGAAATTGAGCGAGGGAGGGCGCTTCACGAGGCCCTCTCTCCGCTCTTTGACGTGGTCACTGTGAAGACGGAGGAGGAGTACGACGGCTTCAAGGTCCCCTGCAAGTTCCGCAACCCCACCCCCATCAAGACCATCATGAGGGGCTTGGGGCTCCCGGCAGGACCCTGCAGGAGTCCCCTCGGCAAGATGGGGCCTAAGGGTGTGGCCAAGGTGAGGGAGGCGGTGAAGGAGGCCTTTGAGAGGAAGAGGGAGATCTTCCTCCCCCTGGAGGATTTTTACGGGATAAAGGTCGAGGAGAGGCTTTCCAGGGATGAATACTGGTCCTGAACCGGAGGAGGTCCTCGAGGGGCGGCTTCCCGTCCACATCTTCGATCTGCCCGTGCACGAGATCCGCATGGGCTATCGCTCCGACGTCTACTTCTGGCGTGAGAAGTTGATCCTGGAGCGGGACCGCCACAACCCAAGGGTCCTCATGCAGGTCTTCCAGAAGAAGCACGCGGTGCTCTGTGGGGTGGACGAGGCCCTGGCCATCCTGCAGGTGGGCACGGGTTATTACCGAGATCTGGACAGGGCCCAGGAGCTCTTCGGTCGCCTCCTGGAAATAAAGACGGAGATGCGCAGGAGCCGCTATAGCGACCGCGAGAGGTTCCTCTCCCTGGTGAAGGAGCGGTACGAGGTGGAGAGCGCCCTGGACGAGATATGGGTGGACCAGTTCCATGAGCTCCGAATCTCCGCCCTCCGCGACGGCGACGAGGTGGAGCCCTACGAGCCGGTGATGCACATCGAGGGGCCTGCGGCCAGCTTCGCCCACCTGGAGACGGTCTACCTCGGGGTGCTGGCCCGACGGACCAAGGTGGCCACCAACGTCCGCAGGTGTGTAGAGGCAGCCCAGGGGAAGCCCGTGCTCTTCTTCGCGGCGCGTTTTGACCACTTCAGCGTCCAGGGAGGAGACGGTTACGCCGCCACCATAGGTGGGGCCAAGGCCGTGAGCACCGACGCCGGGGCCGAATGGTGGGGTTCCAAGGGCATAGGGACCATACCCCACGCCCTCATCGCCTGTTACCGTGGTGACACGGTCCTGGCCACCTACAAGTTCTACGAGCACATCGCCAAGGGGACCGACATCAAGGTCATCGCCTTGGTGGACTACCACAACGACTGCGTGGGGACCGCCCTCGAGGTGGCCCGGAAGCTCGGCCGTATCCTCTGGGCTGTGAGACTCGACACCTCCGAGACCATGGTCGACCGATCCCTTTGGGAGGAGATGATGCAGTTCGATCCCCGGGGGGTAAACGTCCGCCTGGTGGAGAAGGTCCGTATGGCCCTGGACAGGGAGGGCTTTCCTTGGGTGAAGATCATCGTCTCCGGCGGGTTCAACCCCCAAAAGATAGCCCTCTTCGAAGAGCAGAAGGCCCCTGTCGATTATTACGCGGTGGGCAGCGCGCTCTTTGAAGGCAAATACGACTTCACGGCCGACGTGGTCATGGTCAATGGACGGCGGGAGGCAAAGAAGGGTAGGGAATACAAGCCTATGAGGCCTCACAGGAGGCGCAAAAGTCCTTGATTTAATTTGTGAAATGTGTTACGAAGGGGCCTCTATTGAGGTTTAAAGCCCTCAGAAATCTCCTCTATTACAGCACCTTGGGCCTCGAGATGGGGCTCTCGGTGGCGGTGGGGGTAGGGATTGGTTATTACCTGGATAAGTGGTTGGGGACGCAGCCATGGCTCCTAATCCTCTTTCTCTTCTTCGGGATTGCGGCGGGTTTCAGAAACCTCTACAGGGCCCTCAAGCGGATGGAAAGGGAACAAGGGACGCGGTCCACTCCATAGAGAGGACCAACTTCTTTCTCTTTCTCCTCTTCCTGGGCGGTAGCCTCCTCTTCTGGGACTTCGGTGTATTTCTGGGGGTCCTCCTCGGGGGGGCCATCATGGCCGCCAATTTCAGGGCGATGAGGCGGATCTTCGAGGGGGCCATGGTTGAGGGCGTCCTCAAGAGGGTCATCGTATTGAGGTATGGGCTCAAGTTCCTCGCCCTCCTCGGGGCTGTCTTGGGGGTCTTCATCTTCCTGAGGGGGTGGGTCAACCCCCTGGCCTTCCTCATCGGGCTTTTCACCCTCTTCCCGGCCACCCTCATCGAGGGCTTTCGAGGATACCTGAGGCAAGGAGGTTAGAGATGGCTGCAGGACACGGGGGCTTCGCCTTTGTGGACGTGATCCCCTTCCTCAACAAGCTCCCCCATCACGTCTCCAACGCCATCGTGGTGGCCTTGGTGCTCTTGGTGGCGGCCTTTGCTGCCATGAGGAGGTTGAGTCGCGATCCCGAGGGATACGTCGTCCCGGAGGATCGGGTCACCTTGCGCAACCTCTTCGACCTATCGGTAGAGGGCATCCTGAAGTTTCTGAAGGACAACATGGGTCCCCGGGGACCTGAGTTCATGATGATCATCGGGGCCTTGGCCTTCTTCATCTTCTTCTCCAACATCTGGGGGCTGCTGCCTGGCTTTCAATCGCCGACCGAGACCCTCAACACCACCGGCGCCTGTGCCCTGACGGTCTTCTTTCTGACCCATTACTACGGGATAAGGGAGCATGGCCTCAAATACATCAAGCACTTCATGGGACCGGTCATATGGCTCGCTCCCCTCTTCTTCCCCATCGAGCTCATAAGTCACATGGTGAGGCCGGTCTCCCTTTCCATCCGTCTCTTCGGCAACATCTTCGGCGATCACTACATCCTGGGCATCGTCTTCAGCCTGGTGCCCCTTCTGGTCCCCTTGCCCATGATGCTGCTCGGGCTCTTCGTGGCAGTGGTGCAGACCTTGGTCTTCATCCTCCTCTCCATGGCCTACTTCGCAGGGGCCATAGAGGAGATGGAGCACGAATGACCCTTAAGGAAAGGAGGTGAGAGACGTGAGAAGGGCGGCTCTATTCGTCTTGGGGTTTCTCTTCGTGATGGCTGCGGCAGCAGTGGCCATGGCGGCGGAGCCCGAGGCGGCCAAGGTCTTGACGCCCGATGTGAAGAAGGTCATCGCCTTTGCGGCGGGCTTCGGGATCGCCATCGCCGCCTTCGGAGGGGCGCTGGCGCAATCGCGCGCAATTGTATCGGCCCTGGACGGCATCGCTCGCAACCCCGCAGCCTCAGGGCGGATTGTGACCCCGATGATCATCGGCTTGGCCATGATCGAGTCCTTGGTTATCTACGCCCTGTTGGTGGCTCTCCTCATGACCTTCAAGCTTTAATCGGTCGGGATCATCTCGACCCCTGGTGTCGCAGTGGTCTTTGGGAGGCAGGTCTCACCTGCCTTTTTTTTTGAAGTCCTTCTTGCAATCGCTGCGCGATTGGGGTATTAAAGGGCCCGATGCGGAGGTGGTTAAAGGCGAGGTTATTGCTCGCCCTCGTCGTCTTGGCGGGGGCGGTCCTCTTTCTTTTGCCTACCTTCCTCGGCGGTGTACCGGAGGGCTGGCCGGAGTTCCTGCCTCGGGAGAAGGTCCGATTGGGGCTCGACCTGCAGGGAGGGATGCACCTGCTCCTGGAGGTGGAGGCCGAGGAGGCCGTGAAGAGCAGTCTGGAGGGGCTGAAGAACGACCTGAAGGAGGACATGAGGAAGAGGCGCCTCTTCTTCACCGCCTTGGAGCGGGTCGGGGATAGGATCGAGGTGGTTCTGCTCAACGAGGAGGTCAAAGGGGGGTTTGACCGATTGCTCGAGGAGGCCTACCCTTCCCTGAAGGAGCTGGAGGTGAGGAGGGAAGGGGACAGGGTGCGGGTGACCCTGGGCCTTGACCCCCGCTGGAGCGCCGAGGTGAAGAAGTGGGCGGTGGATCAGGCCCTGGAGACCATCCGCAACAGGGTGGACCAATTCGGGGTGACGGAGCCCGAGATCGCCCGCCAGGGCAAGGACAGGATCCTGGTGCAACTGCCCGGGATCAAGGACCCGGAGCGGGCCAAGAAGCTCATAGGGAAGACGGCCATGCTCGAGTTCAAGCTCCTGGACGAGGAGCACGACCTGGGGAGAGCCCTGGCTGGGGAGATCCCCCCTGGCAGCGTCATCCTCTACAAGCGCCAGAGGGACCCCAACACAGGGGCGATCAGGAAGGTGCCCTTCTTGGTCAAGGACAAGACCCTCCTGACCGGCGACGCATTGAAGGACGCCAGGGTGGCCTTCGACCGGTTCAACCGTCCCTATATCTCCCTGACCTTCACCTCGAGAGGGGCGAGGGAGTTCGAGCGGGTGACCGGCGAAAACGTGGGAAAACGTCTGGCCATCATCCTCGACGGCAACGTCTATTCGGCCCCTGTGATCAAGGAGAGGATCTCCGGCGGGAGGGCGGTGATCGAGGGGGATTTCACCCTGGAGGAGGCCCATGACCTGGCCATAGTCCTTCGGGCTGGGTCCCTGCCAGCGCCGGTCAAGATCCTCGAGGAACGGACGGTAGGTCCCTCCTTGGGGAAGGACTCCATCGAGAGGGGCATCAAGGCCATAATCCTCGGGGGGGTGTTGGTGGTCATCTTCATAGTCTTCTACTACCGCTGGGCCGGCCTCGTGGCCGATTTGGCCCTCATCATGAACCTCCTCATCGTCTTGGCGGTGATGGTCCTCTTCAGGGCCACCCTGACCTTGCCGGGGATCGCGGGCCTCGTCCTCACGGTTGGGATGGCCGTGGATGCCAACGTGCTGATCTTCGAGAGGATCAAGGAGGAGTTGCGCCTGGGCAAGACCGTGAGGGCCGCGGTGGACGCCGGCTATTCCAAGGCCCTGCTGACGATCCTGGACGCCCAGATCACCACCCTCATCGCGGCTGTGGTCCTCTTTCAGTTCGGCACAGGTCCCATCAAGGGCTTCGCCGTCACCTTGAGCGTGGGGATCATCGCGAGCCTCTTCACGGCCGTGATGGTCACCAAGACCGTCTTCGACTACGTCCTCTCCGTCAGAAGGGTAAAGGAGCTCAGGATCTGATGGATTTCGTACCCCCTGGGACCAGGATAGATTTCGTAGGGAAACGGCGCTACGCCCTGTTGTTGTCGTTGCTGCTGATCGGGGCGGGGCTCCTATCGCTCCTCTTACATGGGGGACCTCGTTACGGGATCGACTTCGCCGGGGGCACCCTCGTGCAGGTGAAGTTCTCCAAGGCGGTGGGGTTGAAGGAGATGAGGAGGGCCCTCCAGGGGCTGGGCTTCGGTGATGCGGTCCTTCAGCCCTTCGGCCAAGAGGGGGAGTTCCTGATCAGGATGAAGAGGACCACCGGTGAGCTCAGGGGGCTCAGCTCGAGGATCGAGGAGGCCTTCAGGAAGCAGTTCGGTGAGGGGACCTTCGAGATAAGGCGGGTGGAGATGGTGGGGCCCAAGGTGGGAAGGGATCTGCGGGTCAAGGGGCTGAAGGCCATCATCTTCGCCCTGGTGGGGATATTGCTCTACATCAGTTGGAGGTTCGAGTTCCGCTTCGCCCTGGGGGCCGTGGCCGCCTTGGTCCACGACGTGCTGGTGACCGTGGGGATCTTCTCCATGACCAACCGCGAGATAAGCCTCCCGGTGGTGGCTGCCCTGCTGACCATCGTGGGCTATTCCCTCAACGACACCATCGTGGTCTACGACCGGATCAGGGAGAACATGCGGAAGGTCCAGGGGGCCCTTGAGGAGGTGATAAACCGGAGCATCAATGAGACCCTGAGCCGCACCATCCTTACCTCCCTGACCACCTTGATCGTGGTGGTGGTCCTCTTCCTCATAGGTGGGGGGATCGTCCGCGATTTCGCCTTCGCCCTTATCGTAGGGGTGATAGTCGGTACCTACTCCTCCATCTACATAGCCAGTCCTTTGGTCATATCCCTTGAGAGGCGCACCAAAAGAGGGCGCAGCAGGAGGTGAGCACCAGGGGGTCCTCATCAAGGGCGCCAGGGTCCTTGATCCCTCCCTGGGTCTGGATGCCCTCCTCGACCTCTGGGTAAAGGACGGTCTCATCCAGGGGTTGGACCGGGGGATAAAGGCCCCAGGGGCCCTTACCATCGAGGCCGAGGGGAAGGTGTTGGTCCCGGGTCTCATCGATGTGCACGTCCACCTCAGGGACCTCCAAGAGGCCCACAAGGAGACCATCGCCACCGGCACCAGGGCGGCTGCCAAAGGGGGGTTCACCACCCTGGTCTCAGAGCCCAACACGTCACCCCCCCTCGATTCGGCCGAGAACATCGACAGGTGGAGGAGGCTCGCCCGAAGGGATGCGGTGGTGAACCTCTACAGCAAGGCCTGCATAACCAGGGGGAGACGGGGGCAGGACCTGGTCTCCTTCTCGGCCCTGGCGAGGCGGAGGCCTTTTGTGGTGGCGGCCACCGACGACGGCAACCCCGTCTACGACGACCGGGTGATGGAGCGGGCCATGAAGGCCGCCAGGCGATGGGGCATCCTCCTCGCCTCCCATTGTGAAGACGGCCCCGGCGGACCCTTCCGAGGTGGGCGCCCTTACTGGAGCGAGCCCCTTTACATCGAACGGGACCTGTGGTTGGCGGAGCGCCTGGAGGTACCCCTTCACATCTGCCACGTAAGTATGGCGGAGTCGCTGCACCTGATCAGGAGGGCCAAGGCGAGGGGTGTAAGGGTCACCTGCGAGGTCACGCCCCACCACCTCCTCCTCAGCGAAGAGGAGGCCTCAAGGATAGGCCCCGATGCCAAGGTCAACCCACCCCTCAGGCGGAGGCGGGACGTAGAGGCGTTACAGGAGGCGCTGGCCGAGGGGTTGATCGATGTGATAGCCTCGGACCACGCCCCCCATCACCCCGATGAGAAGGCCCGCGGCTGGCAAGAGGCCCCCTTCGGCGTCATAGGCCTCGAGACGACCTGGGGGGTCCTGTACACCCACCTGGTGTCCAAAGGGGTCCTCGACCTCGGCGGCTTGATAGAGAGGTTGAGCGCGAACCCGGCCAAGGCCTTCGCCCTGCCAGGCGGGTCCCTCTTGAAGGGCCGGAGAGCCGACATCACCATCCTCGACCTGGGAGAGGAATGGGAGGTGCTGCCCGAGGAGTTCGCCTCCAAGGGGAGGAATACGCCCTTCAAGGGCTGGCGCCTCCGCGGACGAGCCTGGGGGACGATCGTTCAGGGACGGCCTGTGATGATCGGGGGCCGCCTCCTGCTATGATGAGGCCGTGTCCCGCAAGGCGCTGAAGGTGAGCTGGTACCGCCACAGGTAGAAGAAGCCCACGAGGGTGGTGGGGAGGAAGTAGAGGGCGTGAAAGACGAGGGAGATCGCCGCAGCGGTCTCCATGGGCACCCTGTAGAGCAGGAGGGAGTAGGTCACCGCTGCGTGGTAGGTGCCGATGTAGCCTGGGGTGATGGGCAACACGGTGCCCAGACAGATGGCCACCATCACCAGGAAAGGGGCGCTTAAAGGGACCCTCAGACCGAAAGCCAAACAGGTCAGGTAGATGGCCAGGGCGTAAGTGCCCCAGGTGAGGTAAGAGTAGAGCACCGACAGCAGAAGGCAGTCCCAACGTTCGGACCACAGCAACCCATCCCGGAAGGAGTAGAGGTGGCGTTTGGCGTTCTCACTCCAACCGGAGGGTTTGAAGAGGCGCATGAAGGTCTCGGATCGTTCCTTGATCAGGAAGAGGGCCACCAAGGTGATGACGAAGAGGCCCAGGCTGATGTAGCCCCCGATGCTGAGGGCCTTCTTGAAGCTGGGATAGGCCCTCAAGTTCTTTACGGCGAAGGAGAGGATGAAGAGGGAGCTGAGCACGGTGATGCCGTCCAGTAGCTTCTCAGCCACCAAGGTGGCGAAGGAGGAGGTCTTGGGCATCCTCTCGAGCTTCCCCAGGAGGTAGCCCCTGGCTACGTCCCCCATGCGGGCGGGCAGCAGGTTATTGGCCATGAAGCCGATGAAGAGGGTCCCCAGGAGGTGGGAGAAGTGCACCTTCTTCACAGGGGAGAGGAGGTAGTTCCACCTCAAGGCCCTCAAGGCCATGTTCCCAAAGATCACCCCCACCACCGGTAGGAGCAGTAGGTAATCGGCCCCGTGGAGGGCCTCCAGGAACCCCCTGAGGTCCACCCTCCCGAAGACGAGGTAGAGGAGCAACAGGGATATGGCTATCCCTACGGGTATCTGCCATCGGCCCCCTTTCAACGCCCCCCCTTTCCCTGCAGGATCTCAAGGGCCCGTTTCACGTCCTCAGCTATCTGCCGGGATAGCTCCCCCGGGCCCTCGAAGGGACGCTCCTCCCTGAGCCGTTGCACCAGGCCCAGCATCAGCTCCCTTCCGTAGAGGTCGCCTCCGTAGCCGGGCAGATAGGCCTCTATGGTGAACTTCCCCTCCCCGAAGGTGGGTCTGGTGCCTATGTTGACCACAGCGGCCTGCCTATCCCGGTCGAGGTGGGCCCAGGCCGCGTAGACCCCCCTTGGGGGGAGCAACTCCTGATCGGTCTGGATGTTGGCAGTGGGGAAGCCGAGGTCTCTCCCCCTCCCCCTCCCCGGTACCACCTCCCCTACGATCAGGAACTCCCGGCCGAGGAGTCGGTTGGCCTCCGGTATCGCCCCCCTTTGGATCAGCTCCCTGATCCTGGAGCTGCTGACCACCTGATGGCCCACCTTGAAGGGGGGCACCACCTCCACCTCGAAGCCGAGTTCGCGTCCCATCCTCTCGAGATCCGCTGCTGTGCCCCCCTTTTTGCTGCCGAAGGTGAAATTATAGCCGACGATGACCTTCTCAGGGTTGACCTTCTCGAGGAGGATCTCCTTGACGAACCTCTCCGGGGGGAAGGAGGCCAGTTCAAGGGTGAAGGGGTAGTTTATCACCGCTTGAACCCCCATCTCCTCGAGGAGCTTCATCTTCTTTCCGTAGGGGGTTATGAGGGGAAAGGGGTCCGACGGGTGGAGGACCTTCGCCGGGTGGGGTTCAAAGGTGAAGACCATCCCTTCCCCACCCCTTTTCCTCGCCTCCTCCAGCACCCGCCTTATGATCTCCTGGTGGCCCAGGTGGAGCCCATCGTAGCTCCCCAGGGTCAAGACCGGCCTCTTGAAGTCATCGGGTGAGAAGTTCCCTCTAAAGACCTTCATCTCCGGGCGGAATCCTTGACAAAGTTGGCAGATAAGTATAGGTTATAAAGGCTTGGTTGGCAACGTGCCGAAGTGGCGGAATTGGGAGACGCGCTAGATTCAGGATCTAGTGGGCGAGAGCCCGTGCGGGTTCGAATCCCGCCTTCGGCACCAGGGGAGAGAGGGAGGCCCTGAAAGGGGCCTTTTCTTTTTGTGGAGGGGGAGGACCACGCAGCTGCTGGAGGTAAGGGGTCTCAAGAGCTACTTCTTCACCCGCAGGGGGGTGGTGAGGGCCGTGGACGGGGTGGATCTCTCCCTCAGGGCAGGGGAGACCTTGGCCCTGGTGGGGGAGTCCGGTTGCGGCAAGACCGTCACCGCCCTCTCCATCCTAAGGCTCCTGCCCCCGAGGGGTACGGTCGTGGGTGGGGAGGTCCTCTATCGGGGCAGGGACCTCTTGCGCCTCAAGGATGAGGACATGCGGAGGATCAGGGGACGGGAGATCGCCATGATCTTCCAGGAGCCCTCCGCCTCCTTGAACCCCGTCTTCACCGTAGGGTATCAGGTGCAGGAGGCGGTGTCGTTGCACCACCGAGTGGGGAAGGCCGAGGCCATGGAGAGGGCCATAGAGCTCTTGAGGGCGGTGGGCCTTCCGGATCCCCACCTCCGCAGCCGGGACTATCCCCACCAATTGAGCGGGGGGATGAAGCAGAGGGTGATGATCGCCATGGCCTTAGCTGGGGACCCCTCGCTTTTGATCGCTGATGAACCCACCACCGCCTTGGACGTCACCATCCAGGCCCAGATCTTGGATCTGCTGCAGCGTTTGAAGGACGAGAGGGGCCTCTCCATGGTCCTCATCACCCACAACCTCGGCATCGTCGCAGCCTATGCAGAGGATGCAGCGGTCATGTACGCAGGGAAGGTCCTCGAGTACGCCCCTGTAGAGGAGCTCATCAGGGAGCCCCTCCACCCTTACACCAAGGGGCTCTTGGAGTCAGTCCCCCGGCCCCATTCTACCCGCCTCAGCCCCATCCCCGGCAACGTCCCAAACCCCCTTGAGGAGGTCCCCGGCTGCCCCTTCCACCCCCGCTGCAGCGAGGCCACGGCTTGCTGCAGCGAAGCCCTGCCGCCCTTGAGGGCCGTAGACGGCCGGAAGGTGAGGTGTTGGCTCCATGGATGAGCTGCTGAAGGCCGAGGGGTTATCGAAGGCCTTCACCTACCGGGGTGGCCTCTTCAGAGGTACCAAGGGGGTGCTCTGGGCGGTGAGGGGGGTGGACATCGAGGTGAAGAGGGGGGAGACCCTCGGACTGGTGGGGGAGTCGGGTTGTGGCAAGACCACCCTGGGCAGGCTCCTGTTGCGGCTCGAGGAGCCCACCGAGGGCAGGATCTTCTTCGAGGGCAGGGAGATCACCCGCCTGAGGGAGGGGGAACTCCGTCCCTTCAGGAGGAAGATGCAGGTGGTCTTCCAAGACCCCTACACCTCTTTGAACCCCCGCAAGAGGGTGAGGGAGATCATCGAGGAGCCCTTCCTCATCCATGGGCTCCTGCCGGACAGGAGGCAGAGGCGCAAGGAGATCGAGGGGCTGCTGGAGATCGTGGGCATGGAGAGGGATGCCCTTGAGCGCTATCCCCACGAGTTCAGCGGGGGCCAGAGGCAGCGGATCGGGATCGCCAGGGCCATCGCCCTGCGACCGTCCTTCATCGTGGCCGACGAGCCGGTCAGCGCCCTTGATGTCTCCATCCAAGCCCAGATCCTCAACCTCTTCCTCGAGCTGCAGGAGCGCTTCGGCATCACCTACCTCTTCATCTCCCACGACCTCAACGTGGTGAGGTACCTCGCCGAGAGGGTGGCCGTCATGTACATGGGCAAGATCGTGGAGCTGGGGCCTCGAGAGGAACTCTACAGGACCCCCCTTCACCCCTACACCAGGGCCCTCCTGGAGGCCGTGCCCACCCTCGAGGCCGGCAAGAGGATCGTCCCACCCCTTCAAGGGGACGTCCCCACTCCCTTTGTACGACCTCAGGGTTGTGCCTTCCTTGCGCGATGCCCGGCGTCGCGCGAGATCTGTCGCGAGGGCATCCCCCCCCTCAAGGAGGTAGCCCCCGGTCACCAGGTGGCCTGTTTCCTCTACTGAACTACATGTTCCAGCCGCCGGTCACCTCAATAGCGGCTCCGGTTATGTAACTGGCCTCGTCGGAGGCCAGGAAGGCCACCACGCTGGCTATCTCTTCGGATCTGCCTATCCTGCGGAAGGGGACCTCCTCGAGCATCCTCTTGAGGTATTTCTCGGGGATCCCGCGCAACAGCGGTGTGTCTATCATCCCGGGGAGCACGGCGTTGACGTTGATGTTGTAACGGGCCAACTCCTTGGCCACGCTCTTGGTGAAGCCGATCACCCCTGCCTTGGAAGCCGAGTAGTTGGAGTCGCCGATGGCGCCGATGCGGCCGTAGATGGAAGAGATGTTTACGATCTTACCGTAACGCTGTTCCACCATATAGGGGGCCACGGCCCGCGTGCAGAGGTAGACGCCCTTGAGGTTGACCGCCATGACCTGATCCCATTGCTGCTCGTTGAGTTTCAACAGGAGGGCGCTGCGGGCTATGCCAGCGTTGTTCACCAGGATATCCACCCCCCCGAACCCCTCCACACAGCCCTTGACCATCTTCTGTACCTCATCTGACTTGGAGACATCGCCCCTGAAGCTCAGGGCTTTGCCCCCCATCTGCTCTATGAGTTCAACGGTCTCCTCCAAGCCCTGGGTCTCCACGTCGTTGACCAGGACGGCGGCCCCGAGGCCAGCCAGCTTCAGGGCTGTAGCCCTTCCGATCCCGGAGGCTGCACCGGTAACGATAGCCCTTTTGCCTTTGAGATCCATCTCGTCCCTCCTCAGCGCATGATCAACGCCATCTCCACAGCTCCTCCTCGCCGTCGTCCCCTTCGCAAGGGGAGTGCTCCGGCAAGAAGACCTTGACTCCCCCTCCATCCTCCCTCTCCATGAAGATCTCCCTGAGGCTCGTATAGATGTAGCCCAAGAGCTCTCCCTTCTTGTTGACGATCCGCAGGGCACAAGGGGGCAGGGGCAGACACCAAACGGGGTCGAGGTGTTGTTCCTCGATCCTCTTGAGGGCGTAAGGTATCTCCTCCTCATCGAGGGGCTCCTCCCAGAGGTAGGAGGGCAGGTGGTAATCGTCCCCCTTGCGATCGAGGAGCAAGGCCAAGGGGGCCTCCCTCACCCCAGCAGAGTAGACCTCGAAGGCCTCAAGGAACTGCCTGTCGCAGGTCTGAATCCGTTTGGTGGCCTCCTCATCCACCGATAGATTCCTCCACGGACCAGCTCCCATCGTGACGAGGGCCACCAGTGCCAAGAGGAATCTCAAAGTTCGCAGCATCTCCCTATATATATCATCGCCTTCCTCCTCTGACCAGACCGCGGTTTTGAACATCCAGGGGAGGACCAACCCGGGGGACGCCCTGTGGGCTCGGCCGCGATTGACTTTCGAAGATTATATTAGTATATTAGTGTAGACTTAATTATGGCGCAGATGACCAAGGACGTTGAAGGCTCGGCAGCCATCTTCAGCGCTCTGGCTGACCCCACGAGGCTTAAGCTGTTGAGGCTCCTCTGTCAGCAACGGGAGGGCCGGGCCCTGTGCGTCAATGCCCTGGCCTCTCTCCTGGGTGTGACGCAGTCGGCCGTATCTCAGCACCTGAAGGTGCTCCGGTCGATTGGACTGGTCAAGGGTGAGAGGAGGGGCTATTACGTTCACTACTTCATCAACCGTGAGGCCCTGGAGCACTGCCGCAGGCAGGCCCTGGCAGCCCTCTCCTTGGAGGAACCAGGGGAGGAGGGGCCTTGTCCCCTCGGAGGCAAGGATGTCTCCGAATGATCCCGCCATCAGGGTAGAGGCTTTGACCAAATATTACGGTCAGCTCCGGGCCCTGGATGGGATCAGCTTCGAGGTACAAAGGGGGGAGTTCTTCGGTCTGCTCGGCCCCAATGGGGCGGGGAAGACCACTACGGTCAGGATACTGACCGGGGTCATAAGGGCAGACGGGGGAGAGGCCTTCATCCTCGGGCATGAGGCGGGCAGCCTCCCGGCCAAGCAGGCGGCTGGGGTGGTGCCCGAGGTGGCCAACCCCTACCTGGATCTGTCCGGCTGGGACAACCTGATGCTGATGGCCGAGCTTTACGGTGTTCCGCGGCGGGTGGCTCAAGGGAGGGCAGCCCAACTGCTCAAGCAGGCGGGGCTCCTGGAGCGCAAGGACGACCCAGCTCGGGGGTATTCCAAGGGTATGAAACAGCGCCTGCTGCTTTGTCTGGCGCTCATCAGCGATCCCGAGGTGCTCTTCTTGGACGAGCCGACCTCCGGACTGGATGTGCAAAGCGCCCGGCTGATCAAGGACCTTCTGAGGCGGCTCAATGCCCAGGGCAAGACCATCTTCCTGACCACGCACAATCTGGAGGAGGCGAACCAGCTTTGTGATCGGGTGGCCATCATCGACCGAGGAAGGCTGATGGCCTTAGATGCACCCCAGAGGTTGAGGCTGGCCACGCAGCACCGCCCTTCGGTTGAGGTCAGCTTCGCGGACAGGGTGAATCCCGAGGCCCTCGCCGAGCTCCCCGGCGTGGAGGGGGTAGAGCAGTCCGGAGACAAGTACCGGCTTTACACCTCCGATCCGGGCGAGTTGGTGGTCTCCCTGGTCAACTACTCCTGCCGTCAGGGCTACAAGATCATCTCCCTGAACACCCTGGCTCCTTCGCTGGAGGATGCCTTCCTGGCCTTCACGGAGAGGACATGACCAACGGGGCAATCCTACAACAGGCCCGCTGCGCCTTGATCCTGGCCCGAAAGGACCTTCGCATCTATTACGCCAAGGGCCCGGTGATCATCTTCGGCATCCTCTTCCCCCTTTTCCTATTCTTGGCCTTCGCCATCGGTCGGCACCTGACCCTTGACTTCACGATCCCGGCACTGCTGGGAATGATCTTGTTCTTCACCTCCACCAGCATCTCACCAGTGGTGGCCCCCTGGGAGGCCCAGTCGAGGACCTTGGAACGACTCATGTGCTGTCCGGTAAGGCTGGAGACCATCATCCTGGGGGACATCCTGGCCTCCTTCGGCTTTGGACTGGCGATCTCGCTGGTGCCCCTCATCCTTGGCCTATCCCTTGGCCTCAGCGTGTCCCATCCCTTCGTCCTCGCCCTGGCGCTCATACTGGCGGCCTTCTGCTTCTCCTCCCTGGGCAGTGTCTTCTCCATCCCACCCACCAACATGCCCTCGACCGTGCAGATGGTCAGTGGGGCGGTCAAGCTGCCCATTATCTTCATAAGCGGCATCTTCATCCCCTTGGACGAGCTGCCGCTTTGGGGACAGGTGCTCTCTTACTTCTCCCCCTTGACCTACTTCGTTGACCTGGTGCGGGCCTCGCTCCAAGGGCAGGGCCATCTCCCTCCGCTGGTTGACCTCCTGGCTTTGCTGGCCTTCGCCGCCCTATTTCTCATCGTGGCCTTGAGGTTCCACCGCCGGACGATGCCGCAGAGGCTTTAGACCCAGGGGGGGCAGGGCCACCTAACCAGTGCCTGGTGTTGACAAAAGACCCTCCCCGTTGTAGTTTTCTATTGGGAGGGCGGTTAGCTCAGCGGGAGAGCGCTACCTTCACACGGTAGAAGTCACTGGTTCAAATCCAGTACCGCCCACCATGGGTGTATGGAAGGTCCGCGGGAGCGGACTTCTTTTTTGTCTCCTTTGCCAGTTCCCGCCCTTTTTGCTATTTTATCTGAGAAAAATCGGGGAGGAGATGGAGATGGCTGGCCACTCCAAATGGGCCCAGATCAAGCGGAAAAAGGCCGCTCAAGACGCTAAGCGGGGTAAGGTCTTCACCAAGCTCATAAGGGAGATAATGGTGGCGGCCAGGTTGGGCGGGGGCAACCCCGACAACAACCCCCGACTGCGGGCCGCCATAGCCGCTGCCAAGGCGGAGAACATGCCCAAGGAGAACATCGAAAGGGCCATAAAGAAGGGCACGGGGGAGCTGGAGGGGACCCATTATGTGGAGGTCTTTTACGAAGGTTATGGTCCTGGGGGGGTGGCGGTCCTCATCGAGGCCATGACCGATAACCGCAACCGCACCATCGCCGACATCCGCCGCATCTTTTCCCGTTCGGGTGGCAACTTGGGGGCCTCCGGCTGTGTCTCGTGGCTCTTCCAGAAGAAGGGGGTCATAACGGTGGAGAAGGACAAGGCCTCCGAGGAACGCCTCATGGAGGTGGTCCTGGAGGCCGGTGCCGAAGACATAAAGGAGGGGGAACGGGACTACGAGATCATCACCGACCCCAAGGACTTGGAGGGGGTGAAGAGGGCCCTAGAGGAGGCGGGCATAGGGTATCAGGTGGCCGAGATCACCATGTACCCCCAGAACACTGTGAAGCTGGAAGGGAAGGAGGCCGAGCAGATGCTCCGCCTCATGGAGATGCTCGAGGAGCACGACGACGTCCAAAGGGTTTACGCCAACTTCGACATCTCCGAGGCGGCCATGGAGCAGATGGCCCAATGAGGGTCTTGGGTATAGACCCGGGGAGTTTTTCCACCGGTTACGGGATCATCGGGGCCAAGGAGGGCCTCCCCATCTATCTGGGCGATGGGGTGATTTCCCTCAAGGGCGACCTCCTCCAGAGGCTGAAGGGGCTGTACGAGGGGATAAAGGGGCTGATAACCCAATATCAACCCGAGGCCATCGCCCTGGAGAGCCCCTTTGTGGCGAAGAACATCAAGAGCGCCCTCCGTCTCGGCCAGATCCAAGGGGTCATCTCCTTGACTGCAGCGCACAGCCTCCTGCCCCTTTACGAGTACTCCCCCATGGAGGTCAAGATCGCCCTCACAGGCTACGGCAGGGCTACGAAGGAACAGGTTCGGGAGATGGTGAAGAGGCTCTTGGGCCTTGAGGAGGACCCCTCCTTGGACGCCTCGGATGCCCTGGCGGTGGCCATCTGTCACCTCCACAGGGCCTGGGAGTCATGATCTCCTATCTGCGCGGCAGGCTCTTGAGGAGGGAGCCCACCCAGGTGGTGATCGACGTAGGGGGGGTGGGTTACGGCCTTCAGATCCCCCTCTCCACCTTTTACCGGCTCCCCGATGAGGGGGAGGAGGTGGAGCTACTGGTCTACACCTATGCCCACAACGAGGGCTTGTGCCTCTACGGTTTTTCTTCGTCCAAGGAGAGGGAGCTCTTCGAGATGATGATCTCGGTAAGGGGGGTGGGGCCCAGGGTGGCCCTGACGCTGCTATCGGGGATGGCCGCCGAGGAACTCGAGGAGGCCCTGATGGGAGGGGATACCGAGAGGCTCCGCCGGGTGCCGGGGATAGGTAAGAGGATCGCGGAGCGGATGGTCTTTGAGCTCGGGGACAAGGTCTCAAGGGGTAAGAAGGAGACCCCTGAGGCCCTCCTGCCGTCCTTTCAGGACGCAGTGGCCGCTTTGGTCCAGCTCGGCTTCAACCGCACAGTGGCCAAGGGCACCATCTCGAAGGTGATCAAGGAGAAGGGCCCTTTGGCTGTGGAAGAGTTGCTCAAGGAGGCCCTCCGCCGTCTGTGCAAGCTGTGAGTTGCGCCCCTTCGGTCGATGGGGCATAATTCCGGCTAATTTCGAAGGCCATGGCGAAGAGGGCGATCGTAATCCTGGTGGTTTTAGCTCTCACGGGCTGCTCCTTGGTCAGGAGGGCCTCCTCCCCTGCCGTCCCCCAGGGACGCGAGCCCTCAGCGGAGGCCATGTACCACTACATGAAGGGGAGGCTCCTCTTGGCCAAGGGCGATCTGGAGGGGGCCCTGAAGGAGTACAAGGAGGCCCTAAACCACGATCCTCGTTCCTCCTTCCTCTACACCGAGTTGGCCTCCCTGTGGTTGAGGAAGGGTGAGTCCTCTCGAGCCGAAGAGGCTTGTCGAGAGGCCCTCCTCAAGGACCCGGAGAACGTCTACGCTCGAAGGATCCTGGGGGGGATCCTCTCGGCCACGGGCCGTCGGAAGGAGGCCATAGAGATCTACAAGGAGATCCTGCAGTTGGCCCCCGAGGACACCAAGGCCTACATCATCCTGAGTTCCCTTTACGTCGAGGAGAAGGACTACGAGAGGGCGGTGGATACCTTGAAGGACCTCCTCGAAAGGGACCCCACCTCTACCATGGGGCTTTATTACCTGGCCCGGGTCTATTGTGAGATGGGCAAATACGATGAGGCCCTGACTCATTACGAGAAGGTCCTCGAGCTTAAGCCCGACCTTGAGGCAGCCCTCATGGACATGGCCATCCTCTACGAGTTGAGGGGGGAACCCGAGCAGGCCATGAGGCTCTACAAGAGGCTGCTGCGCCATCACCCCTTGAACCTTCAAGCTCGCGAGAGGCTCGGGCAACTCCTGCTGAGGGAGAAGAAGTTCAAGGAGGCCCTCAAGGAGTTCCAGTTCCTCAAGGAGCTCGACGCCGAGAACCTGCAGGTAAGGGTAAAGATCGGGTTGATCCTCTATCAGCAAGGGCGCTATGAGGAGGCTGCAGAGGAGTTCCGTTTCGTCTTGGCCCTTCGTCCCCAGAGCCACAAGGTCAGGCTCTACCTGGCCATGGCCCTCATGGACATGGGCAAGCCGGAGGAGGCCCTGAGGGAACTGGAGGGGATACCCTCGAAGGCCGAGCTCTATCCCGACGCCGTAAAGTACATGGCCTATATCCTCCAGAAGGAGGGGCGGATCGAGGAGGCGAAGGACCGGGTGGAGGAGGCCTTGAGGGAGAGGCCCGGCGATTCGACCTTGAGCTATGTCTTGGCCCTCCTTTACGAAGAGGAGGGCAAGTTCCGCAAGGCCGTGGAGATCCTCGAGGGCCTCTTGCAGAGAGGCAAGGCCAGCGCAGAGGTCCTCTTCCGCCTGGGGGTCCTCTACGACAAGCTGGGCGAGGAGGAGAGGTCCTTGGATTTCATGCGCAGGGCGATCGAGGTCGACCCAAGACACGCCGATGCCCTGAACTGGCTCGGCTACAGCTACGCCGAACGCGGGATCAGACTCGATGAGGCAGAGGAACTCATCAAGCGGGCCCTGGAAGTGAGGCCAAACGACGGTTACATCATCGACAGCCTCGGTTGGGTCTACTACAAGAGGGGCGAATACGATCGCGCCCTGCAGCACCTCAAGCGAGCCCACGAGCTCGTCCCCAAGGATCCCATCATCACGGAACATCTGGCCGACGTTTACTCCAGGCTGGGCCGGAAGGACGAGGCCCTGAGACTTTACCGCCGCGCCCTTCAGCTTGGCCCCAAGGAGGAGCGGCGCAAGGGGATCCTGAAGAAGATCCAAGCGTTGACCGGGAGGTGAGGTGAAAGGGGGGGTCCTCATAACCTTCGAGGGGATCGAAGGCAGCGGCAAGAGCACCCACCTGCATCTGGCGGAGGAGTTCCTGAGGGCTGAGGGTTTGCCGACGGTGGTCACCTTCGAACCGGGGGCGACCCCCCTGGGGCGGGAGTTGCGGCAGTTGCTCCTCAGCGCGACCTTGCCCCTTCAACCCCTCGCCGAACTCTTTCTCTTCCTGGCCGATCGGGCAGAGCACGTCAGGCAAGTCATCAAACCCGCCTTGGAGGCGGGGAAGGTGGTCCTCTGCGACCGTTTTGTGGACTCTACCACTGCCTACCAAGGATACGGCAGGGGCCTCGACCTCGCCTTTGTGAAGGAGGGGAACAGGAGGGCCACAGGGGGGATCTGGCCCCGGCTCACCATCCTCCTGGACTGCGAGGTGGAGGTGGGCTTGGCGCGGACGAGGGGCGTGGACCGCTTCGAAGAGGAAGGGGTGGAGTTCCACAAGAGGGTGAGGGAAGGCTACCTTCGGATAGCGGAGGAGGAGCCCCTCAGGGTCAAGGTGGTCGACTCATCCCACAGGCCCAAGGGGGATGTTCAAGGGGAAATCAGGGGGATCCTCCGCGGTTTCCTCGAGGAATGGGTTTCAGGAGGGTTGTAGGCCATAGAAGGCCCGTGCAGCTCTTGAGGGCGATGATAGAGCGGGGACGGGTCCCGCACGCCCTCCTCTTTGTGGGGCCTGAGGGGATCGGGAAGAGGACGGTGGCCCTCGCCTTCCTTCAGGCCCTGAACTGTGCGGTCTCCCCAGGCGAGGGCTGTGACCGATGTCCGTCGTGCATCAAACTCTCCAGGCTCTCCCATCCCGATCTCCTCTTCGTCTCCTCCGAGGGCGCCACTGTCAAGGTGGATCAGATCCGTGAGGTGATGAGGGGGCTCACCATGCGTCCCCTGGAGGCGCGGTGGAGGGGGGTCATAGTGGACGGTGCGGAGCAGATGACCTTGGAAGCGGCCAATGCCTTTCTGAAAACCCTGGAGGAACCCCCTCCCCGTACCGTACTGATCCTCTTGGCCCGAAAGGCCGAGGAGCTCCCCCCCACGGTCGTGTCCCGCTGTCAGCTCTTGCGGTTCTTCCCCTTGAGGGATGAAGAGGTCAGGGAGGTCCTGCGGATGCAGGGTGTGGGGGACCCGGCGGCTGCTGCCTTCGCGGAGGGGAGCCCTGGACGAGCCCTCCGTATGGACATCGATGCCCTCAAGACCTTGAGGAAAGAGGTGGAGGACTTTCTGGCGGCGGGAGATGTCCTTTCGGCCCTCGAGTTGGCGGAACATTTCTCCCGTGACCGCGATGGCGCCAAGCACCTCCTGGGCGTCCTCCTGTCCTTCCTCAAGGAGGAACTCTGGGTCAAGGGCGATGAGGGGCTTTTGGACCTCCTATGGGAGATCCAGAGGGTCCGGCGGTCCCTGGACGACAACGCCAACGTGAGGCTCTCCCTGGAGCGCTCCCTCTTGGAGGTGCTCAGGCACCGCTAAACCCTTCCCTTCAAAGGTTGAGCGGCGGCCTAAGCCGTGTTATCTTTCTCTCCTCTGCACCGTAGCGAGGAGGAAAGATGGGGCTTTTGGTCGTAAGAGCTCGACTGTTGAAGAGGGGGAAGATGGGTTCCTTCCGGGCCACCAGGGGCCTGAAGAAGGGGGAGCTGGTCCTGGTCTCTACGCCGAGCGGCCCTCAGGTGGCCGAGGTCGTCAGTTTGCCCTTTGAGCTGGAGGGGCAGGAGGGGGCCTTGCCCCCGGTGTTGCGTCCTGCCGATGAGGGGGATCTCGAGAAGCTGAGGGAGCTGCAACAGAAGGAGGAGAGGGCTCGCAGCATCTGCGAAGAGTTGATAGAGAATTTGGGTCTCCCCATGAAGTTGGTGGAGGTGGAGTACCTCCCGGAGGAGGGGAAGGTCATCTTCTTCTTCACCGCCGAACAGCGGGTCGACTTCCGGGCCCTCGTCAAACAACTGGCCTCTCGGTTGCGGATGAGGATCGAGATGCGGCAGATCGGCGTGCGAGACGAGGCCAAGATGGTCGGGGGGTTGGGCCCTTGCGGCAGAGAGCTCTGCTGCAGCACCTTCCTGAAGGAGTTCGATATGGTGACCATCAGGATGGCCAAGGAGCAGAACCTCCCCCTCAATCCAGAGAAGATCTCCGGGGTCTGCGGCCGGCTCATGTGCTGCCTCACCTTCGAGATAGACGCCTACCAAGAGTTGAAAGAAGGGGCCCCCCGGCTCGGCAAACGGGTCCAGACGAAGTACGGGGAGGGCAAGGTCATCAGACAGAACATCCTGCTCAAGACGGTGACCGTCCAGCTCCAAGACGGAGCCATCGTGACCTTGCCCATGAGCGAGCTGCACGGCACGAAGGAGGAAGGGAAGGGATGAAGAGCTTTTACGTGACCACCCCCATCTACTACGTGAACGACGTCCCCCACATAGGACACGCCTACACCACCATCGCTGCCGATGTCATAGCCCGCTACAAGCGCCTGGCCGGCTGCGATACCTTCTTCCTCACCGGCACCGATGAGCACGGTCAGAAGGTGGAGAAGGCAGCCAAGCAGAGCGGGGAGACCCCAAAGGGGTTGGCCGACAGGGTGGTGGAGCGTTTCAAGGACCTGTGGAGGCTCTTGGACATATCCAACGACGACTTCATCCGTACGACCGAACAGCGGCACGAGAGGGCGGTCCTGGCCTTCTACGAGAGGGTGTGGCAGAGGGGCGATATATACCTCGGCGAGTACGAAGATTGGTATTGCATCCCCTGCGAGAGCTTCTGGACCGAGACCCAGCTCCTGGAGGGCAGGAGGTGTCCTGAGTGCGGGAGGCCCACCGAGCGCCTCAAGGAGAAGAGCTACTTCTTCCGCCTCTCCCGCTACCAGGAGCCCCTATTGAGGCACCTGGAGGAGAGCCCTGACTTCGTACGCCCCCCTGTCCGCTACAACGAGGTCCTGAGCTTCGTGAGGGGAGGGCTGAAGGACCTCTCCATCTCCCGGACCTCCTTCCGCTGGGGCATACCCCTGCCCAACGACCCTGAGCACGTGCTCTACGTCTGGTTCGACGCCCTCATAAACTACCTGACCGGTGTGGGCTTCCCCGAGGATCGCTATCGGCGCTACTGGCCCGCTGACTGCCACATCATCGGCAAGGACATCCTGCGCTTTCACGCCGTATATTGGCCGGCCTTCCTCATGTCAGCGGGGCTGCCCCTGCCCAAGCAGGTCTTCGCCCATGGCTGGTGGACGGTGGAGGGACAGAAGATGAGCAAGAGCGCGGGCAACGTCGTGGACCCCTACGAGATGGCCAAAGAGTACGGAGTCGATCAGTTCCGTTACTTTCTCCTCAGGGAGGTCCCCTTTGGCATGGACGGGGACTTCTCAAAGGCAGCCATAGTCCACCGGATAAACGGGGAGTTGGCCAATGACTTCGGGAACCTCGTCAGCAGGGTCCTGAGCATGGTGAGGAGGTACCTAAAGGGACGGGTCCCTGCTGCGACCTCTGCAGGTGAACTCCACAAAAGGGCCGAAGAGGCCCTTCAGGAGTACGGGCGACAGATGGAGGATATGGCCTTCCAGCGGGCCTTGGCCGCCCTCTGGGAGTTCATCGGGGCAGTGAACAAGTACCTGGACGACACCGCCCCTTGGAGCTTGGCCAAGGAGAACAAGGAGAGGGAGCTCAAGGAGAGCCTTTACAACTCCCTGGAATCCCTGAGGTTTATCGCCATTATGGCCTTTCCCTTTATGCCCTCCTCCTCGGAGCGCCTTTGGAGGATGTTGGGCTTCAAGGGGGCCCTGAGCGATGTACGGATCGAGGAGGCGGGGCGCTGGGGGGGGACGCCCGAGGGGCAGGAGGTGGAGCAACCGGTGCCCCTCTTCCCCAGGATAGAGGCATAGGAGGTAGGGATGTTCTCAAAGGAGCTTCAGTTGAGGTCCTCCAGGAGGACGGAGCTGATAGACATAACCCCGCAGGTGGAGGAGGCCGTCAGGGCCTCGGGGGTCCAGGAGGGGATCTGTCTCCTCTACGTCCCCCATACCACAGCGGGGATAACCGTCAACGAGAACGCCGATCCAAGCGTCAAACAGGACATCCTCGAGGCGCTCGAACGCTTGGTGCCCCCTGGGGCCCACTACAAGCACACCGAGGGAAACGCCGACTCCCACATAAAGGCCACCTTGGTGGGTTCCTCGGTGATGATCCCCGTCGCCGGAGGGCGATTGGCCTTCGGCACCTGGCAGGGGGTCTTCTTCTGCGAATTCGACGGCCCCCGCAGCCGCAGGGTCCTGATAAAGGTCTTCTGAGATGTGGCGGAAGGCGATAAACGAGCTCGACGTGGAGGAGCTGCTGGAGGCCTTCAAAAGGGCCCGCGTATTGGTGGTGGGCGATGTGATGATGGATGAGTTCCTTTGGGGCAAGGTAGAGAGGATATCCCCTGAGGCCCCCGTCCCTGTAGTGGCGGTGGAGCAATCGAGCCAGCTCTTGGGAGGGGCGGCCAACGTGGTCCACAACGTCTGCGCCTTGGGCGGTCGGGCGGAGCTATGCGGAGTGGTGGGACGGGACCCCACGGGGGAGGAGGTCCTGAGGATGCTCCGGGAGGTGGGGGTCTCGGGGAGGGGGGTCGTGATGGACGAGGGGCGGCCGACGACGGTGAAGACACGGGTCATCGCGTCGGGGCAACAGGTGGTCCGCTTCGACCGCGAGGACACCGAGGTCATGCCCCCTGCGGTGGAGGCTGAGGTCCTGAGGCGGGTCCAGGAGCGTTGGGAGGAGGTGGACTGCGTCCTCGTCTCCGACTACGGCAAAGGGGTGGTCACCAGAGGCCTCATGGACTTCCTCAGAGGGGAGGCCCAGCGGGATGGAAAGCCCTTGGTGGTCGACCCCAAGGAGGGGCGTTTCCACCTGTACAAGGGGGTGACCGTCCTTACGCCCAATACCCGTGAGGCGGAGGCCGCTGCGGGCCAGAGGATCGAGGACCTAGAGGCCTTGAGGGGGGTGGGGAGGAAGCTGCTGGGGAAGTTTCAATGCGAGGCCGTCCTCATAACCAGAGGCGAAGAGGGGATGGCCCTCTTTCGGCGCAGGAGACCGATGGTCTTGATCCCCACCGTCGCCAAGGAGGTCTACGACGTTACAGGAGCAGGGGATACCGTGGCAGCGGTGCTGGCCCTCTGCCTGGCCGCTGGAGAGGACATCTTGCGGGCATCGGCCATAGCCAACTGTGCCGCCGGTGTGGTGGTGGGCAAGGTCGGAACCGCTGTGGTCACCCCTGAGGAGTTGCGGGAGGCCGTGGCCGAGCACCAGCGAGAAGGGTTCTCAATTCCTCCGAGCGAAGGAGGAAGGAAGCCCCGAAGAAGATAGCCGCCCCACCTCCCACCATTATCCCCATCGACATGCCCTTGATGAGAAGCCCCCCGGGGGAGATCCAGTCCTGTCTATCCCTCCACAGAAGGAGCCAGGGCAGCATGGCCAAAGAGGATAGCCCCACCTTCAGCAGGGCCTTCCGGAGGCCACGACCTATCCCCTCGATGCGCCCCCGCAGGAGGTAGAAGAGTAGAAGGGAATTGAAGATGGCCGAGAGGGAGTTGGCCAGGGCCAACCCAGCGTGCTTCAAGGGGTGCATCAACAGAAGGCCGAAGCCCAGGTTGAGCACAGCGGCTCCAGCGGCGACCTTCACTGGGGTCTTGGCATCTCGGAGGGCGTAAAAGGCGCGGGACATCACCTGGATGCCCCCATAGGCCCATATGCTCAGGGAATAACAGAGAAGGGCCTGAGCGGTCAGCAGGGTGTCCCGTGGACCGAAGGCGCCGTGTTGAAAGAAGAGGTGGATGAGGGGCACCCTCAGTACGATGATCCCCACCATGGCGGGGATGGAGAGGAAGAGGATGGCCCTGAGGGAGAGGTTTACGTCCTTGCCGAGGTCCTCCCAGCGCCCCAAGGCCACGTGTCTGGAGAAGCTCGGCAGCACCGCCACCCCCATAGCTACGGCGAAGAGCCCAAGGGGTAACTCGAAGAGGCGGTCGGCGTAATAGAGATAGGAGATGCTCCCATGGGGGAGGAAGGAGGCCAGGAACCTGTTCACTACCTGATTTATCTGAAAGACGGCGATCCCCGCCACCATAGGGACCATCAGCTTCCCTATTTCCTTCAGGGCCGGGTGCCGCAGGTCGAGATCCACCCTGAAGGTAACCCCCTTGGCGCGAAGGAAAGGCGCCTGCAGCAGCAGTTGCAGTACCCCGCCCAGGAGGACCCCCCAGGCCAGGGATGCGATGGGAGGGGTGAGGTGGGGGGCGAGCAACAACGCCGAGGCGATGAGGGAGAGGTTCAGGAGACAGGGGGCCAAGGCAGGGGCTGCGAAGTGTCCATGGGCGTTCAACACCCCCATGGACAGGGCCACCAACGAGATGAAGAAGAGATAGGGGAAGCAGAGGCGGGTGAGGGTCACCGCCAAGGGGAGGGCCTCCTTGCCTCGCCAGCCGAAGACCTGTATCTTCACCAGCCAAGGGGCCAGGAGCACCCCAAGGGCGGTGAGGGAGAGGAGCAGGAGCAGGACGGCGGTGGCCACTACGTGGATCACCCTCTTGGCCTCCTCGGGCTCCTTGGTGAGGTAATGGGTATAGACGGGCACGAAGGAGACAGTGAGGGATCCCTCGCCGAGGAGGCGTCTGAAGAAGTTGGGGATGGCGAAGGCGACGAAGAAGGCATCGGTAGCCGTCCCGGCCCCGAAGACCCCAGAGATCACCACATCCCTCAACAACCCCAACACCCGGCTGAGGAAGGTGGAAGCCGCCACCACCCCTGTGGCCCTGAGGATCTCCCTTCCCTCCGGCATCTCCCATGCTCTACCACAGCTTCGAATGGGGAGACAAGGTTAAAGCTCACCCCTCGGCTGCCGAAGAGTTTTATGGGAGGTGGAGGATCCTTCGGCCCTTTCTCTTTGTGTTGTTCCTCATCTTGGTGGCCCCGTGGGGCTATGGATTGCCCAAGTTTGACACCGCGAGATAGGGGTTTGCCTTGGAGTCAGCATTTCAAGGACTATCAGGCAGACGTACCCACTACAGCTCCACCACCCGCGGCGGCACCGCCACCCCCGCCGCCCGGAACCCCTGGTAGGCCTGCCCCACGAGCTCCGTGCGGGCTAGGTACTGCTTCCCCTTG
>Ga0190361_1000128_pt1 | contig 30997 bp, 33 predicted proteins | sample 48721845_MG_FD_161273 | JGI IMG/M metagenome (GOLD analysis project Ga0190361, IMG submission 161273) | Hydrothermal vent microbial mat bacterial communities from Southern Trench, Guaymas Basin, Mexico - 4872-18-4-5_MG | ecosystem: Environmental > Aquatic > Marine > Hydrothermal vents >... | reverse complement strand
ACTATGATCGATTTTTTCACTTTTCCAAAGATTATGAAGTAATAGGCGAGTATTGCGATGATCAGTACCAAAATGGAAGACATCATTAGATCCCTCCTCCTTTCTCACATGTGGAAATTATAACTCTATGATGGTATATAATAAATCCGATGTTAGAAAAACGAAAGGGTGATGTGTGTGGCAGAGGTTATCGTTGTCACCTCTGGAAAGGGAGGCGTAGGGAAGACAACTTTAACAGCGAATTTGGGATGTGCTCTTGCAAAACTCGGAGAGAAGGTATGTTTGGTAGACGCAGATATCGGATTGAAGAACCTTGATGTTGTGCTGGGACTTGAAAACAGGATAGTTTACACGTTGATAGATGTCGTGAACGGCAATGTTTCCGCTCAAGAAGCCCTCGTCAGGCACAAAATCTTAAAAAATGTGTACTTACTTGCCGCTTCTCAAGTAGCAACTAAAGAGATGGTGTCACCAGATGATATGAAGAGGGTTATAAAAGAGCTTTACCCTCATTTCGACTACATAATAATAGATTCTCCAGCTGGAATCGAAAGGGGATTCAGAAACGCGGTGACACCTGCCGAAAAAGTTCTCATTATTACAACACCTGAGCTCACAGCCATATCCGATGCTGATAGAGTGATTGGTCTCCTTGAGAACTTTGGTTTTTCCGATGAGAACATAAAGATAGTTCTCAACAAATTCAAAGCATCTATGGTGAGAAGAGGGGATATGCTCACAACCGAAGATGTGGAGAGTACTCTCGCCCTGGAGATAATTTCCGTTATACCAGACTCTGAAGAAGTCATAATTGCGACCAACAGAGGAATACCGATAACTCTGGATGGAACAACTCAAATTGCTCGAAGTTTTGAAAACCTTGCAAGGAGATTGAGGGGGGAAAGAATACCAATAGAAGAGGATCTCCTGATAGAAAGCAAAGGAATCGTATCTTTCATCAAAAAATTCTTCTCCAAATTCAAGAGGGGTTGATACCATGAGGTTTTGGTTCTGGAGAAGGAAAAAGAAAGAGAGCAGTAGAGAAACTGCAAGGAAAAGGCTCGAGAAGTTGATCAGCACCTCCAGGAGAAGGGAGATAGGAATTCAGGAGATAATACCTGAGGATAAACTCAGCGAGAATTCTGAGAAGATAAGGGAAAGAATTGTAAGCTGGGTGGTTGAAACTTTCAACGTCGATAGAAACAAAGTTAAGGTGGAATTTGAAGAGAGGAACGGTCATGTGATAATCATAACCAACGTATCTTTGGAATGATGGGGGGATTGAATATGTTGAAGAACTTTTCGATAAGGACCACAAGGAGGAACCAACTCGTTGATATAACTCATGAGGTTAGGGAAATCGTGAGATCGTCTGGGATCGATGAAGGATTGTGTGTTGTGTACGTTCCCCATACAACCGCCGGTGTAACTGTGAATGAAAATGCCGATCCATCGGTTAAAGAGGATATATCAAATACTTTGGAAAAACTGATTCCTCATAAAGGAAACTACGCTCATCTTGAAGGTAATGCCGATTCTCATATAAAGTCAGTAGTTGTTGGCCCTTCCTTGGTTCTGATAGTTCACAATGGAGATGTGATGCTTGGCACCTGGCAAGGCATTTTCTTCTGCGAATTCGATGGGCCAAGAAACAGGACGGTTCATGTGAAAGTTATGAAGGGGTGATAGAGCTGAAAAAGAATCTGTTCATAGTTGGTCTTCCTGGTTCTGGAAAATCGAGTGTTTTGAAGATTCTGTCTGAGGATTTCGGTTATACTGTCATAGATGTGGATGAGCTTGTGGAGCTTGAAGCGGGTATGAAACCTGAGGAAGTCGTGAGAAATAACGGTCTCGAAGCTCTCAAAAAGATCGAAAGAAGGATTTTAAGGAGGTTGAAAAACGTAGAAGGGTACATAATCGCTACCATAGGTTTGTCACAGGATATACCGGATTCCTCAGACGTGGTTTATCTCAAACACCCCAGAAGCAAATCAATATCCAAGATGACCATGAAGTTCCAGTTCAAAGATGAAAAAAGAAAGAGGAGATTACTCACACTTTATGATGAGTTCCATTCTCATTTCTCAAAGAACTCCTCCCTCGTGATATCCGTTGAAGGAAAAAATAGATTTGAGATAGCAAAAATAATAGACGATTTCATAAGGAAGAGAAACTGATCCTCTCTCTCAACCTCTTTTCGATCTCATCCAAGAATACGACACTCGGTGGCTCGAATCCGTTGAATCTTGAAGAATATTCCACAGTGTAAGCTCCTGCGTTTATGAAAAATACGATATCATCTTTCGTTGTATTCTCAGGTAAGAGAGCGTCATAGTATATGACATCGACACTATCGCAGGTGGGGCCTGCCAGGACGAATTTCTTCTTTTTCACATCTTCTTTGTCTTTAACGACCAGCTCGTACCTGAATCCTTCCAGGGTTTCTGCAAGGCCATGGAACACACCTGAATCTATGTATATCCATTCTTCTCCCACTTTTTCGGATCTCAGTACGACTCTTGTGACCATTATTCCAGCATCTCCCACCATGTATCTTCCGGGTTCAACCGCTATCTCGATGGTTGGAACGAACCACAGAAATTCTTCTATCGCTTCGAATATCACCCTCGCTATTTCCTCGATAGACGGTATGGGTTTGAGATGCCTTATCGGGAATCCTCCTCCAACGTTCAAAAAGAACATGTCCACTCCGTTCCTCATCGCTTTTGCGAAAACCTTGGAAACCTTTTCTATAGCCTTTCTCCAACTGTACTTGTTGTAATTTTGAGATCCAACATGAAAACTCATGCCGATGGGTTTCAGTCTCAATTTCTTAGCGTACAATATGAGATCAAGAGCTCGTTCCATCTCAACACCGAATTTTCTGGATAGAGGCCAATCGCTATCGGAACCGTCCGTTGCGATTCTTATGAAGACCTTACTGCCAGGTGCGTTGTAAGCTATCTTTTCAACCTCCATTTCGCTATCGGCAACGTAAAGATCTATACCCACATTGTAGGCAAACCTTATGTCGTGTTCTTTTTTTATCGTGTTTCCAAAGCTCATCTTCTTCGGAGATACACCCAGCATCAGCAATTTCTCTATCTCTCCTCGCGAAGCAACATCGAAGTGAGATCCAAGAGAGTCCAGAAGGGTGAGTATGCGAGGATGAGAATTGGCCTTAACGGCATAAAAAACCTTTGCCTTCCCTTTGAAGGCTTCCCTCATTCTGATGAAATTTTCCTTCACTATCTCCAAATCCATGATCAAAAAAGGTGTTTCCAAAATATCGGACGCCTTTCTCACGAGCTCATTTATTCTCATCGGTTCCCCTCCTTGTTAAGATATTTAAACCTCATTTCTTTTCAAAGAAATTAAGAGAGGGTGTCAACTTAGAAGGTTGTTCCTAAATCTTACGAGAATTTGATGAATCTCAGAATATTTGGGGTAAAATTAAGTAAAAAGCTTAGGAGGAAAACAGTAATGAGTAAGAAAAGAGCCATCATCTTTCTATCTATAATCGGTTTTCTAACACTTATTGGTGTCATTTTCCTTCTCGTCAGAATGAAAGTCGATGTCTCTGGAACGGCTCTTCTTCCAGAGGAAGATCCAGCCTATAAAAGCATGAAGAAAATGGAAGAGATCTTTGGCTCTTCAAGAACCATGATGGTAATTCTGAAAAAGAAAAGTGGTGATGTGTTCTCAAATGACGTGATCAGAGAGCTATCCAAGATCGAGGACAGATTGAAAGAGCTTCCCTACGTCCTGAAAGTGGATTCCATCTTGAAAGCCCAGAAAGTTTCTTTGAGATTCACGATAGGAGGTATAGATGTTAAAGCAACTCCATACTTTCCAGATGGTAGCGTCTCTAGTTTTTCCAAGGATATCCTCAAGGATAGACTCTACGTTGGAAACTTGATCGATCCCGAAGGGAAAGTCCTCGCTTTTATCCTGCAGGTTACTGATACTAAAGCTTTAGAGGTAGTTGAAAGTGTAAAAAAGGTTTTTGAAGCAGTTTCCGATGATTTCGAAATCTACATGACAGGTGAGCCAGTTGCTGATGCAGAGCTCGAATCATCGGTTTGGATCCTGGCATTTTTCTACCCTCCCATTCTTTTCGGCTTGATATGGTTTCTATACTTCATGAGACTCGGTAGTGCTTCAGCTGCGGTGATACCTCCTGTAATATCCATAATCTCGGCTCTTTGGACCTATGAAATAGCCTCCCTCATAGGGATACCTCTCAATATATTGACAGCTACTGTTGGGATATTTATAATAATCGTCAGTTCATCATATGGTCTCCACTTTGTGGATAGATATATAGAATATCGTTTTACTATGGGATTACAAGATTCCATTCGTAAGACTCTGGAGAGCGAGAAAGTACCTATAACTCTGTCTGCTGTAACAACGGCTATCGCATTCCTCTCCTTCATATTCACACCACTCTCTGCTTTCAAACAGTTGGGAATACTGGTCGCTTTGGGTGTCATACTGAGTGCGATCTCGAGTTTGGTGCTGATAATTCCTGTGATATCTTTATTCGATGTTCATAAAATAAAAAGAAGGTACCTGGTTCTGAACATAGAATTTGGAAAGCATTGGAAGACTTTCTCGATATTTGCGATCGTTGGAATCGTCATCTCTTTCTCCCTACTGGTCAGCAAGATAGAGGTCAATATGGATCAGTTCTCATATTTTGGATCGAATTCGAAAGTCAAGGTAGCTTCCGATGTATCAAACAAGTACTTCGGCTGGACATTGCCATTATACGTTCTGGTCGAGAAGGAAAAGCCTTTCACATCTAAAGATCAGGAGGTACTTGAGGAGATCGTTGGAAGGATAGAGAGACTTAACGGAGTGAACGATGTTACGAGTATCCTGGATGTTGCAGAATCTTTTAAAGTGCCACTTCCCATTCTTCAAATGCTCTCAGGAACCACAGATGAGTTCAAAGACCTTATCAGAGGAAATGTTCTTAGGCTTCTGGTAAAAACACCATATACAGACACCCTGAGAACGGAAAGGCTAGTGAAGAAGATTCAGGAGATTTTAAAAGATTACGATGAATACACGTTCGATGTGACAGGACCTGTTGTGGTGACTGCGAGTTTGAACTCCAAGATCGTTAAAAGTCAGTTCATAACGGTTGCCGTATCGTTTTTGTTCATATTTGGCCTTCTTGTAGCCGTTTTCAAGAAAGTCGTGATATCCCTGGTGGCATCCATTCCCATCATTTTGACCACGTTTTTAAACTTCATCCTGATGGCCGTCGTTAAGATATCTCTGGAAATAGCAACATCCATCGTCTCGAGCATGTTGATGGGACTTGTCATAGATTACTCAATCCACTTTGTGAGCAAGTATTTAACAATGAAATCGATTAAAAAGGTCATACAAGAAGTAGGGGCTGTCATTCTGAGTAACTCCATTGGTTTAAGCGTGGGGTTTGCTTCTCTTCTGTTCGCTCCTTTGATTCTGTACGTGAAACTCGGTTTCCTGTTGTGCGTTGGTATATTTGCTGGTATGATCCTTACGATCCTGATCATACCACCTTTTCTCGAGAAAGCATGACTTCATATCACCTTCTTTTTCCACTTAACGAGCTTCATTATCGAATATCCTAGAAGCAGTGCCAGGGTGTTGCTTATCGTCATGGCGTAGAACACACCCTTGAAACCATAAAGATCAGCGAAGATCTTGACAAGAGGTACTCTTATTCCCCATAGCCTTGTTATATTCACGACAGCTATCAGAATGTTGTGACCTGATCCTTGAAAAGCTCCCATTATTATCGAGAGAACTGAAAATAGGGGAACAGAGAAAGATACGAGTCTGAAATATATCTCTCCGAGCTCAACGACTTCTGGGTCATCCACGAATATCCCCGTGAGCTGTTTCCCGAAAAGAAAGAGAAAAGTACACATGATGCTGACTATTAGAAAAGTTATGATCGACCCTTTTCTCACAGTTTCATCCACACTCTTCAAGTCATCTGCTCCCAAGAATTGTCCCACCATTGTGCTCACAGCACCCGAGATGCTCATTCCAACCATCGTTATCGTTGAAGTGACTCTGTTTCCGACACCGTACGCACTCACAACAGCCGGGCCAAAAACAGCGATGATCCCCATTATTATGGAAAATCCCATGGCAGTTATCATCTGACCAATAGCTGCTGGCATACCTATCCTAAGAATCTTCAGCATGTCTTTCCAGTCAGGTTTGATATCCACCAAATGGAGCTTAAAACCGAGCTTACCTGTGAAGAGAATGTACAGGCTATAGATACTCGCCACAGCCCTCGATATGACCGTAGCCCAGGCAGCGCCCACTACTTCCAACCTTGGAAAGCCTATCCCGAATATCAAAAGAGGATCGAGAACGATGTTTAAAAGGATGGAAACAACTGATATGTTCATAGTGAAAACGGTGTTTCCCCATCCTCTGACTATCGCGACGATAGCGAACATGATGAAAGAGAAAGGCATCCCAAGGAAGATTATCTTTAAATAGCTCTCGGCAAAACCGAATATTGGCTCTTCTATGTTAAGTAATTTCAATATCCATCCGGAGTTAAAAAAACCCCACAAACCTATGACTAAGGATATGAAGACACTCAACGTTAAAGTCTGCATAGCGCTGTTCTCAGCTTTTCTCGCATTTCCTGCTCCTATGTGCTGAGCTACAAGGGCCGTTCCTGCACTTGAAAGTCCCATGGAGAACGACATGAAGATGAAAACGATGGGAAAAGCGATGGTGGGGGCAGAGAATTTGACTTTACCGAGTTTTCCAAGGTAAAAAGCATCCACCATGTTGTACAATGATTGTACAATGTTCGTGATCATGATCGGCCAGGATAATTTGAAAAGCGAGATGTGAATGGGATTTGCAAAAACATCAACTCTGGTGTTTCTCAACGTGATCACCTACCACGTCTTCTCCATCCTGATATTCTACATTCTGCGAATGTTTATGCGAAAATATTTATGTAAATTTTAATTTGGGAGGAGATACGATGCCTAAGATAGAACCTTTTGAAAGATATGTTTCAAGATATGAAGAGTGGTTCGAGAAAAACAAGTATGTATATGAATCAGAGCTACTAGCGGTTAAAAAAATTCTACCAAAAGGAGGAGAAGGTATAGAAATAGGTGTCGGAACGGGAAGATTTGCAGCTCCTTTGGGAATAAAAATAGGGGTGGAACCATCTTCCAAAATGGCCAGGATCGCTATAGAGAGGGGGATAAAAGTTATCAAAGGTGTGGCTGAAGAGTTACCTTTGCACGACGAACAATTCGATTTTGCTTTGATGGTAACGACAGTGTGCTTTGTGGACGATGTGGAGAAGTCTTTTAGGGAAATCCACAGGATACTGAAAGATGGAGGCTACGTTGTCATAGGCTTTGTCGATAGAGAGAGTGAACTTGGAAAGTACTACGAGCTTCGAAAAGAAGAGAATCCTTTCTACAGAAAAGCCACCTTTCTTTCGGTGGAAGACGTGGTCTCAACCTTGAAAAAATGCGGTTTTAAAAATTTCGAATACGTGCAGACGATATTTCACAGTTTAGAAGATGTGAAAGCGATTGAGGAGATCAAAGAAGGATTTGGAGAAGGTTCTTTCGTTGTAGTACGAGCTCAAAAAGAAGTATAATTTTACAAGGGGAAAAGATGATAATTCTTCCTGTAATTGCTGGATATCTCATAGGATCCCTTTTACCTGCATATTTTCTTGCCAAGTGGTTAAAGGGAATCGACATTCGCCAAGTAGGGACACGGCACGCTGGTACAACCAATGTGAAACGTAATGTGGGGTTAGGTCCTGCGATCGTAACGGCCACATATGACACTACCAAAGGATTGCTGGCGATGGCTTTGGCATCGAATATCCTCCACACTTCTAAACCCGTCGTTTACCTCAGTGGAATCGCCGCAATCTTTGGTCACGTTTTCCCTTTCTATCTTAAATTTCGAGGAGGTCGAGGAGTAGCGACAGCTACTGGAATACTCATATTCATGCTCGGAAAGATATCTCTCTCTGTTTTAAAATTCGATACTATACTACCCGATCTTCTTTTCATGGCTTTTTTAACTCTATTGATTTACTTTGTGACCAAAGATGAGAACTTTTTAGCAGTCACCATACTCCCTGTTCTATGCGCTTTACTGATTATCCGAATTCCTTTATCTTTAGATCTTATCTTCATTCTCTTTCTGATTCTGTATGCCTTTTTCATAAGTTCCATGAATATGAGAAGAATGAGGATTTTCAGGGAAAAAGATGCGAACATCATCACTTGGAGAATTCTGATCCGACCCGCCGCGATTTCTTTTCCCATACTTCATCTTTTCATATCGAAAGCTTCTTTGACGATACTCATAGGTGTTGTCTGGGGAATCGCTTTCCTGATGGATTTCATACGCTTGTTCTGGACAAAAGCCAATGAATTTTTCATGAAAAGATTGAAAAAAGTCAGGATATACAAAGCCAAGGAAGAAAAGAGATTTTCATCCATAACGACTTTTTTAATGGGTGTTTTCCTATCGTATTTGCTTTTTGAAGAACCGATATTCGTAGCGTGTCTGGGATTTCTGATATTTGGAGACATGATGGCGAAGATCATAGGGATAAGTTATGGCAGGAAACATATCGTTCGATCCGAACAGGTTAAGACCCTTGAAGGGACCATGGGATTTTTCGCAGCTGCTATCACCATATCCTACTTTCTTTGGATCACAAACGTGCTTCCTATACATGCAGGTCTTGTAGGAGCAGTTGTTGCGACCCTTGTCGAGACTTTGCCGATCCCTGTTGATGATAACGTGAGCGTTCCCATTCTCGCAGGTTCTGTGATGACGCTGATGTCGAACTTTTAAAGGTCTCTATTGTTTTGAAAAAATGCTCAAGTGTGTTAGAAGAAAATGGAAAGTTCTATGAGATCTATCAAAGCTGCGTTTTCATGGTATTTGGCAATGATGCCCATATCACTTTTCTCGCTTCGCTTCTTCCTTGCCCCTGATCTTCGCTCATCTACTCTGGACAAATCACCAGATTGTAGTATAATGTTCTCAGAAGGGGTTGGCATTCGAAGCTTTTCTTGACATTGAACATTAATTCGTGGTATAATATAAAATTGAAATTTCAACCGCCGAAAGGCGGTTTTTTGTTTTTCAGAAAGGGGAAGAAGATGCTGTACCCATATAGAAAATTCGAGGGAAACATCTCAGAAGGGATTCTTTTACGAAGTATACGTCATCGGGTCAAGCTCATAAGATTTCCAACGCAATGGGAAACGTCCGATGAGAATTTGAGAGTGGTGGATGTCTTCTACTTTGAACCGATCCATTCCATTAAAAGAACCGTCATAATGCTTCATGGACTTGGAACGAGAAACGTTCTTTACCTTACAAGATTCGCTCAACTCATGGCTTTTCTGGGAACAGCGGTTTTCCTCCCTATCATTCCCTACAACTTTACCAGGACTCCTACAGGTTTTGAAAGTGGTATGGCTTTCATGGAACCTGCCCCTGAAAAACTTCTTGAAAGGTGGCAACACGCGGTTTTGGATATTAGAAACGTTCTAGATGTGGTGGAAAAGAAAGAACTTATAGATAACGTTACCCTCATGGGTTACAGTCTGGGTGGGATGCTCGCAACGCTGGTGAGTGCTTTTGATGAAAGGGTCAAAAAGTTAATACTGATAGCAACGGGTGGAAACCCTCACAGAATATACTGGGAAAGCCCTGTTGGGAAGTATTTCAGAGAGAGAGTTTCAAAAGGTGAAAAAATCTGTTTCAGAGATAAAGATAGTTGCTACAGAGCACTCGAAAACATTCCAGCGTTTTCCAGCTTGAAGGAACTTTTAAACTCAAATACCCCACCATGTGTCAAATTCGATCCTGCAAAATTCGCACCATTCGTGAAAGCGGAAAAGATAATATTCTTTCAGGCTGCTTTTGATCACGTCATACCAAAAGAATCTGCTGAAAGTTTATGGAAAGCTTTGGGAAAACCAAGGCGGAAGATCCTGGCAGGAGGCCATGTAACGGCTCTAGCTACCAGAACTCTTATGGTTCTCCGTATCCTCAGGTTCCTGAAGAATTAACGGTTCTTCAAGAATTTCCTTAGGTGGAAGAACTTTGAGACCCATCAAGTATATGATCCATTTCGCAAAGATGTATTCGAATGGAAGCCATGTCACATGACCTATGGGTATCACACGTTTCCTTGGTTTTCCAAGTTCCCTCCATAGATCTTTCCTTGAAGAGTAGGGAAGTGCTCTATCAAATAGGGCATCGATGAATCTCACTCTGTTTGGATCCAAGCTGTGGGCAAAGACAAGGGGGTCGTACTTCATGAAGGTTGGTACGTTCTCATTCAGTATTTCATGAGAGCTCTTAGTTCTCAAGATGGGTAGAAGTCTCTCGTATAGCCTCTTCATTTCCTCTCGATCCCAAGGAAGTCTCCTTTTTACGAAACTTGATATAGGACTCTTCCATATCATATGATGCCATCCACCCCCAGTTGTCATCAGTACGAGGCGGGAAAACCTCTTCATTCGATCCAGGGCAGCCACGATAACGGCGACCATCCCTCCGAGACAGTACCCTATCAAGACGTTGTTATCTGACCAAACCCTCATCGATTCTAGAAGATCCACTGTGCTCAGAGTATCAACGACAGCGTGATCCCATGCTCTCACAGCGTTCTCCGTATGTATCTCCAAAAAATCTTTCCCACTCATGGATCTGTCCTTAGTCCTTGTGTAATTGTAGGGTAATATCAGTATACCTGTGGTTATACCCGCGGCCGACAGGTGCGCTCCCATTTTCAAAAAGAATGGTATGTTTCTGCTACCAAGACCGTGCAGTATGAGGGCACTTCCACTTGATTTTCCTCTTCTCGGCCTGAAGAGGTAGAGTTCCACGATCTCAGTTCCTTTCGCAGGTGAGTGGTACAGAGTTGGAAATTTTATGATAGAGCACCTGTATCTCCTTCCTCTCAGAAAATACCCACTCGTGAAATCCATTCTTCTCTTCTCGTATTCGTACATTCTCTCATCCCCTTGAAACGTGTTAATATAATAATACTTGTGAAGATCGAGTGCAAGGTGTCCTTTATAAATTCCCATCGGAAAGGTGGTAGAAAGACCCCGTGAGATATTTCCTCGGTGTGGATGGTGGTGGGACCAAAACACAAGCTGTCCTTGTGACTGAGGATGGAAGGCTCGTTTCAGAGAGAACAGGAGGCCCTACGAACATACTGGAGAATGGTGAAGAAATATTCAAGGAAAACATGGAAGATATTTTGAAACCGCTTTTGATGAAAGCTAAGGGAGAGGTAATATCGTGCCTTGGAATTCCTGCTGTCGGTGAGTTCAGGGACAGTGAAAGGATCATATCCAGGATCGTGGAATCAACTGTCGGGTTAAAACCCTCCCTCGTTGTAAACGATGTTGTCGTCGGTTGGGCGAGTGGAACCCTTGGGCGAGATGGAATACATATCGTTTCTGGAACGGGAGCGATCGTCTATGGAAGACACGGGGGAAAAGAGACAAGAGTTAGTGGATGGGGAAGTATCATTGGAGATGAGGGAAGCGCTTATCACATAGGTGTTGAAACGCTCAGAGTGGTGAGTAAACAACTGGATGGGAGACTTGAAAAAACAGAACTGTGTGATTTCGTATTCAAGAAACTCAATTTCAAAGATCACTACGATTTCATTCAATGGATATACGATCCACATTCTGACAGGAGGTCTAAAATCGCTTCGGTCGCTGTTTTAACATACGAAATGGCGAAAAAGGGTGATAAATTCGCTCTCGAGATTCTTGAGAGAGCCTCTGAGGAACTCGCATGTGCTGTTATAACGGCTGCCAAGAAATTGGAGCTGAGTGATCCTTTAGTTTCATGCAGCGGGAGTGTCCTTGTGAAGAACGAGATAGTGAGAAAAAAATTCGAAGAGATTGTCAAAAAGAGTATGAACGCAAAAATTGTGACAGCGAAGTTAAAGCCCGTTTTAGGTGGAGTGATACTCGCTATGAAGCATGTTTTAGGCGATATACCCGAAGCGATCATCAGAAGATTGGAAGAAGCGAACGAAATGATATGAAAGAACCCGGCTTTCGCCGGGTTCTTCACTTTATAACCTTTTCCATAATTCTTGCAAGTTCCACAAAGCTTTCTTTAAGACTCGCCCCTCCAACAAGGCCTCCATCTATATCCTTTTGAACGATGAGGCCGAAGTAATTATTAGGTTTTATGCTTCCTCCATAGAGAATTCTAACATTTTCAGAAACCTCTTCATCGTACATATCCTTTAGGAGTTGCCTTATAAAGCTGTGTACCTCTTGAGCCTGATCAGGTGTTGCAACGACACCTGTTCCGATAGCCCATACTGGCTCATATGCTATCACCACTTTCAAAGCATCTTCTTTAGAAAGACCGTTGAATCCTTCTCTTACCTGTTTTTCCACGACACAGAAGGTCAGGCCCTTCTTCCTCTCTTCCAACGTTTCACCGACACAGAAGATGGGAGTCATATCGTTCTCTATAACCGCTTTTATTTTCTTGTTTATGAACTCATCGTTCTCTTTGAAAATCCTTCTTCTTTCAGAGTGCCCCACGATCACATATTCCACTCCGACTTCTTTCAACATTATTGGAGATATCTCACCCGTGAATGCTCCCTCTTTTTCAAAGAACACGTTCTGAGCGCCAAGCTTTATGTTCCTACCTCTGAGCATGTCCCCAATTTCAGAAAGAGCCGTGAAGGGAGGACATATCACTATTTCGAAGGATTCTATATCTGCTAGCTCATTCAAGAGCAAAGAAACGAACTTCTTCGCCTCTGCTATGGTTTTATGCATTTTCCAGTTTCCTGCAAGTATCAGTCTACGTTTTGTTTTTTTTTATCCGCGATACTCGCGATTCCTGGGAGTTCCTTCCCTTCAAGAAATTCCAGGGAAGCCCCTCCACCTGTTGAGACATGAGAGAACTTATCTGTCAAGCCGAATTTATTCACAGCTGCTGCCGTGTCTCCTCCTCCTATCACAGTCGTGACGCCTTTTTCTGTCAGAGAAGCTATGGCAAGAGCTATCTGTTTTGTACCTTCTGAGAAATCTTCGATTTCGAAAACACCCATTGGTCCATTCCACACCACAGTTTTTGCACCTTCAAGTTTGCTTTTGAAGAGCTCGATAGATTCTGGCCCTATATCCAATCCCATCCAACCTTCAGGAATACCATCATCTATCTTGACCACTTTCTTTTCAACGCCTCCCTCCAGCTTCTGAGCTATCACAGCATCGGTTGGAAGAACTATCTCGACACCCCTTTCCTTAGCTTTATCCAAAATTTCTTTCGCTACATCCAATTTGTCCTCTTCATATCTTGAAGAGCCTATTTCTTTTCCAAGAACCTTGAGGAACGTGAACATCATCGCACCGCCGATGAGTATCTTATCAGCTTTCTCAAGAAGGTTGTTTATGACACCTATCTTATCTGAAACTTTGGCACCACCTAAAACGACGACATAGGGTTTTTCCGGCTCATACGTGACTTTCGAGAGGAACTTTATTTCCTTCTCCATCAAAAAGCCTGCGACACTCGGTATGAACTGAGCTATTCCAACGTTAGAAGCGTGGGCTCTGTGAGCGGTTCCGAAAGCATCGTTCACATGGATATCCGCAAGACTTGCCCATTCTTTTGCAAGCTCTGGCTCGTTCTTCGTCTCACCTGGATGAAACCTCGTGTTTTCAAGGAGAATAACCCCACCCTCTTTTAAATTCTCAACAGCTTTCTTCACCTCATCGCCGACAGGTTTCGGGACGAAGGTGACCTCCTCACCAAGCAGCTCAGAAAGTCTCTTTGCAACTGGTTTCAAAGAAAGGCTGGGATCCTCTTTACCCTTGGGTCTTCCAAGGTGGGAAAGAAGTATGAGCTTGGCACCTTGCTCGAGAACATACTTTATCGTTGGAAGAGCCCTTCTTATCCTGGTATCATCTGCGACCTCTCCATCCTTTATAGGAACGTTGAAATCAACTCTCATTATGACTTTTTTCCCTTTCAAATCAACATCCCTCACTGTGAGCTTTTCCACAACCATCACCTCCTACAAAACGTGAGGGTGGATCATCCACCCTCACATTTTTATCAACATCTCCAAGGTATCCACAACTCTGTTACTGTATCCGTACTCGTTATCGTACCACGAGAACACCTTCACGAGATTCCCCTTCACGTTGGTAAGGGTAGCATCGAATATACCGGAGTAGGGTGTTCCGACTATATCGCTGCTGACTATGGGATCTTCGTTGTATGCTATGATCCCCTTGAGTTTCCCTTCAGTTACTTCCTTCATGACAGAGTTGATCTCTTCAACGGTGGTTTCCTTTTCAACTACAGCGACGAAGTCCGTTATAGAACCATCGGGAACGGGAACTCTCAAGGCAACTCCATCCAGTTTCCCCTTTAGCTCAGGAACGACTAGAGCAACAGCCTTCGCAGCACCGGTCGTTGTGGGAATCGTGTTTATAGCCGCAGCCCTTGCCCTTCTCAAATCCCTGTGAGGAAGGTCAAGAACCCTCTGATCGTTAGTGTAAGCGTGAATGGTCGTTAAAAATCCCCACTGGATTCCAAAATGCTCATGAAGGACCTTGACTATTGGTGCTATCGAGTTCGTTGTACAGGATGCGCAGGATATAATGGTGTGCTCAGGTTTCAGCAGATCTTCGTTACATCCTATAACTATGGTCACATCCTCTCCCTTGGCAGGGGCTGTTATTATGACCTTTTTAGCTCCCGCTTTAAGATGGAGCTCAGCTTTTTCCCTGGTTCTAAAAATTCCTGTTGATTCTATAACTATGTCTACACCCAGATCTTTCCATGGGAGTTGAGATGGGTCTGGTTGTGCGAGAACCTTTATCTCCTTCCCGTCTATGATGAGACTTTCAGGTGTGTAGCTCACCTCTCCTTTGAACTTTCCATGAACGGAATCGTACTTAAAAAGGTTCGCAAGCGTCTTTGTGTCAGTCAAATCGTTGATGACCACTACTTCGATATCTGGATTCTTCCTTTCATGGATGATCCTGTAGACCAATCTTCCTATCCTTCCGAAACCGTTGATAGCAACTCTCGCCATTCTTTCATCCCTCCTTCTGATATGTATTTCAAATGATCCCTGGTATCCCGAATTGCTGAGAGATTTTTTCGGTCTCCTCCTGACGTTTTTCTTCGATCCTTCTCATTGTCTCGTTTACAGCCGCTATTAAGAGATCCTTCAACATATCCACGTCCTCTGCAACATCTGGATCTATTTCTATATCCTTTATCTCGTAGTTACAAGTCGCTTTGACCTTGACAGCCCCTCCGCCAGCGGAAGCCTCTACTTCGATCTCTGAAAAACTCTCCTCCAGCTCCTTCATCTTCTTTTGAAACTCTTCTTGAAGTTTCATCATCTCTTTCAGGAGTTTCTCTCCTTTTCCTCCATAACTTCTACCGCCAAACCCCTTTATCTTCTTCATCTTCTCACTCCTCACCTTCTATTTCAACTCTTCCAGGGAAAAGCCTTAAGATCTTGTTCACAACCTCTTCCACCGTTTCCTTCTCGGTTCTGAGTTTCAGGGATATATCGGCAACTTTCCCCATCTTGCTGTTGAAGATATTTTCAAGCTCTGGTAGTTTCTTTTTCAGGATTTCGTAATGAAAAGCTTTGGTACTATCGAAGATGACCTCCACTTTGCTATCTGAGATCTTAACGTCCGCTAGGGCCAGTGCAACGAATACAGAGAGATCTCCTTTTTCTTTCAACTCCTCTAGAACTTCTTCTAAAATCCCTTTCTCTTCTTTCGTTTCTTCAGTTACTTTTTCCTTTGATACTTTCTTCTCCTCTTCAGAGGGTTTCTCCCTGATCACAACCTTCTCTTTTTTCTCTTCTTTCTTCTCTTCCTTTTCTACCACTTCTTCCTTCAAGAACTTGGAAGCTATGTAGGAGGATCCCACCCTGCATATCAACCTTTTTTCCTCAAAGAACCTTATCTCTCTCATGAGATTCATGAGTTGCCTGGCAAGCTGTATCAAAATTTGATGGCTGATATCGTACGTTCTGCGGGTTCTCTCTATATCATCAAGAATATCTTTCACAGCTTCCTGCAAGAGAAGTTCAAGATCTTTCCCGCTGTAGTACACCTTGTCCACTACTTCTAAAACTTCTTCCAGCTTCCCTTCTATGATGGACAGGACGTACTTTCTCACCAGATCGAGTGGTATAAGGCCTAAGGCTTTCTCAACATCCTCCAGTGTGATCTTGCCGCCAGCAGAGAATTTCCAGACCTGCTCCAAAAGAGTTAAAGCATCCCTCATACCACCTTCTGCTCTTCTTGCCAAAAATCTTAGAGCGTCTTCTTCTATCTCCATGCCTTCTTTTGAAGACACTTCCTTCAATCTTTCAAAAATCAGATTCTCAGGAAGGTTCTTGAATTCCAAAACTTGGCATCTTGAGACTATAGTAGAAGGGACTTTTTCCAGATTCGTGGTTGCAAGAACAAAAACGACATGCTCAGGTGGTTCTTCTAATGTCTTCAAAAGAGCGTTGAAAGCTTCCTTCGTTAACATATGAACTTCGTCTATTATGTACACCTTGTATTTTCCTTCGATTGGGCGGTATCCAGCTGCTTCTCTGATCCTCCTTATTTCGTCTATTCCTCTGTTGGAGGCTGCATCGAGTTCCACAACATCCATGAAGGTCCCTTCATCTATGGCCAAGCATGACTGACATCGATTGCAAGGCTCGGCACCTTTTCTGTTCTCACAATTCAAGGATTTCGCTAGAATACGAGCTGTGGTGGTTTTCCCCGTTCCTCTTGGGCCAGCGAATATATACGCATGAGCCACTCTGTCCATTTTTAACGCATTTGTGAGAACTTTTTTTACATGATCTTGCCCAACTATCTCTGAAAAACTCTTGGGTCTGTATTTCCTGTACAGAACCTCCACGAAAATCACCTCAAAAGCCTTATGATAAAATAAATCTTGCTTAATAGGATTATACCAAATGTTCTTGACCTGGAGGGAAAAATTGTGAAAAAAATAACGATAATACTCCTCTTAGTGCTCTTGGACCTGATGGTGTCCACTGTTGGTGAAACGACTATCTATGAAAGGAAAGTTGAATTCAAAATCGTTTACAATGAAAGTTCTGATCAGGAATGGTTTGAAGATTTTGTAAAAAAAACCAGAAAAGACCATGGGTTACCAATAAATGAAGATTTTCTGAAGGATCTGAAAGAAACCATTTTCGATGTTTCAGAAGAGGTCGGTATAGATCCACTACTTTTAATAGCTATCATAGAAGTGGAGAGCGATTTCAGAAATATCGTGGGAATGTCGGGAGAGATGGGTATGATGCAGATAAAGAAAGAAACTGCTAAAATGGTAGCTGAAAAGTTCGATTTGAAAGAGCCAGAGGAAGGTTGGGAAGAACTTATTTGGAATTACAAAGAGAATATAAGATTCGGTGCCTATTACCTCAAATACCTTTTGGATAAGTTCAATGGAAATTTGAGGAGGGCTCTTGAAGCGTACAATGGGGGTAAATGGAAGAAGGAATACGCTGAGAAGGTTCTAAAAGTCTATGAGGAAGTGAAAGATCATGCGAGTTCTGGTGGTGGAGGATGATGAAAAAATAGCGAGACTCTTGAAAATCGTTCTCGAGGAGAACAATTATGAGGTTGAGGTAGCCCACGATGGAGAGAAAGCGTTGTACCTATACGAAACTTACAAACCACATCTCATCGTGCTCGATCTGATGCTCCCTAAAATCGACGGTTTCACAGTTTTAGAGAAGATTAGAGAAAACGATGAAGAGATAGGTATAATCGTCCTCACCGCAAGAGGCGAGGTCGAAAACAGGATCAAGGGACTTAAAAAAGGAGCAGATGACTACATTCCAAAACCATTTCACCTTGAGGAACTTTTGGCTAGAATAGAACGTGTTGCAAAAAGGATCAGAAAGGTGGATAGGATAGAAGTGAATGGAGTCGTATTGGACATCGAAAACTGGAAACTCGTTGTGAATGGGGAAAAAATCGACCTTTCCGAGAAAGAATTTACTCTTTTGAAGACACTATTCGAAAATAAAGGACGGGTGCTGAGCAGAAAAGAGATTCTCGAGAGCGTCTGGGGTGATTCTGAGAATATCTCGAAAAACATCGTGGACGTTTACATAAAGCATCTAAGGGACAAACTGGGAAGCAAAGGTGACATCATTAAAACGGTTAGGGGAAAAGGCTATGGTGTTCAAGGCTAAATGGAAGATTCTGATAACTCAAACTGCTCTCTTCTCACTTTTTTTAGGAATAGCTCTTCTGATCTCGTACAACGTTATATCGGCTATCTACGTGAACAGGATCGCAAGGCAGATAGTGGAACCTCCACTTTTGAAATTTGAAAGATTTCTGAAGATACCGAATATAGCCGTTTTCGCATTGAACGGTGAAATACGGGTTGTAAGAACCCCTTTCTCCAAAGAGTTAACTGACAAATTGATTGAAGTGGCGAAAAAATTGAAGGATAGAAAGACTTTAAAAAGTCTGGAGGGAGAAGACTTTCTTTTTCTGAAGGTCGAAATCAGAGACAAGGAATTCGTGGCTGTAAGACCTTTAGGTTTTGTTTTGTACTCTCTCAGAAGAAGTTTTTTGCTCATCTGGATCGTATTCTCGGTGGTATCTTTCCTCCTGGGTAACATGGTGATCTCAAGGGTTTTAAACCCGATAATGGATATGATAAGACAAGCGAGGAAATTTTCCGGTGAGAACCTGGGAAGGAGACTTCCAGAACCTGAGACCCATGATGAGTTCCAAGAACTTGCAAAGACATTGAACGAAATGCTGGATAGAATTCAAAAAGCTTTTGAAAGGCAATCCCAGTTTATGAACGATGTATCCCATGAACTGAAAACACCTCTGACTTCCATCCTTGGATATTCCGAACTCGCCTTGAGGTTCTCGGATAGGGAAGAAATAGTGAAAGAATCCTTAGATTCCATCAGAGAAACTGCCGATAGAATGATGAAACTGATACAGAACATGTTGGATCTTTCAAAATCTCTCGAAAACTTAGTGATGGAAAGGATTGACATGAGACATTTTTTGGAAAAGCAGATAGAGAACTTCTCGAAAGAATTTCCTGAATTCCAATTCGATCTCTCAGGAGATGGAGTAGTTGTAGCGGACAGAAAAGCTCTTGCCATAATCGTGAAAGCCCTTGTTGAAAATGCGATAAAATTTTCAGAAAATAAAAAGATCGTGATTTTGAGATGTGGGGATGGTTGGTTCTCTGTTGAAGATAAAGGAAAGGGTATTCCACGTGAGGAACTGGAAAGGATATTTGATAGATTCTATAAAGTTGATAGATCTAGATCAACGGGTGGATATGGTCTCGGTCTTTCAATTGTCAAGAAGTACGTGGAAGCTATGGAAGGAAGAATAGAGGTAGAGAGTGAACCTGGAAGAGGGACGAAGTTCAAAGTCTTTTTAAGATCTTCTTGATTATGAAAGCCAAGGGTATTGATATACCTAAGGAAAGAGCCGTTCTGTATAGAGAAACGAAAATGGGTGCTTTGATGTGACAGAAAGTGTTGAACATGGAAACAAGGGCGATGGATCCAAAAGCTTCCACTATGAAAAACCATCTGTACTTTTCAAAGTGCTTGAGAGTTAGGAAGAATGGAAAAGCCAATATCTCTTTAAAACGGGGTCTGACCCATAAAATACTCTCCAAGAAATCTCTGAAATTTCTTTCAAAAGATGAAACCCAACCAAAATTGCCAGATCTCAAGATGTAGTAGATCCCCACCGGTATGAGAATGAGAAGAAATGGAAGGAATTTTCTCCAGTTCTTTCTTTCTCTGTACAGACCTTTGAAGAAAATAAAAAGTGGGAGCGATACGAGAGACAATTTAACTCCCCTGAATTCCAATATCTGATTCAGATGGTAAAAATCACTCAGAGAGAGATTAACGAGTAACGATAAGGCTAAAAATCCCAAAATCGTTAGCACTCTCTTTCTCTTCGCCAGATCATAGATCGCCAACGTGCCTAGAATTCCAAGATACGATACCATCAGGTTCTTATCAAAAAATAGAAATATCATTGACAGTATCGCAAGTACAGGATGGTATATGGCGATCAAAAAGGTAAGGAGAATGAGCGGTACGATCCTAGGGAATGAGGGTTCTTTCTCCGGGGGAGGGGGGAAACTCACCGGTTTCCCTGGGATGGCCTTTTCCAATCTTTTAACCAGATCTCCTTCGTCTATACCAGGAAGGGATCTTATCCATAAAACTTCGACACTCCTTTCAAGAACAGCTCTTCTAAACCTGTGGTACACGTTCTCCTGAGATAAATTGAGTTTCTCGATCTCTGCCGGTTTTATGAAATGAACTCTGAAAAATTTTTGTTTCTTTCTGAATCTTGCAACTTCCCTTGAAAATTCCCAAGAAGGATCGAACTCTAAGATACCATGCCAGATACCTCTTCTGTCCAAAATCTTCGCTATTTTTTCTGGATCTTTATTCACAGGTTTTCCTTTAAGAAAAACCACAGATGCTCCTATAGATGAATTCACATCTGATGAAAGGTCCCATAACTCTATGTTCAGTTCATCCAGATCTTCATCTCTTATGACCGAGAAATTCAATCCTTCAAGATCACATCTCCATCTCAAGGGGAGAAAAGCGGATATCACGATAAAAGACGAAAGAAGAAAGATGTAAAACAATTTATCTTTCAATTTCGATTTCAAGATCAACCCCATCCACCTGCCCTTTCAAGCACTGCGAAGACCAGCCGTAAAGAATATGTCCTGAAAGAGTTATACCACAGATCTTTATCTTCTTTTCTTTTCCTAAATACATGACTTTCGGTTTCTTTTCCATCTTAGTCACATAAGGGTTCTTTACAAGGAATATTTTCTCCGATGAGTTCCCATATGTATCGACAGCTTTGACGTAGACAACATGTCTACCTGGAGGTATGGATCCTTTTATAGGTTTTCCATCGCACACGATCGTTAAGTCCACTGCCGTCATATCGTGTACCGTTATTTTACCATTCATCAGTTCCAGCTCCGGAGGGGTTCTGTCAACCACCCTCACAACCAAGTGGATCATGTTATCATCTTCAAAACCAAAGAGATTCATGACACCAGGGATTCTAGGTACCAGTTCGTGATTCTCCATTCTTTCCAAACTGCTAAACCACGTCATTTCAGGCAATATGAGTTTTTTTCCCAACTCCCAGATCAGCTCGTAATGCTTCCTTCTAAACTTTAAAGGTTCCACATAAACGGTTTGGGAAGATGCCAGCCCAAGCTCGTTTTTGACGTTTATTTTGAGAGTACCACTCTTTTCTAAAACTATGGGGATATTCTTCCCTTTTCTGCCATCGAATTCCCACAAGATGTTGTACCTGTAATTATCCTTCACTTTAACGAAGACCACCGTACCGAAATCTGGAAAGGTTACAGGATAGACGGCCAAGATAGGCTTTTGAGGCTTAGCATTTATGTCACCATACACGATCCATTCCTTCGGCATTTCGAACTTTTTGAAGAAATAGGATAAGAATTCCATGAATTTATTTCTGTTAATAGGTTCCTTTACCTGGATTTTCTCGATCGAATATATCTCTATGGGGAATCTGTCGATTCGAACACCCTTGAAAATACCTGCTTCAAAATCTTTCACTAATTTTTCGAAGAATTCCTTTGGAACCCTTATATCCCCCTCCAAGACTCCTATTGTTCTTCCATTTTCGAGAACGATGAGTTTCTCCTCTGGAAATTTTATGGAAACTTTACCTTTAATATCGGGGGGCTCGTACACATAGGCAACTCCAGAGAAAAAAGATAAGTCTTCTTCAACTTCAACATGTGAGAATACATTTTCAAATGGTACGAAGCATGTATTGTTGTACGTGTTCACAACCAATATGTATGGAAAACATGAGAAACTAGCTATGAGTGAAAAAAATATGAAGAGCGATTTCATCTCTATCTCTCCTTCTCAAGGAGAGAGAGAACTTTTGAAAGATCTTCGGGGAGAGGACTTTCAAACCTGACTTTTTCCATCTTCCAGGGATCGAAAAAGGATACTTCCTCACAGTGAAGAAAGAACCTTTTCAAACCATACTTTCTTTTGAATTGTCTGTTGAATTCTTTATCCCCATAGAGCCTGTCTCCTACTATCGGATGGTTTATGGAAGACATATGCTTTCTAATCTGGTGCTTCCTACCAGTATATGGGATGACTTTTAAAAGTGAAACATCATCGTAATTCTTTAAAACGATGTATTCAGTCGATGCGTCTTGGCTTTCTATAGGCTCATCCACGGTTCCACTTTTTTTCACGATCCCTTTTACCAGGCAAATGTAGATCTTCCTTACTTTTCTATCTCTAAATAGTTCTCCTAAAATTCTTGCTGATTCCACATCTTTTGCTACAATCAAAACACCCGATGTCTGCTTATCCAACCTATGAACGAGATGAGGCGTGAAGCCTTTTTCTTTTCCGTAATACATCAATCCTTCTATCAACGTCGCCACATGTATTCCCTTCCCTGGATGGAGGGCTATACTCGGCGGTTTGTTCAAGACGAGGTATCTGTCATCTTCGAAAATGATATCGAGCTCCATAGGCTGGGGCTCAAGAGAGTCTTTCTCGGTACGTTTAAATCTTTCAAGATTCACATATCTTATCTCGACAACATCTCCAACTTCCAATTCGAAGGAGGGATCCCTTGCCCTCTTACCGTTGACATAAACCTTTCCCTTCCTCAAGAACTTGTAAATAGCCGACAAAGGGACATCGGGTAATTTCTTTCTCAAAAATCTATCGAGTCTTCTATAGTAACCCTGTTTCTCCACCTTCTCTTTAAACATACACTCCTTCAATCCCTCACTTCCACGATTTCATTCTTTTCGTTGAGAATCACCACAACAGGCTTCACATACTCTTCTGATGAAGCTATGGCAAAGGACATTATTATGATTCTATCACCTATCTCTGCTTTTCTTGCTGCTGCCCCATTTAGAACGATCTTCCTGCTACCTTTCTCTCCTCTTATAACATACGTCAGAAACCTTTCACCGTTGTTCACATTTGCAACCAGAACCATCTCACCTTCTTTTACATTCGAGAGTTTCATGATCTCCTCATCTATTTCGATACTCCCAGTATAGTTTAGATTCTTGCCTGTAACAACCGCCATATGTATCTTCGATTTCAGGTATATTCCAAACACAGGAATCCCCTCCTGGTAGTATATTCTACCTCATCTTCTGAATATGTATCCAAAGAACGAAGCGATGTAGGAGGATGAAAGGACAAAGAATATGGAAAGGGCTATTGCTTTCAAAGAAAATAGCTCCATCAAACGGCTGAAGATCTCCTCGCCTGAGAATAACACCTTTATCATAAAATAGAAACAGACACTGGCAATGAGGAACGATATAGTAAGAGTTACGAGAGATTTTGCAAAAGATCCAGTCCTATACCCGATTACGAAGAAAATCACAAGAGATCCAGCCCATACAGCGAATGTGGGAAGAGGTGAAAAAGGGCCAAGGATTAACTCGCTCAGGTTGAAAAGAAATGCAAATGAAGATGTCAAAAAGTTTATCACCACATCGCATCACCTCAGAATCTTAAAGTCATGAACTTTTCGATCCACCAGTGTTTCACCTTCACATTCACGAATCCGGAAATTTTCCAATTTTGCATGTGTTTTTTGACAGGGAAAGAGATTTTTAATCTCCTTGTTTCCGAATTCACCGACTGTGAGAAAACTTGTACCATATCACCTTTTTCATCGATTATTCCCAATTGATACTCCATAACGAACACCTTCAAACCCTCGGGAACGAGTAGATTTATCTCACCTTCATACATTCCATCGTTTACAGCGATGTTCACATTTACCGTCAATTGATTAACCTTTCTTGTGTAGGACACATTGAAAAGAATCCCCGCAACGAAATTTGCACAGAGGAGGGAGAAAACTATGAGGAGGGTGATAAAACCCTTTGAGAGATGCGATTTCACGCTATCTCCTTCTTTCTGGACAAAGGATTATCTTTCAAAACCCTCTCTCAATATTTTCAGGCTACTTCTGTATTCATCTATGAACCTATCCATGCTGTTGATTTCCAGTATCACGATTCCTTCAAAATCGTTCTTTTTGAATATGTTTATAACATCTTCGTAAGGGATGATACCCATACCGAGTGGCAGGTGAATGTCTCCCAAACCGTATACGAATCTAAAATGATATGTTTCTGGGATCTCCTTGTAAGTTAATGCATACTCTCCAAGGTTATCACTGACATGAAGCTCTACAATTTTCGGGAGGGCCAATTCTATTTGTTTTATAAAATCCAATCCGTAGTAGTTGGTTATCGTGAAAAGATGCGCTATATCCAAAGTGATACCAACGTTTGGATGATCCACACTCTCAACTGCTTCAAGAACTTCCTCCATAGTTTGAGTCGTGTTTTCAACACCTATCACGAGGTTGTAATCCTGAGCCAGGTCTCCTAAAATTCTCAGGGATTCTATCTCCGCTCTCACCTGATCTTTAGCTGCAAGATCTAGATTATGATCTATCTCCCCACAGTGGTACACAACGACCTCTGCTCTTATCTCCTTCGCAAATTGAAGAGTTGACTTCATGACTTCCATATGAAGAGGATTGAATTTGTTCTTGAGGTTCGTTATATCAGGTGCGTGAACCGTGTACTTAAAATTCCATTTCTCAAGGACCCCTTTAACCCTGTCCAATCTGTTTTTCAATATCTTCCCTTTCAGTATCACGTCCAAACCTGCTGGGGGTATTTCAACATAATCCACATTCAGCTTTTTGAAAAATTCAAGTTCTCTTTCAAGTTTACTCAGAACTCCTCCTATCCTTCCCGTATCCACGTTAACACCTATGCCTTTAACCATGTTATTCACCTCAGAGAACTGCTTCCTCTGTGTCAGGATCGAACAGATGAATCCTGTCTTCGTTTGGGAACAGACTCACTTCTGTTCCTTCCCTAGGTACATCACCAGGCTCTGCAAATATCTTCACGAGCTCCCGCGTTTTATCCATCATCACGTTTACTATAACATCCCTACCCAAAGGCTCCAGAACGTACACAACACCCTGTATGGCCCCTTCTTCTTTCCCTTCTTTTATAACAACATCCTCTGGTCGGAAGCCAAGGACGTACTTTTTGTTTTCATCTACCTCCACTTCTTTTGGGAGTTTTATTCTTGCTGTATCTCTTACAGCGTATTTCTTTTCTTCTATTGTGAAATCTCTCAAGAAGTTCATTGGAGGGTTACCAATGAAAGCAGCAACGAACATGTTCCTCGGGTTGTTGTAAATCTCATCTGGCGTTCCATATTGTATCAACTTTCCCTGGTTGAAAACCGCGATTCTAGACGCCATGGTCATCGCTTCTGCTTGATCGTGCGTAACATATACGGATGTTATACCCAGATCTTCCTGAAGTTTCTTTATCTCCGCTCTCATCATCATTCTGAGCTTCGCATCCAGATTCGAGAGTGGTTCGTCAAAGAGTAACACCTTGGGCTCTTTGACGAGGGCCCTTGCAAGAGCAACCCTCTGCTGTTGTCCTCCAGATATTTGAGAAGGTTTTCTATCAAGCAAAGAATCTATCATCAACTTTTTTGCGATTTGAACCACTTTTTTGGTAATCGCTTCTTTCGATAACCTCTTCGCTCTCAACGGGAAAGCTATATTTTCAAACACGTTCATATGGGGGTAAAGTGCATAATTTTGAAAGACCATACCAATTTCCCTGTACTTTGGAGGGACATCGTTCATTAATATATCATCGAAGTATATCTCTCCATCGGTTGGTTTGTAGATACCTGCCAGGGTCAAGAGCGTTGTGGTCTTTCCACAACCAGATGGCCCAAGGAGTGCCACGAATTCTCCATCGTTCACATCGAAAGATATACCATCGACGGCCTTTACCTTCCCGAAATATTTTTTCAAGTTCACAACCCTTATTTCAGGCATCAGCCCTTCACCCCTCCGATGGTAAGCTTGATCATGTATTTACTGACCAGGAAGTAAAGAATCAACGTTGGAATGACGTAGAAAAGGCCAATAGCGGTTACCAATCCATAATCCACGAATCTAAAATCTCCGATGATGGATTTCACGTACTTTGAAAGTGTCCACGTTTCCTGAGTGAATATGAATGTGTTCACGAAGATGAATTCAGACCAACCCGAAAGGAATCCAAAGACGGCTGTAACAGCCATTCCTGGTTTGACAAGCGGTAGGATTACCCTCCACCAAACCTTCATTCTCCCATATCCATCAATGAGGCCTGCCCATTCCAATTCCCAGGGAATACCATCGTAGAAACCTTTCATTATCCATGTCCCCCATGGTATTTCGAGGGATGCTTTTAAAAGAATGACTCCTATGAGCTTATCCAAAAGTCCTGTTACCTTGAGAACGTAAAAGACCGCAACGAGCAAAGATATCGTTGGAAAAGCGTGAAGAACCAACACGAACTTCATCGTGAAGCTTCTTCCTCTGAAATTGTATCGTGAAAGAGCGTATCCTCCCATGCTGGTGATCAGAATCTCGATACCCATGACACCAAGCGCAACCCACAGTGTGTTGAGGGTCGCTTTCCATATGTTCGGATACCCCTCCATCGTTTCCCACAGAAATCTCCAATTCTTGATGGTGAACTGGGTTGGTATAAAACCCCGCACCACATCCACGCTGAAGGATCTTATTATGAGCCATAGGTATCCTAGGATGATGGGAAGTGTCACTACTATCAAAATTATGAAGATGACAGTGTTCAAGATTTTTTCACTGTTTTTCTGGAAGAACGTTAGTTTGAATTCTCTCTCCATATCAATCCACCTCTATTCTGGGTCTTTCCATCAGGGCTTCAAATCCAAAAGCTTTCAGATAAAGAAGTGCTGCGATGATACCTATTATGACCAGAATGACGGAGAGAGCTGCCCCGTAACCGAATCTGAAGTTCTGGAAAGCTGTGTGATAGGTGTAGAGAGCCCAGACCTCTGTTTTAAAAGCAGGACCTCCATCTGTGATGATCAAGATATATTCGAAGGAGGTGAGAAGGGAGAGTGTTTGATAAGCCGTCACGAACAGAATCTGCCATTTTATCATGGGAAGTGTGATCCTTCTCACGATAGTAAACCAACTCGCGCCATCTATCATCGCTGCTCTGAAATAATCAACGGGAATCGATTTGATGGAAGCTGTGAAGATCAGCATGCCCATGGATGCTCCAATGAAACCGTTTGCGAATATTATCATGAGCATTGGAGCGGAATGAAGCCAATCCTGAGGAGGTAGGTTGAAAAAAGCCCTTATGTTGTTCACAAGACCATACTTTGTAGGATCGAATATCCACATCCATAGAAGTCCGTAAACAACCGATGGGGTGAGTCTTGGAAGCATCCATAGGGATCTGAAAAAAGATCCCCATCTGTCACTTATGGTGGTTGTGAGGATTGAGAGAAGAAGCGCCATTCCAACGTTGAAGAATCCAAGGGTTGCGAAGGTGTATATCAAGGTGTTCTTGAGAACCTTCGGTATCAAAAAATCTGTCGCAAGATCGAAGTAATTTTGAAGCCCCACGAAATTCCATTGGAACATGTAGTCCATGCTGGTTAGAGAAAGAATAACTGTCAGAACAACTGGAATAGCGAAGAATATGGTGACGAGTACAAACATAGGAGATAAAAAAATAGCGGGCTTGCTGATCTTCACAGCTGATACCCCCCGATTGATTCAAAGGTGGATCCCCTGAAGGGGATCCACCTTGTTGCATTTCAATCACTCCTCGACGATAACAACCCTATCTTTCAGCTGGTTCTTGAGTCTTTTTGCAATGTCATCCACGGCTTTTCCAGGGAGTGTTCCTCCTTCAACTGCAGAGAGTCCATCGAATATTATCCTGTTGAATTCGTTGAATCTGTCATCGTTCGGTATAAACGAAGAGAATGGCAGAAGTTTCGTTCCTTCGACCATTATGAAGTTTTTCTTGTACTCTGGGAACACCGTTTCCTGCCATCTGATTGGGAGGTGTCCACTCTCTATAGCGTGCCTGAAATTGAGTTTTGGATCGGTAGCGAGCGTTATTATGAGGAATGCAAGGTCTGGATATTTCGTATGAGAAGGTATCATGTAAACGACTGGGTGAGACAATGTGTTGGGTTTACCCTCAGCTGTTGCCTTAGGTGTTGGAGCTACCAGGAACATTTCCTGGAGTTCTTCGTCCGTTTTTCCGTAGTCCTTAATCCACTCAGCCCAGTTCCATGTACCACCCATCCATGCAAGAACTTTTCCACCTGTTACATCCTTATGCACGGAGCTCCATGGAGTTCCTATCATCGTCTTGGGCGTTATCTTCCAGACGTTCGTCAGGTTGTAGAAGAATTCATATACTTTGTACATTTCCTTCTTGTTGAAGACGAAGACACCTTTTTCTTCGTCGTAGAAATCAACACCGAAGCTTGTGAATATCTGGAAGTAGTCGATTCCCATCTTTGGCCTGTGATAGAGTCCCCATTCTACCAATCCCTTATTGACAGCCTCTTTTGCAACCTCAACGAAATCGAACAGTGTGAATTCACCTTTTCTTATTTTTTCAGGCAAAGCGTTGATCTCTTCATCACTCCATCCGAGTTTCTTCAGAACTTTTTTGTTTATGTAGAACGGCCTTGCTTCTGTATCCTGAGGTACCGCGTATATCTTTCCAAGGAACTTCGTGGATTCCCAAAGGGATGGTATTATGTCGTAGTAAACCTCGCCCCAGTACTTTTTGATGTAATCATCCAATGGAAGGATGTAACCTGCTTTTGCCCAAGCTCCTATATCATCGTGACCAGAACAGAGAATATCGAATTTCTGCTTTGCTTGGAATCCGAAGATGACCTTCTGTTTGAAATCTTCCCATGACGTTGTGTTGAAGAAACCTTCGAGTTTAACTCTGATATCCGCTCCTGAATCTTCAAGTATCTTGTTCAACCTCTCAACAGCCGCTTTGAGGTTTTCGAATCTGTAGTAAGATGGATTGTCTGGTCCAACTGTCCATGCAGTTATGGTTATGGTCTTTACGGAGAAGAACGTAACAGCTGCAAGAAGCATTAAAGCTATTAATAGAAGCTTCTTCATACCTCTCCCCCCTTCTTAAGGAATTTGTTTTTTCGAATGCTTTCGTTCTTTTACGATATGATACTCTTTGGTCCTTCAAATAGCAAACTCTATTTTCGGTAGTTATTTCATTCTCTGGAATGATTTCTCCTTATATTCCGAAATATTCTCTCTATATTAATTATAACACTCTCTTTTTCCTCATTTCGCCTCTCCTGTTACTGCATAACATGCCACCCTGTGATTCGGTCCAACTTCCTTTAAAGGAGGATGATCGTTGTTCTTACAAAATTCCGTTGCTATCGGGCATCTATCATAGAATCTACATCTTGGTGGAGGATTTATAGGCTTTGCTACAGATCCCTTTATATCCGGCTCCCCTCGTTTATATTCTGGATCTGGAACTGGGACTGCTGCCAAAAGAGCTTTCGTGTAAGGGTGCAGAGGATGTTTCAAAACCTCCTCTATGTCACCCTCTTCAACGATTTTTCCAAGGTACATAACGACTATCCTATTTGCCATGTACCTTGCCACTGCGAGATCATGGGTTATATAGAGGTAGCTCATATCCAGCTCTTCAGCAAGCTTCAGCATGAGTTTCATGATGCCTGTTCTTATAGAGACATCGAGCATCGATGTTGGCTCATCAGCAACGACGAATTTTGGTTTTAGAATCAGAGCTCTTGCAATGGCGACTCTTTGCCTCTGCCCTCCTGATAGCTCGTGAGGAAATCTGAACATGAAAGTTTCTGGAGGGGTTAATCCAACACTTGATAGCATTTCCGCTACCATTTCTTCTCTTTCTTTGAGAGATCCTATGTTGTGTATATTCAAAGGTTCCGCGATGATGTCGAATATGGTCATCCTTGGGTTCAAGGACTCGTATGGATCCTGAAAGATCATTTGGACTTCTCTTCTCAAATTGATGATCCTGTCTTTTCTATCCTCGATGAAAGAGTTTATGAATCTATCTTCAGACTTCTTGTACTCATCGAAAAATCGCTCAGCATATTTCCTATCCACTCCATTCAGATTTTTGATTTCGCTTTCTGACATGTTTTTGAACTTCTCCAGATACATCTTTCTAACATAATCCTTTGCTTTCTTTTCATGTTCAAACAAATAGGGGGTGACGTCTTCTCCTTCCATTATGACCCTCCCACCAGAAGGTTCGTAGAGTCCCACTAATATCTTCCCAGTTGTCGTTTTTCCACAGCCAGATTCACCAACAAGTGCTAGAGATTCTCCCTTTTTGATGCTGTAAGATACACCATCCACTGCATGGACGAACAACTTCACTTTCCTGAACAGTTTCCTTTCAGCGGGAAAGAGTTTTTTTAGGTTTTCTACCCTCAGTATCTCATCATTTTTCATCGAATGTCACCACCTCGCCTGGTTTCAGAGGATTAAAACACGCAATAAAATGACCTGGTTCGATTTCTTCATATGGTGGTTCTTTCTCAAGGCACTCCTTGGTCGCTCTTGGACACCTTGGCGCGAATCTACAACCTTTTGGCGGGTTTAAAAGATCAGGAGGTTCTCCTGGTATAGTTGTAAGTTCTGTTTTCTCACCTGCAACAGAAGGAAAAGCATGCATCAAGCCATAAGTGTATGGATGAGCAGGTTTTTTAAATATCGTCACCGAATCGGCATATTCAACGAACTTACCAGCGTACATGACCGCTATTTTGTCACTCACCTCCGCTATAACCGCTATATCGTGCGATATGTATATCATGGCCATATTTAATCTTTTCTGTATCTTCTTCATTTCC
>Ga0190361_1000126_pt1 | contig 31328 bp, 16 predicted proteins | sample 48721845_MG_FD_161273 | JGI IMG/M metagenome (GOLD analysis project Ga0190361, IMG submission 161273) | Hydrothermal vent microbial mat bacterial communities from Southern Trench, Guaymas Basin, Mexico - 4872-18-4-5_MG | ecosystem: Environmental > Aquatic > Marine > Hydrothermal vents >... | reverse complement strand
ATTATATTCACAATCCGGGGTGAATGATTTTGACTTTCAGCTTTTTTACTATGGCTGATTCTAGTAGAGACTGTAAATAACAAGAGAACCACAAATATCATCAGTATCCATTTTCTCTTTTCACTCATTTTAGTCATTTTATTTTCCTCATAATATATTATAAGATATTCACTAAGCTGGGTATAAATTTCAGTCCTGTTTCCATCTTGGCAGTAAAGAATGGCATATAATTTTCTCTTTTCTGTCGAGCCGCAGAGAATAATTATCCAAATAAGGATTTTATCCTTCCTTTCAAATTAAAAAAGATCACATTATCAAAAAGGCCTTAAGTCGCCTAACTTTCCACAGGTAATATTTGGGACTAAGTTGGCCTGCTCATAATTTATTTTTTATTTATCTGAAAAATCCACTACCATATCTATCGCTGGTAAAAGTCTGACTGGTCCCAGCAGACCAGCTGGATAAAGCTGCCAGTTAGACCTGATGTTAGTGCGGCAGAATCTTTTTTCCGGTGGAAGCTTCAAATCGCCACAGAGACGATTAATCCACATGTTCCTGACTTCAACTTTAATATCATTGGAGCCCGGTTTGATGAAAGGAGTAATCTCTGTCCGAAATGGCGGGGTCCATAATATTCCAGCCGATTGGCCGTTAATGAACACTTCAGCCACTTCATGAACCTCTCCTAGATCCAAATACACTCTTCTACCAGAGCTCATCCACTCCTCAGCTATATCAATCGTTTTGATATAATAGCCTGGGCCAGAATAATACTTAACTCCTTCACTCTCATGGTCTGTCCAGGATATTAGTTTTGGCAGTATAATACTGGGTGGAGCTCCCCACTTAGGATCAAATTCCACAGTCCATTCACCTTCAATGGTCTGCGGCTGTGGTAAGGAATAGACTTTTATCTGTTTCTTTTGTCCATTAATACCAGTCACCTCGTACTCACCGTTCTGCCAGACTCTGACTCTCGCAGTTGTTCTATTAACCCCATGGACTTGGATGAGAGGAAAAGAAGAATCATGTTTTTCTTCCGAAAGAACAGCCAAATCAACGCCTGCAGAAAAAGTTTTATTACTGAAGACTACAAACACAGAACCGGCAGGGGGTAGATTGAGCCACACACTTGTTCCGTCGGGTACCTTCCTATGAGTGAATACCGCTTTTATGCTGCCATCTATAGGATCCCACAGTTGAGGTGTTTTATCTTTGACGCGAAAAACACACCAGGTATTTATAGGAGTTAATGATTTGTTTCTAACAAAATAAATATCCTTATCTTCTGTCCTACGGTGGATGTAGTCAAGATGGGTGTTTTGTTCTTCAATCTCACTCGAAAAATCCGGCCCGATAGAGTTCTGGAGAAGCCATTGCCTGGGAGTTAAACCCCAAATGACTTTGCCTCGGCCATAGTAATTTTGTTTAACTGAAATCCCATCACACTTTCCCCACATTCTGTCAGCCAAGTCCCGCAGTTTCATGGCCTGTTTCTGGTGATCTTTAAGACCTGGAACATCCTCAGGCTTAGGCCCTATAATGGTCGCCCCCTCGGACACCAGCTTTTCCAATTTGATAAGCACTTCAAGAGGCATGGTCCTCTCATCAGGAAGAACAAGAAGGCGATAAGACATCCCATCAGGAAGAACGATCAAGCCATCTTTAACTGTCATTCGATTCAGGATAACATCGGTGTTAACAACGTCATAATCATAGCCTTCGCCTAAGCCTTCCAGCAAAGGTTTTTCTGGAACATTGTGAAACAGTGGCCAAAAATTTGGGGCTTTATCACCATAATAATAGGCAACATCAGCCACAAATAAGCCTTGTTGTAACATATAACAACACCGAGCCAGGTAATCCATGAAGGGTCTTGCTTTGGGCCACCAAACCACCCGCGGGTTCAGATCCACACCGGCATGATAAGCGCGGCCGGGGAAACCAGCCTCTTCCGGTGAGTGGGCATAGACATGGTAAGTTATCCGATTCAAACCTTCGCAAAAGGCTCTGTCAACTAACTGTTTAAGCACTAAAGGGCTGTTCTGCCAGCGCAACCAAGTTGTCCATGATTCAGCATCCACATATTTTTTTCCATAAATATGGGAAGCAGAAGCTATCTCTTTAACCAGAAAAATATTGTGGCGATTCTTAATCCAGAATTCACCTCGAGGTATATCAACATTTCCTAGGGCTTTCAGAGCATCCACAGGGCAGCTATCCCAGATGGGAGGACCTGGCCCTCCAGCTTCGCCAACAAGTTGCAGACCGTATTCCGCACATACTTGGCTCCCCGTTGTATAATGACTGAAGATAAGAAGATCGCTTATTGTTTTTTTATAATCATAGATAAATCTATCGCTGGTATCTTTGTCTTTTACGGTCCAGCCCGTCAACACAGGTAACCAGGGAATTGGATCATAGCCATTATATTCATTAAACCATTGTGGAAATTTCGCCGTCCACTGAATGCCTTCTTCGAGCTCCATGCTATCAACTTCAAGATATTTAAGAGGACAATCCGGATTTGCTCCTTTTTTTAATCCAACCTTATTTAAGATGTACTCAAAGTGAAAACGGGTAGCTTTTGGATCCAGAAAATCTATGAACAGACCCTTTGAATTTGGACTTGCCGCGATTAGCTGTTGACCATTATTAGTACAGATAAAGCGCACAATTTGCCACTTACCAGGTGGAACATCCCACACCAACTGACCATTTGTTACCTTGTCAGTTATATTGATTACTTTAGAAATGTCTGGAATAAGTTTATTTTCGGCATAAGGCCAGGCAAGCACAGCTACATCAAGATACCACTTCGGCCTTCCATCTTCACCTTTAGGACAGGTGGGTGGAACTTCGGGAAACTCAAGTTGTTGCCTGATTTTAGCCGGGCCTTTGATAACCAAAGTTGAATAATATAGATTCTTGCTGGCCATTTCCGGAGGCACCCAGGAACCTCCTGCATTCCAACCACTGGAAGTGACCAGCCCCAGAGTCAGTCCTAATTTGTGGGCTTCTTTCATTGAGTGGTGGATGGCCGCAACGGATTCAGGCCCCAGAAAGGGTGGGCCGGTGGGAACAAAACCGTCAGGATTTTGCATCGCTTCGGTATCCCATATTTCCAGGCCAGCCAATCCCTTGTCTTTAGCTTCTTCTAAATCACGGGTCAGACCATCAAGCGTTACCGCTCCGTTTAACCAGTTCCAATAGGCCCTCGGCCGAGCCTCGTGACCGGGCTGTTTGAAACCATTTACCAAATCCGTATCTTTGGTCTTGACCTCGCAACCAGTGCTGAGAAACATTACCAGAAAAAGAATGCTGATAATTTTTTTCATTTTGGTCACTCCTCTTCCAATCTTTATCATGTTAACTATCGATTTCCCTAATGGGTTAAGTATACAAAAGAAAATCCTAAGCCATCAAAAGGAAAGTTAGCCAAAATTGTTCTGAGCGCGGTCATAGAACATTTAAATTCACTTCCTCCCTGAGCTTCTCGAGGTAAGAGAAAATTTGCAACAGTCAGCAATCTTAATGAATGAAAGGCACCAAATACCCTAGCACGGGCGAAGCTAGCCATCCTCTCCGCTTCTGAATTTTTTTGAACCTACTCAACACGCAAAAAACTAAGTAAAAAGGACCCTTCAAGATCTGCTCGCGATTTCGCCACATTCTCAACAGATATAATCTGCCAGGATTTTTTAAACCCCGTTTTTGCCTACCTAGCCTGTGAGATATAGCTCCTTGAGATAAAACAATTGATAAATAACCCATAGTTTTGATGTAATTTCTGAACTGCCCCCCAAAATTTATTTAATGATACGTATACTCACGTGAGAAATAATATGGATCGGCAATTAATTACAAATCAGGATTCATTTTGGGGCTGTGTAAAATTTACTGTGTAAATTTGCAAACATGATATAATAGATAAAAGGCTCTTTCCCTTAAAATAGGGTTTTAATTGAAGAACACAAAAAGACAAGGAGAAAGATCCTCCGGAAATCAATCTCAGCGTAACAGAGTTTAAGGAGCTTTGCAAGAGCATCCAGAAGCGCCCAGGAAGGCTTTATAAGATGATGCGCCAGGGAGACCGAGAGACCCGAGGAACCTAAAAATTTCTTGAAAAACATAAGTTGTTTTCTTAAATTAATATGCACTCTGCTAGGGCACGAAACCAAAAGGAGGAAGATAAAAATGACAAACAAATATACACTAGATCGAAGAACATTCCTGAAAACGCTCAGTTCGGCGGCCGCTGCCGGATACCTGTGGATGTCTGGGGTGGGTCTTTCTGGGTGCCGCAGCGGAGTAGACCGGAAACCCAACATTATCTTAATTATGGCCGATGACCTTGGCTATGCGGCTCTCGGCTGTTACGGCTAGAAACTTATCCAGACGCCTTATATCGATAAAATGGCGGAGGAAGGAATACGTTTTACGGATTTTTATGCAGGGAACACGGTTTGTGTCCCTTCTCGCGTCAGTCTTTTAACCGGCTTGCATCCGGGACATGCCTCCATTCGTGATAATTTCCCCCTCATCTCAAGAATTTTTCAGGGTACATGAAGGATTGGCCCAAAGAACTCTGGCCTCCCAAAGAGACGAAATTAGGTCAGGTCATGAAAAGAGCGGGTTATAAAACTGCTCAATTCGGGAAGCTCGAGGCCGGAATCCCCATGGGACCTGGAATGATGACAAAGCATGGTTGGGATTACTGGTTTGGCTTTCGGGCGACAGGAGCCGCTTTCCAGTATTATCCTGTTGAATTATGGAAGAACGACCGCAAGATTATCTTCGAGGCGAATAAGGCCGAAGATGTGCGGAAACCCGGGATCGTAGGCAATCGAGGAGTTTATTCGCAAGATCTTTTTGTCGAAGAAATATTAAGGTTTATTCGCAAGAATAAGGACTCACCCTTCTTCATTTATTTTCCGACCCAGATTCCTCATGGTAGATCTCCCCGGGATGGCGCTCAAATCCAGGTACCGGATATCGGACCGTACGAAGACCGTGACTGGAGTTATTTAGAGAAGTTATATGCAGCGATGATAACTCGTTTAGACAATCACATCGGTCAAATCATCGAACAGCTTAAGGAATTAGGTCTAGATGAGAGAACTATCATTTTCTTCACTAGCGATAATGGAGACGAAAATAGCTATTATGGGTATACGAAACGATTCGAAGCCACCGGACCGCTGCGAGGTAAAAAAAGATTCCTGTACGAGGGAGGAATCCGTGTCCCCATGATCGTGCGGTGGCCCGGTCAAATCAAGCCGAGTCAAGTTAGCAATCTTCCATGGGCGGGGTGGGACATTATGGCCACACTTGCGGACTTGGCGGGAACCGAAAAGCCTGGTCACACGGATGGAATTTCAGTGGTACCTACCTTGCTAGGCCGTCCGGATCAACAGAAACATCATGAATATCTCTACGTCAGAATGGGGAAGTGGAAAGGCATTCGGTTTGGGGGAATCAAAGAACCGATTGAATTGTATGATCTCAGTCAAGACATCGGAGAGAAGAACAACTTGGCGAATGATCATCCTGAAATCATAGAACAAATGGATGAAATCATGAGAAAGGCCAGAGAGAATTCTGAGTACACGGCATTCTGGCCCTTGCCAAAGCATCGACTTTACAATGTGAAATGGGACAAGTGGATATTTGATCAATTAGAAAAAGGGATCGACTGGGACAAACATTGATGCCTTTGAGCCGAATGGTGTGGCCTTTAATGTTGATTTCTCGCAAATACTTGAAAAACGGGTTGAGGATGGATAAGGCAAGGACACTGTCGCTAATTGTAGACGAGCTCAGAATTCTTCCCAAGTTGGCAGAAAATTAGGCTTCCAGTTTTCTACTCGAGCTTAAGGGGCAAAGGGCAACTATTGTTTACTGACGCGCAAATTTCATTAAAAAGTACCGCAAACTCGCCTTTCTCCTTAAGGAAAACTTTAATAAAACCAAATCAAGCCTACGGCTCATAAGTGACATATTATTGGTATAAATTTATTAATCAGCCAGTTTTATTAGCCTTTTAATTCGCCAACTAAAAAAGCTGATCTTGGTAGAGAAAATTCGTGCGAATTGGCCGGATTGAGCAGGCTTACATGGCGCTGGCAGCCTTCACTCCACTGGTAAACTTGGTCCTAGCTTCAATTGCAATACCCCTCCCTGGATTAGTAATTGGCTAGGTACTAACCTTTATTCGTCAGGAGGCTATTCAACAATAATATAAGGGCGTCAATAACAAGATCAAAGTTATTAAACGGAGAGCATATGGCTTCCATCACCTGCGTTACTTCTACTTAAAGATCATGCAAGCTTTTACCAACTAACCGGGAGATGATCCTTTTACCTAAATTTTTATCTAAATTTCACAGCAATTACCCTATTGAATTTTCAACCATACTCCCATAATTTCATACGCTCAATTCTTATTGTCTAATCCCTCAGACAGTTTCCATTAAATTCTTTATTTATCATACTCTTGCCTCGTTACAATAGGCACATATCCAACTTCCAACCCCGAAGGAGGTTTCACTAACAAAGCAGAATCCAGTCTAACAAGTTGACCCCGCGTGGGGGGCGCCATGTAATCCCGGTCAATAGGCCAGCTGGCATGGATCATCTCCACCAGAGCCTGGAGTCTGGCCTTTTTCTCTTCGCTCCAGTGATACTGCTGGAAAGCAGGCTGGTCAATAAATCGGTACCAGTAATAGGTCACAACCGAACCGTCAACCAGTTTCACCTTGAATGGACCCCGTGTTGGTCCCGGTGTAGTCCAGGCTCCTTTCTTTGGCGAGGTATAAGGCTTCCCTGGTTCAGCCAGCTTGAATTTTTTCTGTAAAAGCCCAGTTTCTGACGGAACCTCTGATTCTGGTATTGCTATATATTTACCTCCGACATATTTATAATATTGAGGAAAAACACCATTTTTAAATCCATCCTTTCTTTGCCATTCCACTCCCCAGACATTTCCTTCAAAAATCCGGGTACTCATGACCTCATTTACACCCACGATTTCTTTGCCAGCCATATCATAGCGAATCCGACGGGTAGAGAGCTTAGGACGCCAGGCTCCCCGCTCATCGAATTTGCCCGAGCAAAAGCCACCTTTATCCCGCCAAACTTTGAAGGCATCATATAGGGCAAATTTAGAATAATAAGTTACATCTTGAACCAGGATGGCCTGACCTTTTTCATCCACCGGGAATTGCAACTTTGGTAGCTTGGCATAGAGCACACCCTTCGCGTCGCGCGCTTCAAAACGTGGAACGGTGTTAATTTCCATCGCCCCACCGCCAGCAATACCAGGTCGTGCATCCAGGCCGCGGCCAAAGAGAAAGGGATAATTGAACAACTTTCCAATCTTACTCCAAGTCTCGGGAATAAAAGCTGCGATTGGTCCCTTAAAATTTTCGCTGCTAAGAAAGCAGGTCCACCATTGCTCGCCAGTGGGCATATCGTCTGTTGTTGGCTCAGTAAACGGTAGAGCCATCCAGGCATAGCCTAAGAATTCGCCGTTGGGATTTCCTTCAAAAGTAAGCCCATCTGGAGGGATTAACAGACGATTGCTTATCTGAGCTATGCCTAGCCGATCATCAGGTAGAGCTTCGTCAGAGTAAAAAAATGACCACCCTGGTGAACCAATTTCATAATCATAACACTGAGGAGTGCCATTCATGCTGAATTTTGGGGGACCATAGCGAAAGTGATTGCCTGCCCAGTAGCCAATACCACCTTCAATTGTCTGAAAAACCGAGCTAAAGGTAGGTCCCCGTCGTTTCCATTTACGGGCCAGAGTTCCCTCCGGACAGAGTGGTTTGTCTTTGTTGTCAGAATTGTCAGGTAAAATCCATGTGCTGGGCAGCCCTATCTGAAAACCTGCCAATGGCTCTTCAATAAGCGGCCAAACAGCTGCATAAAATCCCATGCCGGCAGTGTATGATGGTTGAGAGGGCCGGGGTTCATGGCTAAAGCTGATATATCCATGAAGCCCTCTTGGCAACTGACCAGTCCTGTTTTTGTCTTCGGTTTTGACCAATAACGGAAACAACACAAATAAAAAAACAAGCCAGGCAGGAATCGGTATAAAATATTTTTTTCTTGTCATGATTCACCTCCTTTTTTATCCGTCTTATAAAATTTATTTTAATTTTTTATAAATTTAATTTCCCTGCCATTTTATGGAGTGAAGGATAAGGATCTATTTGCTCCAGCCTCTTCAACTCGTCTGCCACTGAAACCCGTCTCCTCTTAACAACGTTCCTTTCTTCAGGTTCATCTTTTCTAATGAGTTACACATAACCATCCCTGGAAAAAGTGGTTATTCCTTATTCTCATTTAACAACAACCATCTCGGCGAGTCCAATATTTCGGATTGTAAGTGAAACACTGGTAATAATAAAAGCCAGCCAAGTGATGGTTTTTTCTGAAAACTTTATTTCCCTTGCGATCCAATCATAACTGGGAAGCTCCGAAACGCTGATAGTTGAACCATCACAGAAAACCAACATTCCCGACCTTACCGCATCTTTAAGACTTGGTCGTCCAAAAATCCTTTTCCATCATCAAGCCAGTGGGCAGGTCCAAATCTCTCTGGCTAAAACTCCTGGCTGGCAAATATTCTTTCTAAAGTCAACCACCTCTCTGAGTTTTCTCTCTGACCAGCAGGAAACGATAACAAAGCGGTTGGTATCATCAAAAGGAAGCTCAAGATTATTACGCTTGAAACACAAACAATTAGATGATTTAGACTTTGCTTTTTATTCCTGATTTTCATTTTTACCTCCATCTTAATTATTATAAAAAACAACTTTTATTTATCAAAAATAAGCCAAGCTTTTAAAAATGAAGCATTTTTCTATAATGATGTGATGTAAGCAAAAAATAGGGGGCATATCCGAAAACAGAGCTTTCAAGCCAAGTAGATTTAAAGCCGATTAATTTGCCAAAAATTAACTATACTATAACTATACTATACTTCGAGTCGCACTCAGAGAATTGGAAACAGGCGCTGAATAAGGCCTTATGAAAGAACTTACAGAAGAAGTAAGGAAATATCCGCTAAAGCCGATTAGTGAAATTGGTAGCCAGGCTACTTTAACCAAATTTATGGCAAAGCTCTCCATTCTAGGGATCGAACAGATCTTCTGCACCTATGATAATCCCAGGGGAATGCGGAGACTGAGTGGATGATGCGAACGCTTAAAGAGAAGTTTCTCTGGTTGAATGAATTTACGAGCTACGAGCTGGCTAAGGCAGCCATCGACCGATTTGATTGAGCATGATTTCAACTAGCTGTATGGGCACTCAACCAGCTCGCCTTTATGAGATAAGTCATGAACTAAGGGTTGGCCAAAACAAATAAGCTTGAGCAATCAACATCTGTTTCTCAAAGCTTAAAAAACTTTCTTGACTTTCAAATGTTACTACAATAAAAGGATAAAATTGGAGAAGAAATAAAATGAGAAAATATCTCCTGGCATTTTTGATTATGTTTTTAGGCGTCTTTTCTTTTTTAAGCGCTGGACCTTTTGGAGAGAAGCTGCTCAGCTACTGGAGCTTTGATTTACTTGAGCAAGGGAAGGCGAAGGAAGAAGTGAAAGCTGTTCTGGATTCAGTCAGTGGGAACTACCGTGTGGTGAGTGGAGTAAAAGGTAAAGCGCTCATCTTTGATGGCTACACGACTTACCTGGTTCATCCGGCGGAGAAGGTTCCGGAGCTAAGATCGGATTTTACCATTACGGCCTGGATAGCGCTGGGTGCTTATCCCTGGAACTGGGCACCGATTATTGCTCAGGAGAATACCATTAGTCTGAATTCCAATCTTGACAGCTACTACTGGCCGTATGACATTTTGGTTAATTCTCCCAAGGACGGATTTTACTTTGGCGTTTCGCCGGAAGGTTATCTGGGTTTTATGTTGGGGACGAACAAAGGATGGGTAATTTGCAAGAGTGAGGAGAAACTGCCCTTAAGAAAATGGGTCCACGTAGCGGCTGTTTTTAGAAGACAGACGGGAATAGAGCTATACATCAATGGGAAAAAGGAAGGCGAAAAGGCTGGAAGGTATTTGTTTTTTCAGGCTAAGGAAGAACCGCTGCGTATTGGTATGAACCGGGAGAAGAGAGAGCCTGCTTATCCGGTGAGACCATTTGCCACGCTGGCATGCTGGTACTCTTTTGATGGGATGATGGACGAAATAAAAATACTGGGTGAAGCTCTGCCAAAGGAGGAGATAGCCAGTTCTTTTCGAGCGGAGTTACCGAAGAATGAGCCAGAACTTCCGGCGAGGATTATGCCTTCAGGACCGGAGGGTCCGGGTAAATTTGGTGCTTACTATACAACTTTAAACTATTATCCTGAATGGGATCGGCTCTGGCCAGTAGCTAAAGATGCCGATGTAGTGGTGCAGTTTGACAATTCTCCGGTTAGAGTAGTTTTCTGGCGTGGCACAAGGTATTCGCCAGTTTGGGTCATGGATAAAATGTACTGGATGGCTGACCAAAGCATTGAAAACTTCACGGATCAGGATGGCTGTCAGGAACACATGCTTGATTATCAATGTCAGTTTTCTCACGTGAGAATTGTAGAAAACACAGAGGCAAGGGTGGTGGTCCACTGGAGGTATTCCCCGGTTTCGGCAAATGGGGCTCGTTCCCAAGTTGATCCCATTTCTGGCTGGCCAGATTGGGTGGATGAGTATTATACCTTTTATCCTGATCAAGTGGGAGTCCGAAAAGTCATTCTCCATACAAAAGCTGACGAAATCATCGATTATCCTCATCCCGATAATATCATTCCTCTTTGTCATCCTGGCCAGACTCCAGAGGATGTGATTGATTTAAGGGCTTTAACACTTATGAATCTGAAAGGAAAGACAAAAACATATGACTGGCATTCAGGTCCACCAAAGATTGACAACGAAAAAGGTGAATATTTGCACTTCGGAGATCAACCGGAAGAAAAGCCGATCGTGCTTATGATTAATTTTAAATCAAGATACAAACCATATGAAATCTTTGAAACAGGTTGTCGAGTAAGAATCTACGGCATAGAATATCGTGGCGGAATATCTCATTTTCCCTGGTGGAACCACTGGCCGGTTGCTCAAATTCCTTCTGACGGTAGATATTGCCTAGCCCCTGATCGTGCATCTCATTTTTGCTTAGCCTGGTCAGATCCACCTCCTCATAAAGGAGAAGCAAATACCTTTTGGTGGGCCTGGATATATGGCGCAACAGACAAACCAGTAGAAAGCCTGCTTCCCCTTGCTAAATCCTGGATTAATCCTCCGGAAATGAAAGTTATTTCTCAGGGGTATAAAAGTTCTGGATATGATATGACCCAAAGAGCCTATGTTATTTCGAAAGTGGTGAAAAAAGTCCGGCCTCTTTCATTGGAACTAGTCCCAGCGGCAAACGCAACTCTCTATAACCCTGCAATTTACATTAAAAACTGGGGAGAAAGCAAACTTTTGCTAAAAAGTGGCCAGGAAACTTTGACCAGGAACAAATATAGAGCTGGCTATGTACGCCGTCCGGAAAGAACAGATCTTGTAATCTGGCTCAAGATGGAGGCCAAAAAGCCTGTAAAAATTACTGTTGTGCCCGAATAAAAATAAAAGGAGGTAGATTATGTCAGGTTTAAGGAGAAGAGATTTTATTAAAATTGCGGGCAGTGCCATGGCCACTGGAGCTTTCATCGATTTTTTAGGGAATCCATTGGTAAGTAACGTAAACAAAAAGAAACGCCCCAATGTAATCCTAATCCTGGTTGATGATCTGGGGTACGGAGACTTATCTTGTCACGGCAACCCAGTAGTAAAAACACCCAATATTGATCATCTCTATCATCAATCAGCCCGCCTGACCAATTTTCATGTCGATCCCACTTGCTCTCCGACCCGGGCCTCTCTTCTTACCGGGCGATATTCAAGTCGAGCAGGGGTCTGGCATACAATCATGGGTCGATCAATTTTACCCAAAGATGAAGTGACTATGGCTGAAATATTTTCCAGAAATGGCTATAAAACTGGCATATTTGGCAAGTGGCACCTAGGAGATAATGCCCCTTTTCGGGCTTGTGATCGTGGTTTTGCTGAATCGCTCGTTTTGGGTGGCGGAGCTATTGGTAATACTCCCGACTATTGGGATAACGATTACTTTGATGACTTTTACTCTCACAATGGGACCTGGGAAAAGCAATCCGGCTATTGTACAGATGTGTTTTTTAAAGCGGCGATGAATTTCATTGAAGGAGTAGCCGGCCAACCTTTCTTTTGCTATCTGCCCACCAATGTTGTTCACTGGCCTCATAATGTTGCCGAAGATTATACTAAGCCCTATCGCGGCCTTGTTCCCGACACAAGAGCCACTTTCTACGGTATGCTGTCTAATCTTGATGAGAATATAGGCAAACTACTTCAATTCTTGAAAGCTAAAGGTCTAGACAAAGATACAATTCTTATCTTCATGAGCGATAATGGAACATCGTTCGGGGCGGAGTTTGATAGACAAGGATTTGTCACCAAAGGATACAATGCAGGGATGAGAAGTCATAAAGGATCAGTCTATGAAGGAGGACACCGCGTTCCTTGCTTCATCCGCTGGCCAGGAGGAGGAATCCCTTCAGGTAGAGACATCCAAGGCTTGGCAGCTCATATTGATATTCTCCCCACTCTAATCGATCTTTGTGGCCTTGATGTAGAAAAGGATCTAATCTTTGACGGTCTCCCGCTAAGTCCTTTCCTTAAAGACAATAATTATAAGTGGCCGGAACGGACTTTAATTATCCATAATCAGAGAGTCGACATTCCTATAAAGGGAAAAGACTACGTGGTTATGACCTCGATCTGGAGACTTGTCAACGGTAAGGAGCTCTATAATATCCGTGAAGATCCCGGTCAGCATCGAGATCTCTCGAAGCAATATCCTGAGGTAGTCAAGAAGCTAAATGAGGATTATGAGCAGTGGTGGAACGATATCTCCAGACGTTTTAACGAATACATTTGGATTCCAGTCGGTACTGATAAAGAAAATCCTGTTAAACTGACAACTCATGATATTCATGGTCAGGTGTGTTGGGATCAGAGACATGTGAGAAGAAATTCACGTTGTGACGGTTTTTGGACCATTGAGATCGTAAGAGACGGGGTTTACGTTATAGAAGTAAGTCGATGGCCTAAAGAGTCCGGTCTTTCCCTTTGGGAGGCTCCGGAAGGAGCAAAAGTATTCAGGCCTACCCATGCTCGATTAAAAATAGGCTGCTACGATTTCACACTGCCTGTTCACGAAGATGACAAGTCGGTAAAATTTACGTTGCGCCTTTCGAAGCAGCAGACACGACTTCAAGCCTGGCTTATCAATGACATTGAAAATGGACAAACCAACAGTGCTTTTTATGTTTACCTAAGACGGAAAGATTAACAGCAAGATATATTCTTAAATAAATCTCAGATTTTAGCAGCTTTTAATGTAAATAAAAGGAGATTAAGAATGCGAAAAGAAACGATGTCTCCTCGAGAACGATGGCTTTCGGTTATAAATCGTCAAAAACCCGATCGAGTACCGATGGATTATTGGGGCACTGATGAAGTAACAATGAACCTGATGAAGCATCTAGGTTGTCAGACTAAAAGAGAGACCCTCGAAAGGCTTCATATTGATTTTGTGGTAAGGATTGATCCCCTTTATTATCTTGGACCTTCTCTTCCAGCAAGTTTTGACGATGCTAGAATTGTGATCGATTATATTGGTCCTCCCTTATCGCCAGGTTTTGATGTGTTCGGTCGCCGTTATGAGAAAATAGCTTTTCATACGGGAGTTTATGAAGAATGTGTTAACAACCCACTCGCCAATTTCAATTCGATTGAAGAAATAGAACGAAATTATACGTGGCCAAGTCCTGATTGGTGGGATTTCAAGTCTCTTCCGGAGCAGATAAAAAATTTCAAATTGTATCCAATCCAAGGAGGAGGATCTGAGCCGTTCTTAATCTATAAGGATCTTCGAGGTCAGGAACAGGCATTTGTGGACCTTATTGAGAATCCAGAAATGGTTCACTACTGCCTTGATAAGCTTTTTGATCTAGCTTACGAAATTACTCGTCGAATTCTTGAAGCTATCCCAGAAGATATTATGCTCACTTATGTAGCAGAGGATATGGGTGCACAAAATGATTTGATGTTTTCGCCGGCTCAAATTAGGGAATTCTTAATACCAGGAATGAAACGAATTATTGACCTCTCTCATCAAGCGGGAGCCTTCGTTTTTCATCACAATGATGGCAGTATCCGGAAGATCATTCCGGATATGATTGAAGCGGGAATCGATATACTAAATCCGATTCAGTGGCGGTGTGCTGGCATGGATAGGGAAGAATTAAAAAGGGATTTTGGAGAGAAAATTATCTTTCACGGAGGTGTAGACAACCAATATACACTTCCTTTTGGAACAATTAAGGAAGTGCAAAAGGAGGTAGAAGATAATTTGCGCATTCTAGGAGAAGGAGGGGGATACATTCTATCCCCCTGCCACAATATTCAGCCGATCACTCCAGTCGAAAATATAATTGCCCTTTACGAGACCGGTTATAATTTGGGCTGGCAATAAAAATTTCCGAAATAGTTTTTAAGAAGCTGTAAATTTATTAGAAAATAACAAAAGAAAAGATTTATAACATTTTAAAAAATCAAAAAAAGGATAGACAAAAAAGGAGGTAAGGGCAATGGTACTCCTCAAAGAAATATTTGAGGCTCTGGCTGAAGGGGATGCAAAAAAAGTAAAGAACCTTGTTGAGCAAGCACTAACCCAAGGAATATCTCCCAAGGAAATTTTAGATAAAGCCCTGATTCCAGGGATGAGAGAAGTTGGAGAGAAATTTAAGAAGGGCGAATACTTTATCCCTGAAGTTTTAATAGCCGCCAAGGCTATGAATACGGGAATTGATCTCTTGAGGCCCTTCTTTAATCAGGTTGAAGTTGAATACGCTGGTAAAGTTCTCATAGGAACAGTATCAGGTGATATCCATGATATAGGAAAGAATCTAGTTGCCACAATGCTGAGGGGCGCTGGATTTCAAATAATCGATTTGGGCGTGGACGTTTCTCCAGAAATGTTTGTCGAAAAAGCTAAGAGTGAGAATGTAGATATAGTAGCTATGTCAGCCTTATTAACAACGACAATGTTATCAATGAAAGACACTATCTATGCAATTAAGGAAGCAGGCTTAAGAGATAAAGTAAAAATTTTGGTAGGAGGTGCTCCTGTAACACTGAAATATGCAGAGAAGATAGGAGCAGATGGATATGCTCCTGACGCCGCAACGGCAGTAGAAAAAGCCAGAGAATTATTAGGCATTACCTAAAAGCATCCATGAGTCCAAAGCTGCCTGATAATAAAACCCTTGTCATCCCCCTCTTAGGTGCTCTTGGGATAAAGCTTTCGAATACGACTGTAAAAGAGAATTTAACGAATGAAAATATTTAATTTAAGACTCTGAAACTCTTAATAGAGAAATTTGAACCAGATGGAGTTTTACCTTTTATGGTTCTTACTTTGGATTCCGAAGTATTAAAGCTGGAAATACTTTTGCCTGAGAAAAATAACACCAGTGTTAGAAAGCATCCCGCAAAAAACATTGGGAGATTAAAAATCCATTAAGAAAGCGTATATAGGTATTTCAACTAGGATGACTGTCTTTTTGAATGAAGCATAAAATTCAGCCAAGAGCTTTCCTAAGAAGTTTATAAATATTGTGCCGCAGCAGGAATCGAATGATACCAATAGATTAAAGAAAATTAATTGCTTGAGGATTGACTTCACTTGACACATGGGATTTATGGGTGGTCAAATTACCTCCAAAAAAAGGTTTTACGATTTTGTTCTGGAAGATGTCTTTATTTTTGCCCTCATCAATATATGGCAGATCAAGGATTTTTTATAAATATCATAGCTGGGGAAGCTCTTGAAATATATAGAACATATTGATATTAAAAAGATTAAAGGAGAAACTATCCATTATAAATTCTAGAAAGGAGGATAAAGCTATTGTCATGAGAAGAATAACTTTTTACTCTCTAATTAAAACACTTATTGTAATCATCATTTTTGCCTTTGGAAATGGACTTTTAGCTGACAATTATAATCTGAACGACCAACCAGAAGCAGAAGACTGGGCAGATATGACATTATGGTATCGACATCCAGCAAATCTATGGACTGAAGCCCTACCTGTGGGAAACGGAAGATTGGGTGCGATGGTATTCGGAGGACTGAAAGTAGAAAGAATCCAGCTTAATGAGGAAACTCTGTGGACAGGAGGTCCTTATACTCCTCGTCTTCTAGGAAAAGGAGCTCAGGCACTTCCTGAAATAAGAAAATTAATTTTCGAACGAAAGTACAGAGAGGCTCAACGAGTCTTTTACAAAGCAATGGAAACTGAACCTCATTGGCATCAGAAATATCAGCCTTTAGGAGATTTGTGGATTTATCTTCACCCGAAGATTAACTTTACGGATCATGGATTTGAACTGAAAAATTATCGAAGAGAACTTAATTTGGATACCGGAATAGTCCGGATTTCTTACCGCATCGGCCAAATTAATTTTGTTAGAGAAATCTTTGCAAGTCCTGTTGATCAGGTGATAGTCGTTCGTTTCGAAGCAGATAAACCTCACCAAATTTCATTATTAGCTTGTGTAAGGGGAAAGAAAAATCTACGCTGGTCAGATGATAGTTATTTTATGACTGAGGGAGTTCAACCTGATGAGCTGATTCTTCGAGGGAGGAATGCTTCCTATAACGGAGTTAAAGGTCAGATCGAGTATCAAGCCCGGATAAAGGTAATCCCTGAAGAGGGAAAGGTTATAGTGGAAAAAGATTATCTTAAGGTGGAGAAGGCTAGCGCGATAACCATTTTTATAGCTGCTGCTACTAGTTATGTTAATTATAAGGATGTTTCTGCCGATCCTGAGGAAAGAGTAAAGAAACATTTATCAAATGTTCTTGTAAAATCATATTCTCAAATTAAAGAAGATCATATAAATGAACACAGACGGTTGTTTAGGAGAGTAAAGTTAAAACTTCCAGCCAATGAAGTGTCTAACCTCCCTACTGATGAGAGGTTAAGAAGATTTCCTGAAAGTGGAGATCAGCAACTTATTGCTCTTTATTTTCAATTTGGAAGATATTTAATGATATCAAGTTCCCGACCTGGAACCCAGCCTCCTAATCTCCAAGGAATATGGAACGATAGTCCTAATCCAGCTTGGGGAAGTAAATATACAACTAATATTAATTTGCAAATGAATTATTGGCCCGTTGAAGTGACAAATCTTTCGGAGTGTTTTCAACCTCTCTTTGAGTTAATAAAAGATTTAGCCGAAACTGGAAGTCGAACTGCTAGACTCTTTTATGGATCGAAAGGATGGGTTCATCACTTTAACACGGACATATGGAGAGCTACAGCACCGATGGGATGGTATGGATATTTTGGAACTTGGCATACAGCGGGAGCATGGCTTTGCTATCATCTTTGGGAACATTATTTGTTTAACGGAGATGATAAATTTTTAAAAAAAGCTTATCCTCTTATGAAAGGAGCGGTGGAATTTTTTCTGGACACTTTAATAAAACACCCAGACTATGGTTGGCTCGTCACCTGTCCTTCAAGTTCGCCAGAAAATTGGTATAAAGCAGAGGGAAATCCAAAAAAGTGGGACAGTAAAAAGTTCGAAAAAGGAGAGATGACCACTATCTGTGCCGGGGCAACTGTTGATTTAGAATTGATTAGAGCTCTTTTTAATGCCTGTATTAAGGCCAGTAAAATCATAGGAGTTGATGAGCAATTTAGAGAAAAGTTGATAAAAACGAGAGGCGCTCTTGCTCCCTTACAAATAGGTAAACACGGACAACTCCAAGAGTGGATTGAAGACTGGGATGATCCTGACGATAAACACCGCCATCTTTCCCATTTATGGGGACTCTATCCAGGGAATTTAATCAGCCCGTTAACGACTCCAAAATTAGCAGAAGCGGCTAAAAAATCTTTGATGTTTAGAGGAGATGAAGGCCCAGGTTGGTCTTTAGCCTGGAAAATAGGACTTTGGGCTCGACTTCTTGATGGAGATCATGGTTACTCTTTAATTTGCCGCATGTTAAATCTAGAAAGTGAGCACATTCCTGGAGTCGCTTATCAAGGAGGAACTTATCCCAATTTATTTTGTGCTCATCCTCCGTTTCAAATAGATGGAAATTTTGGGGCTACGGCAACAATAGCTGAAATGCTTCTTCAATCACATAATGGCGAACTATTTCTACTTCCTGCCCTCCCCCAGGCTTGGCCCGAAGGATGTGTGGAAGGACTCAAAGCTAGAGGCGGATTTCAGGTCAACCTAGAATGGAAAAATAATTCAATTTCAAGAGCATCCATAAAATCTATTTTGGGAAATAATTGCCGAGTGAGAGCTCATATTCCCCTTGTAGTAATGTCTGAGAATAAACTCATCGAGGCAAATTATCCCTCAAAAAATGTAATTGAATTTAAGACAAAGGCTGGACAAGAATATATACTTTTACCCAAAAAATAATAAATGCTCTATTTTTTTAATCTTTAGCCTTTCCGGAGGCTAATTGCGCTAAACAGCTAGATCACGTATTTCTTACCCTAGGAATTTCTTTTTCTGGGGAGTAAATTTTGGTGGCCTTATTTTTCTTTGTAGCTGAATAACAAAATTCCCTTTTCCTCCAGAAGATAAATCTTATCTCAAACACAAGATAGGCTTTACTTTGGGGGATAGGTTAATTGATCAGTTATTTCATTTTAACACTTACTAACACTAAATGAAAAAAGAACTGAACCATCTTCCCCGCTATTTAAATTAATAACGATAGTTTAGACATATGGAGGAAGCGCATCGCACCTTCAAAGTAAAGGGGGGAAGAACTCCTCTCTTCCCCCCTTACAAGAGTAAAATACCTTTAGAATCGGTAAAGAATTGAGAATCTAAAGGTTCTTGTTCCCCCAATCGAATTTAAGCGCATTGGACTACGGGCAAAATAACCTTCGGTAGTATTTTCATCGGCTGGTCTCCACGTGCCTCCACTCCCAGTGTCTACGTTAATCGTATATCTAGCTAATACATTGAAAATATCCACATAAAATCCTAACTCACCAGGACCAAGCTTAAAGTTCTTTTGTAATCTCACATCAAGTCTTTCACTCGACTGCCCTTTACGAGTATCAGGTGGTTCTAATGCAACTCCATATGACCATGTTTTGCAATTATGAGCTTCTGCCCACTCAGATGGTGGAACAACAGTTACGCTTCTTCCCCAGAACCATCCATCAGAATGCTCATAACGGAAAGCCATCATAATATTATAAGGCAGGATAATTGTGCCAAATAATTTAGCTACCAACGGAGTAAATCGTCGGCCATAGCTGTTAATGAGAGTATTGGGATTTGTAAATTTCCATAAAGAAAAAGAGGTGTTATATCCCATGGAATAATTAGCCTTGTGCCAATAAAAATCTACGGAACCCCCCAGCTGCCATCCTTTAGCCATACGTTTATCAAAGGCAATTTGCAAGGTGTCAATTTTGGACTTGGCTTCAGGGATATTGGTCAATCTGTAAAACTCACCAGGCGCATCTTTTGATTGAAAATACATGGTTACTGTTTTCTCAGGATAAATGCCATAGGCTGGTACTGTTGTAGTAAAAGGAACCCACCACTCAGGTGCTTTCTCATAAGTATACCAATATCTTCCAGATTCAAGGTCATAAAGAACACTTCCCATCATCCTTTTTCTTTCTTTCCTCACGTATCTTAACGAAAGTCTAAAATCCTCGACCAGCTCGTGATCAATTCCAACTGTAAATTCATTTATGTAAGGTATTTTAACATTCGGGTCAATCGAATACTTATACGCATCTGAGAGCATCTCTAAGGGAGAACCACCTGTTGATTCGTATTTATCGATGCCCGGGAGGTCTGGTTGACCATTGCCGTTAAGATCCCACCAGTTGAAACCATATGTGCGATAGGTTAAAGGATACATGCCAGAAAACATCCCCGTCGGGAAATCTACCTGATTTCTTGAAAAGGATGCTTTAATGGCTGTTCTCCCATTCCCAAACAAGTCATAAGATAATCCTATTCTTGGAGAGATGAAAACTCCGTAAGGAAAAGCATCATCCCAAGTCTCATACTCAATTTCATCAAACGGATTGAGCCCATACTCGGGTACAAAACAAGCTTCGCCAATTGCCCGAACCAATTCTGATCCAGCTGCTCCTTTAGTTCGGCCGGGACTCCAGGCTCGCAGAGTATCAAACCTTACACCTAAATTCACGTTCAATCTTTTCCAAGTAATAGTATCTTGCAAAAATCCACCGACCCTAAAAGTAATTCCGCATTCATAAGACGAACCTTCAGTTGCTCCTATCGCGTGAAGAGTTAACCTTCCATCTCCATAGACGGGATCAGGGTGGTCGATTCCGAAAAGGCCACGGTAATAATATGGATTTCCATTATAATAATACCAAGTAATTGGGTTTTTCATATAAAATCCCCAATCTCCACGATTCCTCTCCGCCTCTATTCCGGCCTTAAACTCATGGTCCACACCAAGGAAATCATCCTGGAATCTAGTAAGCACGGCCGAGATATGGAACGTCGGTTTATAAGTATATTGTTCCGCACCACAGTTACCCCAGGCATAACCTGTATATGAATCAGTAAAATAAGGACTATTTGGATCAGCTTCTTTCGTATAGCGTCCTTCCCATTTGAAATAAAGTCCGCCAGCTCTAATATCAAAAAAGGTATTGTTATCAATTACCCAATTTAGACCTCCACTATAATTAAATCTGCGTGGTGTATTATGTCTGTTAGCTTCATTAGTCCTCCACCAACCACCATAATAGTATGGCACATCTGCCATTGAAAAGTGTCCCATAGCATAAACACGTATATTGTTTGTAACTCTACCAGATACCTTCAGAAATCCTACATAGTCAGGAAAAACTCTGTCGTAAGATTTATATTCCTTGCCATTGATGATAGTCGGCCTAAAATCCCCTGTCCGTTTGCTCCTTGTATGTCTAAACTCAGCCATAAACCATATTTTGTCTTTAATAATTGGGCCACCTAAGGAAAAAGAAGCATCATAGGAGTAAACATACGCTGAAGGCTCTGGAAGATTTAAGGCCGCCAGCTCTTCCTTGGACAAGGCTGACTTCACTAGATCTTCACCCGTGTAATAAACAGAAGCTTCTCCAGAAAAATTATTTCCCCCTGATTTGGTAACAACATTAACAATTCCACTTCCGGGTGCATAAAATTGTGCAGAAGCTCCGGTAGTTATAATCTCCACTTCTTCAACCATATCCCAGGCCATAGAGACATCTCCTCCTAATGCAGTCGCATTTTGGTCTGGATCGTTCATATGAATCCCGTCCATTACCATCGTTATTTCACCTCTGCCCGACGCATGAACTCTTGTGCCGAGTGTCCCAGGAGCTACACTAATAATTGCACTTGGATTTCTGCTTAATGGAAGCGAAGTTATAATTTCACTCGTAAGTGTTGTCGATGTTTTCGAACTCACCACATCCACCGTTGGGGAAGCAGCAACAACAGTAACTTCTTCAGCCAATGGCGCTTGTTTCATTTCTAGCTCAATAGAAACCGTGGTACCAGCATTAATAATAATTCCTTTCCGTATGACCGTTGTAAAACCTTGCAGTTCAGCCTTTACTTCATAGTCTTTGCCAGGACGAAGATAAGGAGCTCGAAAAATTCCTTCTTCATTGGTCACAGTAGTAAATGTTCCAATTAAAGCTGGCCCGGAAATAGTAATGGAAACACCGGGAAGTGGCTGCCCATTTTCATCCACTACTTTGCCACGAAGTGAACCACTTTGCACTTCTTGAGAAAAGAGTTCAACAGAAAAAATTAAACCAAAAATCAATAACAAAAATAAAACTTGAGTTAAATAGCTTTTCTTTTTCATTTGTCCTCCTTATGATTAATACTTTCTTTCAGTTAAAAATTAAAAATTTAACTTATGTTTGTCAAGTATTTTTTATTTTTTCCGGGTAAGAAAAAAGAAAGGGGTTCATCGCAATAATGGATACCTGAGCTTAGAAAGAGAAACTTTATCCAGAGGGACTTAAGTTAAAAGCAAAGATATAAGTGATGTACCTCGGTCTCATGCGTTTGCACTGGAGCAATGCTGTCATTTAAAGCCGGATATGGAGTCAAACGAAGGATCTGTGGATATGGTGAGCTGAACTACTTCTTATATTTTAAACTATTAGGTATTCATTTTTGCGATGAGCCAAGAAAGGAGGCATAAATAAATGGCTTGCATCAAATCATCATAAAAGCATCCTTATTTCAGTAGGAGCACTTAAGCTGGATAGTGGACAAATCTTCTTTTCTTTGATTCCAATAAGTATTCCATTCTCCATTGAGTTTTAGCAACCGCATTTCCAGGAGAGGATTCTCTCTATGAGGATTCCAGCTCTTCCCTCTTTTTTGAATCCTCAGGAAACTGCGATATCTTCGGTATTTTATCCATTCTCCACTCTTCCAATCATTAACCCCTGTGCTATCCACCTGAATATAAAGCTTTTCAGGATCTTCCCCCCTCTCCTTAGGTAAGTCCCTTCCCTTATCAAAAACTGCTTCTAGACGCCTCTCTTGCCAAACATTTATCCGCCCCCTTCCTCCCCTAGTCGTAATAATTGCTCCTCAATCCGGTTGACATCATATTACTTTAAAAGAGAAGGATTATCTTATTTCATTCTCATCGTTCACTTCTTTTGTTTTTTGGTGAAACATTAGTTTAAGTTGAGCTATTTCTTGGGGATGCTTTTTTATTGGATTGGGGAAACTTTCGGATGGACCAAATCAAAAGTCAACACCTTGTTCAAAATCAATGACACGGCGCCCATCGCGGCTGCTTTCATTCCAAAAGTGGCCGGAACTATCTCTACTTCTTGAGCCACCTTATTTAAGGCTCTGGCTTTTACTACCTTTCTCACTTTATCAAAGAGAATGTCTCCAGCCTGAGTAACCCCACCTCCAATAACTACTATCTCTGGATTAAAAAGATTAATCAAAGCAGCAATTCCTATCCCTAGATATTCCATCGCAGTCTCAAAAACTCCCCAGGCTAAAGCATCTCCCTGTTTAGCTGCCTTGGCAACCATCTCCGCAGTAATGGCTTCCACATTACCTTCTGACATTTCACGGAGCATCGTTGAGACTCCTTTTTGCACCTCCCGCTGAGCTGCTTTAGCAATAGCATTTCCAGAGGAAAGAGCCTCCAGGCAGCCAAAATTTCCGCAATCGCATTGAATGGAACTTTCTTTATCCAGAGTAATATGCCCAAACTCTCCGGCCATACCTTTAAAACCATAGAGCGGTTTTCCATCCACGACAATCCCAGCTCCTATTCCATAGCCAACATTAACACAGATAAAATTTTTATAGTTCCTCCCCACCCCGTAGCACAGTTCTCCTAGGGCCATGACGCGAGTAACATTGTCGAAGACTATCGGAAAATCATACCACTTTCTCAGCTCGCCAACGACATCAACCTCATGCCAGTGAAAATCAGGCGAAAATTCAACTATCATCCTTTGCCTGTTGATTAATCCCGCCACAGCCATTCCGATGCCATATATCCTTTTCTGGTTCTTTTTACTCAGCAATTCCTCCAAATCCTGAATAACCTTAGCTGTTCGCTCCATCACCTTATGAAATCCCAACTTTACGTTAGTAGGAACTTTTTTTTCAGCTATAATCTGGGCATTAAGGTCAGTTAGTACTCCATAAATGTTAGTCGTACCTAAATCTATTCCGATAATGTAGTGGTTTCCCCCAGAAAATTCCAAAAGAGTTGGCCGCCGCCCTCCCTTAGATTCCCCCTCCCCAACTTCGACAACCAACTCCTCTTCAATTAAATCTTCAACAATGCGAGAAACAGTAGGAGGACTAAGGCGAGTTTTTTTTGCTATGTCAGCCCGAGAAATTCCTTTCGAGCTCCTAATCAGGTTGATAACCTTTATTTTATTAAGTTTATTAATGTATGAAGCATTGGCATTTGGTTTTGAATCATCAATCATCGGATTCTCGCCTTACGAAAATTATCAAACCGTTACCTTTATTCCTGGTAACTTTATTAACTGGACAAAATAACTCAAATAATTAAATATTTCAAGTCTTTAATTTTTTTTATTTATTTGCATCATGAAATAAAGTTGATAAAATTTAATAAAATTATGTTTAAAAAACTCAAAGGAATAAAACGATGAAAAAATTAAAACAAAACTTTCTTGTTCTCTTCTTCTTGTTTCCACTAGGATTAACCCTAGGATTTTCTAAGCCGAGTTCAACTGCCACTCCGGCTGCAGAAAGACTTCATTCCTGGGCCCACCATCTCCAGATGCTTAAGGAATCTCCTTTTCGTCTTCTCCACTGGCGAGCAGTAGGGCCCAAATTCCAAGGAGGCAGGATCGAGTCAATTGCCTGTCCCCCAGGAAATCCAAAAACGATCTACGTGGGAGTCGGTGCCGGCAATATCTGGAAAACAACCAACGGAGGAATGACATGGGAGCCAATTTTTGAGCACGAATCAACTTTCACCATCGGCTCCATTGCCATTGCCAAATCGAACCCTAACATTGTTTGGGTGGGAACAGGCGAAAACCTAATGGCTCGCAGCTCTTTCGCCGGCATGGGAGTCTTTAAATCGACTGACGGCGGAAGAACCTGGAAAAATATGGGACTTGTGGAAACTCACCATATCGGCAAAGTAATTATCCATCCTGAGAATCCGGACATTGTTTATGTGGCGGCTTTAGGTCATCAATACACATTTAATCCTGAAAGGGGCCTCTTCAAAACAGTCGATGGAGGAAAACATTGGGCAAAGTGTCTCTATATTTCCGAAAAGGTGGGGGTGGTTGATGTGGTCATGGATCCAAGTGATCCGGACACTCTTTATGCGGCGGCATGGGAACGAGACCGAAAGGCTTGGAACAACAAAGTTTGTGGACCTGGATCAGGGATTTACAAAACCACCGATGGTGGCCAAACGTGGAAAAGACTGACCAATGGCTTTCCTTCAGGGCCTTATGTCGGGCGAATCGGCCTGGCCATCGCTCCTAGCAATCCTAATATTATTTATGCGGTGGTCGATAACCAAACTCCCATCCCAGCTAAAGAATCTAAAGAAACACGGAGAAAAATAATTGGTGGGGAAGTTTACAAGTCTGTCGATAAGGGAGAAACCTGGGTAAAAGTCAGTCAAGACCTGAGCTTTGTTGGTATAAATTATGCTTTTGGTGACATCCGTGTATCTCCAAAGGATGAAAACGAAGTCTATGTCTGTGGGGTCAACCTAGCCGTTTCTCATGACGGCGGAAAAAGCTTTCATAAAGTAGGAGGAAAAGTAATTCACCTTCATCATCATCCCACCCGAGCCCTCCATCTAGATCAACATGATTTATGGATCTCACCCGAAGATCCAAATCGGCTGTTACTCGGAAATGATGGAGGCTTATATTTGTCAGAAGACAGAGGAAAGACTTGGCTCCATCTTAATAATTTACCCATCGGCGAATTCTATGCTGTTTCCGTCGATAATAACGTGCCTTACCGAATTTATGGTGGAACTCAAGATAATGCTGCTCTCTACGGCTTAGCTGAACAAGAGCTTGACCCCGTTATAGATGATTCCTGGCGTCAAATTTGGGTGGATATTTGGGGTGGAGGCGACTCCTACTATACTCTAGTCGATCCAACTGATCCCAATATCATCTACTTTGAACAACAATTCGGAAATCTCCAACGCAAGGATATGAAAACAGGGAAAATTAAACGGATTAGGCCTAAGGCCAAAAAAGGAGACCCCTCTCTTCGTTTCAACTGGATGACTCCCTTTCTTATTTCCCACCATAACCCTTTTATTCTTTATGTTGGAGCTAATAAAGTTTTTAAATCACTTAATAGAGGTGATGATTGGCTTTGCATCAGTCCTGACCTAACCACCCAACCAGGACCAGAAAAACAGGGGAATGTTCCCTTTGGCACAATCACTACTATTTCCGAATCCCCTATCCAACCGGGTCTATTATATGTGGGGACAGATGACGGATGTGTCTGGGTAACCAGGAACGATGGCGTAACTTGGACAAAAATATCAGAGGGTCTTCCCCCAAAATGGGTCAGCCGGGTGGAGGCTTCCCCTCACCACTTAGGGACAGTTTATGTCTCTCTGACCGGTTACCGGGAGGATGATTTTTCAGCTTACCTTTATAAATCATCTGATTTTGGTCAAACCTGGACTAAGATCGTAAATAATCTTCCTCAAGAATCGATAAACGTTATCCGCGAAGATCCTCTCTATGCAGATATACTCTACATCGGAACAGATCAAGGAGGGATTTTTGTCTCCTACGATGGCGGTAAAAATTGGTATTCTCTGTGTGCTGACCTCCCCACCACTCCTGTTCATGATATTGCTATTCAACCCAGGGAAAGAGAAATGATAATCGGGACGCACGGGCGGAGTGTTTTTGTTATTGACCTAATTCCTGTTCAAGAATATCCCAAGATTAAAGACAAAGAATTTTATCTTTTTCCTCCCAGACCAGCCAGGCTTCCTCAGCAACGTGACTACACTAACGATTGGATTTGGGAAACCGGCCGCCCAGCAGTCTTTCATTTTTATCTAAAACAACCACAGAAGATCGAGATCCAGATTTTAAATGACTCAAGGGAAATAGTTAGAAAGTTTGTAAAAGAAGCAAAGAAAGGAATTAATCGACTAACCTGGAATCTTGCTCCTGCTCCCCAAAAAAAAGATTTATCAACTGTTTATGCTCCCGGAAAAACTTTAGTCAAGCCTGGAACTTATATCGTTCGTTTTAGCGCTCCTGGTTTCCAGCACGAAGAAAAGTTAAGAGTTGAACCGGCTTACTTAGAAATTGGAGATAATAAAAAAAATTATTAAATTGTGTAAAAGAAATAAATCATGTTTAAAAGGAGAAAAACCATCCACTTTGATTTTATTTGATTAACCACAGCATTTTCAGGTTACTGTTTAACTTCTCAGTAAAGAGATCAAGACCCTTCCGAGTTTATTCACGACTAACTTTAATAATTCATAAAAAAAGCTGTTTCCCGTCACAACGTATTGAATTATTTTAAAACAAAAAGAAAGAATAAACAGCCATGAAATACCGGATCAATCACTGGCGAAGATTTTTGGCTGTTTGCGAACCAATTTTTCTTTCTCTTGGCCATTTATGAATAGGACAAGCCAATTAATTAGCGGTTGTCATCTTTCCCGGTTAAGAGTTATGTCACCTTATCATTAATTGTCCCCAAATAAGATTTTAATGGCTTTTCATCTGCTTGGTCGTCATGATTTCAAAAATGAATTCAGCTCTATTTGTAGATAGAGCTAAAAGTATAGGTTCCCGATCCAAGCTCACAAACAGCATATCCAGTACCAACCTTCCACGCTCGTTTCTTCGAAAGCTCCCTTCCTGATTTCCCTTTTTCTCTGATACTGGTAACATTAGAAGTGGGCATAAAAACTTTGGCCCGGGTGTTGGGAGGCACCGTTATTTTCAACATAAATTTCTCTTTATCACGTTTCCAGAACACACGTATTACTCCTCTAACCGACTTATATTCGGCTTTAACCCAGGTGATGCCTCTTACTGGCTGGGGTCGGATGCTGAATTTATCGAATCCTTTTGCCTGAGGATCGGGTTGGATCCCGGCCAGCCAATGAAAAAACCAGGCACTTACCGATCCAAACATGGGATGGTTGTGGGAAAATGTGTTGTCACTGAATTCCCAATGCTCCCAGAGGGTGGTTGCCCCTCTTTCCAACATGTAACCCCACCCAGGAAAAGTTGTCTGTCTTACTATTTCAGCAGCCAAGTCAGCCTGTCCTGCCCTCGAGAGAACCTCCAGGAGAAACCTGGTTCCGAAAATCCCAGTCGAAAGATGCCCGTGATATTCCTTCTTAATTTTATCGATCAGAACTTGAACAGCCCTAGCTCTCTCCTTTCGAGGAAGAAGGTCTAAACCAAGGGCTATTGCCTGAGTGGCTTGTGTATGAGGTCGCACCTTTCCGGTGCCATGCTCAAGAAAACGTCCCAGGTAGGCCCTCTGAATATCCTGAAAGAGCTTTTTGTACTTGACCACGTCATCCTTAAGCTCAAGAATACTGGCTAGCTGGCTGAGGATACGGGCTGACTGGGCATAGAGGGGAGTCACAATCGTGGCTACGGGTGCGGGCTCAAGCCCTTCATGATCCCCAAGTCCTTCAGTCACAATATGATCTGGGTACTGGGAATCAACCAAGTTAAGCCAGCGGCGGGAAGTAGTGTACTGCTCCTCTATAAGCCTTCGATTGGCGTAATACCGGTAAAGTTCAGCTTGCAATAGGGGATGAATCATGGCCCAACCTACCCCGCAATACTGGATGCCCACAAAAGGCGCTGTATCGGTCAGCATTCCATTAGGGAAAGCTGCATCTTGCCAATCCCGAACAGCCTTGGCGTAAAAGGTAGCCATGTTGAAATTCATCATCATGGCCTCGCAAGTCACGGCCATGTCACCTCCATAGCCGAAGCGTTCGCGATGGGGACAGTCCGATTGAACACTGAAAAGGTTGCTGAGAAAAGTTCTCCGGGTCATTTCCTGGATAAGGTTAAAAAGAGGATCCGAACAAATAAAGCTCCCAGCGTTTTCCACGTCGGCATGAAGGCGAAGGCCCGTAAGAGCTTCAGGTTTAAGTGGGCCAGGAAAACCAGTGACTTCTACGTAGCGAAAACCATGGAAAGTGAAATGGGGAATATAGACTTCTTTTCCTCCACCTTTACAAATATATTCATCCTGTTGAAAGGCGACTTCCGGAGCTCCTGGCCCGCCGATAGGACTACCATCGTTGCGGAGCCCCTTGATCTGACCACACACGCTGGTCATGGGATTGAGGGTTCCGTCAGGATAAAGGAGCTCTCCATAACGAAGCCGTATTTTAGTGCCTCGGGGAGCCTTTATCTGGAGCCGGACAAGGCCGGCAAAATTTTCACCAAAGTCGACGATATAAACACCTGGACGAGGTTCTGAAATACTACGGGGGCGAATCTCTTCTTTAATTCTGATCGGTGGCTGCGATTGTGGTTCCAGACGACCTCCGGGATTTGGGGCGGACACAGCTTGCTTCCAAGCCGTGTCATCAAATCCAGGAGTATTCCAGCCGTGAAGCTCTTGACGGGCGTCATACACCTCCCCTAGGTAGATATTATTTCGAAGGATAGGACCATCATGAACTTTCCAGGAACTGTCGCTAACAACGGTATAGCAACTTCCGTCAGCAAAAGAAATGTGTAATTGAGCGATGAGGCAAGGCCGGCCGACAGGTAAATACTCACGAAGATTAAGCCTTCCCCACATCCGCAGCGGCAAAGGATTGTACCACCCATTTCCCAAGACTACACCAAGGCAGTTTAGACCTTTTTGAAGCAAGGTAGTCACATCATAAGTGCTATAAAGGATTCGCCGAGCGTAGTCTGTCCAGCCTGGATCTAACACCCGATCACCCACCCGCTGGCCATTTAGATAGGCTTCATAATACCCTAATCCTGAAATATAAAGTCTAGCTTTTACAGGCTTCTGAGCCAGGATAAAACTTTTGCGGAAGAGGGGGGCGGGGTCATTCTTATAAAATTCGGCCTCCTCCTTAGGAAGGGGCTTACCGTCATAGATCCATTCGGCCTGCCAATCGTCGGGCTCCAGAAGGGCGGTTTCCCAAAAGGCCGTTTCGCTCCAGTCAGAGACCCGTCCATTTCCATCCCAAACGCGGACCTTCCAAAAACACTTCTGACCAGATTTCAGAGGAATGCCTGCATATGGAATGTTAAGAGTCTCGCTCGATTGCACTTTTCCACTATCCCATAAGCTGCCTACTTCATTCTCCAGATCTTCTTCAGTATCGGCAACCAAAATCCTATAAGCTCTTTGCGTACAATTTCGGGAATCAGAATCAAGTGCCCAGCTTAACCTAGGGACGGGCGTTCCGATGCCTAGGGGGTTCACTCTATATTCGGTTCGTAGATCGATCACCCGAAGCCCTTTGTCTTTATTGCCCCCGATAAGTAGTATGAACATCAAGACGATGAACACAAAATAAATGATGCTTCTCCTTGCCGATGGCAATACCCAATTTTCAGTTATTTTTTTCATTGGCACCAAATTACAGAGGATTATTTGATTCATCTCTTTTGCCTCTCCGAGAAGCAGCTGATTCTGCCAGCTCTTGGCACCTCAGGCTCAGAAAACTGCAATCGCCCAAATTGTTCCGGATCAAAGGCAAGATTTCATCTCTCATAAGGATCTTCACTCAGGTTCTAAAGTTCCTGGCACTCAGGATGAACCAGATAATGATCGCTGGATTCCTCTCTCTAGCTTGACAAACAACCTCTTCCTTGATCCGGGAAATGACTCTTTCGAGTCCAGCAATCATCCGGTAGTAATCCTCAATCATCCTCTGATATTTATCGGCGGTGAACGTCCTAGCTTCTTAACACAGGCGCCCTTTTCGCCAGCAGTTCTGAAAACACTACAGTCGCAGGGAAATTATCATCTAAAATCAAAAATGTCAAAATGAGCCTGATAGTTCCTTAAAATAAGGTAATTAACCTGATCCATTATAAGTTAAATAAAAAAGAAGAATAGATTCAAGAAAAGGCCGTTAATTTTATGACTGTGATTGGTACAATTACAGGAGACTGTCGTTTTATTTTTTTACTCTCATGGACTATAAAACAACATGTTACGAGAGAAGCCAGTTTTTTTATGATTAAGGAAACCCCCCACTTTCGACGATGCCTATTACCACATATCATCAATATGGCTCATCGCAAAAATGAATACCTTATAGTTTAAAATATTTATTAAGAAGTAGTTCAGCTCACCATATCCACAGATCCTTCGTTTGACTCCATATCCGGCTTTAAATGACAGCATTGCTCCAGGGCAAACGTATGAGACAATATTACGAGGTACATCACTTATATCTTTGCTTTTAACTTAAGTCCCTCTGGATAAAGTTTCTCTTTCTAAGCTCAGGTATCCATTATTGCGATGAACCATCAATATTAATCCCGTTAATATCAGTATTCAAATTTTGGTGGGCAATAAATTATTCAGGTTAATACAAATTACATCCTTGTGTCTTAGTTAATGGCTGTGATAATCAAATGATAGAAAGGAGGAG
>Ga0190361_1000125_pt1 | contig 31427 bp, 27 predicted proteins | sample 48721845_MG_FD_161273 | JGI IMG/M metagenome (GOLD analysis project Ga0190361, IMG submission 161273) | Hydrothermal vent microbial mat bacterial communities from Southern Trench, Guaymas Basin, Mexico - 4872-18-4-5_MG | ecosystem: Environmental > Aquatic > Marine > Hydrothermal vents >... | reverse complement strand
TAGTAAAATTACAAATCACAAATTCCAAATCCTAAACAAATCCAAATGACCAAAATTCAAAATTCAAAACAAAATTAAGAAATTAAAGTTTTGAATTTTGAACATTTGAATTTTGATATTGTTTAGGATTTAGAAATTAGGATTTTGAATTTTTATTCGCTTTAAGCTTTACGCTGTAGCTTTGCACTTTGCCGCCCAGCCCTACTTTTGTTCCAAAAGTAGGGCTGGGCGAGCCTCGCTCCTTTGGAGCGGGCGTTTGAGCTTTGCGCTAAAACTTTGTTTTGAATTTATAACTTGGAATATCTCCCCCTATCTTTTATACTTAAAAGATACAGTAAACTCTATATCTCTTGGCTTAATTAAATTAGGCAAAGGTATTTTTACATCTGTAAATTCTTCTGAGTTTTCCAATACTTGTTTTAGCCGAAGCAAATTTTCTCTTTTTGGAGAAAGTCCGTTTATGCTCACCTCTTTTGAGTTGTTCAAATAAATACTGTTTACTTTTATTTCTTTTGGAATCAAATGGGAGATTTTTTCTAAAATCGGAGAAAATTGAACTTTTTTTCTTTCGATTTCATCTATACTACCTAACATCTTGTTGAATTCTTTAATTTTATTTTCGTATTCTTTAGTTTTTTTGAGATTGAGCTCCCGATTTATTTCTCTAATTTTTGCGTCTATTTTCTTTGACTGGATAAATAAAAATAAATTAATCAATCCTAAAAGAAAAATGAAAATGATTATTATGCCAAAGATTAAAATACTTATATAAAGAATTTGAGAATTTATCTTTCTTATTTTTATTTCCTGCTTATAATATGGTGGTAGTAAATTTAAATTAAGCATAATTGCGTCGTATTGATATTATAATGAGAATAAGAGATTTGCCTTGTCTTTATACAGAACCCGAAGTAAAACTATATAGAGCCAGACCAAGGGCGGTAGTATAGGCCAATGATCTTTTGTATGGTAATTCTGGAATATAGGAAATCTGCGGCTTCAGAATATTTACCCAAGGATTTCCTAATTCCGTTGGAATTTTTAACTTAAAAGATAAATATTCTGGTAATCCGATTAAGAGAGAATCTCCCCCGCAAAGCAGAATTTTAGAAATAATTCCATCGGGAATATATTTTTTTTCTCCGTGACTTTTATAATAAGAAACATAATGAGAAACTTGACTTATTAATCTATCCACTACATTTCTTAAGGCGCTCGCAACCTTTTTGTCTTTCTTTTCGTCTAAGCCAATTTTAATTTTCAAATCTACTGCTTTTTCTAAATCTATGTTCAGCGACTTTGCAATTGCATTATTCAAATCCGTGCCCGAAACCGGAATATGAGAAGTAAAACAAATTGTCTCCCCGGAAAAAATTGTCAACCCTGTACCTGAAATCCCCATATCTAAAATAATTATAGGATGAAAAGAATGGTAATTTTTTATCAAAGCACGGACTAAAGCCACACTTTCTACTTCCAAAGCAATGGGGTTTAAGCCTGCATGTAAAAGAGTTTGAAAATATCTCTCTACTATGTCCTTTCTCATTGCCACAGTCAAAACATAAACATTAGATGGATCGTTATAAGGAATAATCTTCCAGTCATAGTAAACATCTGATATAGATAAAGGAATATTCGCTTCTAGTTCCCATTTTATTGCTCCTCTCACCTCCTCTTTTTTCATTTTCGGAAGTTGAATTATCCTCACAAATGCCTTTTCCTCGGGTAAAGATGCCACTACGTATTTTGTATCTATTTTTTCTCCTCTAGCTTCTCTTAATAATTGATTTATAAGAATGCTTAATCTTTTAGAGTCTTTTATTTCTGCTTTTTCAATTACTCCCTTAGGAATTCTTTTTTCGCCAAAACTAGATAGAACCAAATTTCCCTCTTTTTCTTTAAGAGACGCTAATTTTATAGAAAAATCAGAAATATCTAAACCAAAAGAATATGTACTAAAAAATCTTTTCAAAAACATACTTTCTAATCTATTTTACCATCTTCATCTTGATAATCCAATATCCTATCAATATCCCTACGCTATCAATAAATACATCTCTTATACATCCGCATCTTCCCAAAATAAACCTCTGATGATATTCATCTGATATAGCATAAATAAACGAAAAAAGCACAGATAAATATATAGCTTTTTTACATAAGCCCCACTCCATATTTTTACAGTAGTGGCCTTCAAAGTACTCTTGAGCTTGCACGCTTGAATGTCTAGGGACGTTTTTTGTGCGACCAAACCATTTCAGATAATTTCTCTTTACATTCCTCCACAGACTCACAACCATGGCTTCGGTGGAATGAGATGGAGATAGAGCATAAAAAAATAAAAGACATAAAACTAAGTATTCAAAAATATGCGCAAATTTTCTTAAAATAAAATCCCAAACAAATGGGAGTCCGGATTCTAAGTCTGGTTGGGCAGATAAAAAGAATATCAGCATCATCCACAAAATCACAGGAATCCATTTTTTCAAACAATTTTTCATAATTTGAAAATAGTTTACACTACTATATTTATTAGCTTATCCGGAACATAAATTATCTTTTTAATCTTATCTCTTTCTATCCGCTTCCTCACTTTCTCTCTGCGCAAAGCAATCTTTTCTGTCTCGGATTTATTCATACCAATAGGCACCTCTACCTTATCTCGAACTTTCCCATTAATTTGAATAATTAAATCAAAAGTATCTTCTTTTACTAACCTAGAATCATATTTAAGCCATTTCTCTTTGAAAATACTTTCTTTATACCCCAATCTTTGCCAGAGTTCTTCAGCTAAATGAGGGGCAAAGGGAGCCAACAATTTCAGTAATATGGAGTAAGTATCAGATATCAAATACTTCTGTCTTTCTAACTCATTAACCAAAATCATTAAACTTGATACCGCTGTGTTAAATCTAAAATTATCAATATCTTCAGTCACTTTCCTGATGGTTTTATGAACAAGTTTGCCTAATGCCGTATTCAGGGCTTTATCTTTGGATTTTGAGCTTTTTTGAGTATCAATCTTGTATTGCAATTTCCATATCCTTTGCAAAAATCTATATATTCCAATTACCCCTCTATCAGACCACTCTGTGGCCTGGTCTGCAGGACCCATAAAGAGCTCATAAACTCTCAAGGTATCTGCCCCATATTTTTTAATAAATTCATCTGGATTTATTACATTCCCCTTTGATTTAGACATTTTTGCTCCTTTATAATATATTATTCCCTGATTAAACAATTTCAGAAACGGCTCATCAAAATCAATTAATCCTATATCTTTCATAAATTTTGCAAAAAATCTTGCGTATAAAAGATGCATCACTGCATGCTCTGCTCCTCCAATATATAAATCTACTGGAAGCCATTTTTTTATTTTTCTTTTGGAGGCAAATTCTTTTTGATTATTAGGGTCTGTATATCTTAAATAATACCAAGAAGAACACACAAAAGTATCTAATGTATCTGTCTCTCTTTTGGCAGGACCGTTACATTTGGGACATCTGCAATTCACGAACCTTTTTGACTTCGCCAAAGGAGAGCGCCCATCTCCAGTTGGCTTAAAATCTTTTATATTGGGAAGTTTTACTGGCAATTCTTTTTCCGGTACCGGCACTTCTCCACAACGAGGACAATAAACAACTGGAATGGGAGCACCCCAATACCTCTGTCTGGAAACTAACCAATCTCTTAATTTATGCTGCACAGAAAATTTTGCTAGGCCTTTTCCCCTTAGCCACCTAACAATTTCCTTTCTGGCTTTATCGGAACTCATGCCAGAAAACCTCCCGGAATTAACAAGTATTCCATCCTCCTCAAATGCCCTGCTCTTTATATACGACTTTCCATTTTTTGACTTTATTACTTCAACAATAGGTAAATTATGTTTTTTAGCAAATAAATAATCCCTCTGATCATGAGCAGGCACAGCCATAATAGCACCAGTACCATACTCCATCACCACATAATCAGCCACAAAAACAGGAATTTCCTCATTGTTAACTGGATTTATGGCTTTTACTCCTTTTAGTTCTACCCCAGTTTTTTCCTTATCCTCCGTAGTTCTTACTGTCTCTGTTTTTCTCTTGGTTTCTTCAATATATTTTTCTACTTCTTTGAGATTTAAGATTTGAGATTTGAGGCGTGAGATTATTTTATGCTCTGGAGCAATAACTATATAAGTACAACCGAACAAAGTATCTGCACGAGTAGTGAAAACCCTAATTTTTGATTTTTGGCCTACAATTCTAAAATCAATTTCTGCACCCTCAGAACGGCCAATCCAATTTTTCTGCATTATTTTTATTTTCTCCGGCCAATCAATTTTATCCAAATCTTTTAACAGCCTATCTATATATTTTGTAATTTTAAAAAACCACTGCTCTAAATACCTTTTCTCCACAAGCGTACCGCATCTCTCGCATTTTCCCTCTATTACCTGTTCATTTGCTAAAACGGTCTTACAATTAGGGCACCAATTAACTGGTGCTTTTTTCTTATATGCTAAATTATGTTCATACAACTTAAGAAAAAACCATTGAGTCCATTTATAATAATTTTCTTCGCAGGAATTAATTTCCCGTTCCCAATCGTATCCATAACCTGCAGAAATTAATTGCTTTTTAATATTTCTGATTGCTTTAAAAGTAGATATTTTTGGGTGGATGCCCGTTTTTATGGCGTAATTCTCTGCGGGAAGACCAAATGCATCCCAGCCCATGGGATGTAAGACATTTTTCCCTTCCATTATTTTCTTCTTTGCAATAACATCTGAAAAAGTATATCCTTTCATGTGGCCTACATGAATTCCATAGGCAGATGGATAAGGAAACATATCCAAAACATAAAATTTTGGTTTTTTGGATCCGTCACTTGTCCTAAATATCTTTTCTTTCTCCCAATATTTCTGCCATTTTCGCTCAAATTTTGAGGGATTATACCTTTTCATAAAATTCATAAAACTTATTTTTAAATTTTATCAATTCCCAATTGCAAAGTAAACCCTGCGCTACGCCTTTCTGACTATAACTTTATTATGGTGCAGGGTAAAGCCAGCCTCTTCCATTCTCTTCGTAATAGCATATGTCATAGCATATGCTATGACATATGCTACTCTTAATAGAATATAGTTTTGGTCAAATGATGCTTTTGGTTTTTAAACTTTTCTCTTCCTAAACGCCACAAATAAGCATCTATATCTATGGATTTAATAAAAGGAATTTTACTCTTCAATTCTCTCTTGATTAATTCTACTGCAAAAATAGTATTTGCTCTTATCTCTATTTCCTCTTCGCTCCCGAAAGGAATCTGAATATATTTGTCAATTTTCTCAGAAAGTTCATCTGAGTACTCTAAAACTTTTAATTTTCTTAAAACACAAGGAATTTTATAATCCGCAAATGCAGTCAATTTATGAATATTTTTAAATTTGTATTTATCTCTGAATTCTCTGTAAATATCAGCAATAAGAAGCTGGGCGCGTTTATAAAAAAAGACTTTCTTTTTATTATAAATTGAAAAATCATTAAATGAAGGGAAATCTTTTGTGAGTATTTTCAAAAGTTTTAATGCATTATAATCACTTTTGATTAGTAAATTTATAAATTCCCCGTTATATTTTTGGGATAAAATTCTTCCATTTTCTTTTAAAATTCTCCATCTCTCGTCAAATAATGGAATCAAAACATTTCCTTTTAAAATATTTAACAAATCTATTCTGGGCAGATTTACCAAATAATTTGTATCAGTAATAGGAATATTTCTTTCTATCGCTTTTTGGAATGCTTTTAACAACCCCAAAGCCCCATCGTAGGTCTTTCCCTTATATAAAATCCTCCACTTTGGATCTCCCCAATAACAAAAATTAATAGAATTAATCACAAACAAAAAATTCATTTTTTGTCCTAAACCCAAACTACCTAATTTTAATTCTACCGAGGTTCTATCTATTTGTTTTTTAAGTTTACAGAAATCTAAATTTTTGCAAAAGCTTTTAATTGCTTTTTTGTTTATATTTACATACTTAGATTGATAAACTACTGGCTTTATGCTTTTTAGCACAGGATTTTTTAACATATTATTAGAGGGGGCAGTCTTCCGATATTTATCGGAGGACTGCCCCCTCTAAACTAAAAACTACAACCCTCTTCCAAAAAACCTCTGATTCCGCTTTTGCCTTATTTCTTACAATATACCCTTGCATACTATCGGAAATGAATTTATCAAGCTCGCGCACTTAAGAAGCGTATTGGAAACAATAACTCGGATTTTCCTGTTTCCAATTGATAAATTATCTTTTTTGAGGTCTCTGGCAAAAACGGCTCTAATAATATTGCTATTTGTCTAGCGGTATACGAAATATCATTTAAAATTATCTGGGACTTTTTTTCATCTTTTTTAATTAATTCCCATAACTTATTTTCATTTATTTGTTTATCACAAAATCCAATCAAACCCCAGACTACTTCTAATGCTTTGTTAAATCTAAATTCCTCCATTGCTTTTTTATATTTTTTACATACTAAATCAATTTCTTTTCTTACAGAAGCAGACATCTTTCTTTTAGTAGAAAATCTTTTTTTCAATCTCCTGCGTAGTCCTAAAATTCTTGCTATTAAATTTCCTAATCCATTAGCTAAATCTCCCTGATATCTCTTTTCGAATTTCTCATAAGTAAAATCCCCATCTTCAAATGGAGGAATTTCTTTCAATAAATAATACCTTAATGCATCTGTTCCATATTTATCTATTAGCTCAAACGGATCAATTATATTCCCCAATGACTTGGACATCTTTTTGTCATTTACGGTAATAAATCCGTGGACCAAAATGATTTTTGGCAAAGAAATACCTAAAGAAATAAGCATGGCCGGCCAGATTAAAGAATGAAATTTTAAAATATCCTTTCCCACCAAATGTATATCCGCGGGCCAAAATTTCTTGAATTTTTTGTCTTTATCGTAACCTATTGCAGAAAGATAATTAACAAGAGCATCTGCCCATACATATATTGTTTGAGAAGAATCCCCAGGTACAGGAATTCCCCATTTTAAGTCCTTTCTTGCTCTGGAAAAACTGATATCCTCCAATCCGTTTTCTATAAAATTCAAAATTTCTCTTTTTTTGGAATGGGGAGTTATTCTTATTTTGTCCCGTTCAATTATTTCTTTTATTTTCGTAGAATATTTGGAAAGTTTAAAAAAATAATTTTCTTCTTCTATTATTTCTGGCTCCATCCCGTGAATAGCACATTTTCCATCTACTAAATCTTTCCTGGTAATAAAGGCCTCGCATCCCGGACAATAAAGTCCTTTGTAGGCTTTCTTGTATATATCCCCATTTTCTTCTAATTTGTTCCATACTTTTGCTACCACGGGCCAATGTCTTTTTTTGTCGGTTGTTCTGATAAAATCGTTATTGGATAAGTTTAGTTTCTCTGCTAATCTTCTAAATTTTTGAGAAATATTGTCGCAGAAATTTTCAGGAGTTTGTTTTGCTTTCTTCGCTGCTTTAGCCACTTTCTGGCCATGCTCATCTGTGCCTGTTAAAAAAAATACATCCCTTTTTTGGTTTTTCTTATATCTTGCTATAACATCGGCTTGAACCATCTCTAAAGCAGCCCCTAAATGAGGAGGGGCGTTGGTATAAAAAATAGAGGTGGTGATATAAAATTTCTTTCTCATATTACTCTCTTGAGTAAGTGCTGCTTAAAACTTCTGCTATAGTTGCAGCAACAGGAACTGCCAAAATCATTCCTAAAACTCCTGCTAATTTTGCCCCTATCAATAACGCTAAAATAGTAGCGATAGGGTTTAACCCAATTGCCCTTTTCATTATCAAGGGAACAATTATATGCGCTTCTATTTGTTGAATAATTATATAAAAAACAATAACCCAAAATCCGAGAACAAGAGATTGAGAAAGTCCCAATATAACCGCGGGAACAGCAGAAATAACAGGACCAATATAAGGAACGATTTCTAAAATTCCCGCCAATAAAGCCAAAACCAAAGGATAATTAATTTTCAAAATAATCAAACCTATATAAGTTAATATACCAATAATTACTCCGAGCAAAATTTGTGCCCTTAACCATTTTCCTACTCTCTTTTCCACTCTATCTATCAAAGAAGAAACATGTTCTTTTTTATCAAAAGGAATAAAGTAGAGGAAAATTCCTTTAAACCCATCTTTGTCTACACACAAATAAAATGATATCACCAAAATAACGAAAGCAGAAAAAAATCCTCCAAATATACTTACAATAGCAGAAAACATGCTACTTGCAGATTTACCCAATTTAGAACTTACATTATTCAAAATATGAATAAAATCCTTCTCCAAGTTATGTAAATTCTGCCAATAAGAAATATCAATGTTTATTCTTGCCATATAACCGGGAAGTTGGTATATCAATTGTTTCATCTGTAAAATTAAGGGCGGAAGAATTAACCTAAATACCAAAATAAATATAACAAAAATACATAAATATATTAAAAGTGAAGACAAGGCACGGGGAATTTTATGCTTAGAAAATAGATTAACCAACGGCCTTATTGCAGAGGCAATAACTATTGCAGTGGCGAACATCAGTAAAATATCTCTTATTAAAAACAAAAATATCAAAAGAAAGATAATTAAACAAAGTTTAACCAAAGCGGAAGTTGATATTTCAATAGTTTTAGAATTTTGAGCCATAAGTATTCAAGCGTAAAACTCAAAGCGCAAAGCTAAAGCGTAAAGCTTAAAGCGAATAAAAATTCAAAATCCTAATTTCTAAATTCTAAACAAATCCAAAATTCAAAACTTTAATTTTTTTAAATATTGTTTTGAATTTTGAATTTTGGTCATTTGGATTTGTTTAGGATTTGGGATTTGTAATTTGGAATTTATTTATATTTTCATTTTGAATTTTCCCTAAATTCTTAACAATTTCTCAAATTTCTCTTTTTGTTTAAATGGTCCGATTAATGCTAAATTTAATTTCTTTAATTGAAAAATGTCCTTCGCCACTCTTTGAATATCATTAACAGTTACCTTGTCAATTTTTTTTAGTTTTTCTTCTAAACATATAATTTTATTAGTCAAAATTTCTTGAAAACCGAAATAAGAAGCCCAAGCATCCGAGGATTCCATTTCTAATAAAATACCTCCTTTTATGTTATCTTTCGCTTTTTTCAATTCTTCTTCATCCATCCTTTCTTCTTTTATTCTTTTATACTCCTCCAATATAATTTTAATTGCTTTATCTATCCTCCCATTATCCACCCCTGCCCTAGTAACTAAATATCCCGTATCTGTATACAAAGAAGAACTGGTAGAAACGTAGTAGCATAAACTTTCTCTTTCCCTTAATCTCATCCATAAACGAGAAGTCATATACCCCCCGAGAATTGTAGCCAATATGCTCTGAGTATACCTATCTTTATGAAAAAGCCCGTAACCCCTCACCCCTAAACAAAGATGGGTCTGGTCTGTGTTCTTAAAGTAAACCAAACACCCCGGCTTAGTTTGCTTTTCTACTATTTTTTTTCTCTGTTGCAGTAGTTTCCCTTTTTTGTGCTTTTTGAAATAATTAGTAATTACAGAACCGCTTTCTTTTACTGCCCTTTCGCTTCCTGCAACACAAACTACTATATTAGAGGCAAGGTAATGATTGTTAAAGTAATCTACAAATTGCTTTCTTCTTAATCTGGAAATTACTTCTTTCTCTCCTATGGTAAGCTGTCCCAAGGGTTGATTTTTATATAATAAGCTCTCCCATAAATCAAAAACATATTTCAATGGCGTATCTAAATACATATTTATCTCTTCTATTATCACATTCCTTTCTGTTTCTATATCTTTTTCTCTAAATAGAGAATTCATTAAAATATCAGAAACCCAATCCAAGGCTATCTCTAAATGATGCTCATCTACTTTTGCCCAATATCCAGTATATTCCTTGGAAGTAAATGCGTTATATTCTCCGCCTATTCTATCTAAAGGTTCAATCAAAGAAAATTTATCCGGTTTATTCTTGGTACCCTTAAATAGCATATGCTCAATAAAATGGGAGATTCCGTTAATATTTTTAGTTTCGTATCTCGAACCGGTTTTTACCAATACCAATACAGTTACCGTTTTTGTATTTTTAAGTGGCACAACAATTGTCCTTAATCCATTTGATAATTTTGTCTTTATATAGTCCATATTTAATCTTTTGATTAATGTTCCTGAATTGGAAATGTAGGAAGAGTCTCCGGGCTTCTATTCTTCGGTGCGTTTTTGGGCTCTTGAGTATTTTCTTTTTTAATCTCTATATTTTTTTCAAAAAGCACTGATATGCTTTTTTTGAAAATCTCCCAAAGAGAAGCAATTTTTTCTTCTTTCCGATTAATATCTCTTTTCTCTAAAACAACTTCCTTCCCGTTTTCTTTATAAATATTGTTTTTAAAAGAGTGGAACCAAATTAAAACAACTGGAATCATACAGATAATTACACCTATAATCAATATTTGCACTCTAACATAATACGGCTTTTTGCGTAGATTTTCAATAAAATTTAAAAAATTCATATTTTTATTTTAAGATTTCATCACTATTACTCTCGCTTCGCTTTCTTTGAGGTCTTTTTTCTTTAATGTTAATTTATCCACTGGTTTTACGGAAGATAATCCAATCTCCCTTAGAAATTTATCCAATGGGTCAAGTTTTATAGTAAGTTTTGGTAATAAATAATGCATAGGGATTACTATTTTGGGATCTATTTGATTTATTATCTCTATGGCTTCTTTCCCATTAATAGTATAAATTCCGCCAACGGGAATCATTAAAACATCTACTTGAGACAATTCTTCTACCTGAGAATTAAAAAGATGCTTTTGCCCTAAGTCCCCGAGATGGCAAACTTTTATTCCATCTACTTCCATAACATAAATAGTATTGAGACCCCTTTCTTTGCCTTTGTTATCGTCATGAAAACTATCAACTCCTTTAATTTTTATTCCTTTTATCTCGTATTCTCCGGGACCATCTACTATAAATGGTTTTCCTCCTATCGTCTTAACATTATTGTGGTCGTGGTGAAAATGAGAAATAGTAACTATATCCGCAGAAATACGCGGAGGTTTTAGTCCGATCTTTTTATCAAACGGATCAGTAACAATAGTGATATGTCCGCCATGATTTGTTATTTTAAAGCAAGAATGCCCGTAATAAGTAATAGTCATAGTTAAATCTCAAATCTCAAAAGTCCCGCTCCAAAGGAGCGAGGCTCGCCCAGCCCTACTTTTGTTCCAAAAGTAGGGCTGGGCGGCAAATCTCAAATCTACATCTCAAATCTCAAATCTTAAATAAATTCGAAATTCGGATTTCGAATTTCGGATTTTTTATTAGTTTTGCGTTTTGCGCTTTGCGCTTTGAGCTTTGAGCTTTTAAAGTATATACCTTCCCTCCTCCTCGTCTCTCACAATCTTTCCGTTGTTTAAAGTAACCACTCTTTTACCCAATCCATTTATAATCTCTTTGTCGTGTGTAGCTAAAATGACCGTGGTTCCCAGTTCATTTATTTTAATAAGCAACCTTATAATTTCCCAAGCATGGAGTGTATCCAAATTGCCAGTTGGTTCATCTGCCATCAACAATTTCGGCCTATTTGCCAAAGCTCTTGCAATAGCAACTCTCTGTTTTTCTCCCCCGGATAACTGCGAAGGAAAATGACCCGCTCTATGTTCTAACCCAACTAACTTTAATATCTGAGGAACATCCCTTTCTATCTCTCTATCTGAAATCCCGCTCACTTCCATAGCAAAAGCAATATTCTCATATGCTGTTTTGTTATAAAGAAGTTTGAAATCCTGAAACACCAACCCTATCCTCCTTCTAAAATGAGGAATTTTTTTGGGAGGAATTTCTAAAATATTTTCTCCGTTCCAAAAAATACTTCCTTTTGTTGGATCCTCTTCTCTTATCAATAGTTTTAACAAAGTAGTTTTGCCTGCTCCCGAAGGACCGGCAATGCATACAAATTCTTGAGGATCTATTTTCAAATTGACATTTTCCAAAGCAGCACAATTATAAGGATAAATTTTAGTTATGTTTTCAAAACGAATCATTTTTATAAAACTGTTTTCTCTAGAAGAAAAAGTTACTAGGCATTATTGCTGACTGCCTTTTTATTTTTCAGAGTGTTTTTCTATAAAAATCTCTGCTTCTATAAATTTATCTAACTGCCCATCCAACACCTTCTCAGGATCTTTGCTTATCACTTTTGTGCGTAAATCCTTCACCATTTTATAAGGAAAAAAAACATAAGAACGTATCTGGTTTCCCCATCGCGGAGATTTCTTTATTTTTAACCTTTCTTTCTCCTCTTCGGTTTTCTTTTCAAAGTATAAATGCAATTTACTATTAAGAAGATTCATTGCTTTTCTTTTGTTTTCTCCCTGCAATCTCTCACTCTGACAAGCAGCGGAAATCCCCGTAGGTAAGTGGGTAATTCTCACTGCGGATTCGGTTTTATTCACATACTGACCTCCGGGACCGCTTGCTCTATAAGTATCTATCTTTAAATCCTCCGGTTTAACTTTTATCTCGAAAGAAGAAATCTCCGGCAATACCTCTACTTTTGCAAAAGATGTATGGCGTAATCCCTTCCTGTTAAACGGAGAAGACCTTACCAATCTATGTACTCCCCTTTCTCCTTTTAAAATCCCGTAAGCATAGGCGCCTTTCACCAAAAATGTAACATACTTTATTCCTCCTTCCTCATTGTGGGAAATGTCCAATATCTCTGTTTTAAAATTATGCTTCTTTCCGTACTTTAAATACATTCTTAAAAGCATATCCGCAAAATCGCATGCGTCCGTTCCTCCTGCGCCTGCGTAAATAGAAACTATAGCATTGTTCTTATCATATTTTCCGGATAAATATATTTTTACTTTCTCTTTTTTTATCTTTTTCTCTAACTCGCTATATCTCTCCTCTATTTCTTTTAACAAATCCTCCTCTTTGGTAATTTCAAAAAGTTCTATTAACTCTTTTATTTCCTTCTTGTAATTTTTGACAATTTCCAATTGATAATTTCTTTCATTGTCAAAGACAGTGCCTTTCTAAATCAAGGCATTTTTCCATTTCTAAAATCTCCGTATAAAGATGATTTAATTTTTCTTTTAATTCTTTCATAAAGAGGCCGGGAGAAGAGTTCGATTTCTCGGCATTGGCTTCGCCTACCCAACTTGCCTAAGCCGCCTCTCGGAATTGAACCGAGATCTATCGCTTACGAGGCGATTGCTTTACCATTAAGCTAAGGCGGCAAGTCAGATGAGCAGACGAGAACCCTGCCCTACCACCGAACTATCCCGATACACAAAGCGAGAGAGGGGAATCGAACCCCCGACTGTTCCTTGGGAAGGAACTGTTTTACCACTAAACTACTCTCGCAAATTATTAAAAAAATAATTCCACCATTCTTTCCAGTTGGGTTCAGGCGCAATCTGCTGTTCTTTTTTGTCAAAAACTCTTATAGCTTCTTGCTTCTTTTCTTTCGGTTTTTCGGGGACAATCATAACTTTCTCTCCCGATTTTTTGAGATTTAATTTAATCCTTGCCTGTTTCTCTAAAAAACTATCTTGGTTAAAATAATCAATTAACTCCTCCATCTGATTGTTTTTCTCCTCTAAATTGGCTATTTTTTGCTTTAGTTTACCGATTTCTTTTTTTAATTCGTATCTTTTATAAGTTTCTTTTACCGTGGAAATCCCCAGGTAAATAAAACAAAGACCGATAAATAACAAAAAGATTTTAGAGGAAAGTATTTTTTTAACCATACCTATAATTGAATTTATAAACTATCTATGATACTATATAACTAATCCAATTCTATGAGAATAATTCTTCGCAAAAAGATTCTCCGTATTTTCTGGATAATAATAGCCAGCTTAGTAATTATATCTATGATTATTTTCCTGTTAGTTCCTTTGCTGTGAACTATTATAACAAATCCTCAAAAAAATTAAAGACAAGCCAAGAAAAAACAATCTAATATTCTTTCTGCTACTTCTGAATTAACACTTTCAAAAATACTTCTGGAGGAATTTTAATTTTTCCTGTTTTCTGAAGCTTCTTTTTCCCTTTTCTTTGCTTCTGCAATAATTTTAATTTCCTCGTATAATCTCCTCCATATAAATGGGAGATTACATCTTTTTTTAAAGCTGGAATAGTCTCTCTAGCGATAATTTTATTCTCTATACCCGCCTGAATAGGAATAGAAAAAAGACAAGGAGGAATTATCTCTTTTAATTTCTTTACTATAGACCTCGCCTGATAATATACTTTTTCTTTTGGTACGATTTTAGATAAGGCAGGTATTTTTTCTCCGCATATAAAAACATCAAGACAAACTAAATCTGATTTTCTAAACTCCTTTAACTTATAATTTAAAGAAGCGTACCCGGAACTCACACTTTTTAATTTATCATAAAACCCCGAAATAAGCTCAATTAAAGGAATTTCATATATCAAAACTACTCTATTTTGACTCAAATATCTACATTCTTTATACGCTGCTCTAAAAAAAGAAGCAGACTCCATTATCTTTCCCATATAACGAAGTGGGGAAATTATTTCCATCTCGGCCCACGGCTCTCTTATTTCTTTTATTTTTTTAAGATGAGGTAATTCATCGGGGGAATTAATTTTAAAAATCTTCCCATCTTTCGTCTCTATCTCATATTCTACATTAGGAGAAGTAATTGCTAAATCTACCCCGTATTCTCTCTTAAGCCTTTCTGCAGTAATCTCTAAATGGAGCATTCCTAAAAATCCGCATTTAAATCCTCTCCCTAGGGCAGGCGAGGACTCTAATTGAAAAATAATAGAAGCGTCATTCAGCTTTAATTTATCCAAAGCATCTTTCAATCTTTCAAAATCAGTATCTTTTGCAGGATAAAACGAGGCGAAAACCATCGGCTTCGGTTCTCTGTATCCGGAAAGAGGTTTAATATCAAAAATATTATCCTTGCCAGAAAAAACAAAAGAAGTTATGGTGTCCCCAACCCTTACCAAAGAAATATTTTTTAGTTTTGTGGTAATATATCCGATTTCTCCCGCTCTCAAACATTCTTTTGGACAAAAATCAGGGTTAAATATCCCTATTTCTAATACCTCTGATTCCGCTCCCGTTCCAAGCATTTTTATTTTATCTCCTTTTTTCACATTTCCTTCAAAAACACGAACAAAAGCAATCACCCCCTTAAACGAATCATACAGAGAATCAAAAATTAACGCTTTTAACGGTAGCTCTTCGTTGCCCTTCGGAAAAGGAATCCGAGTAACAACTTCATTCAAAACTTTCTCTATATTGGTGCCGTATCTCGCGGATATTTTTATAATCTCCTTCGCGTGTAGATTAAAATCGGAAGAGAATAATGCTCTAATTTCTTTTTCTGTTTCTTCTATCATAGCATTGGGCAAATCAATTTTGTTTATCACCGGAATAATACAAAGATTCTGCTCTAGAGCCAATTCCAGGTTTGCCAAAGTTTGCGCCTGAATTCCCGAAGTGGCATCCACCAATAAAATTGCCCCTTCTACTGCTTTTAAAGAACGTGAAACTTCATATGAAAAATCTACATGCCCCGGTGTATCTATTAAATTTAAGATAAATCTTTCAACATTTACCTGATTAGCAGAAACGCGATTGATATTATACACCATTCTTACTGGCTGTAACTTAATAGTAATGCCTTTTTCTCTTTCCAAATCCATTCTATCTAAATACTGCTCTTTCATTTTTTCTTTTTTAATAGTATTGGTCAATTCCAAAAATCTATCTGCCAAAGTAGATTTTCCATGGTCTATATGAGATATTATGCAAAAATTTCTAATATATTTTTGATAATCTTTCATATTCCTTATTTGTGCTTGCTAACTACTTTGGTAACGATTAAATAAGCAGTTAAGTAATTTGGTATTCGGTAATTAAATCTCAAATGTCAAAACTCAAATCTCAAATCTACATCTCAAATCTCAAATGTTATATATCTCAAATGTCAAATCTCCCGCTCCAAAGGAGCGAGGCTCGCCCAGCCCTACTTTTGGAACAAAAGTAGGGCTGGGCGGCAAAGCGCAAAGCTACAGCGTAAAACTTAAAACTAATTTATTCAAATCCTAAATTCAAAATCCTAAATCCTAAACAATATCAAAATTCAAATGTTCAAAATCCAAAACTTTAATTTCTTAATTTTGTTTTGAATTTTGAATTTTGGTCATTTGGATTTATTTAGGATTTGGTGCTTTGAATTTTGAATTTAACTACTTTTGCGCTTTGCGCTAAAATAAGAGAAATATTATAATTTTGTTACCAAAGTGGTTGGATGGTACACCTTATTAAAACATAGTTTATTTTTTGACTTTTTTCAATAATTTACTATAATAATATGGGAAAGCGCGTGTAGCTCAGTTGGTTAGAGCGTCTCGGTGACATCGAGGAGGTCGCAGGTTCAAGTCCTGCCACGCGCACAGAAAAATATAACTTTTAAACAAGGCTGATTTAAAGTTAACTGTTAACTTTTAGTTAATATTCAATTATTAAAATATAAATTCTGAGATACATCTCAATAAACCTTGACAAACTTATAGCAATCTGCTATAATATAGTCAGACGGTTAGGAATTGAGAATAGAAACTAATTCTTAATTGTCAAAAACTCTTTTAAAATAAGATAAAAAGATAACAAGAAGGCTTTGTCGGCTCTTATTGTGAGGAGCGCAGAGGATGTCAAAAGTAATGGATATCTTGTGCGCTCCTCACAAAGCTTGGGAGCTGGCAAAGCCGGCGGCCAAGAAACTTGTCGGTAACTTCACGCCAACGGGGCTGGCCCGCTTGAGCGGGACAAATCCAAACCCCACAGGCAGGAAAAGGAGGTATAGATGGCGTACAAGATTTTCACGGTATCGAGTGGATCGGTAAGCAAAGGGGCTACAGTCGAAACTTTCACCCTCAAGGGAGTTGGGGTTTCGATTCCAGCAATCTTGGTGGGTGAAACCGGTCGTGGTCGTAAGCTTGGTGTATTAGCCGTACAACTCCCTAACTCCCTTTACAGGAAATGGAAGACAAAGGGAAGCGTAACCATCTACGCAGCTGAACTTGGCCAGACACGATCCGGAAAGCCAAAGCTTTTCGCCAAAAACGACGCGGATACCGATGAGAAAATCATTTGCGTGTTCCGCACCAAGATCGGTTTTCGTGGAGGAAACGCTCACACCGGCGACCAAGCGCAAGTTACATACGAGCTAAATTGGGGTGGTCGTGACAAAATTAATAAGCGGAGTACTACAGATGGTGAAAAAATTGATGAACGCATAGCCAAATTACTCAAACGGTTTGACACCAAGATTACATATACAAAATTCGATTCAGAAACTCGGAAAATTATTATGGAGGCGTACGGACTTTCTGAAGAAGATTTTGTTTCCTCCTTGACTTTCAAAGAGTTTCCTGGAGAAATCTTAGTAAGCGGCATAATCGCCCAAGGCGCCGCTGGTCGTATGGGTTCCGGCACACAGCTAGTGGCTGTAATTCCTAAGAACATCGTCTTCCGGACTGGCTACAGTGGTCGCCTCTATGGTGCTTCTCCCGCTCACTACTACATTTGGAACGGCGAACAACTTCTTGCTGCCACTTGGGAGGAAAGAACCGTAGCCGATATCTTCTAAAGCCTTACATTCTCACAAAGAAGTTTCAAGCCCGGTGTGAATACGTCTTCACCGGGCTCTTTTTCTTTTTAAAAGTTGCAATTCAAAAATTTTTATGCTATTATAAAGGGAAAATTCACGGGCGAGTAGCTCAGTTGGCAGAGCGTCTGTCCTACAAACAGGAGGTCGCAGGTTCAAGTCCTGCCTCGCCCACTTACTTATAAAAGGAACGTAGCTCAGTTGGTTAGAGCGCTCCGACATACGTCGGAGAGATCGCAAGTTCAAGTCCTGCCTCGTCCACTTATAAAGAGGATACTTAGTCGGTATCCACCCAAATTTTGGAAATGGGCCTGTAGCTCAATTGGCAGAGCACCTCATTTGCACTGAGGAGGTTACCGGTTCAAGTCCGGTCAGGTCCAAAATTTAGACGGATGAGCAACAGGGGTACGAGTTCAAATTTCCTCGTCTCTACTTTAATTTTTAATGAATATTAAAATTATCTATCAAGATAAAGATGTGATAATAGTAGAAAAACCAGCGGGAATTCTCGTTCATCCTGTAAAACCAAAAGAGCATTCTAAAACTTTAATTGACTATCTTTGCAAAAAATTCCCTGAGATTAAAAAAGTAGGAAATGATCCTATAAGACCAGGAATTGTACATCGTTTAGACAAAGATACTTCTGGGTTAATGATTGTTGCCAGAAATAATTTTTCATTTAATTATTTAATTTCAAAATTTTCAAAAGGAGAAATTGAAAAACATTATTTTGCTTTAGTTTATGGGAAAATAAAAGACAAAAAAGGAATAATTAATAAAGCAATTACTATTTCTAAAAACGGAAAGAGAAAAGCATTATTAGACAAAAAATCAAAATCTGCTATAACCGAATACAAAGTTATAAAAGAATTTCAAGTAAAAAATCAATGGTTTTCTCTTTTAGAAGTTATCCCAAAAACAGGAAGAACACATCAGATAAGAGTACATTTATCTTCTATTGGACATCCTATTTTAGGTGATAAAAAATATAAATTTAAAAGAACACCGCAGATACCCGAACTAAAAAGACAGTTTCTTCACGCTTACTACTTGAAAATTAAATTACCAAGTGGTATATTAAAATCGTTTGCATCTCCATTGCCAACAGACTTAATAAATTCATTAAAATGGTTAGAGAAAAAATCTAAAGATTAAAAAAATTCCTATGGATGAAGTTATTCTATTTACAAAATCTCAACTAAGAAAAGATTTGCCCGAAATTCGACCGGGTTATACTGTATGTGTCTACCAAAAAATAAAAGAAGGGAACAAAGAAAGAATCCAGCCATTTGAAGGTGTAGTTATCGCAAGAAAACACGGAAAAGGAATAAGCGCTACCATTACGGTAAGAAAAATCTCTCATGGAGTAGGAGTAGAGAAAATTTTTCCTATTCATTCTCCAGTTATCCAAAAAATTGAAGTAATCAGAAAAGGTAAGGTAAGAAGGGCAAAACTTTATTATTTAAGAAAAAAATCCGCTAAACAGGCGAGATTAAAGGAAATAACAAAGTAACCCTCATGCTATGCTTTTATAGGCATAGTGGAGATAAAAAGCCCAGGTGGCGGAACTGGCAGACGCGTGGCCTTGAGGGGGCCATGGAGATTTTACTCCGTCCGGGTTCAAATCCCGGCCTGGGCATAAAAAAATTGGCTTCAGAAGCCAATTTTTTTATAGAATCTTAAAAATGCTCATTTATAATTCCAATACTTCTTTTAATCTTTTAATTGACTTTGCCTTATTTTTAGATAAAGTTTCTACCAAAACTGCATTGATCTCCACAGGACCTTGGGCTATTTCTAATCTGTAAGGGATTTGGGTTTTAAATACCTTCAATGCTATTTCTTTATCCATTCCTAAAGAAGAATCTTTAACTCCTACCATCCCTACATCTGAAATATAAGCAGTGCCTTTCGGTAAAATTCTCTCATCTGCCGTAGGAATATGAGTATGCGTTCCTAACACCGCTGAAACCCTTCCGTCTAAATACCACCCTAAACATATCTTTTCTGAAGTTGCCTCTGCATGCCAATCTACTATCACGCTATCAATATCTTCTACTTCGTTTAAAATTTCATCTGCGCACCTAAATGGGTCATCATAATTGTAGTGCATAAAAACTCTTCCGATCAAATTAATAACTAAAATTTTCTTTGTTCTAATCTGAATTACTTTCCACCCTTTTCCGGGGCAAATAGAAGGATAATTCGCTGGTCTGATTAATGGAATCTCTTCATTTTCTAAAAGAGAAATAACTTTTTTATTATCCCAAATATGATCTCCGGAAGTAACAAAGTCAATTCCCGCATCCAAAATCTCTTTTAATGATTTTTCGGTGATTCCCCTTCCATGGGCTATATTTTCTCCATTTGCCACTACAAAATCCGGCCGGTATTCTTTTCTCCATTTAGGTAAAACAATTTTTATTGCTTCTCTGCCCGGCTTGCCTACAATATCACCAAAAAATAGAATTTTCATAATTAAAACAGAAACAGAATAAACTTAAACTATCTAGCATACTCTATTACTCTAGTTTCTCTTATCACATTTATTTTAATTTCTCCGGGATAACGCAACTCTTCATGAATTCTATTGGCAATTTCTTTGGCTAATTTGTATGCCCCCAAATCGTCCACTTTCTCTGGGCTAACAAAAACCCTTACTTCTCTTCCCGCCTGAATAGCATATGCCCTTTCTACTCCGTCAAAAGAACTCGCAATATCTTCTAGTTCCTGCAATCTCCTCAAGTATGCCTCCAGAGTATCTTTTCTTGCTCCTGGTCTCGCTCCGGAAATTTTATCTGCCACATGCACAATAACTGACTCTATTGTCTCAAAAGGATATTCCTCGTGGTGTGCCTGCATTGCTTTTATTGTTTCTTCTTCTATATTAAATTTTGCCAATATTCTTCTTCCTATTTCCACATGAGACCCCTGAATTTCATGGTCTAATGCTTTTCCAATATCATGCAAAAGTCCTGCTTTTCTTGCTACCTCTACATCTGCTTTTAATTCAGAAGCAATAGCAGAAGCCAAATGCGCTACTTCTACAGAATGATAAAGGACATTTTGCCCATAACTTGTCCTAAAATACAATCTTCCTAATATTTTTACTAGACGGGGATCTAATCCCAAAACCCCCGCATCGTATACTGCTTTTTCTCCTTCCTCCTGAATTTTTTGATTAATTTCCTGTTTTGCTATTTCTACAGTTTCTTCAATCCTCGCAGGCTGGATTCTTCCATCGGCCAATAATCTCTCTAATGCAATTCTTGCAATCTGCCTTCTTACTGGATCAAAACAGGATAAAGTTACTGCTCCGGGAGTATCGTCAATTAGAAGTTCTACTCCAGTAAGTTTTTCAAATGTTTTAATATTTCTTCCTTCTTTCCCAATAATCCTTCCTTTCAGGTCTTCATCCGGCAAACTTACTGTAGTAGAAGTCAGTTCAGAAGCAGAGGGGGCAGAAATTCTCTGAATTGCAAATGCAATTATTTTTTGCGCCCTTCTATTTAATTCTTCTTTTCCTTCTTCTTCCAGTTTCTTAATTCTATCCAATAAAACTTGTTTATATTCTGCTTCTATGTTGTTTATAAGCGCTTCTTTTGCCTCTTTTTTGGAAAGCCCCGAAATTTTCTCAAGTTTTCTAATTTCCTCATTTTTATAGTTCTCTATTTCGCTTCTTATAATCTTTATTTGCTTTGCTTTTTCTTTTAGCTTTTTGTATGCCTGCTCCAATTCTCTATCTTTTCGCTCTATACTCTGCTCTTTTCTGGTCAATCTTTCTTGAATATTTGCCAAACGAATTTGAACTTCCCTCTGTTGATTTTTTGCCTCTTCCAATATTTTATCCGCCTGTTCTTTTGCTTTAGATAGCGTTTCTTTCGCTTGAGTTTTTGCATTAGAAATTAACTTATTTATCTTCGCCTCAATCGTTCCCGCCTGTCTCTTTGCAATAGATTGTCTAGCTAGATAACCTAAAATTACGCCTATGCTTAAAGAAATTATTATTCCTATAAGAAAATATAAATTTATCATAAGATTTTAAAGCTAAGTTACCCATTTCTTGTATTTTAGTCAAAACATGAAAATTGTCAATCAAACTTACAAAAAACCAAAACCAATTTTAGTGTCATTCTTAATTGCTCAACCAAAATCTATTTCGGCATCATAACCAAATTACTTGACGCGTGAAAAATAAAAACACGAAATTTTAATTCGTCAATATTTAAAAATTTTAATATTTAGGTTAACATAAAATAATGATATTAGATTTAGAAGAAAAACTAAAATCTATAAGAAGAAAAGAAGAGGAGGAGGAAGCAAGAAAAAAAGCCCAAGAATTTGGGCTGCCATATCTTAATCTGTCCACTTATTTTATAGACCCTTCTGTAGTAAGCATTGTTCCTGAAGAAGAAGCAAAAAAAGGAAATCTGGCTGTAATTAAAAAGGAAGGAAAGAGAATATACATTGCAGTAAAAGACCCTTTGGATAAAAACACGAGAGAGATTTTGGATAAATTAAAAGAACAAGGATATTATTACAATCTTGTTGTAGTATCTCCAAAAAGTTTACGAAAGGCATGGTCAAAATATCAAGAGATAATACCAGAAGCCAGCTTTATAAGACAAATACAAATAGACACTTCCTCAATTTTCCAGTTTCAGGCAGAAATTAAAAATTTAAATGGGTTAAAAGAAAAAATAAATGAACTACAATCCCAGCCCATCAGTTATACTTCTAAAATGCTCGAACTTATTTTAACCGGGGGCCTGCAGACTCTTGCTTCTGATATTCATTTTGAAAGAGAAAAAAATAGAACTCTTCTTCGTTACAGAATTGATGGGATTTTATATGATGTAACCTATTTATCTTTAGAAAATTATAAAATGCTTTTGTCTAGAATTAAACTAATTTCAGGGCTTCTCATCAATATAACAGATGTGCCTCAAGATGGAAGTTTTTCTATTAAATTAAAAGATAAATTTATTGATATCAGAACTTCCTGCATCCCCGGACTCTATGGGGAAAACATCGTATTAAGAATCCTTAATCCAGATTTAATTGATTTGAGTTTCTCTGAACTGGGACTAGAAAAGGACATGTTAAAGACAATGGAAAAAGAAATAAGAAAGCCAAATGGAATGATTGTAAATACGGGACCTACCGGTTGTGGAAAGACCACTACTTTGTATGCATTTATAAAGGAAATAAATAAACCCAATATTAAAATCATTACGTTGGAGGACCCAATTGAATATCGTCTAGAAGGAATAGTACAAACAGAGGTAAATCGTGAAAAGGGGTATACCTTTTTAAAAGGGTTAAGGTCTATTTTAAGGCATGATCCTGATGTAATGCTGATAGGAGAAATAAGAGACAAAACATCTGCAGAAGTTGCTTTGCACTCTGCTTTAACCGGACATTTATTATTTACTACCTTGCACACAAACGATGCTGCCGGAGCAATACCCAGATACATTGAATTGGGGACAAAGCCCAGTATTCTTGCCTCTGCCTTAAATGTAGTTATGGCACAAAGACTGGTAAGAAAACTTTGTCCTTATTGCAAAGAACAAATTACTCCTTCTTCGTCTCAATTGGAAAAAATAGAAAACGCAATAAAAAATATAGACAAACAGAAATTAAAACTAATATTAAAAACATCAAACCCTGTCTCTGCGGTTAAAAATGGAAAGATAAAACTATACAAAGCAAAGGGATGCAAAAAATGCAGCAAAATTGGATATAAGGGGAGAATAGGAATTTTTGAAATGTTTGTAAAAGATGAAGAAATAGAAAAATTAATTTCTCAATCTCCTTCACATATCCAAATTTTTGAATTAGCAAGAAAAAAAGGAATGAGGACTATGTATGAAGACGGAATATTAAAAGTGCTTCAAGGAATAACAACAATAGAAGAGGTAGAAAGAGTAGCAGGAAGCTAGTATCCACTAACCCGTAGGCAATAGCCCTCTGAGATACCAGAGGGGGTGGGCTTTTCCGAGGAATAATCTAGCAGAAGCCGGATTACCCGAACTGAGAGAAAGCCCCCAAGAGACCTTTTGTGCTGGCTCTTATTGCCTACAGGTTAGCGGATACTAAAAGTAGCCGTAATTTGGCTACCCTCCGTTTATTATTATAATAGATTATAAAAATATGTCAAGGGTAACCACCTATGCACAACTAAATGAAGACAAAAAGCTGGACAATGCATTAAGACCAAAAAGTTTTAACGAATATGTGGGGCAGGAAAAAATAAAAAATAATTTAAAAATTCTAATCGAGGCAGCAAAAAAAAGGAGTGAAGCAATAGAGCATATCCTTTTATATGGAAATCCTGGTCTAGGGAAAACCTCATTGGCATATATAATTGCAAATGAACTAAATTCTAACATAAGAATAACTTCCGGACCAGCAATAGAAAAAGCCGGAGACTTAGCCGCTATTTTAACTAATCTAAATCAAGGAGATATCTTATTCTTCGACGAGTTTCACAGATTAAATAAAACACTAGAAGAAATTCTATATCCGGCGTTGGAAGATTTTAAGTTAGATGTAGTTATCGGAAAGGGCCCATCTGCAAGAACTCTGCAAATTGATCTTCCGCGTTTTACTTTAATTGCTGCAACTACTAGAATTGGTCTAATTTCTTCTCCTTTAAGAAATAGATTTGGAATTACTTTCCACCTCAATTTTTATCCTCCTTCTGAGATTAAAAAAATCATCAAAAGATCCGCGGATCTTTTAAATATTCAAATTGAAAACGAGGCCGCTGAAATTATCTCCAATTGCTCCAGATTTACTCCTCGCGTGGCAAACAGATTATTGAAAAGAGTAAGAGATTACGCACAAGTAAAAGGAGATGGGGTAATAACCAAAGAAATTGCAAAACAGGCATTGGAAATGCTTGAAATTGATCATCTTGGCTTAGAGCCGACGGACAGATATATTTTGGAAACTATTATTGAAAAATTTGACGGAGGGCCGGTGGGAATCTCTGCGTTATCAGCGGCAACCAATGAAGAGAAAGACGCTATCGAGGAAATCTATGAACCATATTTAATGAAATTAGGACTCTTAACAAGAACACCAAAAGGGAGAATAGTTACTAAATTGGCCTACAAACATCTAAACATAAAATACTCTAATAATGTTCAGAGCAAATTATGGTAAACCACGCTCCACGGCTTACCTCACACCACGGCTTAACATCCGTGGCACGAAGTAACCAGATGCGAACTTAGAGCATTACCTTCGGAATATTTTTCCCATTCATCCAGAGACTGCCTAATAAGTTTCTGGTGGTGCGGTGGTAAATATGCGTATTCTTCCAGATTTAAATCTAACTTTTGATGATGTATTATTATTGCCCCAAAAGTCAAATATACTTCCCAAAGATGTGGAAGTAAAAACATATTTGGCCAAAAATTTTTATTTAAATATCCCTCTTATCTCCGCAGACATGGATACAGTAACCGAGTCCAAACTGGCTATTGCGCTGTCCAGATTGGGTGGGTTAGGAATTATCCACAAAAATCTATCTCCGGACAATCAAGCCGAGGAAGTTTATAGGGTTAAGCGATCTGAAAGCGCATTTGTTGCAGATCCAATTACTCTATGCCCAAATAACACTATTGCCGATGCTTTGGAAATAATGAAACAAAATAACATTTCTGGCATTCCCATTACAGAAAATGGAAAATTAAAAGGAATTCTAACTATAAGAGATATAAGATTCGCAAAAAACGCAAAGACAAAAATATCCAAATATATGACCAAAAAAGTAATAACTGCCCCTACCGGAACAAATCTCAAAAAAGCAGAACAAATTCTTCACAAACACAGAATCGAAAAACTCCCCATAGTAGACAAAAAAGGAAATCTTAAGGGATTGATCACATTTAAAGACATTAACAAAATAATTCAATGGCCCAAGGCAGTAAAAGACAAAAAAGGTAGATTAAAGGTTGGAAGTTCCATAGGAGTGGGGAAAGAAGCAATGGAAAGAGCAAAAAAATCTGTAAACGCGGGTGCCGATATATTAGTAATCTCTACCGCTCACGGACATTCCAAGGGAGTGATAGAAACAGTAAGGCAAATAAGAAAAAAATATCCTAAAATAATTATTATGGCCGGAAACATAGCCACAAAAGAAGGGGTAAAAGATTTAGCCAATGCGGGAGCGCAAATAATAAAAGTTGGAATAGGCCCTGGATCCATTTGCACAACCAGAATAGTAACCGGAGTAGGAATTCCGCAACTGAGTACAGTTTTAAACTGTTCTGAAGAAGCGAAAAAATCAAATGTGTCTATTGTTGCGGATGGAGGAATTAGATATTCGGGAGATATAACCAAAGCGATAGCAGCGGGGGCAGATGCAGTTATGATTGGGTCTTTGTTTGCAGGAACAGAAGAAGCGCCCGGCGAACTAATCTACTTCAAAGGAAAGGCGTACAAATCCTACAGAGGAATGGGATCTATAGGAGCGTTAAAAAGAGGGTCGTTAGACAGATACAATCAAGTGCCGGGAAAACTGGTGCCGGAAGGAGTGGAAGGAAGGGTGATATACAAAGGACCGCTCAAAAATGTAGTAGAACAGCTTATTGGAGGATTAAAATCAGGAATGGGGTTATGCGGGGCAAAAAATGTAAAAGAGTTGCATAAAAAAGCAAAATTCATTAGAATCACCCCGCAGGCAGTAGAAGAATCTCATCCCCATAACATCCTAATTACAGAAGAAGCGCCAAATTATCCAGGGAAAATATAATTACATTTTACAATCACATTTTACAGGGAGCGGAAATTCTCATTATATCCAAATTTTTCCTTAAAATAATCTCTGTGGATTTTACTAATGCTAGACGAGATAAAGTAATTTTTTTATCTTCACCTATCACTCTGTTATTCTCATAAAACTTATGAAAAATAGAAACTAATTCCAAGGTATAATAACATAACCTATGCACCTGATAATCGTAAGCTATATCCTCAATTACCTCAGGAAATCTAAGGAGTTGTTTAATTAATTCAATTTCATATTTGTGATTTAATAATTTAAAATCCGCTCTAAATATCTCTGAATCTGTATATTTTGATTTTTTTAAAATATTTCTTATTCTTGCGTAAGCATACTGAATATAATAAACAGGATTTTTCTTTGATGCTTCCTTTGCTAAATCCAAATCGAAATCCAGATGAGTATCCGGAGAACGAGTTAGAAATAGAAAACGAGAAACATCTGTCCCTACCTCCTTGATTAGCTCGTCTAAGGTTATAAAGGTCCCCGTTCGTTTAGACATTTTTATCTCTTTTCCATTTTTAAAAAGTTTTACTAGTTGTGTAATTATGATTTTTAATTCTCCTTTAATATCCAGCGCCTTCTTTGCTGCCATGACTCTTTTAATATACCCAAAATGATCTGCTCCCCAAATATTTATTACTTTATCAAATTTTCTCCTTTTGAATTTGTCCCAATGATAAGCAATATCTGACAAAAAATAAGTATGTTCTCCATTTTTTTTAATAAGAACCCTGTCCTTATCATCTCCGAACTTTTTAGACATAAACCATAATGCTCCATTTTTTTCATAAACCAATTTTCTATTTTTAAGCATTCTTATAACTTTATCTATTAATTTTGATTTATAAAGATAACTTTCTGAAAACCATTTATCAAATCTAATTCCCATCTTCTTTATAGTTGGTTTTATCATCTCATTTAAAATAATTCTCCCTGCCTTTTCTCCTGCTTTTTCAAAAGATATTTTTTTTAAATCTTTTACTAATTTCTTTCTTATCTTTTTAATGTATTCTCCTTTATATATTCCTTTTTTGGGATTTAATACCGAAAAGCCAAGTTTTTTAATCTGTTCTCCTCTGTCATTTATGAAATATTCTCTGGTTACTTTATATCCGGCTTCTTCTAGGATATTAGATAAAACATCTCCTAAAAATCCTCCTCTTCCATTTCCAATAGTCAAAGGTCCAGTAGGATTAGCAGAAATAAATTCTACCTGAACCTTTCTGTCCTTTCCAATATTTAATTGAGAGAACTTCTCTTTTTTTTCTAAAATTTCCCTGAGCTTATCTTGTAAATACTCTTTTTTTAAATAAAAATTAATAAAACCGGGCTTCTCTGCTGTAACTCTTTCAAATATTTTTGGGTTTTTATTTTCTATTCTTGACTTTATTTTTTTTGCAATTTTAAAAGAATCTTCATTTAAAATTTTTGAAAGAACCATTGCAATATTAGAAGAATAATCTCCATATTCTTTATTGGCGGGCCTTTCTATTTTTATTTCTATTTTAATTTCGGGAAGAGATTCTCTTATTAATTTTTCTATTCTTTTTCTTATCATCAATTTTAGTATATCCTAGTTAGAAATTCTTTACAATCTTATTACAAAATAAAAAGGCGTAATTTTGCCTTCTAATGAATGATTTGATCTTGAGGTTTTTTTGCTTTTCGTCTTAAAACACAAAAAAACTCCACCACGGTCTTTTTATTTTCAAAATCCTGCCTTCTTTTGCGTCTATTTTTAATGAAAGTTTTAATTTTATTGGAAAAACAAACAAAAGTTTTCCTTCTTTTTCTCCTTTTACTTCATAAATTGGGTTATTATTTTCTGTTTTTAGTTCTGTAGATGTAATTTTTGAAACTTCTTTTTGAGCAATTTCAACTGCTTTATTAGGAAGAACATCTATTTTAATTTCTTTTTCCGGAGTTTCTATTTTTAATTCATTGTTTTTAAACTTTAATGTTTCTTTAGTAAAACAAACTTTATCCTTAACTTCAATTTCTGTTACTTTCTTCTCTTTGTTAATGTTAATTTTTATAGACACCGGTTCTTCTTTCGCTTTTATCTTTACGGGTAAATTCATAGATACTTCGGGCAATGGAGATTCCATTAGATGCCCCCCTATTAAAACCGGATTTTCTTGCTTTGGATTAATAACAATTTCTCTCTCTGTTGAGAAAACAATCTGTTTTTCGCTATAAACTAAAGGATGAATACCTTTTTCGCATCTTATTTTAGGAGGATAAGACTCAAGAATGGTACATTTTCCAATACATCTTTCACAAGGGTCGCCCTTCCAGCAAATAGGATGTTTCTGGTCCTGAAAACTATAACACTCTTCTCCAAAAGGACACTTATGAAAAGCATCGCAATGTCTTGGCTGATTCTCTTTACAATCAGAAGGACAATTAAATTCATCTTCAGGCCATTTGCATAAACCATCGCCGCAGTTAACGCAAATGGAATACGATTTGCTTACTCTTATTTCAGTAAGCCCAAAACAACATTTTTTATTAGTTGGACCAAGCAAAGGATTTCTGTTGACCTGCTCTCCTTCTTTGGCGCATTTCTCTTTATTTTCTTTCTGCCACTTCTTACCACATTCTCCTCTATAGAATGCCCATCCACCACACTCGCTCCCATCAGGAAAAACACAAACTCCATATTGACCTTTAGTTTTGGGGTCTTCTCTTATCTCATATTTATAACCAAGGTCCTTACAATAAACCGCCGAGGGATTGGGCATATTGGGCGTTACTTGGACCCCCCCCTTACAATCAGAAGGACAATTACATTTATTTTCTGGCTTTTTACAAATCCCATCCCCGCATTTAGTACAATAACTGCTTCCATCACCTGCTCCTACACAGGTATTATTAATTAATTCCATTACTGGAATAGGAACCAACCCCGAGCAACAAGAAGGTTTTCCGAAATATATTTTTTCTCCTTCAGAAGCGCATTTTTGTTTTAAATCTTTTGAGCTACCGCAATCCTCAGGGCATGTTTCCGGTGTTTCTGGACAAGGACAACCAATAGCCATACAAGTTATCTCTTGGCAAATTCCATCTCCGCATAAATTCTTACATCCCTCAGACCCAGGAGAAGAAATTGAAATGTTCTCTAATGCATTTCCAAAAGCCCCAAATATGTTTTGTTTTAAACCTATCCCAATAAAAACAACAAATAATATTATTGGAATAAAAAATAAAATTGATTTTCTCATATTTATTATTTTATACTTAAATGTTACATTGGTCAATAAACTATGCTAAAATTATAATATGAAAACTTTGGCTATTAATAAAAGAGCAACATATGATTATGAAATTTTAGAGAAATACGAAGCAGGAATTTCTTTGTTTGGTTGCGAAGTAAAATCTACAAAAACTGGACATATTAGCTTGAAAGGTTCTTATATAGTAATCAAAAACAACGAGGCGTATCTTCTAAATGCATTTATTCCGCCTTATCAAACAAAAAACACCCCGTCTGATTATGATCCAAGCAGAAGCAGAAAACTACTTTTGCATAAATCAGAAATTAAATCTCTAATAGGAAAAACAAAACAAAAGGGCTTGACTTTAGTGCCAATAAAGCTATATACTAAAAAAGGAAAAATTAAACTAGAATTTGCCTTAGCAAAAGGGAAGAGGAAAGTGGATAAGAGAGAGAAGATCAAAAAGAGAGAGGCGGAGAGGAAAATGAGAAGAGTCCTAAGAGAAAAATAAGCACCAAATTCAAAGTACCAAATCACAAATAAATTACAAACACCAAATTCAAAGTTCAAAACTGTTTAGATTTTGTAATTTAGAATTTGGAATTTCCCGGCTAAGTTTTGCTCTGTAAAACTTGGCCGGACCTGGGGATGAACGGTTTCGACATAAATTCAACCAAGGTATGCAAGTGGAGCGAATCTCCTTAATCTTCATAAAATTAAGTGCAGACAATGAACTTGCACCTGTCTATACTTAATAGACAGACCCTCTTATTGACTCCTGATAAATAAAAGGGTATATACATCAGGATAGGCAGAATAAAACTAAGCCAGGGTGATTCTGCCGAATAGCTTTCTGGCTAGGGGTAGCAGAATTTTGCCACTTTTTTATCTGCTATCCTGAAGTTTAAAAGTGGCTAAACTTGTAGATATACCTTGGAAGAATTTATTGGACCCGGGTTCGATTCCCGGCATCTCCACCTTTAAGCTCGAAGCCTTGAATACAGACCCCGAAACCCAAAACCCGAAGCCTGGAACCTAAAAAAAGGTTCCGAGCTCCAAGCTTCGGGCTTTGGGTTTATTTAATATTCAACACCCAAAAAAAAGATAAACTTGTGAGGCCATATTTCAAAAAAATAAAAAATAAAAAGTTACGAGTAAATGACGAGATAAGAATCTCTCCCGTAAGACTGATTGACGAAAACGGGAAAAATTTGGGAATCATACCCCTTAACAAGGCTATTGACATAGCCAAAGAAAAAGGGCTTGATTTAGTAGAAATAGCGCCTCATATTAAACCTCCTGTATGCAGAATAATAAATTACGGAAAATACCTGTATCAACAAAGTAAAAAAACAAAAAGCACGAAAAAGGATATCGTAAAAGGAATCCGCATCGGACTACGTACTGCATCGCATGACCTGAATACAAAAGTAAAACAGGCGGAAAAATTTCTAAAAAAAGGGTATAAGGTAAAAATAGAATTAAGATTAAGAGGAAGAGAAAGAATCCACAAAGATTTAGCATACGAAAAGCTGAAAGAATTCCTTAGTTTTATATCTATTGATTATATTATTCAACAGGAAGTAAAATCACAACCATTTGGGGTTAACGTAATAATTATGAAAAAATAACATCGAACAAACATAAATCTTGATTGTGTTTGTATTGTTTTTACCGAATGCATAGAGATATCTA
>Ga0190361_1000124_pt1 | contig 31674 bp, 34 predicted proteins | sample 48721845_MG_FD_161273 | JGI IMG/M metagenome (GOLD analysis project Ga0190361, IMG submission 161273) | Hydrothermal vent microbial mat bacterial communities from Southern Trench, Guaymas Basin, Mexico - 4872-18-4-5_MG | ecosystem: Environmental > Aquatic > Marine > Hydrothermal vents >... | reverse complement strand
GAAAAACCTTATCAAGAATATTTTCCTATTCTTTATCTCCAGAAAAAAGTTGAAGAGCCATTAGAGAAGATAAACTGTTTGGGCAAATTCGGAATTTCAGCTAAAGTAAAAGGAGGGGGTCTTAATGCCCAAGCAGAAGCAATTCGCCTAGGCATTGCTCGAGCTTTAGTAATTCTCAACCCGTACTTCCGAAAAAGATTGAGGAAAGCAGGACTTTTAACTAGAGATCCCCGAATGCGCGAAAGAAAGAAACCAGGATTAAAGCGAGCTCGACGAGCTCCCCAATGGTCGAAGAGATAAAGTTTAGCTAATAAATTCCCGGTAGAACATTCCTCCAAATCTCATATAATTTGGAGTAAGAGCAGAGTTTTTAAAGAGCGGTGTTAGCCCCTCTTTCAATGGATCCTGCTGCGGTTAACTCTCTCTAGTTCCATTATGCTTAAAGAATTAATTGACAAATTTTATTTAGATAAGAATAAAGAAAGAACTCAAACTCACTTCTATATCACTGATGCAGGAAAGTGTTCTCGGGCTACTTTTTTTAAATTTAAAAAAGCTCCTAAAAGAGAATTAGAGGCAAGAGTTTTGAGAATGTTTGATCATGGGGATTTATATCACTATTTTATTATGAGAGCTTTATTTGGAGCGAGAGAAGTTCGAGTGGTGGCTGGTGAGCTTGATATACCCCCTCAGGAAATGATTTCGGGCAGAGCGGATGCAATATTGAGCATTAATAATGAACTTTATGTTTTAGATATAAAAAGTATAAACAGTATGATTTTCGAGAGATTGGAAGCTCCGAAAGAAGAAAATGTAAATCAACTTCAGCTTTATCTCCATTTCTTCCAGATTCCCAAAGGAATCTTATTGTATGTCAATAAAGATAACCAAGACCTTAAAGAATTTATTGTAAATTACGACCGAAATTTATGCTCAAAGCTCCTTAATCAATTTAGAGAACTAAAGAAGAAGATTGATTCTGATATTGTTCCCCAGCCTCTCCCAGATTATCCGGGAAATTGGCAATGTAAGTACTGTCAATTTCGGGAGATCTGCGATTTAATTGGTAAGAGGGAGATAACCTGGCAAGAATTTAAAAAACAAATTGGAGAGGATTTTCAAGAAGGAAGTTAAATTTTATTAAGGCACTAATTTCTCCGAACTAAATAATAAGGTACTATCGCTTAACAAATACAATTTTTTATTAATCCTACTATAAAAAATAGTGGGATTTTTTGCTTGTTTTAGAGTAAAAATATTAAGGTCATTCCTGATGTCAGTTTCAATTATTTTTATTTCCTCTCCTGAGCTGAAAATAAGATAGTGGTTGTTGATCCAGAATAAATTTTTTGGATTTTGAGAGAATCGGGTCAAGAATTTTTTTCCTTCATCAAAAATCCAAATTTCTCCTTTACCCCAAAAAGCTAGTTTCATCAAATCAGGAGAGATCGTAAATCCATCCAGAGAATCAAAAATTTCTTCAAATTCCTTTTGAGAATTTAACCGAAAAAGTTTTTGCTCATTTCTTAAAAATATAGCACCTTTCAAAATTCCCAAGCTGAATCCTCTCTCTTTTTTTAAAGAAAGGGGGATATCATTTAAAAACTCCTTTTTCTTTAAATCCCAATTCGATTTTATTAAAAATCCCGAAGAATTTAGCCAATATAGATTGTTTCTTTTTGATTTAAACCAGATTACGTCGGTAAGAAAGATATTTTCTTCAAGATTTTTTGAAGTTAAATCTTTTTTAAAAATTTTATTATCTCTTAAAAATAAAACCACCTTTCTGGCTAGGGGATGAAGAGTTATTTTTTTTACCTCTGAGGGCAAGGAAAAATCAACCACTTGAGAATTTTGGGAATTACTGTAGTCAATTAGGAAAAATTTTTTACCTTTTTTATTCTCTTTTTCTAAAAGAATCTGCTGGTTAATTGGGTCCCAATCTAAGATCTCAGTTTCACTTGATGTCTGAAAAATCATTTTTTTCTGCCCATTTAAACGATTAATTAATAGATATTGTTGAACATTCTCTTTATTTTTCTTCACTAAAAATTCATAACTCTCTTCTGAAGCAAGGAAATCTTCAATATTTTTATCTAAAACTTCAAAGCGTTGGTTCTTTTTAAAAAGAATAATATCTTTAGCTTCGGTTACTAAACCCTCCTTAACTTCTAATTTTTTTTGCCAAGAAAAATAGCCTGGTTTTTTTAATTCAATCTTGTAACAACGGGGCAAGAGATTTTTAATAAAAATTGAATTAGATATAAAATTAGTGGTTTTTTTAAATTTTCCATCTAAATAGATTTCTACTTTTGGATTTAGGACACTCACAAAGATTCCACCCGTTTTAACAAATTTTTTTTGCTGAAAATCAAAGCGAATTCCTTGACTTCTTAAAATTAACCAAGGAGTTAATAAAGTAAGGATAGCGACCATCGAAATAAAAAGAATTCTTCTGGTTCTTTTTCGCATACTTCTTTTAATTGTAAATTAAAATTCTTTCTTTGCCAAATCTTATCTCTCAGAATGAATTAAAAATATCCTTGAATTAGAAGAGAAATTAATAAAGTTCTGAATAAATCTGGACTTGTTAAGGCTGGGGATTTCGCTTGATAAATTTTTAGATTTAGAGTAAATTGAATTATAGTTATGTCTGGTGAAAAATTTGTTATTGAGGGTGGGAAGAAATTGGAAGGAGAGGTTGAGATTAAAGGATCAAAGAATGCTGCTGGTGCCTTATTAGCTGCCTCTTTATTAACTGACGAAGAGATAATTTTAGATAACCTCCCCTTGGTCGATGATATTCTAAATCAGTTGGAAATTCTAAAAGAGATGGGAGTAGAAGTGGAATGGCAAGGAGAAAGAAGGGTGCGAATTAAAGCCGGAGATAAAATTGATCCTCAAAAAATCTCTCCCGAAAAAGTTTCCAAATCAAGAATTTCTGTCCTTCTTATAGGCGCTCTTTTGCCCAGATTTAAGGAATTCAAAATCTCAAGACCAGGTGGTGATAGAATAGGTTTCAGACCTATTACCACCCATCTCCAAGTTTTGGAAGAGTTAGGAGCAGAAATTGAAAAGGATGGTGATTTTTATTTGTTTAAAAGGGAGAAGCTTCAAGGTAAAAAGATTGTTTTACCAGAATTTAGCGTCACGGCCACTGAAAATCTGATAATGGCTTCCACTCTGACTGAAGGAACAACAATTATAAAAGGAGCAGCAGTAGAACCTCAAGTCCAAGATTTAATAGACTTGCTCAACAAAATGGGTGCTAAAATAGAAAGAGTACCCTCCCACACTTTGAAAATTGAAGGAGTTAAAAAATTAAATGGCGCTGAACACAAAGTTATCCCTGATCATCTGGAGGGAGGAACATTCATTGCGATCGGAGCGCTAAATAATAATCAAATAAAGATAAAAAATGCCCGAGTCAACCATTTGGATATTTTTTTACAAAAGCTCAAAGAAACCGGGGTTAGATTTGAAATAAAAGAAAATTCAATTGAAGTTTTTGGTCAAAATAGTTTTAAACCAATTAAGGTTCAAGCTTTGCCTTATCCTGGTTTTCCAACCGACCTTTTGCCTCTGGTGGTTCCTCTTTTAACCCAGGCAGAAGGGAAGAGCCTAATCCATGATCCCTTATATGAAAACAGATTAAATTATACTCAGGAGTTAAGAAAGATGGGGGCTGATATTGAAATTGTTGATCCTCATCGAGCTTTTGTTTTCGGCCCCACCCCTCTTCAGGGAGTCACCATTGAGTCTTGGGATATAAGAGCAGGAGCAAGTTTGATCGTAGCGGGATTAATGGCTCAAGGTATCACCACCATCGAAAATATTGAACAAATAGATAGAGGCTATGAGAAAATAGAAGAAAGATTACAGAAGCTTGGAGCGAGTATTAAGAGAGTAGAGAGTTAGAATTTTTACTGGAGGTTTTAATTTCCAATGATTTAATTTTCAAACAAGAATAAACAAGGTTTGAAAATTTGGTTATTGAAAATTCATTGAAAATTGGTACTTGAAAATTGATAATTTTTCTAAACATGTTTGTTACCAAAATGGCAATTGATCTTGGAACTTGCAATTCCCTGGTTTTTGTTCCTAAAAAGGGGATAGTTTTGAACGAACCCTCAGTAGTTGCAGTTTCCAAACCAGAAAATAAAATTTTAGCAGTAGGAGCTGAAGCAAAATCAATGATCGGTCGGACCCCTGAGTCAATTAGAGTTTATCGACCACTTAAAAATGGAGTTATCGCTGATTATCGAGTCACTCAAGCGATGTTAAAATATTTCATTCAGAAAGCTCAGGGAAAATTTCCTCTTTTCAAACCAGAATTAGTGATCTCTGTACCGGTAGGGTCCACCTCAACTGAGAGGCGAGCAGTTATTGAGGCAGCAATGGCAGCCGGGGCAAAAGCAGCCTTTGTGGCTAAAGAGCCAATATTGGCAGCAATCGGAGCAGGAATTCCTATAAATTCTTGTCAGGGGAATATGATCATTGATATTGGAGGGGGAACTTCAGAAATTGCAGTAATTTCTCTTGGTGGAATTGTTTCTTCTTATTCTCTAAGGGTAGCGGGAGATAAAATGGATGAGAGGATAGCTGAATTTATTAAAAAAGAATATAATTTAGCAGTAGGTAGCCAATCAGCTGAGGAGATAAAGATAAAAATAGGTAGAGCCTTTCCTCAAAAAAAAGAAGAATTTTACGAGATAAAGGGAAGAGATTTAATTACTGGACTTCCTCGGAATATTAAAGTTTCTTCAAACGAAGTAGCTAGAGCTATCAATGATGTCTGTGGAGAAATTATTGTAGCAGTGGAGCAGGTTTTGCGAGAAACCCCTCCGGAACTTTCAGCTGACATTATGAACAAGGGTATGGTTCTTTCTGGAGGAGGAGCTTTATTGAGAGGACTCGATCAGCTTATTGCCAAGCAAACTGGTGTGCCTTGTTTTGTAGCAGAAGAGCCTCTTTATTGTGTGGTTAAAGGAACAGGAATAGTTCTTGAAAATTTGGATGTTTATAAAAGAAGCGTAATGACCAAAAGATAATTATGATTATTGGCCATAAAACTCAATGGGAGTTTCTAAGAAGAATAGCAAAAAATAATGAGATTCCTCAGAGTTTTTTATTTGCTGGCCCAGATTCTTTAGGAAAAAAAAGAGTAGCTTTGGAGTTTATCAAGCTTTTAAATTGCCAAGAAAAAAATTTTTTCAAAAGGCCTTGTCGAAAATGTTTTACTTGTAACTTGATTGAAAAAGGGAGACATCCAGATCTCATCTTGGTTCAGCCTAAAGAAAGGAGAGAAAGCCAGAAAGGGAGGTTAGGAGAAATTCAGATCTCTCAAATTAGAGATTTACAGAGAATTCTAACCTTTCGGTCCCAAGTTTCTCGTTTTAAATCGGTGATTATTGATGAAGCTCACACCTTAAATGCAAGTGCCCAAAATTGTCTTCTAAAAACCTTGGAAGATCCGCCCGGAAGAGTTATTTTCTTTCTTATTACCCCCTTTCCCGAAATGTTGTTTGAAACAGTTCGTTCGAGGTCCGAAATTCTGAAATTTTACCCCTTGAAAGATGAAGAGATAAGGTCTTATTTTAAAGAAAAAATTTCCGATCATCAAATTCAAAAAATTGTTGAATTTTCTGAGGGAAAACCGGGTTGGGTAATAAATTTTTTAAATAGTCCCCGAAGACTTTTCGAAGTCCAAAAGGGATTTAAAGAAATTGAGAGAATATTGATGGCTGATCTTTCTCAGAGATTTCGTTTTGTCAAAGATTTTTTCGCTAAAGAAAAAGAAAATTTCGATTTATCTTTATTTCTCCAGAACCTCGAGCGATATCTAAGAAAATCCTTTTTAGAACACCTTAAGCTCACGAGTAATCTCAGCGATGGGAAAACTTTAGAAATTAAAAAAAGAATTGAGTTAGTTGGAAAAATAAAGTTTTTACTAACCACCACAAATCTTGATCCCCGATTAGCCTTGGAGACACTAATGTTGATGCTATAAATTGTTTCCAGAATTTACCTCCTCGTTCTATAATAGAAAAATGGACTATAACCAAATTATTGAAAAATTAAAACCGAATCTTCAATCCATAATTGATAATTTCAAATCTGAAATTCAAAAAATCCGAGCCGGCCGCTTGACAGGAGCCCTAATTGAGAATATTGAAGTTGAATGTTTTGGTCAACGATTACTTCTGAAACAACTTGGGGCAATTTCCAATCCTTCCTTTAGAGAAATCTGTTTGCAGCTTTGGGATAAAAGTTATATCGATGAAGTTATCAGAGCAATTGAGAGAGAGAATTTAGGATTGAGCACGAGGATAGAAGACAATAAAATTTATCTCACCTCTCCTCCTTTAAGTGAAGAAACTAGAAAAAATTTGATACAAATTCTCAACCAGAAAAAAGAAGAGTCTTTTCAAGAGATTCGTCGAGTTCGAGACAAAGCCTGGAGAGAGATTCAAGAAGGATTTAAGACAGGAGAGATTAGAGAAGATGATAAATATCGAGGTAAAGATAAATTGGAAGAAGTGGTGAGAGAATATCGCGAGAAACTGGAAGATCTGGTTGAAAACAAAAAGAAAGAAATAATCGGCTAAGCACTATTCTTCTTTATTATGTTTTTGACTATTGTAGTTGTTTTCTTTACCATAATTGGGCTGTTAATCCTCCATGAACTTGGGCATTTTTTGATGGCAAAGAAGTTTGGAGTGAAGGTGGAGGAATTTGGCATTGGATATCCACCAAGAATTTTTGGAAAGAAAATTAGGGGGACCGTATATTCTTTTAACCTTCTACCATTTGGTGCTTTTGTTAAAATTTTAGGCGAAGAAAAAAGAGTGGATGATCCCAGTAGTTTCTCTCAAAAGCCAATTTGGCAGAGGATGTTGATTGTTTTGGGCGGAGTAGTTTCATTCTGGATTATTGCTTTTTTAATTTTTAGTTTTCTAGCTAGCACTTGGGGATTACCAACTGCAGTTTCTGATGAGTTTAATCCGAATATCAAAAGTGCTAAAGTCCAAATTGTGGGAATAGCGGAAAATTCACCAGCTGACTTGGCTGGATTAAGAGGAGGGGAGACGATCCTCAAAATTAAAAGTCAAGAATCAGAGATTAAAGAAATCACTGAAATGAGACAGGTGCAAGAATTTATTAACAAGAACTTAGGTAGGAATATCGTTATGACCGTGAAGAGAGGAGATAAGATTTTTGATGTGAAATTAGTTCCTCGAATTTCTCCTCCAAAGGATGAGGGTCCAATAGGTATTCTCTTGGCTCGAGTAGTCAAACTAAAATACCCTTGGTTCCGCGCTCCTCAGCAAGGGTTGTTGGTCACAGCTCAACAAACCATTCAGTTGCCAGTTTTCTTGGTTAAAACTCTCAGTAAAGCCATTCAAGGGGAAAAAGTTACTGGGGTAAGAATGGTTGGCATAGTAGGCTTGGGCGAATTAATGAGTCAGGCTTTAAAAGTGGGAGTTGATAACTTTCTGATGTTTATAGCAATAATCTCAATTTGGTTGGCTTTTTTCAATATTCTACCAATTCCTGCTCTAGATGGAGGAAAACTTTTGTTTTTAGCTATTGAAGGAATAAGAAAAAAGCCTGTTCCTCAATTAATTGAACAGAAAATTACGGCTGTTTTTTTCTTTGCTTTAATTTTATTAATGATTTTTATCACTATAAAAGATATTATGAGATTACTTTAAGCTATGCGACAATCCCAACTTTTTAGCAAAACAAAAAAGGAAAAACCACGTGGAGAAAAAAGTATCAACGCAATCTTGTTACAGAGAGGAGGTTTTGTTCACAAGGAAATGGCGGGGGTGTACACTTTCTTACCCTTGGGGCTCCGAGTTTTAAGGAAAATCGAGAAAGTAATTAGAGAAGAAATAGAGAGAATTTCTGGTCAGGAGGTTTTGATGACTGTTCTTCAACCAAAAGAGCTTTGGTTACGGACTGGACGATGGGATAAAGGAACAGGAAAGGTAATGTACAAAACAAAAGGGAATGGGGAAGTAGGATTGGGACCAACTCACGAGGAGATGATTACTAACATTGTTAAGAATTACATTAGTTCCTTTGAAGATTTACCTCTTTATATTTATCAGATTCAAACAAAATTTCGGAAAGAACCAAGAGCTCGGAGTGGCCTTTTACGTGGTAGAGAGTTTCCGATGAAAGATCTTTACAGTTTCCATTCTAACCAAAAAGATTTTGAAAATTATTACGAGAGAGTTAAGGAAGCTTATTTCAAAATTTTTCATCGATGCGGGTTCCAAGTTATACTGACGGAAGCTTCCGGAGTAGGGTTTACTGAAGGGGTAACTCACGAATTTCAAGTTTTAGCCGAAGGAGGAGAAGACCGAATAATTTATTGTGAGAGTTTACATTTCGCTCAAAATAAAGAAATTACCAAATTTAAACCAGGAGATAAATGCCCTCTTTGCAAAAAACCCTTGAAAGAGGGTAAGTCAATAGAAGTAGGGAATATCTTTCCTTTGGGTACTAAATATTCTCAAGCAATAGGAGCTTTCTTTCAAGATAAAGATGGTAAAAAAAAGCCGATAATAATGGGTTGTTATGGGATTGGAATTTCTCGAACAATGGGAGCTATTGTTGAAGTTTATCACGATGAGAAAGGGATAATTTGGCCAAAAGAAGTGTCACCCTTTGATTTTCATTTACTAAGTTTATTAAGTGGCAAAAGAAAAGTGGATAGAGAAATTAAAAAAACCTGTCAAAAAGTGTTGAGCTTTTTACAAAAGGAAGGATTTGAAGTATTATATGATGACAGAGAGGACAAATCGGCGGGTGAGAAATTCGCTGATGCTGACCTAATCGGAATACCTTATAGAGTTGTGGTAAGTGAGAGGACCTTGAAAAGGAACTCGGTGGAAGTGAAAAGAAGGAACCAGAAGAAAACAAAGTTAGTGGAGATTAGAAAACTGGCTAGCTTCTTTAAATCCAAATGACAAAATCCAGATGCCAAGTCAAACTCAAAATCCAAAATCCAAAACATTATTTTTAATATTTGAGCTTTGGATTTGATTTGACATTTAATATTTGAGCTTTGGATTTTTATCACTATGTTTAACAAACTTCTATCCTATTTTACTGAAGATATTGCTATTGATTTGGGTACAGCAACTTCCTTAGTTTATGTTAGAGGGAAGGGAATTGTTATTAACGAGCCTTCGGTGGTAGCAATAAACCAGAAAACTGGCCAAGTTTTAGCTATTGGAGAGGAAGCTAAAAAAATGGTTGGCAGAACACCAGCCCATATCCAAGCAATAAGGCCGTTGGTCCGAGGAGTAGTTTCGGATTTTGAAGTAACAGAACAAATGCTAAGATATTTTATTAATCGAGCTCATCAAAAAAAGTTTATCTTCGGTGCTTGGCCAAGAATAATTGTAGGAATTCCTTGCGGGGTAACTGAGGTGGAAAAGAAAGCAGTTGAGGACGCAGCAAAATCAGCGGGGGCTAGAGAAGTATTTTTAATCGAAGAACCAATTGCTGCTGCTATTGGAGCGAGGATGCCTATTCAAGAACCGAAAGGGAATTTTCTGATCGACATCGGTGGAGGGACCACCGAAATAGCAGTAATTTCTTTAGGAGGAATAGTGACTTCAAAGAGTTTACCAATCGCTGGCGACAAACTTTCAGAAGACATAATCCAATATGTTCAACAAAAATATAAACTCTTAATCGGGGAAAGATCAGCTGAGGAAATTAAAATCAGTATTGGAGCAGCTTTACCTTTACGAGAGAAGAAAGAAGCCCCTTTAAGAGGAAGGAATTTAATTAGCGGCCTGCCTGAAGAAATAATAATTACTTCCGAGGATGTTCGTCGAGCCATGGAAAAATCACTAAATCAGATAACGGAAGCGGTTAAAGCAACTATTGAAGAAACTCCTCCCGAACTACTTAGTGATGTAATGACCGATGGAATTCATCTCACTGGAGGAGGGGCTTTATTAAAAAAGCTTGATAGTTTACTACGCCAAGTAACCAAAATGCCAGTTAAAATTATTGAAGATCCTCTCACTGCCGTTGCTCGAGGTGGAGGAGTTGTTTTGGAGAACCTCGATGAATTAAGAGAAGTTTTAAGCCAAACCCAAACTGGGGAGATACCAAAGTAAATCTAAAACTCAAAAATCATAATCGAGATTTAAATTTAAAATTATGATAAATAAAGAACAAGTTCAACAGGTAGCTAAATTAGCAAGGTTAGGGTTGAAGAAGGAAGAAATAGAGAAGATGCAAACAACCCTTACTTCAGTTTTAGATTATATTAAGTTACTAGAAGAGATTGATATTTCTAAAATAACACCAACATTTCATTCAACTCCAATTGAGAATGTAACGCGGGAAGATAAAGTTAAAGAAGAGAAACCAGAGAGAGTTGATAAAATGATAACTCAGGCACCGATGAAAGAAAAAAGGCATATTAAGGTTAAAGGGATACTGGAATAATTCTCAATTTTTATGATCGAAACTGAAGGTTTAACAATCAGTGAAATTCACCAAGGATTAAAAGAAAGAAAATTTTCGGCTCAAGAAATAACCCAAGCTTATTTGGAAAGGATAAGATCCCAGGATAAAGAGATCGGAGCTTTTCTGATAGTGAGTGAAGAGTTAGCCCTAAATCAAGCTAAAGAGGTTGATAAGATGATTGCTCAAAACCAAGAACTTTCCATCTTAACTGGCATTCCAGCTGCCATTAAAGACAATATTTTAGTAGAAGGCTTAAAATGTACTGCTGGTTCTAAAATCTTAGAGAACTATTTGTCTCCCTATAGCGCTACTTGTGTTGAAAAATTAAGAGAGCAAAAAGTGATTATTTTGGGGAAAACCAATCTTGATGAGTTTGCAATGGGTTCTTCCACTGAACACTCAGCTTTCAAAAAAACTCGAAATCCTAATGACCTAACGAGAGTTCCGGGAGGTTCCTCTGGGGGATCAGCCGCAGCCGTTAAGGCAGGAGAATGTTGTTTTGCGCTCGGTTCTGATACTGGCGGTTCGATTCGTCAGCCGGCTTGTTTTTGTGGAGTGGTGGGGCTTAAACCAACTTACGGAGCTGTTTCTCGTTATGGTTTAATTGCTTTTGCTTCTTCTTTGGATCAAATTGGGCCAATAACTAACACAGTTGAAGACTGTGAGATAGTTTTTAATGCGATCAAAGGAAAAGATCCTCGTGACTCAACAAGTGTTGAAACTCAACCACTCGATCATTCAATCACTCAGTCACTCGGTAATTTAGTGATCGGCGTTCCTAAAGAGTATTTTACCGAAGGTATTGCTCCTGAGGTGAGAGAGGTAATAGAAGGAGCAATTAAGAAAATAGAAAAAGAGGGGGCTAAGATTGAAGAAATCTCTTTAGCTCACACTAAATACGCCTTAGCTTGCTATTATATTATCGCTCCATCAGAAGCAAGCAGCAATCTGGCCAGATACGATGGGATAAAGTATGGAATGTCATATGAAAACTCAAAACTCAAAACTCAAAACTCAAAGCTGTTGGACGTTTATTTTAAAACGAGAGCAGAAGGATTTGGCGAGGAAGTAAAAAGGAGAATAATGCTTGGAACTTACGCTTTGTCAGCTGGTTATTATGAAGCTTATTATCTGAGAGCTCAAAAAGTGAGAACTTTAGTTAAACAAGATTTCGATAAAGCTTTCAAAAAAGTGAATTTTATTTTGACTCCTACTTCTCCTTTCCTTCCTTTCAAGATAGGAGAAAGGATTGAAGATCCTTTGAAGATGTATCTCTCTGATATTTTTACTGTATCGGTTAATTTAGCGGGCTTGCCAGCTCTCTCTTTGCCTTGCGGAAAAGTTGGGAAATTACCAGTAGGTCTCCAGATAATTGGAAAATCTTTCTCAGAAAAAGAAATTTTCAAAATTGGAGAATTTTTAGAAAAATTATATGATACCAGAAATCTATAATTTTGAGCAACTTTTAGAGAGAGCCAGAGAGGTGTATCAAATTATTCTTTCTTCTCGTATTCAGGAGATGTTGTTCCCTTTAAAAGTGATTTTTATTATCGTTTCGATTATATTCATTTTTGGTATTATCTTTTTCCTTTCTAAGACAAGTTATCTCAGAGACACTTTCTTAGAGGATTTAGAGGATCTTTCTCGTTTTAAGGGTTTTGGGCAGAAGAAATGGCTAAGACGGTGGAATAAAATTAAGAAAAAAGTTGAAAAAGGAAAAAGCTCAACCTATTGGAAAATTGGTTTGATTGAAGCGAATAAAATGTTAGATGAAGTTTTGAAAAAAACTGGACTCGGTATCGGCACTATTGAAGATAGGTTAAAAAGATTAACCGAGAGCGATGTTTCTAATTTAACTCAGTTGCTTGCAGCTCATCAAGTTTGTCAGGATATCATTCGCGATCCCGATTATAAACTAAGCAGAGAAAAAGCTGAAGAATTAATAAATGTTTTTGAGAGAAGTTTTCGCGATCTCCGAGTTTTTTAGAGGTTGATTTTAGTTTAGATTTAGTGTAAGATTATAAACTACTATACATTGACAAATGAAGCGGGGTGGAGGAGTAGTACCTTGCCAGGCTCATAACCTGGAGACCCGGGTGCAAATCCCGGCCCCGCAACACGATTAGTAGATTAGTTGATGAGTAAATGAGTTTATGAGCGATGAATTCTTTTTTGAGAAATTAAAATTATACAAGAGAAGTCTCGAATTTACAAAGAAGATGTGTAAGATAGCAAGTAATTTTCCAATAAAATTTTCGAGAATAAGAGACCAACTAATAGGAGCAACGATTTCAATTCCATTAAATCTCGCTGAAGGATCAGGAAGGAAGTCGGTTAAAGAAAGAATTAATTTTTATAAAATAAGTCGCACTTCATTGTTTGAATACATACCTTTATTAGAAATTTGTTTTGGATTAAATTTAATTGATGAGGGTGATTATAAAAAATTCCGCTTAGAAATCATAGAACTTTCAAAAATGATCAACGGCTTAATTAAATCTTTATAACTCATCTACTCATAAACTCATCAACTAATTGCTAAACATTGCCGGTGTAGCTCAGTGGTTAGAGCAACGGCTTCATAAGCCGGAGGTCGGAGGTTCGAATCCTCCCATCGGCACCTAAATTAGTAAATGAGTACGGCCGTCGCGACCTTTCAACTCATCAACTAATTACTAAATATTGCGGGCGTAGCTTAGTGGCTTAAAGCGCCGCCCTGTCACGGCGGAGATCGTGGGTTCAAATCCCATCGCCCGCGCCAGCAAATTTTCACTGAGGTGAAAGTTGAGTAAAGGTGGTAATGAAACAAAGGTGAAGAGTAAAGGGAACCTGTTAGGAAATTTTTCTAACAGGCCTTTTTATTTTCCTTGACAATTATCTTTTATTCTGGTAAAAAGAAAAATCAAATTAAAGGAGGTTCTTTAAAATGGAAAGAAAGATAGATAAAGCTATTTGGTATACTTTAGGTTGGGAATGGTTGGGTTTTCGAGGTCGGTTTCTAATCTGGTTAGCTCGCCAATTGTACAGGATAGGCATCTTTAATGAAGAGCAGGTAAAGAAATGTGTGAATTTGGCAAGTAGTACAGCTTTAGCAAGAAAAGCTAAAGAAGCCGGACTTAGGATAAAATTAATAAAGATTGAGAGGAGGCAGGAATGAATATTTCAAGTGAGGAAACAATACTGACGGACAAATTAATTGAGTCGATAATTGGGTATTTGATGGAGGGGGTTCACAGTGGTAAGAGATATCGAGTTAAGAGGAAAATGTTCGAAAATAATAATCGAAGAAATTTAACAAAAATCTTCCCTAAGCCCACTTTAATTGTGGGCTTTTTTATTGAATTTTTGTGGATAATTAAAGGTTGAGTTTTGCCTTGAAATGAGGTAAAATGAATCAATATTATGAATTTGAAAGAGATTAAAATAAAAGCAAAAAACGAGATAGTGAAAGCTAGAAGTTTAAAGGAATTGAATGAAATCTATAAAAAATATTTAGGTAAAAAAAGAGAGATTACCCGAATTTTTAGTTCTTTAAAAAAGCTTTCAGAAGGAGAGAGAAAAAAACTCGGCAAGGAAGCCAACTTGGTAAAAAGGGAGGTTGAAGAGATGATAAAAGAGAAATCAAAGCAACTCCAAGAAAAACTCAGAAAGCAAAAGATTGAGAAAGAGAAAATCGATGTGACAAGACCTGGCAAGAAATTGGAGGTTGGTCATTTACATCCCTTGACGCACGTTCAGAGAGAAGTTTTGGAGATTTTTCAATCGATGGGATTTTCGGTTGTTTTAGGGCCAGAGCTGGAAACAGAATGGTACAATTTCGATGCTTTAAATATTCCTAAAGACCATCCCGCTAGAGATATGTGGGACACTTTCTGGCTTCAGCCAGAAAGTCAAATGTCAAATGTCAAAAGTCAAAAGTTTTTGTTACGGACGCATACCAGTCCGGTACAGATTCGTTATATGGAAAAGCACAATCCGCCTTTGAGGATTGTGGTTCCAGGGAGGTGTTTCCGGCACGAGGCAACTGATGCTTCTCACGAGATTCAATTCTATCAGCTTGAAGGATTGATGGTTGATGAAAATGTGTCAGCTGCCAATTTTCGAGCAGTAATTGAAGAATTTTTGAGAAGATTTTTTAAAACTCCAATTGAAATTCGCTTACGACCCAGCTATTTTCCTTTTACTGAGCCAAGTTTTGAAGTAGACGTTCGTCGGGAAAAAGAAAAATGGATAGAGATGATGGGGGCGGGAATGGTACACCCAAAAGTATTTGAGGCAGCTGGCCTGAATCCAAAAGAATGGCAAGGATTTGCTTTTGGAGTGGGGTTAGATAGATTGGCTATGCTTCGGTACAAGATTAATGATATTCGTTTATTTTATAGTGGAGATTTACGGTTTTTAAACCAATTTTAAATTTATGATATTTTCCTACAGTTGGTTAAAGGATTATATCAAGGGGAAGATGCCAAGTTCTGGAAAATTAGCGGAAATTTTAACTAAACATAGTTTTGAAGTTGAGGAAGTGAAAAGGGTAGGCAAGGATTGGGTTTTAGACATTGATGTTTTACCAAATCGGGCTTGTGATTGTTTTTCTCATATAGGAATAGCTCGGGAAGTGGCAGTCCTTACTAGTTCCAAATTCCAAATCCCAAATTCTAAATTAAAGGAAAATAAAAATTTAAAAGCAAAAGATTTTGTTGGGGTGGAAATTAAAAATAAAGAGGATTGTTCTCGCTATACCGCAAAAGTAGTTCTGGGAGTAAAAGTTAAATCTTCACCAAAATGGATCCAAGAAAGATTAAAAGCTTGTGGGCTGCAACCAATTAATAACATTGTTGATATCACAAATTATGTAATGTTAGAAACTGGTCAACCCATACACGCTTTTGATTTTGACAAAATCAAAAGCGAAAATTCTAAATTCCAAAAAAAGAAAATAATTGTCAGAAGGGCAAAAAAAGGAGAGAAAATTGCTGCCTTAGATGATAAAACTTATACCTTAGATGAAGATATTTTAGTGATTGCTGATGCCCGAGAGCCAATTGCTATTGCTGGAATTAAAGGAGGAGAAAGCACAGGAATTGATTCTGAGACAAAAAATATAGTTATTGAAGCGGCTAATTTTAATCCTAGAGTAATTCGGAAGACTTCTCGAAAATTAAAATTAAGAACTGATGCTTCTTGGCGATTTGAAAACGGAGTCGACCCTAATTTAATTGATTTTACTCAAAAGAGAGTTTGCAGTTTAATTCAAGAGATAGCTGGAGGGAAAGTAGCTCAAGGAATGGTTGATTTTTACCCAAAGAAAGTCCGACCTAAGAAAATTAAATTAGATTTAAAGTATGTTGAAAGATTATTAGGAGTTAGAATCCCTAAAGAAAAAATAATTAAAATTTTAAAAAACTTAGGATTTAAAGTTGCTCGTCAATCCATCAAACCATCAACTCATCACCTTTTAATCGAGGTGCCAACCAGAAGATTAGATATTTCTATTCAGGAAGATTTAATTGAGGAAATTGGAAGAATTGCGGGTTTCCAAAATATCCCTTCGATTTTTCCTCAAGCTAGCTTAATTCCTCCCGAAAGAAATGAAGAGATTTTTTGGCAAAGAAATTGCCAGGATATCTTAAAAGAGCAAGGATTTACTGAAGTTTACAATTACTCTTTTATTGGAGAAAAAGAGAAAGAGATTTTTGGTTGGCAAGATACAGAGGTATTAGAACTTGCAAACCCTATAAGTTCTTTCAATAAGTATCTGAGACCAAGTTTAATTCCAAATCTGCTGAGAGATGTTAAAGAAAACTTAAAATTTTTTGATGAAATTAAAATTTTTGAAATTGGAAAAATATTTAGAAAATGTCAAATGTCAAATGTCAAATGTCAAATCTTAGAAAAAAAGATGTTAGGAGGAGTGCTAACAGGGAAGAGGATAGGTGATGAAGGTTTTTATGAGTTGAAGGGGATAGTGGATTTGCTGCTTAATAAATTAGGAATTAGTAATGTTTGGTACGATGATTACCAGCAAACTCCAGAAGAATCCCATCTTGAAATATGGCATCCGAGAAAGTCAGCTGAAATTAAAACCGATGGCCAAGAACTTGGATTTTTAGGAGAAATTCATCCAAAAATTTTAGAAGAATTAGAAATTGTTGAGAAAGTATTTGTATTTGATTTTAACTTCGAAAAGCTGAAAAAATTAGCCTCTGAGGAACATGAATATCAACCAATCTCAATTCATCCAGCTGCCGTTAGAGATTTAGCCGTTTTGGTGCCTCTCCGAACAAAAACAGTGGAGGTTTTAAATGTTATAAATGCAGCTGGAGGAAAATTGGTTCGGGATGTTGATCTTTTTGATGTCTACTCAGGTGAAGGAATTCCTGAAGGTAAAGAGAATTTGGCTTTTCACATAATCTATCAAGCAGAAGATAGAACTTTGACCTCAAAAGAGATAGATGAAGTTCATCAAAGAATAATCAAGGCTCTGGAAGAAAATCCAGAATGGGAAGTAAGAAAATAATTTAAAATTACTCGATTAACGAATTAACGGATTCAAGAATTAATTCGTTAATTCTCAATTCGTTAATAAAATAATTAAGACATTTCAACATATGAGAAGTAAGTCTAAAAAATCAAAAAAGGAGAAAAAAAGCAAAGAAGAAACATATACAGCCAAAGATATTTATGTTTTGAAAGGTCTTGAACCAGTAAGAAGAAGGCCGGGAATGTATATTGGTTCAACCGGGCCAGAAGGTTTGCACCATCTAATCTGGGAATGCGTGGATAATAGTTTGGACGAAGCGATTGCGGGTTATTGTAAAAACATTGAAGTTCATCTTTTATCTGACCAGCGAGTGAAAACCACTGATGATGGCCGGGGAATTCCGGTTGAAAAGCATCCTCAAACTGGCAAATCTGCTCTGGAGACGGTAATGACTACTTTGCATGCGGGAGGAAAATTTGGGGGGAAGGCCTATCAGATAGCCGGGGGATTGCATGGAGTTGGGGTTTCGGTGGTGTGCGCTTTGAGCAAATATATGAGAGTTGAAGTTTGCCGAGGGGGTCAAAAATATGCTCAGGAATATTCTCAAGGTAAAGCAACAACGAGAGTTAAAAAAATAGGAAAATGCAAGAGATCAGGAACGATTGTAGTTTTTGAGCCCGATCCAGAAATTTTCAAAAACATTAAGTTCGATCTTAAGCGGATTTTAAATCACCTTCGTCAGCAAGCTTACTTAACTCCGGGAGTGAAGATTTCTGTTCGAGATGAAAGGATTTCGCCGCCATTTCGCTACAATTTCTACTTTGAAGGAGGATTGCGTTCCTACATCAAATATTTGGTAGGAGATTCTGAACCTCGTCACGATAGTATTTTTTATACTAAAGGAGAAAAAGAAGGAATTTTAGTAGAAGTTGCCTTTCAGTATGCTAAAGAAATAGAAGCGTTTGAAGAAAGTTTTGCTAATAATATTTATACTGGTGAGGGGGGTACTCATTTAACTGGCTTCCGAACTGCTTTAACTAGAAGCTTAAATGATTATGCTCGAAAAAATGGTTTTTTAAAGGAGAAAGATGAGAATTTTACTGGCAATGATGTAAGAGAAGGATTGGTAGCAGCGATCGCTGTAAAATTAAAAGAACCTCAGTTTGAAGGGCAAACCAAGGCAAGATTAGGAAACCCGGAAGCAAAATTAGCCGTGGAGAGTGTTCTTTCTGAAGGACTAAGCGAGTTTTTAGAAAAGAATCCCCAAGATGCCCGAGCCATTATTGAAAATTGCATGTTGGCAGCTCGCGCTCGGCGAGCTGCTAAAGCTGCCAGAACCACGGTTTTGAGGAAAGGAATTCTAGAAGGTTTAACTTTACCTGGAAAGTTGGCGGATTGCTCTTCGAAAAATCCCGAAGAGTCTGAACTTTACATAGTGGAGGGTGACAGTGCTGGTGGAAGCGGAAAGATGGCTCGAGATAGAAGATTTCAAGCAATTTTGCCAATAAAAGGAAAAATTTTGAATGTTGAAAGGGCAAGATTAGATAAAATTTTGGCATCTCAAGAGATTAAGTCTTTAATCATCGCTTTGGGAACTGCTATTGCTCAGGACTTTGATATAAATAAGTTAAGGTATCATCGAATAATTTTGATGAGTGATGCTGATGTAGATGGCGCTCATATTAGAACCTTGCTTTTAACTTTGTTTTTCCGCTATTTTAGAGAAGTAATTGAAAGGGGGTATCTGTATATTGCTCAACCTCCTTTATATAAAATCCAAGGAGGAAAAAGAATAGAGTATGCTTATACCGAAGGTGATAAAGAAGAAATTTTGAGTGCGTTGAAAAAAGAGAAAATTACCAATGTAAGTATTCAACGATATAAGGGTCTTGGAGAAATGAATCCTGAGGAGTTATGGGAAACAACTATGAATCCGAAGAACCGAATATTACTTCAGGTAACCATTGAGGATGCCAAAACTGCTGATCATATTTTTGACATTTTGATGGGAAAAGAGGTATTACCGAGAAAAAAGTTTATTCAAGTTCATGCTAAAAAGGTAAGAAATTTGGATATATAAGTAGAAATTTTCAATATTCAATCATTTTTTGATAATTAATTAATTGAAAATTGAAAATCGTAAATTGTAAATTATTTTTGAGCTTGACAAAATTCTTTTGGGGCTTTAATATAAAAGATGAAGCCCCAAGCGGGCTTTTTTAAAAAGAATGAAAATATTTGAAAAAATTAAAACATTCTTTAAAGAAGTTTGGACTGAAGTCAAGAAAGTAAACTGGCCCACCCGCCAAGAAACTTTTAGATATACCTTATTGGTAATTGGGATTTCAATGGCGGTAGCTGCATTTTTGGGGATTTTGGATTTTATTTACATTAAAATTTTAGAAAAATTTATATTTTAAGCGCTAGCGAGAAATATCCCCAGAGGTATATTTTGATATGCCAAAGCAAAAAATACAACAAGGTAGAAATTGGTATGTTTTACACACTTACCCTGGTGAGGAAGATGCAGTAGCTAAAAATCTTCGCCAACGCATTGAAAGTTTAGGAATGGAAGACAAAATTTTCAACGTTATGGTACCAAAAGAGAAAAAGATTAAGATAAAGAATGGTAAAAGAAAGGTGGTGGAAGAGAAAATTTATCCAGGGTATATTTTTGTTGAAATGATTGTCACTGATGATTCTTGGTATGTAGCCAGAAATACTCCGAGAGTAACCGGCTTTATTGGGGCTGGAACTGTTCCTATTCCTGTTTCTCCAAAGGAAATAGAAATTTTGAAAAAAAGAATGGGAATGGAGGCCCCTCAATATAAGATTGACGTTTCGGTTGGAAACTTAGTTAGGATCACTGATGGACCGTTTAAGGATTTTGAAGGGAAAGTAGCAGAGATTGATGAGGAAAGAGGGAAGATTAAAGTTCTAGTAAATATCTTTGGTAGAGATACGCCAGTAGAAGTAGATTCATTACAAGTGAAGAAATTATGAAAAAAGTAATAGCCATAGTAAAATTACATATTCCAGCTGGTAAAGCCACCCCAGCTCCTCCTATTGGCCCAGCTTTGGCTCAGCATGGAATTAATATTGGGGATTTTTGCCAGAGGTTTAATGATGCTACAAAAAATCAAGAGGGTTTTACAATTCCGGTCGAAGTTACAATCTATGAAGACCGAAGTTTTGATTTTAAATTAAAAACTCCATTGACTTCTGAATTAATAAAAAAAGCCGCAGGAATTGAAAAGGGGTCTGGGGAGCCTAACCGGAAAAAAGTTGGCAAGATTACCCGAGAACAACTAAGAGAGATTGCTAAAAAGAAATTGCCTGATTTTAACACGACCGATATCGAAAAAGCAATGAAAATCGTTGAAGGTACAGCCAGAAATATGGGAATTACGATTGAGTAATTTTTTCAAAAATGATTCTATCAGACAGAGACATAAAAAAATATATTCGAGAAGGGAAAATCAAAATTATCCCCAAGCCAAATTTCCAGGAACAATTAGGACCGTGTTCTTTGGATTTACATTTAGGAAATGTTTTTAAAGTTTTCAAGCATACCGAATGTCCTTTTATCGATTTAAGAGATCATAAAACCCCGATCGAGAAAATAATGCAAGAAATTGAGATTACCAAACAGAAACCGTTAATTCTAAGGCCGAGAGATTTTGTTTTAGCGGTAACTAAAGAAGAGATAATCTTACCTCCTGATATAATGGCAAGATTAGATGGTAGAAGTTCTTTGGGGAGATTAGGATTGGTAGTTCACTCAACCGCTGCTAGATTTGATCCCGGCTGGAAAGGTAAAGCGGTAATGGAAATAGGAAATCTGGGAGTGATTCCTATTGCTTTGTGTCCAGGAATTAGAATTTGTGCTCTAACTTTTGAAACTCTTTCCTCGCCCGCCGAAGTTCCTTATTTAAAACAAAAAGACCACAAATATGCTTACCAAAAAGATCCCTCACCTAGCAAAGTTCATCAAGAGCCCAAAAAATGAACCCCCGATTGACAAAAGATCTTAAATTAAAATTTTTAGGCATTAGTCCAGTTTTCAAAGATAAAACTGGTCTTTTGAACCCACAAGAAATTGTTGCCCTTTCAGCTCTTTTAACTTTTAAGGGGAGGTCAATAAAAAATCTTTTAAAAGAAATAAATCAAAAAGGCGAGAATTTAGATGATAAAATTAAAAAAATACTACAAAGATCATCTTTGAGAGGTCATGCCTCAATTGCTACTACTCCCTCTCTCTGTTTAACTTATGAAGGAAGCAAGTTCTTAGATTCTGCTTTGACTGGCATCGTTTTTTCTTCTTCCTTGGTTTCTTCTGGGCGAAGGACTAGAACAGAAAAAAGAGATATCATTTTCCCAATAGAAATTTTTAAAGCAAAAGAAGCAAAGAAGATTTATCAAGAGGTTTCAGAAAAAATTATAAATTTTTTTAATTTTCTTCTCAACCAGAAAATTCAAAAAGATGAAGCCAGTAAGATTCTCCAATATGGGATTTATGGAACCGGAATAATTCAGTTACCAGTTGAGTCAATCGTTCTAATTAAAAGAGAATATACCTCAGAAAAAGAATGGATGCCAGAGGAAATAGGAATTTTTCTCCAAAAACTTGAAGAGAATTTAAAGAGTTTAGGAATAGATTTACTTTTTCCAACTAGAGAGGTAGCTCCAAGAAATATCTACCCCTACCCAAATATCTTTAAAAATCCAAAAGAAACAAATTTAGTCAGAGATCTTTTAAAAAAAGTGAAACTTAAAGATGGGTCAAAAATTATTTCTTTAGAATATTTACCTTCCAAAGGCCTCAAGAGGGAGTTAGAAAGTTTTGAACAAAAGAAAAAAAGAGTTTTTTCTTCTTTAATAAAAATCAGAAAAGAATGGTTGAATCTTCTACCAGAGCTTCAGAAAATTTTGAGAGATTACAATTTAGCTTTGAAAGTTAAAGTTTTATCTTCGATACCTTGGCGAGTTTGGGGAGAGAAAAAAAGACATCGAACTTGTCCGCAAATTATAGAATCGATATATTTCTGCCTAGAGAGAACAATCAAGAAATTCAATAAGTTTAAAAAACAAATAGAAAAGAAGCAAATTACAAAAAATTTAGTAAATCAAATTGAAGAAGTTTTTTCAATACCACCCTCTATTAAAAAAAATTCTACCCTCTTATCTCAATATCTTTTAACGGCTTTAAAATCATTTGAGGGTTATCAAAATTTAATTAAGCTAAAAATTAAACCAAGGGATGCAATTTTCTTAGTGCCCCGAGGAGTGAAGATTGATATTCTCCAAGAATATGACCTTTATAATCTTCTGGCGGGTTATTATCCTTTGCGGCTCTGCCAAACTGCAGAAGAAGAAATGAGAAGAAATACTCGAAGAGAGGTTGGCCAAATTAAAAAAGCCCTTCAACAAAAAAAAGTTGGTTGGTTGGCTGAGTTTATTAATCCTAAATGTCAGATCGTTGGCTTTTGTCCCGAAGAGAAAAGCTGTGGGTTGATAAAAAAAGCAGTAAAAAATTATTCAGAGCAATTCCATCAAGAGATGAAAGCAAATTTAAAACAAAGGTTTCAAGAAAAATTTAAAAATGAAACTAAGAAAAGTCGATCCTAAAATTTATAGCTTAATAAAAAAAGAAATTTCTCGCCAGAGAGATGGGTTAGTTTTAATTCCCTCAGAAAATTATGCCAGTTTAGCAGTATTGGAAGCAATGGGAACTCCTTTAAGCAATAAATACTCAGAAGGGTATCCTCAAAAAAGATATTACAGCGGTAATGAATTTATTGATAAGATTGAGGAAATTGCAATTGCCAGAGCCAAAAAAATTTTTAAAGCAGAACACGCTAATGTCCAACCTCATTCTGGTTCACAAGCTAATGCTGCAGTTTATTTAGCTCTCTTGAAACCCGGTGACAAGATTTTAGGGATTGATTTAAGGGCAGGAGGTCATTTAACTCACGGTTCGCCAGTGAACTTCTCAGCGAAATTTTACAAATTTGACCATTATGGAGTAAACCCCAAAACCGAAAGAATTGATTTTAAAGAAGTTAGAAAAAAAACTTTAAAATTCAAGCCAAAATTAATCATTACCAGCACTACTAGCTATTCAAGAAAACTCAATTTCAAAAAATTTCGTCAAATCGCTGATGAAGTTGGTGCTTATTTAATGGCCGACATCTCCCATATTGCTGGGTTAGTTATTGCGGGATTACATCCTCATCCTTTTCCTTGGTGTGATGTGGTTACCACCACCACTCATAAAACCTTACGAGGCCCTCGGGGAGGATTAATTTTATCAAAAATTAAAGATAGAATAGATAAAAAAGGAAAACTAAGTTTAAGTGAAAAAATTGACAGAGCAGTTTTTCCTGGAATCCAAGGAGGTCCTTTAGACCATGTTATCGCCGCTAAAGCGGTTTGTTTTTTAGAGGCGATGAGACCGGCTTTTAAAAAATACCAACAGCAAGTGATTCGCAATGCCCAAGCTATGGCAGAAGAATTTGAAAAAAGAGGAGTTCGGGTAATTAGTGGAGGAACTGACAATCATTTGCTGGTTATAGATATTTCACCTTTCAGAATTGATTCCAAGAGAATTCAAGACGAATTAGATAAAGTTGGTATTTTTGTTAATCGAAATTCTATTCCTTTCGATAAACGCCCTCCTTATAATCCTTCAGGTATTCGATTAGGTTCACCAGCTATAACTACTAGGGGATTTAGAGAAAGAGAAGCAAAAGAAGTAGTTAGATTAATTCTAAAAGTAATAAAGAATATTAACGATCCAAAAGTAAAAAAGGAAGTGGCCGGCGAAGTGAAAAAGTTAACCAAAAGATTTCCTATTTATGAAGATTTTCAATGGTAAAAGTGAAGGAGAAAAGATTCTTTTAAAATTAAAAAAAGCGCTGAAGAAAGAGAAAATTACTCCCAAACTTGCTATAATTCTGGTTGGGGAAAATAAGGCTTCTAAACTTTTTATCAGACGAAAAAAAGAAGCGGCTAAAGTTGTTGGGATAGAAGTGGAATTATACAAGTACAAAAAAGAAGTTTCTCAGAAAAAGATTGTCGAGAAAATAGAAAAACTAAATAAAGATCAATCAGTTAATGGAATTGTTGTTCAACTTCCCTTGCCAAAAAATTTTGATACCGAGAGAATCATCGAAAAGATAAATCCAAAAAAAGATGTTGATGGTTTTCATCCACTCAATCGGAAGTTATTAAAGATGGGGAAACCCTATTTTTTCCCGGTTTTACCCTCAGCCATCTGGATTGCCTTGAGGAAAGCCAGAAAATCTTACTCAAAAAAGAAAATATTAGCTTTGGTCAATTCTAAAGTTTTCGGTCAAACTCTTAAAAATTTTTTAGAAAGAAAAAAAATAAAAATAGATTATTTGCTAAGAAAAAATTATTCTCTTTCTGAAATTGAGAAAAAATTAAAATCAGCAGATGTTATTATTACAGTTTGCGGCCAACCAAAATTGATAAAAGGCCAAATGATAAAGAAAGCAGCCATCCTGCTTGACGGGGGAATTACATTAACAAAAAAAGGCAAGTTGATTGGCGATATTGATAGAGAAAGTGTAAGAAAGAAAGCTGGTTTTTTGACTCCAGTGCCCGGCGGCTTGGGCCCCCTTACAGTTAGTTTACTTTTAAGAAATGTTTATTTGGCTCAGAAAATCCAAAAACAAAAATTATGATTTTGGGCACAGAAAATTTGTTAAAATTAGTTAAAGAAAAGAATTTGGTAAAAAATCTTTCCCAGAGAGAACTCACCAATCCTGAAGGTGCTGGTTTTGATTTAAGAATAGGGGAGTTATACACCCTGGGGGGAAAAGGTTTTTTAACTCAAGAAATCAGAGAGACACCCAAGGTAAAGTTGCTGGCAAAATTTGATCCGAATTTTCCTAAAAAAGTGACCTTAAAACCAAAGATCTATTATTTAATGAAAACTATTGAAGAATTGAATATGCCCGAAAACCTGCTGGCTCTTTTTACTCCTCGCTCAACCCTTTATCGTTCAGGGATTTATATTTTTGGTGGCCAAACCGCCCCCGGTTATAAAGGTTCTTTAACAATGGGCATTTATAATTTCCGCGATGAAGATTTTCAATTAGAGATGGGTTCCCGGGTTTTACATATTATGTTTTTTGAAATAAAAGGGAAGTCAAATTTATATCACGGTCAATGGCAAGGAGGGAGAGTTGCCACTAAAAACAAAGAAAAACAAATTTAAAATATGATGAAACATCATTATCCGGGAAAATTTATTGTTTTTGAAGGATTAGATGGGGCAGGGACAACCACTCAGCTTGATCTTTTGCAAAAATATCTAAAAAAGAAGAGAATTAAAGCTCATTTTACTCGTGAGCCAACTCAATATCTTATTGGAGGGCTAATAAAAAGCTGGCTCAGCAATGATTGGAAAAGTACTCCAGAATGCCTTCAACTCCTGTTTACAGCCGATAGGGCCTATCATTTGGAGAAAGAAATAATTCCTCTGCTTAAGAAAGGAATAGTTGTAGTTTCTGATAGATATCTTTTTTCAACGTTAGCTTATGGAATGTTAGAGATAAAGGATGAGAAGTGGCTCTTTGAAATTAACCGAAAATTTATTTTACCCGATCTAACATTTTTCCTTGATGTTTCTCCTGAAGTTTGTATTGAGAGAATTAAAAAAGATAGATTCTCAGCTGAACTTTTTGAGAAAAAAGAGAAACTTGAGAAAGTTCGCCAGAACTATTTAGAGATTTTCAAAAAATTTAAAAAAGTTTTTATCATTAATGGAGATAAGGCAATTGAAAAAGTTTTTGAAGATATAAAAAAGGTCATAGATAGAGAAATAAAGCAAAAATGAAATTATGAAAAGATTCAATCCCGCTAAACTTATTGACCACACAAATATTGATCCCAAAGCCACTGCCCGAGACATTAAAAAAACTTGCCGGGAAGCAAAAAAATATAAATTTCGAGGAGTTTGTGTAAATCCTGAATGGGTGAAATTAGTTCATGAAGAGTTGAAAAAAACCGGAATAAAGACTGTTGTCTTGGTGGATCCACCAATGGGTCAAAGTCCTCATTTTAGAAGAGTTAAGATTTGTAAAAAGGCAAAGAAAGATGGAGCGGATGAAATAGATGTAGTGATGAATATTATTGATCTAAAATATGAAAGATACGACGATGTTCTAAACGATTTAAAAGAAATTTGTAAAATTTTGCCAACTAAAGTAATTATTGGATCGGGCTATTTAACCGATAAAGAGATTGAAAAAGCTTCTCAACTTGTCAAGAAAGCCGGAGCCTTCTGTGTTAAAACAGCCACTGAGAAAGACCCCCTGGAACATATCGAACTTAAAGAAAAAGCAAGACATCTGAAAATTATGGCTAAAGCTGCCCCTGGTTTAAAAATAAAAGCTTCAGGAAAAATCAGAACTTACAGAGATCTGCGAATGATGGTAGAAGCTGGAGCAGATATCATCGGAACAAGTTCTTCAGTTAAAATAATACAAGGTTACAAAAGAGCTCATCGAGTTACTAAGAATAAACGCTAAGTTATTGATCATTGAGAGATTAACTTTTCAGTCCATAATTTATGGGCTACAAACCAACAATTGGCTTGGAAATCCATATTGAATTGGAGACAAACTCTAAGATGTTTTGCTCTTGTAAAAATGACCCTGATGAAACCCAACCGAATACAAACGTCTGTTCAATTTGTATGGGACACCCTGGGACTTTACCGGTTATAAACAAAGAGGCAGTCTACAAGGTGATTAAAACGGCTCAAGCACTAAATTGCCAGGTTCAAGAGAGAACTTTTTTTGAAAGAAAAAACTATTTTTATCCCGACTTACCGAAGGGTTATCAAATCTCTCAGTATGCAGCTCCAATAGGCAAGAATGGGTATTTAGAAATTTCAGGAAAAAAAATTAGAATTGAAAGAATTCATCTAGAAGAGGATACAGGAAAATTGATTCATCCAGAAGGGATGGATTTTTCATTGGTTGATTTTAATCGAGCGGGTATCCCTTTAATGGAATTGGTTACTGAACCGGATATTGAATCTGCTAAAGAAGCAAGGGAATTTGCTCGTCAATTGCAGCTAATACTGAGATATTTAGAAGTTTCTCAAGCTAATATGGAAAAGGGACAAATGAGAGTGGAAGTAAACATATCTCTTAGGAAGACTGAGCATCAAAGCTTAAATGTTAAATCTGAGTTAGGCACTAAAGTAGAAATAAAGAATTTGAACTCCTTGCGAGCAGTTGAAAAAGCTATCGAATATGAAATAAAAAGGCAAAGTGAAATTTTAGCAAAAGGCCAAAAAATAATTCAAGAGACAAGAGGCTGGGATGAGAAAAAAGAAATAACTTCCTCCCAAAGAAGAAAAGAAGAAGCTCATGATTATCGTTATTTTCCTGAGCCTGATTTACCTCCTTTGAAATTTGACAAAGAATTTTTAGAAAAAATTAAAGCAAAAATTCCTGAGCTGCCTCAGCAAAGAAGAGAGAGGTTCCAGCGAGAATATCAGTTAAGTGAGAAAGAGATTGAACTTTACATCTATCAAAAAGAATTAGGAGAGTTTTTTGAGAAGGTAATGTCGGAGTTGAGAAATTGGATTAAAGAGAAAAGATTTCAAGATCGCCTTAAAGAGTCAGAGTTTAAAAATTTAGCTAAAATAACTTCCAATTATATAGCCAGCGATCTTCAGGGGCTTTTAGCTGGAAAATTAGTGAGCAGTCCCGATTTTAAAATTACTCCAGAAAATTTTGCTGAATTCTGTAGTATGATCTATCTCAAAGAAATTTCAAGCAAGATTGCTAAAACTTTGTTAGTTGAGATGTTCCGGACTGGCAAAGACCCCTCCCAGATTATTGAGGAGAAGGAATTAAAACAAATTACCGATAGCCAGGAACTTGAAAAAATTATTAAAGAAGTGATGGAGAAAAATCCTCAGCCGGTTGATGATTACCGAAAAGGAAAAGAGGCCGCTTTGCAATTTTTAGTTGGCCAGGTAATGAAAGAAACCAAAGGAAAAGCCAGCCCCGAAATAGCAAACAAAATTTTAAAAAAGCTACTAGAGACCCGCTCTCTGTAACCCGCTCTCTGATTTATGTTTTTAAATTCAACTCAAAAGCTGTATGAGAAAATTGCTCAAGGAGAAATTGATGGCTTTACGGTACCTGCTTTTAATATCCGGACTTTAACCTTTGAGGTTGCCAGGGCTCTTTTCAGGGCAGCTAAAAAAGAGAAAGCTGGGGCTTTTATTGTTGAGTTGGCCCAATCAGAAATGGACTATACTTGCCAGTCGCCCGAAGAATATGCCAAAAATATCTTGAGGGCTGCCCGAGCAGAAAAATTTAACAATCCAATTTTTCTCCAGGCCGACCATTTCAAACCAAATCAAAAAAAGCCAGAGAATTTAGAAAAATTAATTCCCAGAGTCATTAAAGCAGGTTTTTATAACATTGATATTGATGGCTCTTCTTTGCCTTTAAGAGAAAATTTCACTCAAACAGCAAAATTTACTGCTTTTATTAGAAAATTAGAGCCAAAAAATACAGAAATTTCTATTGGTGGTGAAGTAGGAGTGATAGGGGGCGAAAATACAACAATGGAAGACTTCCGAGAGTTTCTCGAAGGATATACCAAAGAACTTTCTAAATATAGCATTCAAAAAGGTTTAATTAAAGTTGCTATTCAGACTGGAACTTCTCATGGAGGTGTCGTTCTTCCTTCAGGTGAACTCAAAAAAATTGAAGCTGATTTTGATACCCTACGAGAGCTATCACAGGAGGCCAAAAAATATGGCCTCGCGGGAGTAGTTCAACATGGTGCTTCAACTCTACCAGAACGGTATTTTGAAAGATTTCCGGTAGTTGGGACTCTAGAGATTCATTTAGCAACAATTTTTCAAAATATAATTTACGATAGTGATTATTTTCCTCAATCCTTGAAAGATAAAATATATTTTTGGTTGAAAGAAAAATTTTCAGAGAAGAAAGATCCAGCCGATACTCAAGAACAATTTTTCTATAAATTTAGGAAATATGCTCTAGGAATTTTTAAGGAGGAGATCTTGAAAATTCCTCAAAAAAATGTTAATAAAATTTGTGAGGAGATAGAGGAGAAGTTCATTTTCTTTTTTCGAAAATTAAAAGTGAGAAATACTGTCGATTTAATAAAGGAGATTTACTTTTAAAAATTTAAAAATTGCCCTTTAAAAAGGAGGTAGGTGATGATATATTTTAAAGACGAGATTAAAGATGTTTTGGTTGGGCGGATTTTAGCTCCTCTCTTAGAATTAATAGCTTGGCTAGTGTTTCAGTCAGCCATTTTCTTTATCTTGCTCCCTGAATTTATTGAGAATTTCAAAAATTGGAGTAGAAATTTGAAAGAATTTCTGGAGAATAGGTTAATTTTGATTTCTCTCTGGTTATGGATAAAAATTCATTTTTGGTTAACCGAAGAGAAAATAAAAATTCCAAAGTTAAAAGAATTATTTAAGTGATCCAGAATTACCAGTATGAGAAATTAATTATTGAAGGGGGGAGAAAAATGAGTTGGAAGAAATTTTTAATGTTAATGGTAATTGGGTTAATTTTGTTGAATTTCGGTGGTATTCTCCAAGCTGAAGAGCAACCAGCCGTTCGAAAAATGGGAGTTAAGGTTTATTTTTTAAGGGTTGAGCTAGTACCAGTCACTCGAATCATTACTATTCCAGAAACAAAGGAAGTAGCTAGAGTTGCCCTCTTGGAATTACTAAAAGGACCAACTGAGGAGGAAAAAAAATTGGGTCTGATTTCTTTAATTCCCGCTGATACCCAATTGCTAAGTATCGAAATAGACCGGGAACAAAAAGCTGCTTTCCCTGAAATTACAAATCGACTTTTGAACGAAGAAGTTGGCACTGAACTTTTGAAAAAGAATTGGCCAGCAATTAGTTTAGCAAATCTCCAAATCGGAAGGACCCTCCAGCAATTCGAGACTGTAGATGGTGTGGCCATAATTTGCCGAAAACCCAATGGTGAAACTTTACTTTTAGGAATAGCTCAAGTCTCCGAAGATGAATAAAAAAGGAGGGGCAAGGTCCCCCTCCTTTTTAGTTTTTTATTGTTTAAGAAATTCTTTTATCAACTTTTCTCCTTCTTGATAGTTTTTAATCCATTTAATTCTTTTGTCCTTTTTGAACCAAGTAATCTGCCTTTTAGCAAACTGGAGAGTGTGAAGCTTGATTTTCTCTTTTAGTTCTTCTTTTGTGATTTTTCCAGCAAAATACTCTTGCCATTCTTGATAACCAATTGTTTGAAGAAGAGGAATTTCAAAACCATATTTCTCAACTAATCTTTTCACTTCCTCTTCCAATCCTGATTTAAACATTTCTTCAACTCGTTTTGATATTCTCGCTCTTAATTCTTCTTTATTCACCTTTATTCCGATTTGCAAAATATCAAATAAAACTTTCCCTCTTTTTCTCTGTTCAAAAAATGGTTTGCCAGTTACTTTACAAACCTCAATTGCTCTGATTAATCTTCTTTTATTTTCTCGGGCAATAAATTTAGCTCCTCTTGGATCCAATTTTTTATAGATTTCAAAGAGTTCTTTAGTTGATTTTTTCTCAAGTTCTTTTCTCAGATTCCATTGAGCTGGGACTCTTGGAAATTCGATATTATCAACTACTGCCTGAATATAAAGCCCTGTTCCTCCTACCAGAAATGGAACTTTCCCTCGTTTTTGAATATCTTTTATAGCTTGGATAGCGAGTTTTTTATAGATTACCACATTGAATTCTTGAGTAGGTGAAATAACATCTACAAGATGGTGGGGAATAGCTTCTCTTTCTTTTTTTGTTGGTTTTGCTGTTCCTATGTTTAATTCTTTATATATTTGCCTTGAGTCAGCTGAAACTATCTCACCATCGAATTGTTTAGCGAGCTTTATTGCTAGGGCCGTTTTTCCTGAAGCGGTTGGCCCCAAAATAACAATTAGTTTTTTATTTGACATATTTTTTATTTGGGGATAAGGTGATAAATTGATAAAGCAATTTAAAAATTAAAACCCAGGAGGAAAATATGAAAGAAGTCTTGATAGGTTTAGGGTGGATCTTAAATACTATTTTAGCAGTAAGCTGGACAGATTTAGCTACCATCTCTTGGTCTAAAGCAGGAGTGGAATGGAAATATACTCTAATTACAATGTTGATAACCTCTAATCTTCTGATCTGTGCTAATTATGGGTTGTTCAGTGCTGTAATGGTAGTTATTCGTTGGGTTCGTTCCCTCTTCGATCGATTGAAAAAAAATTTAATGAAAAACAATTTGAAGAAGAAAGGTTTAATATGGAGTGTCTTAAGAAAGATTTTTAAGTGGTCGAATAGTTGGACCGAAAAATGGGAGAAAGCTTTAGCTAAATATCGCACTTCCCCTTTATTTTATTTTCTTTTATTTGTCCTAAATCTTATTCCAATCGTACCCTATGTAAGTACTGGGACTATTTTGGCTGGGAAGGTGGTAAAAACGCACTGGTATGGGTTGTTGATTATTCTTGCTGGCAACACTCTTAAGGTAATTTTGTGGACAAAAATAGTTTATACTTACATCTAAAGGTGCCTATACTAAATATAGTATAGGCGTTTTTATACAATCTCTCCTTTCAGCCCCCAGGGTTGGGTCTCAGTGATT
>Ga0190361_1000123_pt1 | contig 31794 bp, 28 predicted proteins | sample 48721845_MG_FD_161273 | JGI IMG/M metagenome (GOLD analysis project Ga0190361, IMG submission 161273) | Hydrothermal vent microbial mat bacterial communities from Southern Trench, Guaymas Basin, Mexico - 4872-18-4-5_MG | ecosystem: Environmental > Aquatic > Marine > Hydrothermal vents >... | reverse complement strand
ACATCTGGGCGTAATGACCGGCGATATAGGGAAAAATCCATTCTTGGGGATTTTTTTCAAAGCCCATTTCTAAAAGACGAAAAGCCAACTGGGCATCATGAGCTTCATAGATAGCTATCATTGAGCCCAATTCATAGGGGTCAAGATAGTGGGGGTCAAGGGTAGAAATAATAGAGAAAATATGCTCTAAATATTGAAAACGGTCAGGAATGTTGTAGTTACAATAATACTGGATGGCCCAGATATAGATAAGATCGGCCAGCAATGATGAGTAGCCAAAAGTGGCATATTTGAGATATTTACCTGAAGGGAGATAAATTATGGAAGAACCGGGTACTTTCTGCCGGGGTATTTGGTCTAGCTTTAATTTTAGCCCCATAAAAATAACTAAACTAACCAAGGCCACAGCAGTATATATTGAACTTTTCCGACCCATTAGACGAAATCTCTTCGGTGAAAGATGAGCATGGCTAAAGCCAAGAGAAAGAGAGAGTAGAAAAACCCATAAAGAAAAGAATGCCAGTAAATATTTCCAGGAATAGGTAAATTGTGGACTACTTCGGTTTTAAAATTAAAGTTTTCTAAATCAGGTAAAAAAGTATAAATAATTTTGAGTAAAGTTTTTCCCCAGCCTGGTTTGGTTTTAGCAATAAGAGTTTCCATTCCCCAGGAAAGGTGGCCGATGAGATAAAAAGCCAGGGAGTAGAGTGAGCTAAGAATGGGCGTGGAGAAGCAAGAAAAAAGTATAGCCACCGCCGTAATGACACAGAGTTCAATGAAGATGAAGAGGATGGCAATTAACAATTTCCACTCGATGGTTAAGGTGTGGGCGAAGATAAGGGCAAGAAAAATAAAACTCATTAGCCCGATCATGACCGCCAAGGTGAAAACCAACCCCAAATATTTACCTAGAAGAAATTGGTAACGATGAATTGGTTTGGCCATTAAGGTGAAAATAGTTTTTTTGTCTATTTCTTTATAGACTAAGCCCGTGCCGATAAGAATAGCCATGAGCATGCCGAAAAGAGAGATAGAGGCCAAGCCGACATCTTTAATTATTTTGACGCGATCACCCACAGTTAGGAGAGCTAAAAAACGGGAGAAGGCGATGCCGATAGCTGCAAAGAAAAGAAGCAAATAAAGAATGCGGTCTCGGATAGCTTCCCTAAAAGTGTTTAAAGCTACCGTCAAAATCTTCATCTTTGTCTCACCAAATCAACAAACAGGTCTTCTAAAGTGGCGGTCCGGGGGGTTAAAGAGTGGAGCCGCCCCTCCTTTTCCAAAACAATTTTTATTACTTTTTTGATATTTTCTTCGGCTGTTATTTTTAGGAGTAATCTTCCCCCGTCCTCGGCTAAACACTCTCCCAGGGAAGCAAAAGAAGAAGCGGGAACTCCAGAAACAACAACTTCGTAAAAAAGGATTTTTTCAGAAACCAAATCCTGAAGTTTGCCTTGATTGAGAATTTTGCCGTCAACAATTATCGCCACTCGGTCACAGACCATTTCGATATCCTGGAGGATGTGAGAACAAAGAAAAACCGTTTTGCCTTCTTCTCTGAGTCGGAGAATAATATCCCGCATTTCTTTGCGTCCCAGGGGATCAAGTCCTCCCAGAGGCTCATCGAGGAAGACCAGAGAAGGGTCATTGATTAAAGCCTGAGCCAGTCCGATTCGTTGAAGCATTCCTCGGGAGAATTTGCGGAGTTGGGTGGCTGCAGCTTTTTCCAGTCCGACCAACTGGAGAAGCTGGTCGATTTTCTTTTCTCTCTTATCGCGAGGTAGCCCAAATAGTTGGGCATAGAAACGGAGAAATTCAACCGCGGTCAGATATTCGTAGAAATATGGATTTTCGGGAAGAAAGCCGATTTTTGCTTTGGCTTGGAGAGAGGTGTGGGGTAAACCAAAAAGACGGATTTCTCCTTTATTGGGGAAGATGATGCCTAAAATACATTTGAGAGTGGTCGTTTTCCCGGCTCCATTGGGACCGAGATAACCAAAGATTTCTCCTTCTTCAACTTTGAAAGTGATTCCCTTGAGAATTTTCTTTTTCTGGGGAATGAAACCAGTAGTAAAGGTTTTATGGAGATTCCGGACTTCCAGAACAGTACTCATTTTTGAGTAAATATAACCAAAATAAGTAGTTATTTCAAATGTTCTTCAAACAGTTTGAAAATCCGTTTATATTCGTCGGCCCAGGAGGAAGGGTTATGGAAAGCATGACCTTCCACTGGATAAATAGCTACCTGCCAATTTTCTTTGCCTAGCTCAATCAGGCGTTGAACCAGTCGAACAGTATCTTGAAAATGGACATTGGTGTCGACCATACCGTGGCAGATGAGTAAAGCCCCTTTAAGTCCTTCGGCGAAGTAAATGGGCGAGCTCTTTTCATAGGCCTCGGGGTCAAGATGGGGCCGATTAAGAATATCCACAGTGTAGCCCGGATGATAGTGGGCCCAATCCGTGACCGGACGAAGAGCCGCTCCAGCAGCGAAGACATCTGGCTGAGTAAACATGGCCATAAGAGTCAGAAACCCACCGTAACTTCCTCCATAAACACCAATTTTGTGGGGATTGGCGCCCATTTTATCCACCAGAAATTTAGCTCCATCGACAATATCATCCAGATCTTTTCCACCCATATGCCGATAAATAGCGGTTCGACAATCCCGACCATAGCCAGCACTGCCTCGGTAATCGATATCCAATACCAGATAACCATGTTCTAAGAGAAAATTGTGGAACATATATTCTCGGTAATAGCTGCTCCATCCTTTATGAGCATTTTGTAAATAACCCGCTCCATGAATGAAGATGACAGCTGGTTTTTCCGAATGCCATTTTTGAGGTTTGTATAACCGGGCATAAACAGTAAAGCCGTCTCTGGCTTTAAAGGTAATAATTTCGGGTTGAACCCAGTGATAAGCCCGGAAGGCTGGGGTAGTAGATTCAGTAATTTTAATGGGTTTGGCCTGGGGTGAATTTTTTTGCAGATACAGCTCAGGGGGATGGTTGGTCGTGGAGAATAAAAGAGCCAAATATTTTTCATCAGGAGAGAGATAAACTTGATAGCGGCCTTCACCTTGAGTTATTTGTTGACGAGGGCCTCCTGACCGGGGCATTCGATAGAGGTGGGTTTCTCCCGGGTGCTTTTCATTAGTTATAAGGTACCAGTATTGGCCATCTTGGGAGAGCCAAGCAGATGAAACTTCAAAATTACCGGAGGTCAAGGCTTTTTTATAACCTTGTAGAGAACATTGGTAGAGATGAGCAAAACCATTTTTTTCTGAAATATATGAAATAGTTTGGCTATCTGGCCACCAGATGATATTAGTCAAACTGAAGCGGCCTATCCAGGCTGAGTCGTGAACATGTTCCAAAATTTGAACCTGACCAGTGTCCAAATTAAGTAACCACAGCCAGATATCTTTACGGTCCTCGGAACTGCCCAAAAGAAGACATTTCTGTCCATCAGGCGACCAGTAGGTGCCCCGGGGAATTATCAGACGCTCTCCTTGGCCATAATCAATCCAAGTGACCTGACCCGTCTTAACCGACATGATTCCCGCCCGATAGAGACGAGTGATATCAGCGGCTTTGGCATGGGAGGAAATAGTTTCTGTGTAGCCGCTTCGAGTTACAAATTTAGGAACTAAAGTAAGCTTGGTTGAGGGATGAGGTTCTGAGAGGAAAAAGATGACTTTAGTTTCATCTGGAGATAGTTCCAGAAAATAGACATTCTGTTTTTCCTGGAGATAGAAGGGTTTCCGGGGTTGTTTTTTGGGGCCCAAGGCAAGGCTGAAGTAAGGCCCTGTTGGCCTTTTTTTAGGTTGGAACTCTTTAAAGAGCCGACGTTGCTGGGCTCGATACCATTTTTCTATCTCAGTTGCGTCTTTTTTCTCGGGTGGTTTTTTCCGGGTAAATGAAGTTAATTGAATGAGTTGACCGTCTTTTAATGAATAGAGAAACAGATTGTCGCGGACAACAAAGGTTATTTTTTGTTGATCAAAACAGAAGCGGGCTCTGGTCTCAGGTTCGTCGGTTTGCAACAGGAGTTTTATCTGGCCTGTCTTGACATTGAGCAAACTTATGTCACCGTGTTCCAGAAGCAAAGCCCGCTGACGATCTCGGTCGTAAACTAAATTCAGGCCGAATTGCCGCCAGCGAGAGTAACCCCAGGCTCTCCCGGAAAGTGAGGAGATGGGAGGGTGGGTTAACATTTCAGAGGGTTTTATTTTTTCCGGAACAAGTTTTTTGGGAGAAAGACGGTAGAGAGAGACTTTTTCCTCACCGGGTTTTTTCCAGCGGAAATAAACAAATTGACTGTCGATCGACCACATAATGTTGTTTGGTGGGGAGCCAACAAAAGATTCTCCTTGCATTATTTGGTCAATGGTCAGTTTTTGCTGGGTTTCTAGAGATGATTTGTCTTGACCAGCGGCGTAAAATTGGCCAATCACCAGTACTAGTCCCAGACTTAAAATTAATATTTTACTAGTTCTAGTCATTACTCCCTCCTGAGTTTTTCATTAGAAAATTTGATTGAGTTAAAGATACAGGCAGGTTGTTGGTTAATCAGGTAAAACATGATTGAGAGTATCCGGGTCGAGGGTAACGTAAAAGTCACTTCCGAGATAACATAGGGGTGAGATCCGACCGGGGCAAAGAACTCCATCTTGGTCAAAGGCTTCCTCTTCAAAATGAATGGCCAATACTTCCCCCACAAAGAGGTCATGGTCACCAAAGGCCCTGATTTCGATCAGACGACATTCAAAGCAAGCGTAGGCTTCTTCCAAAATAGGAGATTGAATCACTTGAGCCGGAGAAAGTTTTACCTGGAATTCTTTAATTTTGTCTAATTCGTGACCCGAACGGCGGCCTAATTGGGCGGAAAGTTTGACTTGGTCAATGGATAAGAAATTAACCGAGAATTCTCGGGCTTCAGAAATAACTTGATGAGTTTTTCTTTTTTTGGAAATGCAGACTCCAAAGAGAGGCGGGGAAAAGGAAAGAGCTGTATGCCAGGCACACGTCATATAATTAAGACCGCTTTCAGATTTGGCCCCAACAACAGCTACCGAATAAGGATAAAAATATTGGAATTTTTCAATCTTAGTCAGGATTTTTTTCATCAAAACCTCCTTATCATTTAAGGAGCTAGTTTATTTCTGGAAAGCGTTGAAGGTTGTTGAGGAGAGCTTCAAGAGTGAAAATATGTTCCCGATCAAGAGCCAGATGAATTTGAAGTTGTTCTTTTATTTCTCCTTCGGGGAAAAGAGGGATGATTTTTTCATAAGCACGAATTATCTCCTGTTCTTTTTTTAAAAGTATCTCCAACGCCGACAATCGGTTTTCACCAGGATATTCCGCAGGCATTGGTTGGAGGCTTTTCTCTACTCCTTTGTTGTCCCGATGAGCTTGTTCAATTTGGATGACATCATTCAGTTTAACTAAAATTCCTGAGTTTTTGTCCCAGTGACGCATATGGTCAATGGAGTTTTTAAAAAGTCTTTGGCTTAGATCTTGGTGATCGCTAAAAAGAATTACATGTTTGAGATAATGATGCATAATGTCATTCTCTAAACGGGTTATTTGATGGAGAAGGGCTATTTCTTCTTTGTCTTTATTAACGGGTGAAGAGGAGAAACAGAGATCTTCTGATTGACCAGCAGCTCGAAGAGCCTCTATCATGGCTTCGAATTGGCGGGAATGCCTGATTTCATCATAAGAGATATTCCAAATCATGTATTTTATTTCAGGGAAGACGCCTTCTTTGAATTGGGCTTGTTGATAGAGGGAAGTGACCATATCTTCAGTTTTTTTATCATGAATTAAGTTGTCAATGACTTTTGGGTAACGGACTATTTCGTCAGTTTTAAAAGAAGGTTGGCCTCCCAGTTTAGTAATGATTATTCCCAATTGGAGGGCGTGATACATTTCATCGATACCAATCTGAATAGTCTGAGCCCGGGCGTCTTTTTGAATTTTCATTATAGGGTCGAAATAAAAATATTTTCCCTTGGCCATGGAATAGGCATGAATGACATATTCAAAACTTACTGCCCATTCGTGTTCTAGGGCTAAATTTAATAATTTAATAACATCTTCCTTGGTTTCGATAGACTTGATTTTTTGCATTATACCTCCTTCACCTCAGTTATATTTCCGATTATATGCCTTTAAAGGAGAAAAGCAAATATTTCTTCACCGGGAACAGAGAGAAGGGTTAGCTCAAAAATAAGGGAAAAATCACCCCAAATTCCTCTTTTAAGGTGATGACAGCCGAAGAAATCATTATTATTTTGATTACATCCCTCCTCACGGCGCTTGTTTTTTGATTGAGTAGGGGCGGGAGAATTCCTCCCGTCCCCCCTCCCTTGGGTGAAAAGCGATTCAATCTCTAGTGGTTTTAATTTTATAGATAAACTCTTGGAGATTTCCTTCCTGCAAAATTCGCCTCTGTTTGTCTTTTTCCCATTTAATTAACCTAATTGCCTCGGACTGCATCTCAAGAGCGGTAATACCATTGGTGTAGCCACAGCATCCACTATTAAAGTAGCAGGGAAGAGGGATAGATTCGAATGAAGGAGGCCTAAGTCCCTGGCTTTTTTGAAGGACGCGATGGATTTCTTTTTCAAGATAGGCCAGCTTCTCTTTATTGAAAGGAGAAGAGAAACTTTTGTCCTGTTGGCTTTTGTCTAAGAGAAGCGACTGCTGCCGAAGAAGATAATGGTAATGACTTAGAGAAGCAAACATAGCTCGGTGAGTATGACCACAGATGAGAATTCGCTTATTTTGTTTCGCCCAGCGGTAGTAATCTTCTTCCAGTTGATTTCGTAAGTAGGGATTTTCGGCTGGCCCGTCTATGCCGATATTGAGAATTTTCTGGATTGATTTCCAAATAAAGTGAACCGCCCAGCGGCTTATCCGCCAAGCTTTGTCTTCAAAAAAACGTCCTTGATGTCCGTGAACTAGAAAAATATTTCTTCCCAGTGAGACAGCTTCACGGAATTCAACATCATCAAAAAGATTAATTTTCAGGTCCTTTAAGCGCTGAGAAAAACCTTTAAGACTCACTTCTTTATCGTGATTGCCCCAAATTCTGATTTTGCGACCATCAGCTGTTGAGGGGGCTAATTGAATTTCTTGGCGGATTATATCAGAGTAATTATTAAAAATACTCAAAATATCATTTTCCCAGAGTTCTTCACTATCACCCAAAACAAGTAATTCATAACCTTCTTGTTCATAATAAGATAAAGCGGAGAAATATAGTTCGGCATTCTTTTTGAAATCATCAGCTCGACTGCCATCTCCTTTATGCTGGTCGGAAAAAATGACATACCTCTTATCCGGGGAAAAAGGTAAGATTTTATCAGGACTAGTGCTCAGCCGATTTAAATGATTAAATTTCCGACTCATCCTTGGGTAACTCATCCGTCGGGTTACCTTAGAAAAATTTGGTTTATCTTAACAAACTTTTTGGCTTTCGAGCAATTTTAACTATGTTTAATGTTTGCAATTTTTCTTTAACTCAGGTAAATACCAAAAAGGTTATCTTATGTCGGAAAAAGAAAAGCTGCCTCAGTTAAGAGAAGATCTAGAATATCTCTGGACGGTTTATCAAGGGAAAGAAGCTTTGGTGGTCAAAGATCCCGTGGGTTTAGTGAAAAAACCTCTGGTTATCTACGGAGAGACATTAAATTTCCTCCGATTATTACAAAAATCTACATCTATCGATGAACTCCAACTTAATTGGATCCGGATGAATCAGGGGGTTTTTAGTAGTCAAACTGAGATCAGACAAATGGTTGATGATCTTGACCGGCTTTTTTTATTAGATACACCTCATTATCGTCGAGAGAAGCAGGCAATGGTCCAGAGTTTTGCCCGTTTATCCGTTCGACCCCCAGCCTTAGCTGGCCAAGCTTATCCAGCCGAGAAAGAGAGCCTGCTTCAATTTTTAAAAGGGATCTTGGATAAAGGGAAAAAAACAGAAATAACAGGGAGAAAAGTAAGCCTTAAAGGCTTAATTGTGCCCCATATAGATCTCGAGGTGGGGGCGCGGGTATATGCTGCGGGCTATAGGCTTTTGCCCGCAAGAAAGCCACCATTGATTCTTCTTCTAGGTACGGGTCATCATCTTTCTTCGGGATTGGTGAGTCTCACCAGTAAAGATTTTGAAACTCCGCTGGGTCGAGTTAGGACGGCTAAAGATATTATTGAAGAATTGAAGAAAGACGCTTCCCGGGTGATTTCTCCCGACGATTTTGCTCATCGAAGTGAACATTCCCTTGAGTTTCAACTTCTCTTTCTTCAATATTTATACGGCGATTCTTTTGAAATTGTGCCTATTTTAATTGGTTCTTTCCATGAATATTTACTCGGGGGGAAAGACTTTAGAGATATTCCTGGATTGCTTGCGTGGGTGACAAAAATTAAGCAAATTATTCATCGTAAACAGTCGCAATGGCTGATTATCGCTAGTGTAGATTTGGCTCATGTGGGTTTAAAATTTGGACATTCACTTCCAGGTGAGGCCTTGGTGTCCCAAGCTCGGGCCAATGATGAAAAGTTGATGACTGCTTTAGCCCGAGGAGATGCTCAAAAGTTTTGGCAGATCAATCAGGAAGTTAAAGATAAGTATAATATTTGTGGGTTTTCAGCTTTAATGATTTTAATGCTTATTTGGCCTGGTCTGAGAGGCGAGTTGCTTGATTATGATTTTTGGATTGATTCAGCGAGTCGATCGGCGGTTAGCTTTGCTGCTTTTGGTCTTTATGGAGATCTGGAGATTAGTTGAATCAAGGCCATTGAGCTTTAATCGAGTGATTTATTCTTTTATTTTTTATTTATATTAATCCTGGATAATACATAAAAAAAGATCTTTTCCTTCATAACGTATTGATATATAATACGTTAGAAAAAGAAGAGAGAGGGAATAACCAAAAAAGATTGGACCAATCACCTGCTAAGATTTTTGACTGTTCTTGGCTCAAATTTTTTAATTTATGAATAGACCAGGTTAATATTATAAATTAGAAGTGGCGAGAAAAATTATTTTTCCGTCGAGAATTGTTCGGGCGGAAAAGCTTAAGAAAGAATTAATTTTTTCCTGGGGAGAGAAGAATGACTGATTTTGGCGGTGCTTTAAAGAAAGAGGCTACCGGCCCTTATGATTTTGCCTTGATTGGAGTGCCTTTTGATGAGAAGGAAAGTTATCTCAAGGGGCCCCATAAAGCTCCTCAAGTTATCCGGGAAGCCTCGAGTAGTTTAATTTTAAATGCCTGGACGGAATTAGGCATTGACTTAGAGGAAGAAACGAGATTTGTAGATTTAGGGGACTTAAAGTTGAGCGGAGATTATGACGATTTGTGTGACCAGGTCTCATCCTTAGTCGAGATGGTAGCTCAACAAGAGGCAGTTCCGGTGATTCTGGGCGGAGACCATTCCATCAGTCTGCCTGTGGTTCGAGGGTTGGCTCGCGTGTATGGATCTCTGGATGTTCTTCATTTCGATGCCCATCCTGATTTATATAATGAATTATATGGGGATAAATATTCTCATGCCTGTCCTTTCTATCGAATTATGGAAGAGGGGTTAGCTACCCAATTAGTTCAGATCGGAGTAAGGGCGGTAATTGGCGAGCATCGAGATTATGCCCAGCAATTTAAGATTAGAATGGTTGAAATGAAGGATCTTGGTTCGCTTGAATATTTAGAATTTGAACGTCCTCTCTATATCTCATTTGATATCGATGTTTTGGATCCGGCTTTTGCTCCAGGAGTATCTCATCCTGAACCAGGAGGAATGACCACTCGTCAGGCTCTGGACATCATTCATCATCTCCAAGCAGAGATTATTGGCTTTGATCTGGTTGAAGTAAATCCAGAAAAAGATCCGTTAGGAATAACGGCTGCAGCGGCGGTTAAGATTATCATGGAGTTAATGGGACAGACAGTGATTCAGAAAAGGGCCCGTTCACGGAAATAAAAATGGAGGAATTATGAGTAAGAGATGTTTCATTATTTTAGGATTGATATTATTTGTTTTTCAGGGGGCAGCTCAGGGCGATGAATCTCTCTTTACCCCCAAGTTATTAACTACTCCATTAATAAAGAAAGCCTTTGCCTTTTTGGAGCAGAGCCGAGAAGAAATAATTGCTAATTGGATTTATTTAGCTGAAATTCCATCTCCTTCTGGTCAGGAAGGTAAGAGGGCTGCCTATATGGAGAAGATATTCAAGGAATTAGGACTTAGTCAAGTTGGCTTGGATAAAAGTGGCAATGTCCAAGGAGTTTGGCCAGGGCAAAAAACAGGGAAAAAAATTTTGGTTACGGCTCATTTAGATACAGTTTTTCAAGGTGTGAAATCAATTAGGGTTAAACGAGAAGGCAATCTTCTTAAGGCACCGGGGATCGGGGATGATACAGCCAGTTTGATTAATCTTATCTGGACGATTAAAGCTTTACAAAACGCAGGATTTAAACCCAAGCACAATTATTATTTCTTGGCCACGGTGGGCGAAGAGATTGGTTTTGTGGGCATGAAAGCTTATTTGGCTGAGTTGCCAAGGAAGTTTGATTTAGTCTTAGCCTTAGATGGCGATTTAGGCAAGGTTCATTATGGTGCTTTAGGGTTTGGTGGTGGTCGAGTAGTCTACCGGGGTCCTGGAGCTCACACTATGCAAAGTCGGGGCATTCCCAATCCGGCTGTAGCTGTAGCTAAAACTATTACCAGACTTTATCAAATTGACTGTCCTGCTCAGCCCTTGGAGAAATGGACAATTTTGAACGTCGGAATGATCGGCGGAGGGAAAGTCACCAACGCTGTGCCCCAAGAGGCTTATTTTACCATTGATTTAAGATCAGCTTCTCAAAAGGAATTAATGAGAATTCAAAATGAGATTGAGCAAATTTGTCGCCAGGTAGCTTATGAAGAAAATGTTTTTTTAGAATTAAACTTAAGAAAAGATTCTCCAGCCTATCAACTTCCCGGCGCCCGCAATTCATTTTTAGTGAAGACATTGGTTGATATTTTGGAGTATTTAAAAATAAAAGATATTGAGGTCGATCCTTTAGGGTCTACCGAAGCTAATGTAGGGTTAGCCTATGGCCTTCTTTCCGTTAATTTAGGCCGAACTTATGGACGTTTCAAACATAGTCTACGGGAAGAGGCGGAAATAGATGGATTATTTCTGGCTATGAAACAAATTATTCTCCTCCTGGCTTCATTAGAAAAAGCTCCTTTAACCGATTAGGAAATTGGGGATATAGAAAGCCGCTTTAGTTCTTCTGGAGATGGAGTGAGGAGTTGAAGAATTTTTTCCAACCAGATTTGGTCGACCCTAGAGAAAGCCTCTAGTTTTCGGCTATCAACATCAAATACTCCCCAAACGTTTCCCAGTGAGTCAGAGAGAGGGACAACTATTTCTGAGTTGGAGCGAGAATCACAGGCAATGTGCCCCGGAAATTGATGGACATCGGGCACAATAATGGTTTTTCTGGCTTTAATTCCGGCCCAACAAACTCCCCGACCTCTAGGTAACTTCTGACAAGCTAGTGGACCTTGATATGGTCCCACACAGAGTTCTTCGTTGATTAGAATATAAAAACCTGTCCAGAAAAAAGGTTTAATTTGTGGTGAAGGAGAGCGCAGACAGTAGTCATTTGACTGAGGAGAAGAGGGCTTTTCTCGAGTAAAGTTAGAAGTTGATGATAAAGGCGGGCGTAACGTTTTTCGAGATTCAGATTTGTCTCAGCCACTTTTGTTTTTCCTCTTCGCTCTTGTTGATATTCTCATGGATTGGAGCGATGGTCAGCCTTTTTTCATTGACTCTCTTTTTCTTCCAGATTGTCGTAGATTAATAACATTCCTGATGAGAGATGTCAATTGAATGAGATCTTATGTAAGTATTCTTACTTCCGGGATGATTGAGCTGTCTGTCGGATTGATCCCTTCTTTCAATAAAATAGAGATGCTTCCCAATCTTATTGGCTATTGTAAAAGGGTGCGGGCTGTTGTCAGCAAAAGGGGGGGTTGATGATGGGAACCAAAAGGTGGGAGCTCTCTCCAGCCCGCCCAAGAGAGCCAACATAAATTATACAAAAAAGAAATAAAAAGTAAAGAAATTTATTAAATTTTTTTTAAAATTTTTTAAAAAAATTTTATTTTTTTCGACTAATTTACCTAGACCCAATGAAGACAGAAAAATTTCTTGCATTCCCCTTGACATTGCTTGAGTTTTCTTATAAAAACGAGACATAATCCCAGATTGAAGGTGGCCAACCACCTTTCTGTAATTGATGGAGAAAGGAGCAGAATGAGAAAATATCTATTAATCAGTTTTTTAGTTTTTGCTTTGTTGGTGGTCACAGGACCAAATCTCCAGGGAGCAGGTTTTTTGATTTATGAGCATGGGGCTGCTGCTATGGCCATGGCTGGAGCTTTTATTTCTGTGGCTAATAATCCTTCGGCAGTTTTCCACAATCCGGCGGGAATAGCCTGGCTGAAGGGGACCCAGGTCTCTTTGGGAAGCACCCTGATTACCAGCCAGAGCAATCTTGAGCTTCCTCATTGGCCAGATCCAACCTACCAATCGATCAATCAAGAGAGCCAGATTTTTTATCCTTCAACAATTTATATTACTCGTCAGCTTAGCGACAGAATTGTGGCCGGCTTCGGGTTCTTTTCCCCTTATGGATTGGGCACCAAATGGCCTAAAGATTATCCTCTAAAATATATTGCTTATGAAGATGATATGAAAACCTTCTTTTTTAATCCAACTTTGGCCTATAAAGTTAGCGACCGATTTTCAATCGGCTTTGGAGTTAGTTTCATCCAGGCGTCGATAAAGTTTAAACTTGTCCAGATCGCTGAAATAATCCCCGGAGTTTTAGAGCCGGATATACCAGCCCAATTTGAGGCTTCCGGTAATAGTTTCGGCTTCAATGCTGGCCTCCTTTATCAAGGAGATTCTTTTTCTTTTGGACTTAATTGGCGGAGTGGTTTCAAGATTGATTTTGAGGGAGATATCACTCTAGATTCTTCAGGAGTTCCTGCCCCATTTAATGCTTTTGTTCCCCACAAGGGGACAGCTAGAACTTCATTTAGATTCCCCAATATTTTGGGGGCGGGTATTTCTTCAAAAGTCACCGATCGCTTTTTGATTGCTTTTGACGTTAATTATATCCTGTGGAGCACTTATGATGCCTATACAGTTAATATTGATTATCAAGATCCTTATCCCGATCCGGAGCCGATGGTTGTGCCCGAAGACTGGAAAGATTCTTTGACTTTAAGACTGGGTTTTGAGTATAAAACTTCCCCCAATTTAGCTTTAAGGTGGGGAGTTCTTTACGACCAGACTCCTCAACCAGCGGAACATATGGATCCTGTTTTGCCTGATGCCAATCGCTGGGCTTTGACCGCGGGTTTTGGCTATAATCGCGGCAATTTTGCTCTGGATATCAGTTATCAGCTAGAATTATTTGGCGAAAGGACCAGTCCAAATCGAAATATTTACTATTTTCCTTCCTTAGGAATGAATTTGGGTGAAGGAACTTATTCAACCACAGCCCATTTGATAGGAATAAGCTTGGGTTTTGTTTTTTAAATAAAATTTTTGGAGGTTCAAACAATGGCTTATGCTTTCACCAACTCTAAGGGAGTAACTTATTATCTCCACTACAAGGATGTTAATTTGAAGGGGGGACGGACCCAGAGAATTTACTATTTTGCCCGTGATATCAGACCCGGGGCTTTGGATGAAGTGCCTCAGGGTTATCAGGTTATTGAGACTGAACGTACTGGCATGCCTATTCTGAAAAAGAAATGACATTTTGGGTTGATGGCAACCAGGGTTTTACCCTGGTTGCCTCCAAGTTGAGGGAAAGAATTTAAACCTCTAAGTATCTTTTTCCTCCAAAAGGGAGAGGCCGTAGAGGGGAGAAGTAAAAGGTTTTTTGCAGGAAAAAGGGTTCTGTCAGAAGATAAAGTTTTTCCTCTAAAGAATGGAGCCTGGAGTGCGGGGAGAGGGGCTTTTTTTCTTTACATTTCATCAGTCAAGTGGTATAAAATAAGACTCTTATTTGAAATTAAGTAAGCATGTTAAGCAAACAACATGCCTGAGAGAATTTGCTCATTTTAATCATGGAGGTTGATTATGAACGACAAAGTTAGGACAACCAGTTTGAGTTTAAGGGGATTAAAGTCGGTTGCTCTGCTGGCTTTAATTTTTCTATTTATTTGGGCTACATTAATTTCATGTGGACAGAAAGCGGAGGAGGGAGCCCCGGCCGAGGAAACTGCGGTAGTTTCTCAAGAAGGCATTATTAATTTCGAAGGTCAAGTAAAAACTGCTGTTGGGAACTATATGTATGTTCCTCAAGTGAGTGGCTTTGATTTGTATTTAGCCGGCGATTTTGATGCTTCCACCTTGATCGGAAAAGAGGTTAAGGGAGAAGGAGAGTATACTCCGGAAAGACCATCTTTATTAATTGTTAACACTTTAGAAGTTAAGGATGAGTCAGGGACCTGGCAGTCTCTTTATACCCGGAGTGAAGAACCTACGTTGGAAGATTATATTGATCTCAAAGCCAGAGAAGCTTATGAAACGTTGGAAAATTTGGCTTATAATAAAAATAAACTTTGGGAAGGCAAAGAAACAGTTAAAGTGTATGGTCAGTTGGAAGAAATCACCAAAGAAGGTCAGGAACCTGTTTATAAAATAATTGTTCTTGACGAGAAAGGAAAACAAATAGGTCGTATTCTGATTGATAATATGACTGATTTTGCTCGATATTACCTAAAAAAGTTGCATTTATATAACAAGTTTTGGTTCTATTTGAAAGTTAAGGAAACAGTTCCTTGGAGAGTCCGCCGGCGAACCAGAGAACTGTTTCACGCTGATTTGGTTTTTGCTGGTTTGTTTTAAAGCGCTCCCCAACTAATAAGCGGAGAGAACAAAAGTCTTTCGTAAAAGCAGAGTTGATCGAAAGTCTATTTTTATCTTAAAAAATAATTCAGTTCTCTTTTTGGGCAGAATTACCAGCCAAAATACTTAGATCCGGATGCCGAAGATGGAAATCAGTAGCTTCCTGAAAAATTTTTGCCAGAAAGAGAGCTTTTTCTTCTTGATAGAGATCGCTGATAAAGGTTAAACTGGTTGGCTCTCCTTGAGAAGTAAAACCAGTTGGTACCACTACGGCTGGGTGCCCAGTTAGGTTGGTCAGTAAGAGATTATCTCCGAAAGGCGGCGCTACATAAACATCAATTTTTTTAAATAATTCCGCCATTTTAGTCATTAAGATGTAGCGGAAACGATTAGCCTGAATGTATTCGACCGCGGGAATAAAACGAGCTTGTCTGAAAATATTAGGCCAGGCTCCCCGACCTTGACGAACGAGCAGGTCGTCCCGATTACTCCGCGTTAATTCGTCAAAGGCAGCAGCGGCTTCGGCGTTGAGAATAAAAGAGAGAGAATAAACCGGAAAGTCGGGTAATTCAAGGGGAATAAGCTTGACCCCTAGGGACTGCAAAGTTTCCAGGGCTTTTTGGTGGATTTTTTTCCCGCGATGTTCTTTTTCAAACTCTTTTTTTAAGTAGCCGACTTTCAAAGAGGTTAGTTCAAGGTTAGGCGGCCAGTTGAAGGGGAGATCAACTACAGTTAAATCTTTTCCGTCTGGGCCATAAATGGCCGAGAAAACCAGACTGCAATCTTCAACTGTCCGGCAGATAGGTCCGATTTTGTCCATACTCCAGCTCAGGGCCATAGCTCCATAGCGGCTGACCCGTCCAAAAGTTGGTCTTAATCCTGTCACCTGGCAACGGGTAGAGGGTGAAATGATCGACCCCCACGTCTCAGTGCCGATGGAAAAGCCTACCAGACCGGCTGCGGTGGCGGCCGCCGAACCGGCTGAAGACCCACTCGACCCCTTTTTTGGGTCCCAGGGGCTTTTTGTCCGACCACCAAACCAAACATCTCCCATGGCCAGGGCCCCCATAGATAATTTGGCTACCAAAACAGCTCCGGCTTCTTCCAATCTCTTGACCACTGTTGCGGTGACATCAATGACTTGGTTTTGGTAAGGCTTAGCTCCCCAAGTGGTTTTTATTCCTTTGGTCGCCAGGAGGTCTTTGGCTCCCCAAGGTATTCCATGGAGGGGACCCCGATAAATTCCTTTGGCCAATTCTTCATCAGCGCGTTTGGCCTGAGCCAAAGCCAGTTTTTCGGTCAAAGTGATCACACAGTTTAGCCTAGGGCCGTATTTTTTTAAGCGTCGGAGATAAAACTTGGTTAATTCAGTGGCCGTGATTTTCCGAGTTTTAATTAAAGCAGCGAGTTTAGTCACAGGGAAAAAAGCCAGCTCCTCTTGGTTGGTTGGTAGTTCCACTTTTTCGTCAATGGTGAACCCCTTAAATGGAGCCCGGGGCTTATCTGGAAGATCTGAGGTCAAAGGATTGAACTGGAGAGCCGGAGGAATGGAGTTATTTAAAGAATGCTGGCGTAAACTTTGGTAGGCCCGACGATTGCGGACAAGATTAGGCTGGAGTAATTTTCTCTCCTGAGGAGTGAAATGGAGCCCAAGTATTTTTTCGGCAGAAGCTATATCTTGGGTGGTTATTTGACGGATGCCTTTGAAATAATAAAGGGCGAGGGCGCTCCCGATGAGAAGTAAAAGTGCCAAACTTAGACCTAGATAGATAAGCAGAGGCCCTCTTTTTAAATAAATATCATGTTTTTCTTCTGTCATAGCTGCCTCCTTTTAAAGGGAGAGAATCGGTGAAATTTTTCTTTGGATAGCCATAAGTTAAGAAAAATTTCATTTCTCCTCCCCTCTTGAAGTTAAGTTGAATAAGGTTTATTTAGTTACTTTTTCTTTCTCTAAGGCCCCGCCCTCTTTAGTGTCAGCTTTTTTCAATAAAAAGGCCAACCAAAATCCTATAACTCCCAGACTGGCAAACATCAGCATGGAGCTGGTGTAACTTTTCGTCCAATCCCGGAGAAGGCCATTGAAGAGAGGAAAAAGAGCCAGGCCAATGTTTTGGATAGCCGTCATCAGCCCAAAAGCAGTACCCACTCTCTCACTCCGGACAATCAACGGAATTGAAGGCCACATGGCTGCGGGAACTAGGACAAAAGCAGCCCCCAGGAAAATCATGGGATAAGCGGGATAAATATGGGTTAAGCCCAGAAGGAGGTAACTGGGAATCATTAATAAAGAGCCGATGAGCATTAATGAAGCTCGCCGGCCAATTTTGTCAACCAGCTGTCCGGCAAAGGGGGCGAGAATCATCGAGGCAAAAATAATAATAGAAGAGATGCCACCGGCTGTGCTGAACATATGGAGGAAGTTGTTAAAAACACGAGCGAGAAAACTTCCGCTGGATTCAGCCACCCGGGCAATGCCCCACTTATCAACAAAAAAGTCAGTAGAAAGGGCAGTAAAAGGAAAGATAGCCGAGTAAAAGGTGACACACAAGAGGGTTACATACCAGTAAGTAGGTTTAAATTCCTTAATGTCTTTAAAATTGATTTTTTCTTGAACACTTTCATCCCGGAGATTTAAGACTTTTTCTCCACGGCGGTCCATTAAGATATAAATGATATTTCCTCCAAGAGAGAGCGCGCAGAAGAAAGTGGCTGCTAGAAGAGCGGCTCGGTAGCTCCCGAAATAATTGGAGATTAGTTCTCCCGTATTAAAGGCAAAAAGAGTACCTAAACGGCTGACCGTGAGGGTTAAACCGAAGGAGAGAGCCAATTCTTTATTTTTAAACCAGCGGGCCAAGATGGCACTTTGAGCCACAATAAGCGGTTCAGAACCTGCTCCAAAGATAAAACGACCGAGAAAGAATACTGGAATACTGCGGGCTAGCCAAACTAGGGCGGCTCCCAGTAAGACTAACGAAGAAAAAAGGAGGCTAGCTTTGCGGGTGCCTAGTCGGTCGATAAGCATGCCGCCGAAGAGAACAGCCAGAATAGCAGCAATGCTGTACATAGTGTAGAACGTGCCGACTGTGCCTCGAGAAGCACCTAGTTCTTCGACTAAGGTGGGGGCGATGGCTCCCACAATGTCATAAGCGAAGTAACTGCCAAAGGACAGCGAGGCGACAAAGAGAAGAATAGTAAAGCGATAGAGGGTGGTAGCTGGATGGAAAAAACCTGGTGAAGAGTGGTTAATTGTCTCCATTATCTCCTCTTAATCAAATAATTTAGAAGGGCAAAATTTTCACCTTGGTTGCTCCTTGAAATTTGACTTTTGGCTTATATCATACCCCTGACGAGAAGTCAAAAAATAAGGTTTGTTTTTGGTCAAAGCTCTCGGTAAAATAAAACTTCTTTATTGTAGAAGGAGTGCTGGTAATGGTGAAGGGAATAATCTCAGATATGGGCAATGTTCTAGTTTATTTTGATAATAAAATCTTTTTTAATAATATTGCTCCTTATTCCAGTTTTTCTTCTCAGCAGATTGGCGATTTTTTTCAAGCTAACGCTAACCTTTTAAAAAAATTTGATTTGGGTTTGGTGACGGATGACGAATTTTTTGCGTCCTTTAAGGAAATCATGAAGCTTAAAGTGGATAAAGAGAAATTTTTTCAAATTTATAATGATATTTTTTCTTTAAATCCAGAGCCAACCGCTCTTCTCCGGAGTCTCAAAGATAAATATTCTTTAGTCTTGCTTTCGAATACTGATAGGCAAAGATTTAATTTTATTTTAGAGAAATTCCCTCAGATTGATTTTTTTGATGAATATGTTCTTTCTTTCCAAGTAGAAAAAATGAAACCCGATCCAGAGATTTATCAACTGGCTTTAAAGAAGGCTGGCTGTCGACCAGAAGAGGCTATTTTTATTGATGACCGCCAAGAAAATATTGAGACAGCCCAACGGCTAGGTCTACCTTCAATTCATTTTTTGCCAGGTCAGACAGACCTCCGGGAAGAATTAGCCAGATTTGGTGTGGACATTGACTAATCAGGGGAAATGAAATTGGGGGGCAACTCTTCCCCTTTCCCCTTCAAATTTTGGCCTTATTCCCATTTGGAACCAGTTTTTCTCGCCTAACCTTTTAATTAGAACAGAGCCATTGAAAATTAACGGGAATCGCCTGAGATTAAATCTTTAGGTTTATTATTTGTTTAATCTCGACGCAATGGAGTCAATTAGTAAAAAGTCAAAAGTAAACTTGAACAATGGTAAAAGGTAAAGACCAGACTTCGTCTGGGTCAGAAGGCAGGAAGTCAAATTAAGTTTGAGGCCAAGCTTTGACCCAGACCTGGCGCCGACGGGGGCCATCAAACTCGCAAAAGAAGATTCCTTGCCAGGTTCCTAATTGGAGTTGTCCTTTTTCAATAAAGACTGCCAGAGAGGAGCCGACCAAAGTAGCTTTGATATGAGCAGGCGAGTTGCCTTCTAGGTGAGAAAAGTTTAAATGAGCGGGGATGAGATGTTGAAAGGCCTTTAAGATATCAATTCTGACAGAAGGGTCAGCGTTTTCATTTATCGTCAAGCCGGCCGTCGTATGGGGAACGTAGACAAAACAAACTCCTTCTTTGATTCCAGATGATTTTATTAATGAGTATATTTCTGAGGTTATATCAATTAATTCCTCTTTTTGATGAGAATTGAGAGTCAGAGTCCACACGATTTTCCTCCTGTTTTTTGTTTTTCATTCTAGCATAACTGGACAGTCAGGAGAGGGAAAAAATTTTGAAAAAAAATGAAAAAAGTACTTGACAGGTCAGAAATTTAGGTATATCTTTATGGCGCAAATCATACAATATTTAGGGTGAGGAATTAGAATTAACACAATATATGGTAATCAAGCGTTTGTCTTTAATTATAAAATTGGGAAGAAAGGAGGCCTGGAAAACAGGTGAAATTGTCTATGAAAAACTTAAAAATTAAATTTAATTTAACTCTGGAAAGGAGGGCCTAATGGAAAGGGTAATGACCCGGACTATTTCAAGGATTAAAAAAAGAGATGGTCAGATTGTAGATTTTGTCCAAGAAAAAATTACCAACGCCGTTTATAAAGCAATGGAAGCCAACGGTTTGCCGGATAGAGCTGCCGCTCAAAAAGTTTCGGATATAGTCACTTATATCCTGGAAGATAAGTTTGGTGGCTACACTATTCCTTCAGTTGAACAGATCCAGGATATAGTCGAGATGGTGTTGATGAAACAAGGCTATCATCAAATTGCCAAATCCTACATCCTTTATCGAGAAAAACACAAAGGTATTAGAGAAGCTCGTCGGGTTGGGTTGAATCTAGAAAGATTGATTAAAGATTACATCAATGAAGTGGACTGGAAGATTAGAGAAAACAGTAATGAAGGTGCGATGAGCTTTTCAGGTTTAAATGCCCGAATTTCCGGAGAAGTTTTGGCTAATTTTGCCTTAAATCATATTTATTCAGAACAAGTCAAACAGGCTCACCTGGAAGGTGAGATGCACATTCATGATCTTTCCTATCCAATTGTCGGTTATTGTGCTGGCTGGTCCTTAGAGACCTTATTACGCAAAGGATTTGGTCATGTACCCAATCAGGTCCATTCTTATCCTGCCCGTCATTTAGAGACAGCTACTTTACATATGGTCAATTTCATCGGGACGATGCAGGGAGAATTTGCCGGAGCCCAAGCTTTCTCCAGTGTTGATACCTTATTGGCTCCCTTTGTTCGCGCCGATAATTTAACCTATGAACAAGTTAAACAGGATATTCAAAAACTAATTTTTGGCTTGAATGTGCCTTCTCGTTGGGGCTGGCAGACCCCTTTTTCCAATCTCACTTTCGACTGGACGGTGCCTAAAGATTTAAGGGATAAGAAAGTCATCATCGGGGGGAAAGAACTGGATAGTACTTATGGTGATTACCAGAAAGAAATGGACATGATTAATCGGGCTTTTCTGGAATTGATGGTGGAAGGTGATATGCAATCGCGTGTTTTTACTTTCCCTATTCCTACTTATAATATCACCCCTGATTTTGATTGGGATTCACCCAATGCCAATTTGCTCTTTGAAGTTACGGCCAAATATGGAATTCCCTATTTCCAAAATTATGTTGGAACCAACCTCGATCCCGGGGATATTCGAGCGATGTGTTGTCGACTCAATTTGGATCTGCGGGAGTTGCGTCGGCGACCCGGTAATATCTGGGGCGCAGGAGATTCCACAGGTTCAATTGGTGTAGTCACCATCAACTTAAACCGCATTGGATATGAATCTTCCTCCCGGGAGGAGTTCTTTGACCGCCTGCGCCATTTGATGATTCTGGCTAAAGAGTCTTTAGAAACCAAAAGAGAAATTGTGATTAATATGCTTCACAAAGGCATGATGCCCTATACCAAGGTCTATCTGGGACATTTTGATAATCATTTTTCGACTATCGGTGTTTGTGGTATGCATGAGGCCTGTCTGAATTTTCTCGGCAAGGGGATAGGCACACCCGAGGGAAAAGAATTCACCATCGAAGTCTTGAATTTTATGCGGGAAATGCTCCTCCAGTTTCAGCAGGAAACAGGCAATTTGTATAATTTAGAAGCAACCCCAGCTGAAAGCACTGCTTACCGATTAGCGCGTTTGGATAAAGCTAAATATCCCCGAATTATTACTTCTGGAACTGAAAAACATCCCTACTTGACTAATTCAACTCAGTTGAATGTTGACGCCACTCGAGATATTTTTGAGGCCATCCAACATCAGAAAGATATTCAGCCTCTTTACACCGGCGGAACGATTTTCCATGCTTTTTTACCAGAATCGATTGAACGGGAAACTTGTAAAAAGTTAGTTCGTAAAATTTCAGAAACGCCTTTGCCTTACTTTAGCATTACCCCCACTTTCAGTGTTTGTCCTAATCATGGCTATCTAAGAGGAAAAAAGTTTCATTGTCCCCAATGCAATAGCGAGACAGAGGTCTATTCTCGAATAGTAGGCTATCTGCGGCCTGTGGCCACTTGGAATGATGGAAAACAGCAGGAATTCAGAGAAAGAACTCCTTTTGAAGTTTCTTTCTAACTGGAGAAAGAGGTCATGGTCTACTTACTGTTCACTTATCCCAATTGTCCTAATTGCGAGAGTTTAAAGGATTCTTTAAGTTCCCGGGGAATAGAGTATGAAGAATTGGATCTTACCCGAAAGGAGAGCCGGCAGAGAATAAGAGAATTTCTTCAAGTATTGAAAAGAGACGAGAGTGGGGGCATTATTCTGCCCACTCTGATTATAAAAGAGGGTGAGGAAGTGAAAGCTGTCCTCAATTCACGAGAGGAATTTGAACAATGGTGGCCATCAAAGGAATAGAGAAATTTGCTCCCCGAGATTTTCCTGGTTTAATTTCAGGCACGCTTTTCATTGGCGGCTGTAATTTCCGTTGTCCTTATTGTCATAACGCTGACCTGGTTCTTAAACCTCATCATTTGCCTGATTTTCCCCTTGATTACCTCCTTAGTTTTTTGGATGAGAGGAAGGGGTGGTTGGATGGAGTCTGCATCACAGGGGGAGAGCCTCTCCTGGATGAAAATATAGCCACTCTTTGTTCTTTACTGAAAGAAAGAGATCTATTAGTTAAAATTGATACCAACGGCTCACGTCCACGTCAGTTGCAGGAATTGTTGGAGGAAAATCTGGTTGATGCTGTGGCCATGGATGTTAAGACCTCCTTAAGCAAATATCGACTTTTAGTGCCTAACTCTAATCATATCGAAAGTGCAATCAAAGAGAGCATTGAGCTTCTCCTGGGGACAGAAAAGAAAGTGTTTTTTCGGACCACGGTAGTTCCGGTTTTAGTCGAAAAAGAAGACATAAAAGAAATTTCCCAACTTATTCAGGGAGCTCCTCTTTACGTCCTTCAACAATTTCAACCTCATAATACTCTGGATAAAAGTTATGAAAAGATACAGCCTTACTCCCAGTCAGTCTTAGAAGAGATGGCTAAGATGGCCGCTGAGTATGTTGGTGAGGTCAAAATAGAGGAGGAATAACCCCATGGAGGTGAGGATTAAGAAAATTCACCCCCAGGCAAGACTTCCTCAATACAGCCATGCCGGAGATGCTGGGCTAGATTTGTATTCCGTGGTCGATGAAACTATTGCTCCAGGAGAAAGGAAAGCTATTCCTACAGGAATTAAAATGGCTATTCCTCCCGGGTATGTGGGTTTGATCTGGGATAAAAGCGGTCTTTCTTTGGAAGGAATTCATCGGTTGGCAGGAGTGGTTGATGCGGGTTACCGGGGAGAAGTAAAAGTTGTTTTGGTTAACTTGGGTAGCCAGGAATTTCGAATAGCAGTGGGCATGAAAATTGCCCAGATGCTTATCCAACCAGTAGAAACCGTGAAGATTGTTGAGACTAGTGAGTTAGATCCCACTTCCCGGGGAGAGGGGGGCTTCGGGAGTACCGGTCGCTTTTAAGTCAGGGAAAAAAGTTCCATCACCGAGTACAGCCAGACAGGATCTTTAGAAAGATTTTAGTTAAGAGAGAAGTGTGATGACTTTAGCTTTAGGTGGCGAGATATATATTATTCTGGTTCGGCCTAAACACATGGGCAATATCGGAGCCGTAGCTCGGGCCATGAAAAATACCGGATTCAGGCATCTTCGAATCGTGGGAAGAAATAGATTGACAGAAGAAGCCTTTCGTCTGGCTGTTCATGCGGAAGAGGTCTTGGAGCAAGCAGCCTTTTTCCCAAATGTGAATCAGGCTACAGGAGATTTGCAAGTAGTTTTTGCTTCAACGGCCAAAAAAAGAAAGAATTTTACCCTCATCTCTTTAGATTCCATGGTGGAGAAGGTTCTCTCTTACCCAAAAGGAATTAAAATTGGCCTTCTCTTCGGGCCGGAAAGGACCGGACTCGAGTCTCAGGATTTGAAATGGGCTAATTATTGTTATGTCATTCCCCAGGCTGAAGAGCAGCCCTCTTATAATTTAGCTGGGGCTGTTTTAATAACTTTATTCCAATTATTCAGAGAGAACCTCGCTCGACAAGGAGTCAGAAGTCAGGAAAAGCCTCTTCCCTTTGATCAACCTTTAACGGTAGCTCAGCAGAAAGAATGTCTTGCTCTTATTATCCAGAAATTAACCGAAAGAGGATTTATTCACCCCACCAACAAAGCTCACATGGAGGAACGACTTAATGATTTATTCGGACGCCTGACTATAACTGAGAAGGATAAACAACTTCTCCTTGCTCTTTTCGGCAAAATTCCCTATTATTCATCCCTCTAAAATAATACAACCTAATTGATTAAGGAGCAGAAATGCCGCCAGAGATGAGGATTATTTTTAACGGAGACCAAAAAGTTATCGCTGAATACAAAGGATTTCGAATTGAGACTGATCAACCAATTTATGCCGGTGGCCAGGGAAGTGCGCCGGCCCCCTTTGACCTTTTCCTAGCTTCTATTGGTACCTGCGCGGGTTATTATGTTTTTGCCTTTTGTCGGCAGAGAAATTTACCCCTTGAAGATATTTATGTAACTTTGAAGACTATAATAAATAGAGAAGCCAAAAGAATTGATAAAATTGTTATTGAGGTCCATCTGCCGGAGGGGTTTCCTGATAAATATAACCAGGCAGTCTTAAAGGCCATCGATCAGTGCGCAGTCAAGAAACACATTGTTGAAAGCCCGGAATTTGAATTAAAAACTGTTAAGGATTAGATAAACACCGACATAATTAGCCCGAGTTCAGGCAGAGAAGAAAGTCTATTGGGGAGAAGGTCGTTACCTTTCATCTTTGACTGAATAAAGCCTCATAGGGAAAAGGGTTTTTGCCTGGCTGATTTAAAATTGTTCCTCCTTTTTATTATGGCGAAATTCTAGTTGGCTAATAGGGAATAGTGGCGGGAAGAGAGTTTTTATTAGACTGGCTAAGAAATCACGAAAAATTTTATTCTTCAAAGGAAAATGGGGGGAGCCCTAACCCCTTTATGATTTGGTAAGCAGATTGGTGAAAGGTGAAGCTCTGAGCTTTATCTTCCTTGGCTGAACCAAATAAGGTGGGGTTAAGTTCATTTTTGAGGCAGGAAAAGCTTACGGGGATAAAATTCTAATCATTATTGAGTCAAGCTGAAATTTTTATATAGCTGCTAGGTCACGCCTCAAATATTATTTTTTTAAAAAAAATAATAAATTTTGACTGTGACTATGTCTAATAATATTATTAAGATTGACAAGATAAGCCAGCTTTGGTAGAAAAAAAGAGATTCTATGCTTCAAGTTTGTTGGTTAATTCTCATGGGTGGGATTTTTGGGGGGGAATTGGATGGGCCACCAGGTAAATAAACTGGAATTCATGAGAAGAGTGCGAGGTTACACCCTCCGTCATTTTCAAGGGATACTTTTAAGTTCCATTTTGGCGGGGATTGTCATCATTGCTTTTCTAGTCAAATTTAGATTTTCTTTTTTAAACTTCTTTTTTCTACCGGTAATTCTGGCGGGGTATTTCTTAGGAAAGAAGATGGGAGTATTGACTTCGGTTTTGTCTATACTTTTAGTCATAGGCTACATACTCTATGAAAAATTATTTTTTTTGGGAAGTTCTTCCCTGGGATTTGAAGAGACATTCAATCTTATTCTCTGGGGAAGTTTTTTGATTGTCACAGGAGGCATTATTGGGAGTCTGGCCGATAAAACTAAGGAAAAAATTGCTAATTTAAAGAAAGCTTACATCGGCATTCTGGATATTCTTTTGAATTACCTCGAAGTGGCCGACAAATTGACGCCCCGTTCAGTCCGAGTGGCTAAATTAGCTGGGGAAATTGCTGAGGAGTTAGGCTTAGAGAAACATGAAGTGGAGAATATTAAAGCTGCGGCTCTACTGTCTGAGAGTCAAGAATTGGAATCTTCGGTTTCTCTTTATGAGCAGGTCTCGGAATTTTTTGAGAGCGAGGGTTTAGCTTTTCTTGAGCCTTTAACTGACCGAGAAAAGGTGCTTCTCCGGACTTCTGCTTCTCTTTTAAAAGAATTAGAGCCTATCTTGAGAGATTATCAGAAACATTATGTAGAAGATACGTTGAATCTGGAAAAAGATCTAAAGTCAGTTAATATTGGCAGCAGTATTATTGCTTTGGCCGATTTATATGACCGCATTATTCACCAGTTACCGTTACGACCAGGACTCAAAGATTACCAAACTTTAGGCCGCATTGAGAACTTAGCCGGGAGAGTTTTTCCTCGTTCTGTAGTTGATTCTTTTAAACGGGTTATTGCTGCTCCTTAAAAAATCAATGCCTTAAAGCTGGAGGGGGGACAGATAACTTTTAAGGCTCGCGGTAAAACTTCAAAGTGAATATTTTGACAATAATTAAAAGGTTCGCCGTTATATTGGAGAGGTAGGTTTTTCCCTTGAAGATGAATCTTCTTAGCTTTGAAGTGTTTCTGGTATTTTTGGAGAATCCCCAAATAGTTTAAAGGAAAAGTAAAGAGATACTGCCACCCTGATATCTGAAAGAGGGTGATGTCGAGATAGCCGTCATCTACTTTGGCGAAGGGGGACACTTTCCAGCTATAGCCAAAATGTTGGGTTTTATTAATCACGCAGTCAAAAATTTCTTCCTCGAGAGTTAATTCATTAAATTTTTTCCCTTGAGAGTCCAGACCATCAATTAAATGCAGTTTTATTTTCCAGGGAGAGAAATGGGGCATTTGGAAGGCTTCTTTAATATGTCCCCAGAGGCCGGGGATGGGATTTCTATATTTTCTAAAGGTAACTTCAGCTGTGGCTCCGAGGCTGGTGAATCCGGCTACTTGACCGTCGAATTTGATCAAGTCAATTTCTCGAACATACCCCTGATGGAGGACTTTAACCGCTAGAGGAATTACTTTGGGAATACCAAGACTTTTACGAAAGGCATTCCCACTTCCCAAAGGAATAATACCTAGGAGAGGAGGTGGGGAGGCCTGACTTTCCATTATTCCTTGAATCACATCAGCAATAGTTCCATCGCCTCCAGCAGCAATGATGACATCTTTTTGATGACTCAGAGCCGCTGTAGTTTGGATAGTAAATTGCTTGTCCTGATGAGTATCGATGAGTTCGCCGGGTAAATTGTTTTGAAGATAGCGCCGCAAGCGGCGCCGGCGACGCCACTTCCGGTTGGCGGCACTAGGATTGATTAGACAGACAACTTTGAGTTGAGTTATATCCACTTTTTCTAGGTGTGTGTACTTCATTGAGGCTGACTTATTTTAACAAAAACTTAAATGGCTTTAAATTTTTATCCTCATTTCAGGATAATAAGGAAAATTAAGGCTCAGGTTTTCGCCTTTGATGGGAAGTTTCCAGTTAGAATGATTCTTCACTTAATATTTTTTTCTTCAATTTCCTTTAATCCAAAGGTAGAAGATGCAGACTTGACCCCCAATATGTTTTTATATTTAAGTTCGCTAACGTTCATCCCTTCAGATATCCATTATTCCCAAAAACCTGATTTTCTTGAGTGAAAATATTAATTTGTAAGTTCTTCACTTTTTTGCGGTTTTTTCTTCCGAATGAGTCGCCGTAAAAAGGGAAGATTCATCGAGACAATTAAGATTATAAAAAGCGCGATTAGAATTTCGTCGGAAAGGTGAACTTCGTGACCGAACCAAGCCAAAAGAAAAAAGCGAGGGGTTCGGGAGAGGGCTACGGCCAAGAGATATTTCCAGCGGGGATAATGAGCCATGACCACTAAAAACCGAAAAGGATAAAAGGGAATGGGAGTTAGACCAGCAATCCAGAGAGCCAGAAAGGGAGCTCGCTTAAAGAGATCGATTATCTTATTGACTGTTTTTTTCTTTTGGAACTTTTTTAAAATATTCCAGTCAGAAACATAGGAGAAAACAGAATAATTTAAGGATTCAGTCAGTAGAGTGCTAGTGGCAGCAATTAAGGCAACGGTTAAAGGAAGATAGAATTTAGCAAAATATAAAAGAACTGGTTCATGGGGCACCACGGCAATTAGGAATTCCGAAGGAAAGCTATAGAAAAAAAGCACCCAAAGACTTCGACTGGTTCTTAAATCAGACCAACTAAGCCAGATAATTAGTAAAATTAAGACAAAAAGGATTTGCCCAATGAAGACAAGAGTTCGAAAAGGAGTTGTCTGTGCTTTCAGGTTCCTCATTCCCTGCTGCTGAAAAGAAGACTTATCAATTTAAATAGCTTTCAGGTTGTCTGTAAGTAAAACCCAGGCTGGCTTTTCAGAATTAGCTCTAATACTAGTGAAACAAGCCGTGCACCGGTTATGGGCAGAAAATTCTTTTTGGAGTTCTCGGAGATTATTGAAATTTTTCAAAATAAGTCCACAAGGGGAAAGGTGACCATCAGGATTGACGACCAAAAACCGAATGCCTGCTTGACAATTTGGTCGACCTTCATCACGGAAGAATTCGAGCATGCCTTTAAAGACGTAATCAGAGGTGAAGATAGTGTTATGGGTTCGACGAAATTCTTGGATTTGACGGATTATTTCTTTTAACTGAGGCAATTCACTCTCTGGAATCAGGAAGTCTTTCTTATTAGTTCTGAGCCAAGTATAAGTGCTGAAGTTTAAATGGACTTCCCATTCATAGGCCTTAGCAGCTAATTTAAGAAGTTCTTGATAATTGTAGCGATGAACTACGCAACTGAGAGTTATTCCTTTGTTTTTTTCCCCTTTCAGGGATAGACAAAGTTTTTCAATTTTCCGAAAAAGTCCTGGGATTCCTCTAAATTCGTCGTGTCGTTCATCAGGATAATCGAAAGAAATAGAAAATTCATCAACGCCTGCTTCTCTTAATTGAAAATATTTTTTTTCATCAAGGAGAGAAGCATTAGTGGTCAGCACAATATATGGAGGGCGATCGGGATGATGAATTGCTTGGATAATATCGACAAGATCTCGGCGAAGAAGAGGTTCTCCCCCAGAGATTTGGGCCACTACAGGGGAAAGTTCTTCAGCTCGGCGGGCAAATTCTTCCGGAGAAGCTCGTTTTTCATCTTTTATTATACCTCCAAGATGGCAGTGTTGGCAGCGGGCATTGCAGCTATAAGTTATTTCAAAGGAAACACAGAGGGGCTTTTTTAAGAAGAAGTTTTTAGCTCCCCTCAGCCCGAGAGCTATTTCTCGCTTATATGACATCCTGGCCATCATTACTCCTTTTTAAATTAAGATGAAGTTTTACCAATGTTTCTCTTTTTATTCAAGAGATGGAAGGAAAAAAGCTTAATTCCGATTAAGCCGAAAGCCCAGATAAGAGCGAGAACCCACCAGCGGGGTAAGAAGATTAACAAAAGAGGAACAATAGTGGAGTTAGCGAATTTACCGCCGGGACTGTAGTTGAGCAGGTGAACTGTCTTATCCACTTTATAAAAATAATTAGGAGAAATGATATCGAACTTGATAAATTGGTAACTCAAGTAGAAGTCGACAAAAGCAAAATCGATAAGGTAGACAATTACTGGCAAGTAAAGCTGAGGATGAAAGAAGAGAAAATTCAGAAAGAAGAAAAGGCATTCCAGGCGGTCGGCAATTATATCAATTTCAGCCCCGAGAATAGTTTCCTGATGAAAGAATCGGGCAACGAAGCCGTCGGCCACATCCCCTAACCAGTGAAGGCCTAAACCAATGTAGTTATAAGTTTCGTTGTGATGGATTAGAGCCAAAGTAAAGAAGCTCAGAGAAGCCAGTAAACGAGTTAGAGTAATAATATTGGGCTCACTGTAAATACTTTCCGCAGGACGCTTTTTAAGCATAATAGACCTTCGTTTGGTCTAAAATTACGAAAAAAGTTTTGGTTGGGTTCAATATTTTGCCTTGTTTTTTGTTTTTTTATTTGAAATTGATTTAAGTCGGGGAATCTTTTTTAAAGAGCCAGGATAAGGGGGGTCGAAGCGACCATTGCCGTCAAAATCGATGAAAACAGGATTGGTAATAGCGTAAGGCAGGGCGGCCTTTTCTGCCTGGCCTGAACGAGAGAGACGTTGGACTACCGGGAAGAGGCTCCGCTCGCCCGAAACTTCAACCACCAAATAAGTATCTTTAGTAATAGTCAAGTTGGTGGCGAAAGTAGTAGATAGTTGGTCTCGAGTAAAATTAAGAGAAGATTGACGGATTTTTTGTCCATTGGCTATTACGACTATTTTATTCACCTCCACCCAAGGGGCTCGCTGTATTTTGACTTCAATTTTAACTTGGCCGTCTTTGTCAGTGATTAAATCCCCTGGGATAGCTTTTTCATTAACTCGAAAATGCAGAAAAGGTCCGTTAGTGATGAAAGAATGCCCTTTTTTTAAATTTAATAAAAGTTTTTGGAGGTCTAGTTGGGGGAAAGGCTGTCCTTTATAAGCTACGTAGGTTCGAGAATAACCTGGCTCTCCTCGATCTATGGTATGGGCATCAGAAGAGCCGACTAGAGGGTAGTAGTAGCCTTTATTAAGAAAATTAAGCCAATCTTTGATAGCTTGAGCATTATTTGGCCGAGGAAAGGGACCGTTCATTCCTTCCATCACATCGAAGCTAAAATCAAAGTCTTCAGACACCGCTTCTCCATTTTTAGGATCAAGGTGATGGGTATTAAAATAGCCTATCGATCCAGAGCGAGGATGATTAACTTGAATAATTCCCTGGGGAGCTTGTCGGCGGCTAGCCGCAAATAATTCCGAAACCCTGTTTTTAGTAGCGTCAATAGCTCCCATTAAAGGCAGATTGGGCTGAGGATTAAGGGGGTAACTGTTGTAGTGAATAAGACCACTGTGGGTAATTTCGTTGCCGGAAATAACCATTAATTGATTAGTTAATCCCAGTTTGTTTAAGGCAGGCCGGTAATCAGTAATATAGTTGTGGTCAGTAGCAATAGCTACTTGAATTCCTTCAGCAATAACCGATTTTATTCTTTCTTCGATGGTTACTTGTCCATCTGAATTTAGAGTGTGAAGATGGGGGTCAAGGGAAATCCATCCTGAAGAATCAACTACCTTTTTGAGGGTGAAAGAAAGGTTAGTTGAGGTCTCTTCGACAACTTCAATAATTTCTGAAACCAGCGAGTATTCGGGTCCTCGGGAAGCGGTAATAAGGTAGCCTCCTGGAGGCAATTCGATGGTCAATCCTTCTGGCGGAGGAAAGCATGAGTTTTTGAATATCTCCCAATTTCTGCCAGTTAAGCGTGGATTTACAGGTTGGAAATAGGGCGTAGGAGTAGGATAGATACCATGAATGGTCACTTTTCCCCAGATGGGTTTTCCTTGAGAATCACGAAGAAAAACAGTGATTTTTCCGTGGCGCGGTCTTCTGAACTTGACCGGTTTTACTTCAGTTTTGCTTACTTGAAAGGATTGTTGACTGGTAGCCGGAAACCAATGAATTTCAGCAAAATAGACACCGAAGGGGAGAGGGATCGTCAACCTTTTGGAGCTGGGTTTGAGGAAGCTTCGAAAAAAGATGCGTTTATTAGTGGCTTGATAGATGATTAGTTCAAAAGGATGATTTTGGTCTGTGTCGATAAGGAAGGTGACGGATTTAGTTTTTTTCCTTAAAATACCATATATTTTTTTCAAAAGAGAAGTGGGGTCTTTGTCTATGAGAAGAGAATACTCAATTTTTATCTGACCTCCAGGAGATAAAGTCTGGGGGGCAGGGATTGATTTGGCTACCCAAGCCAAGTAGTAATCCTTCCTGGGTAGGACGGTAAAATTCAAATCTGGATTGTCTTGGGGAGAATAGGGAGAGAAACGATATCTAGTTAAGGGATTGAAATACAGAGAATAAAAAGCCTCTGTCCAAGAAGAAGACCCGGTATTAGTAATGGTGGAAATTATATCTATTTGGTTTTGGT
>Ga0190361_1000122_pt1 | contig 31805 bp, 31 predicted proteins | sample 48721845_MG_FD_161273 | JGI IMG/M metagenome (GOLD analysis project Ga0190361, IMG submission 161273) | Hydrothermal vent microbial mat bacterial communities from Southern Trench, Guaymas Basin, Mexico - 4872-18-4-5_MG | ecosystem: Environmental > Aquatic > Marine > Hydrothermal vents >... | reverse complement strand
CGGGCGTTGAAAACGTCTTCAGAAAAAAGTGAAATTCTTCTTCAGTTATGTTAATATAGACTCAAAGAAAAGATCGGGAGGTGATCGATGTGAAGAGACTTCTAGGAGTGCTGTTTTTGATGACCACGGTTATCCTGCTAGGAGCGGGTTTCAAGGATGTTCCTGTTAATCACTGGGCTTACGAAGCGGTCATGAAGATGGCGGAAATTGGTGTCATAACAGGCATGCCGGATGGTACATTCCAGGGAAATTCTCCAATGACAAGATACCAGGTTGCTTTAGCCTTTTACAGGTTCTTGAACTACATTGAAAAGACGATAGCTCCTAAAAAGGAAATCGAGGCTGCGGTCAATAAAGTTACAACCCTTGAGGATTTGGTCAGTACAGCTTTGATGAAGCTCCAGAGAAATGCAGAAGATATATCAAATCTGAAAAGTGATTTCTCGAAACTCCAGACGGAGGTTGCTGGCCTCAGAAGTACTGTGCTTGAGATAAAGGATATAAGGAAGGAATTGCTTTCGAAAATACAGAGCGTGTCTTCCGATGTATCTGAGTTGAGTTCCAAATACTCCGAACTTTCCACAAAACAGAAAGGACTGTCTGGTGATATCGAGAAACTGAAGGAATACGGCGGAAAGATATTGGATCTTGAGGGGAAAATAAAAGCTCTGGAAGTCGATGTGAACTCCATCAAAAAAGATGTGGAAATGAACAAGGAGGGTTACACCAAAGGACTTGAAAAGGTATCGAAAGATCTACAAACTTTGAACCTGACTCTGAGCGGGAAGATCAGCGCTCTAGAGATGAAGATACCGTCCATGAGTGTCATAGAATCGAAGATAAGCGCTGTAAAAAATGAACTCCTTGATAGTCAATCCAGTCTCAGGATAGAAGTGGAAAACGCTCTCTCGTCTCTGGAAGCTACCGTAACGGCCGTTGAAGAAACTCTTAAGAATTTGGAAGACAAAATGAGCGTTTCTGAGAAATCCTTGAAAGATTACGTGGACAAAAAGGTTGGAGAACTTTCAGTAACGCTCTATAAGAAGCTGGAGGAATACAAGAAAGCTCTGGAAGATGAGGATACGAAACTTGCGGGAGAGATCGAAAACATAAGGGTGCTTCTGAACGATCTTTCCAAAGGATACAAAGCGATGGAAGCTAGAGTCAGTGTTCTCGAAGGCCAGGTCGCCACTATAAGTTCGGATATAGAGGATATAAAAACGACTATTCAAAAAGTTTCTGCTGATGTGAAGAGCAACGCCAAAAAGATAACAAGCCTTCAGAACGATGTTGGAGCACTCGCTGGAAGAATGTACTCCGTCGAGAAAAAAGCAACTCAACTTGAAAAGAAAATAAGCTCTGTGGAAGAGAATATCGCTAGTAAACCATGGATGGATGATGTAAACAGCGTCAGTGCTGGCCTTTCCAAGAAGATCTCTGAACTCCAAACCATGAGCATAGCGGGAATAGCCTTAGGAGCCATCGCTTTGGTGTTGGGTGTAATATCCATGTTCTAAGACATTAGAAAGCGTGTTGAATTTTAGGGGGCTTGGCCCCCTTTTTCAATGTTATAATCACAGAAGACGAAACAAGGGGGAGTGAAAATGGAGTGGGTGTACATAGAAGATTTGAAGAGGCATATAGGTGAAGAGGTTGAATTGAAAGGGTGGGTGTGGAGAATAAGATCCAGTGGAAAAATCCATTTCATACAAATGAGAGATGGAACGGGATTCGTTCAAGTGGTCGTTGAAAAATCCAGTGTGGACGATGAGACTTTCAAAGCCTGCAAAAAGTTGAAAATGGAATCGAGTATTGTTGTAAGGGGGAAAGCGAGAGAGGATGAAAGAGCTCCAGGAGGAGTTGAAATCCTGGCGAATGAAGTCAAAGCGGTTCAAATTCCTCAAGAGCCGTTTCCAATAAATAAACCGGATCATGGTATAGACTACCTGATGGAGAGAAGACACCTCTGGATAAGATCGAAGAGACAATTTCATATATTGAGAATTAGAGATGAAATAATAAAAGCCATCAGAAATTTCTATTGGGAAAGGAAATTCGTTTTAGTCGACACTCCCATATTCACCGGTTCCATCGGAGAAGCCGCTGGTAATCTTTTCGAACTCGACTATTTTGATTACGGGAAAGTGTACCTAGCTCAAACTGGGCAACTCTACCTGGAAGCAGCTTGCATGGCTCTTGGAAAAGTTTACAACCTCGGTCCAACATTTAGAGCTGAAAAATCCAAGACCAGAAGGCATCTGATAGAGTTCTGGATGAATGAAGCTGAAGTCGCCTATTACGAGCATGAAGACAATCTGAAATTGCAGGAAGATCTGGTTTCCTATATAGTGAAATGGGCCCTCGAAAACGCATCGGATCATCTCAAGGCCATCGGAAGGGATATATCAAAACTCGAAAAGATCGAACCTCCTTTCCCCAGGATCACGTACGATGAGGCTATAAAGCTTCTGCAAAAGAAAGGTTTCGATATCAAATGGGGAGATGATTTTGGAGGAGACGAAGAAACGGCAATAGCTGAGGAATTCGAAAAACCTGTCTTCGTTACACACTATCCAAGAAAGACGAAGGCTTTCTACATGCAGCCCGATCCAGAGAGACCAGAGGTGGTTTTGTGTGATGACCTTCTCGCACCGGAAGGTTACGGAGAGATAATAGGGGCTTCTCAAAGAATCCATGATTACGATCTCCTTGTTGAAAGAATCAAAGAATTCAACCTCCCATTGGAATCATACAAATGGTATTTGGATCTGAGAAGATGGGGAAGTGTTCCTCACAGCGGATTCGGGCTTGGAGTTGAAAGAACCGTCGCATGGATATGCGGTTTGGACCACGTAAGAGAGACGATCCCCTTTGCAAGGACCCTATACAGGGTTTATCCGTGAGGTGGAACGATGGAGAGATACTTAACGCCAGAAAGAACGGGGTACGATATCGGTGTATCGTTTCTGAGACCGAAAAATCTGGAAGAATACATCGGCCAGGATAAGGTTAAAGAAAGGTTGAAGCTCGCCATAGAAGCTGCTAGGAAGAGAAAAGAGCCTTTGGATCACGTCCTTCTAGCGGGCCCGCCTGGTCTTGGTAAAACAACACTCGCTTACGTCATAGCCAACGAGATGGGAACTAGCATTCATATAACAAGTGGCCCGGTTCTGGAAAAACAGGGAGACATGGCCGCGATATTAACCAACCTGGAGTTTGGAGATGTGTTGTTCATAGATGAAATACACAGGTTAAACAGAGCTGTTGAAGAGATTCTCTACTCCGCCCTTGAAGATTTTCAGATAGATATAATGATCGGAAAGGGGCCAAGTGCAAGATCCATAAGAATAGATATAAAACCTTTCACCTTAGTTGGAGCAACCACTAGGAGTGGCCTACTGAGCTCTCCCCTCAGAAACAGATTCGGCATGATCCTGGAACTTGATTTCTATGAAACGAATGATATCAAGCAGATCGTGATGAGGGCTTCCAGGTTGATGAACACAGACATAGACGATGAAGCAGCATGGTATCTTGCAAAAAGATCAAGGGGGACCCCCAGAATAGCGATAAGACTTTTGAAAAGGGTGAGAGACCTTTCAACTGTGGAGGGAAAGAATAGAATAGATCTTGATCTCGTGTCGAGGGCCATGAGAATTTTGGGAATAGACGATGAGGGATTGGACGATTTCGATAAGAAGATTCTGAGGGTGATCATCGAGGTGTTCAACGGTGGGCCAGTTGGGTTGAATGCAATAGCAGCAACTCTAGGTGTTGAACCGGACACCATAAGTGAAGTCTATGAACCCTATCTTCTCCAGTCAGGTTTCATAGCGAGGACTTCAAGAGGAAGGGTGGCGACAGAAAAGGCTTATAGTCATCTTGGATACGATAAAGGAAAAGGGCCTCTCTTTGAAGGAGTGTGAAAACCTTGTTGGAAAACAACATAAAAAGAGTTTTGGAAAGAATAAATAAAGCTGCTGAAAGATCCGAAAGGAATTTTGAAGATATATTGCTTGTTGCCGTGACTAAAAATGTTCCACCAGAAGTCATAAGAAAGGCTTACGAATACGGTCTCAGAAATTTCGGAGAGAATAGAGCCCAGGAGTTGAGGAAGAAATATGAAGATCTAAAGGATCTTGGGATAACATGGCATTTTATAGGAAGAATACAGACAAATAAGGTGAAGTATTTCGTTCCCATATGCGAATATGTTCATTCTGTCTGGAGGGAAGAGGAGGTTGCAGAGATCAGTAAAAGGGCAGGAAGGATTGGAAAAATTCAAAGAACTCTCGTGGAAGTCAACGTCTTCGGTGAGGAAACGAAGGCGGGATTAAAGCTCGAAGAGGTAGAAGATTTTTTAAAAAAGTGTGAGAAATACGAAAACGTCTTCTTCGAAGGTCTCATGACTATGGCTCCGTATGTTGAAAATCCTGAAGAAGTGAGATGGGGTTTCAGGAAATTGAGAGAACTTCGAGATTATCTGATGAAGATGAATTTCAAGAATGCTGAGATTAAAGAACTCTCGATGGGAATGAGTAACGATTTTGAAGTGGCTGTGGAAGAAGGTGCCACTATGGTTAGAATCGGAACGGCCATATTCAGGGGGTGATGAATAAAGTGTTCGTCGTTGGGAACCTTCTAAGAGCCATTGCCACCGTTTTGAGGATATTCATCTACACGGAGATGGCTGCCATCATAATATCCGCACTTTTGAGTTGGGTCAGCCCTTTCGTTTACAACCCAGTAAAATATTTTTTCGCTTCATTAGCTGACATAGTGGAAAGACCCTTGAGAAAACTCATACCTCCATTAGGCCCTGTGGATTTAACCCCTTTCATAGCGATACTTCTATTGATATTCTTAGATAGTTTTCTTGTACAAACATTGTTCGACCTGGCGGTGAAATTGAGATGAAAGTGGCCATCATTTACCACCCCGATAGGATTACAACAGCCAGGAAACTGAAAAAGAGAACGGAAGTGGAAGGTGAGGTTGTTATCTTTGAAAAAACGGAGAATGTGAGGAACATACCCGGTAACCTAGATTTCGTTCTCGTAGTTGGAGGTGATGGGACGGTCATAAGGGTTGCAAAGGTTGTTCACGATGATGTACCGATAGTTGGTTTCAAAGCTGGAAGATTAGGTTTTTTAACATCGTACTCTGTGGACGAAATGGAAGATTTCTTCGAGGACATAAAGAACGACAGGATAGTTGAAGATAGAAGATGGCTGCTTGAAATCAGAACGAGGAAAGGAGAATATTTGGCTCTCAACGATGTGGTTCTTCAGAAAGATGTTGAAGGTAAGATGCTTGAAATTGAGATAGTGGTTGATGGCTATTCTCCGCTCTGGTTCTTTGCAGATGGTGTTGTTGTATCTACTCCTACAGGATCTACCGCTTATGGACTTTCTTTAGGAGGTCCCATGATAGCGCCAGATTGCGATGTTATCGAGATAACACCCATGGCTCCTCAATTCCTTTTTACAAGAAGTATTCTAATTCCTTCAAAGGAAACTCTGAGCGTTAAAGTTACTGTAAGTGGAAACCTGGTTGTGGATGGAAAGACCGTTGAGAAAACAGATGAATTCGTTGTTTGCAGATCTGAAAAAAGTGTGAGGATCCTTCGACCGAAGGGTTTCGATTTCTTCAGGGTCATTAAGAGTAAGATAGGATACGGGAGGCGTATCGTGTGAGATGGATCCTTCGCGAGAAGATAGAGGAATTCAAAAAGGGTGTCTTGAAAGCAGGATGGTTTGCGGAAAAGATGTTCAAAAAGGCGATATCTTCTTTGATCGAGAGAAACGCGAATCTCGCAAGTGAAGTCGTCTCCGACGATGATCTCATGGATCAGATGGAGATAGAGATACACGAGAAAGCTATGGAGATCCTCGGGATATTCACTCCGATAAAGATGGAGCTCAAGATGGTCACAACGGGCATCAGGATAGCGGAGATCTTGGAGAGCATGGGTGATAGATCCGCCAGGATCGCTAAAAACGCTTTAGAACTCTCCAAAGAACCTCCTTTGAAACCTTTGATAGATATACCGAAGATGGCTGATATAACGTCCAAAATGGTCAAGGAAAGTCTCAGAATGTTCGCGGATGCCGATGCGGAAAAATCCTTTGAGATATGCAAGCAAGACGCAGAAGTCGATGAGCTTTACGAAAGGGTGAAGGAGGATCTACTGCTTTACATGATGGAGTCTCCAAGGTACGTGAAAAGGGCGTTGCTGCTTCTTGAAATAGCCAATTTCATAGAAGAGGTGGCGGATCTCGCAACCAACATAGTGGAAGCGACTGTATACATGGTGAAAGGGGATCTGTACAAGTGCTGCCATGATGATATGGTGGCTTTCAAAAAAGGTGGAGGGATTCTGTTTGAAAGTTCTGATTAAGTACATTTCAAAGCTTTCCATTGGGCCTTTTTTGATAGGTCTTGGTGGATTCGTCATTTTTGTTAGTGTGGAGATACTGTATCAACTCTCCGATATAATCGTGAGGCACAGAGTTGGTATAGCTAAATTACTCCTCTTGATATATTACTATCTTCCATATTTCGTTTCCATGGGTATTCCCGTGGGAATTTTACTTTCCATATTCTGGATAGTTTCCCAGCTTTCAAACGACAGAGAAATGATGGCATTTCAGGTTCACGGTATCTCTTTGAAAAGTCTGCTACTGCCATTCCTCATTCTCTCACTGTTTTTATGTGGTATAACTTACTATCTAAGTGATTACCTCGTTCCCGTATACAACACCAAGGTTGAAGATGTACTATCTAAGTATGTCTACAAGAGACCCCAAGCTTTCATAGCTGAGAACATCCTCACGAAGTTGGGTGAAAATCAGTATTTTTATGTTAAAAAGTACGACGAGAGAAACGAAACACTGTGGGATGTTGTCCTATTCAGGTATGGGAAGGAAGAATCCATAATAACCGCAAAGAAAGTCGTGAAAGAAAAGGGGAAATGGTATCTGTACGACGGAAAATACTACACCGTGGATAAAGATGGATTTTTGAAGATCGATGCGAGGTTCTCGAAAATGGAGCTCGATATAGAAAAGGATCTGGAAAACTATCTGAGGCTCGGAAAGTCTCCCAGGGAGATGAAGGGGAGTGAGATAAAGAGTAAGATCGTTTTTTTCAAGAAAGTTGGTATAGATACGGCTCCTTTGATAGTGGAATTGTATTCAAGGTATGCGAATGCCCTTGGGCCTCTCATAATAGTCCTAGTTGGTATACCACTCTCTCTTCTTTTCAACCTCAAAAGCAAATCATGGGGTGTGATTTTCACTTTCGTCCTGGTCGTACTGTATCAAGGTTCCAGTGCATGGTTGAGTGCCATGGGGAAGGAAAGATTGATATCACCGGATCTAGCTCCCTGGATACCAGATATCGTGTTTTCGATATCTGGCCTTTTGCTCTTCATTTTACTCGATACAACCAGCGCTTACAGGATTAGAGAGATTTTATCGAAGTTTTTCATACTTCTAGTGATAATTCTTCCCGTGACACTGGGTTTTTCAACGGAGGTTACTATAACAGCCGATCACGTTATGAAATACAGAGATAGAGTTGTATTTTCTGGAAACGTGGAAGTTCATTATAAGGATTCTGTGACGAAAGCTTCCACTTTAGTAGCCATCTTGAACGATGAGGGTAAAGTAACAGAAGTTGTATCGGAAGGAACAGTAACTTATGTGAAGAAAGACATAGTTTTGAACGTTGAGAAGATGAGGTTCATCTTCGAAGAGGAGAAAGCATTCATAGCCGGTATAAGAGGAGAGAGTTTTTTTAAAGATGAAAAGGGTAAGAAGCACAAAGTTTACATAGGGGGAACCAGTGGCACCGTTGAAAGAGGATTAACTGGGATAAAGTATGGTTATGTGACAACATGTAATCTCGCAGAACCTCACTATAAAATATCGGCAGTATTCGTTGAACTCAAGGAAAACGAATACATGGTGGCGTATCATGCCATTTTTCACATTCTGGGAATTCCCGTAATGTATTATCCCATCTATTTTTCATCGTTGAAAGGAGGACCTCAACCCCTCACATTCAGTTTCAGCCTATCATCAAAGGAAGGTTTGATCATTACAAGCACTTACAACATTCCTTACAGTTCAACGGGTCTTGTAACCATAACTAGAAGAAGTGTCGAAAAAGGTGAAAAAGCTGGACGTTACATAACTCTTGAATGGAAAGATAAAGTATATGGTAAGGATATGTCGATGAGTTTTTCAAGGTCATCGGAGGATTCATACACTCTCTCTTTCAAAATATCGAAACTCGCTTTCATTTTGCCATCCACTTTCAGTTTCTCTCACAAGGTAACTGGTGATACCTTCAACACCGTGTTGAACCTCTCAGGAATTAAAAAAGTTGGTAAGGGAAAGTATGGATACGTTCTGGAAAGGAAATCAACATCGAGTGGGGTATCATACAAGATTCCTTACGTGTTCGCAGAAAAAGTTTCGATACCAACATCTATTGGTAACCTGACGATACAGAAGTTCTCTCATAAGGGGAATTTAAGCTACAAGGAAGGAAACTTCTTTGACCATCTAAAAGATATGAACTCTTCTGGAAACTACACGATGGTTTTTGCAACAAAAGAATGGTACATTTTAAAAACAGTTAAAACGACTCTCAAAGGATCCTATTCATTCAAAGAGTTCGGACTCGTCAACCATCAAAACCTTTTGGATTTTCTTTTCGATCTCAAAGGATTCTCAATTGGAACTTTCCCCAAATACTCGTTCGATCACAACATTCTGATAGGATTCAAGGAGCAGAAGGATGAAGATATGAGATACAGGATAGCGAACATCTTCAAAAACACTCTCGCTTTCTCTGCTAAAGGTTTTTCCTTTGTTTTGGCTCACAACTATGTGGATGCTTTTGGTAAGTCTCCCGAGAGTTTTTCGAGTGGAAAGAACGCGAATTTCCTGAACATATCTTCTAAGATGAGTTTTCCTCCTCTTCTCAACACAACGATATCCATGGCGACGAAATACGATTTCATGAAAAAGGAAAGGAATTGGTCCGATCCTAAGGTAGAAACAACGAGTTCTTTTTCAATAGGAAACGTTGGTTTCTCCATCAAAACTTCCACATTGTACAAGCTATACGAGCCGGAGAAAACCACAACGAAGTATACGTTCTCGCAAACTTATGGTTCCTTGAAAAACTCCATATCATTTCTCTACAGGTACGGTGAGGAGAAACATGTGAAAGAGATCACCGATATTCTGAAAATATCTGGTCGAGAATTTCTCTTCATGAGAAGGCCCAGTTTAACGTTGAAAACGATTTTTGAATTGGAAACAAAAAAGATAAAGAAGAGCACATTGTCCGGCAGTTTCTACATAGGAAAAGCAAAGAACAAAATCTCTCTGAGTTACGTTAAAGATTCGTATTTCAAGTTGATCTACAGTCTGACATCGTTCGATCCGACAGTCTCGATCAGTTTAACATCCAAAAAGAGGGATAACGAATGGAAAATGGATAAGATGACGTTGAAAATAGGAAAAAGTCTTCATTGCTGGGGTATGAGCTTTGAAAGTTCTTTCGGTAGAGACTTGAAGGTTGAAAAGCTTGCTTTCAAATTCTACATAAAGGAATTTCCAAGCAAAGGTTTTTCGTTCGATCCAAAAACGGGAGAATTCGGCTTCAGTCTTTTCTGAAGGGGTGATATCCTTGAGGGTTCCTCCACACAATCTCGAAGCTGAAGAGGCGGTCATAGGCAGCATTTTGATAGATCCTTCTGTAATAAATGATGTTTTGGAAGTTCTCACCCATCAAGATTTCTACTTGAAAAAGCATCAGTACATATTTCAAGCCATAGAGAAACTCTACGATGAAGTGAAGCCTATAGACATCGTATCGGTGTGCGATGAGCTCAAGTCCATGGGGAGACTCTCCGACGTTGGAGGGGAGCTTGAAGTTGCAAGGCTTGCAGAATCCGTTCCAACATCTGCTCATGCACTTCATTACGCTCAGATAGTTCGCGATAAATCGATATTGAGACAACTCATAGAATCATCCAGAAAGATAACCGAGACTGCTTACTCCGAGGGTGACGTCGATGAAATACTGGATTCGGCGGAGAGATTGATATTCGAGATAGCGGAGTCCAGGACCACGAAGACATACGATCACATAAGTGGCATCATGCACCAAGTATTTGAAAATCTTGAAAAATTCAGGGAAAAGAGTCAAATGGTAGAGACAGGGGTGTTGGTCACAGGTTTCCCAACAGGTTATAGAGAACTGGACAAACAAACGACGGGATTTCATAAATCCGATCTTGTCATCGTTGCCGCAAGGCCATCTATGGGGAAAACGGCTTTCGCTCTCTCGATAGCCAAAAACATGGCGGTGAGATTCAACATACCTGTTGGAATATTCAGCCTTGAGATGTCCAAGGAGCAACTCGCTCAAAGGCTCCTATGTATGGAAGCGGGTGTCGACCTTCACAGGTTGAGGACAGGCTATCTAAACGAGGATGAGTGGGAAAGATTGACCCTCGCTGCATCGAAGCTTTATAAAGCCAGCATAGTGGTAGACGATGAAACCGCCCTGGATCCCAGAACTTTGAGAGCCAAAGCAAGACGTATGAAGAGGGAATATGGTGTGGAAGTCTTCTTCGTTGATTACCTCCAGCTCATGCACATAAAGGGATTTAGAGAGAACAGGCAGCAAGAGATATCTGAGATATCAAGATCCATGAAGCTGTTGGCAAGAGAACTCGACGTTGTGGTTGTTGCACTTTCTCAGCTCTCAAGGGCGGTGGAGCAGAGAGAGGATAAAAGGCCCAGACTGAGTGACCTGAGAGAATCGGGAGCTATAGAACAGGACGCAGATACTGTCCTCTTCATTTACAGAGAGGAGTATTACAAGAAAACCGAGAGGATCAAGGAACCTCATGAAGCGGAGGTAATAATAGGAAAGCAAAGGAACGGCCCAATAGGTATCGTTACGCTCATTTTCGATCCAGGAACGGTTACATTCCATGATGTGGATGTTGTCCATACCTGAGGTGAACCGATGAGAGAAAAAAGGCTGGAAAAGATCTTGAACTATCTTAAAGAAAAGGGATTTGTAACGATAAATGAACTCAAGGAATCTTTGAACGTTTCGGAAGCCACGGTTCGAAGGGATCTGAATTTTCTAAAGCAGCATGGATTGATAGAGAAGTATAGGGGAGGAGCCTCCCTAAAGGGATACCCTAGAGAGCTTTCGTTCTTTGTGAGACTCGATGAATTCAAAAATGAGAAAAAAAGGATAGCGGAAAAGACGGTGACACTTCTTGAAAATCATCAGATAATAGCTCTTGGGGGAGGAAGCACGATCTATTACACGGTTTGTGCCCTCGATGATAGCTCTCTTCACGATTTAACCATAATCACGAATTCTATAACAACAGCATGGGCTGTTATACAACTCAAAAAGAGTTTCAAGCTCATTCATACAGGTGGGACGGTAAGGGAAGGATCCTTTGAGTGCATCGGAGGACACGTTCTCTCATTTTTGGAAAAGATGAATTTCGATGTGTTCATAACGGGAGCGGATGGTATCCATCCCATCGTGGGAGTGACTTTCACGGATATTGAGGAGGCTTTCGTCGCTAGGAAGACGCTTGAGCGGAGTAAAAGAGTCATAGTAGTTGCAGATCACAGAAAGATCGGGAAAATAGCTCCTATAAAGATGTGCGATATGAACGAAGTCAGCTATTTGATAACGGATGACCTTTCAAACGAAATATCGTTGTCGTTGAAAAAGCGGGGAGTTAATGTCATCTTAGCCTGACCGCTCGCTCATTCATGATAAAATGTATGACAGGATGAGGTGGAATTATGCTTGTTCTCACAAGAAAAGTGGGAGAAAGTCTTGTTATAGACGATAAGATCATCGTAAAGATTCTGAAAATTGAAGGGAATGCTGTGAAAGTGGGGATAGATGCTCCCAAGGATATAAAGATCCTCAGGAAAGAGTTGTACGACCGCGTGATCGAGGAAAACATAGAAGCAGTTAAAAGCCCCCTTGTTGGAATAAAGGAGGTGTTCAAAGATGGTGAAGGTGACGAAAGATCTGGTAAGACATCTGGAGAATCTGGCAAGACTGGAATTGACGGAGGAACAGAGGGAAAAGATAATGAAAGACATGGAGGAGATACTGGGGTACATGGAGATGCTGGATGAGGTAGATGTCAAAGATGTTGAACCCATGTACACACCTGTGGAGAATCCTGTCCTTCTCAGGAAAGGTGAACCTCGCGTCTTTGAAGGGGTGGATCATATAAGAAGGAACTTCCCAAGTGAGGACAAAGGTCATATAAAAGTTCCAGGGATTCACAGATGAATTGGAGAGAAGCCGAAAAATTGGCAACGGATCACCTGAAAAGGAAGGGTTACAGGATACTGGAGAGAAATTACAAAACCCCATACGGTGAGATAGATATAATCGCTATGAAGGGGAAAGTGTTGGTATTCGTGGAAGTGAAAAGCGGATCTGGCAAAAGAATAAAACCATTGGATAGGATAGACAGAAGGAAAATCAAAAGGATGCTCGCAACTGCTCAGTATTTCATTCTGAATAAAAATTTTTCTTTCAAAAGGGTCAGATTCGATGTGATTGAAGTCACACCTTCGGGTATAACACATATCGAGGAGGTGAATTTTTGAAAGTAGTTGCTGTCAACAAGAAAGCACGGAACGATTACGATATACTGGAAACTTACGAAGCTGGAATCGAACTCAAGGGAACGGAAGTGAAATCTTTAAGAGAGGGTAGTGTGAGTTTCAAAGACTCATTCTGTAAGATAAAGGATGGAGAGGTTTTTCTCATAAACCTTTACATAGCACCTTATAGACACGCAGGGGTTTTCAATCATGACCCAGAAAGACCCAGAAAGCTTTTGCTCCATAAAAGGGAGATAAAAAGATTGGCTGGAAAGGTCCAGGAAGAAGGAGTAACCGTAGTACCCCTTAAGATATATTTCAATGATAGAGGAATAGCAAAAGTGGAAATAGCGGTAGCAAGAGGCAGAAAGAAGTACGACAAGAGAGAGAAGATAAAGAAGAAAGAGATCGAAAGGAGACTGAGGGAATACATGAAATACAAAGGAAGGTGGTGAAGATGATACTTTTCAAAAACCCAGGAATTGAGAACACAGAAGAAACGTTGAGAATAGCGATTGAGGAGATGAAGAAATCCAACTTGGAAACACTGGTGATCTCTTCAACGAGAGGATATTCTGCGGAAAAAGCTTTGGAAATCATACCAGAGGACGTAAAACTGATAGTTGTAACTCATCATTACGGTTTTAAGAAAGAGAACGAATGTGAATTCTCTGAAGAGCTCAGAAAGAGGATCGTTGAAAAGGGTTACAGTGTTTTAACTGCCACTCACACGCTCTCTGGTATAGAGAGAACTTTCAGAAAGGAATTTGGGGGGTTGTATCCCACGGAAATAGTTGCCCAGACTTTGAGATTGTTCTGTGAAGGCGTCAAAGTTTGTGTTGAGATAGCTGTAATGTGTGCAGATGCTGGACTTGTGAGAACGGATGAATGGATCGTTACATGTGCCGGCACGTCCAAAGGACTGGACACGGCGTTGGTCATAAAACCTTCGAATTCGAACAGATTCTTCGATTTAAAAGTAGGGAAAGTGCTGTGTATGCCATCAGATTACGAGTAAAATGAAGGGGGGAATCCCCCCTTCAATCCCAAGGATTCCATTTTCCAGATAAGAAGAGATCGATGTGTTTTGCCGCCCTCTTACCGGCCCCCATAGCCTCTATAACTGTTGCCGCTCCTGTGACAATATCTCCTCCTGCGAAAACGCCCTTAACGTTCGTTGCTCCCGTCTCTAAGTCGGCTTCTATGTATCCCCACTTGTTTCTTTTGAGTTCCTTAAACTCGGATAGAAGGAGACGATTCGCTTCTTGCCCAATGGCTTCTATGGCCATATCGACTTCCATTGTGAAGTTACTGCCTTCTATTGGAATGGGTCTTCTTCTGCCAGAAGAATCAGGCTCGCCAAGCTTCATTCTCACGCACTCCATAGCCACCAAGTTACCTTTCTCGTCTCCTATGTACTTAACAGGTTGTGTTAGCCAATGGAACTCTACTCCCTCCTCTATGGCATGATGGTACTCTTCGAGCCTTGCAGGCATCTCTTTTTCGGATCTTCTATAAACTATCATCACTTTCTCTGCCCCTAGCCTTAAAGCACTTCTTGCTGCATCCATCGCTGTGTTTCCTGCCCCAATGACTGCCACTTTTCTTCCAACTTTTATCGGAGTATCGTATTCTGGGAAAAGATAAGCCTTCATAAGGTTTATCCTTGTTAGAAATTCGCTGGCTGAGTAAACTCCGTTCAAATTGGTACCAGGTATCTTCATGAATTTTGGAGTTCCGGCTCCTATACCAATGAATATAGCATCGTACTCCTCAAGCAATTCCTTCACTGATATCGATTTCCCAACGACCACACTGGTTCTTATTTCAACTCCCAATCTCTTTATGAATTCCACTTCTCTCTCCACGATCTTTTTAGGAAGCCTGAATTCCGGTATTCCGTAGATCAAAACCCCACCTGGCTTATGGAAAGCTTCAAACACAACGACATCGTATCCCATCTTCGCAAGATCGGCGGCTGCTGTAAGCCCAGCTGGTCCTGCCCCTATAACGGCAACTTTTTTGTTCTTCTTATCATTTATCTCTGGGACTCTGATTCCAACATTTTCCGCTTCCCAGTCCGCTACGAACCTTTCCAATCTCCCTATGGCCACAGGTTCTGCGTTTGGTATCTTCCCTACAACGCATTTTGCCTCGCATTGAACCTCCTGAGGACAGACCCTCCCACAGACCGCCGGGAGGTTGTTGTATTTCTTTATGATATCTATAGCTCCCAGAAAGTCTCTCTCTCTGATTTTCTTGATGAATCCGGGTATATCGATTCCCACAGGGCAACCGGAAATACACGGATGAGTGGGACATTGGATACATCTTTCAGCTTCTCTGATCGCTTCTTCTTCGGTGTAACCTAGGGCAACTTCTTCGAAATTTCGTCTTCTGACCTGAGGATCCTGTTCTTTCATTGGCGTCTTTTTCAACTGTTTCAGAGCCAAGACGTATCACCTACCTTTTTCAGGAATCTCTCAAGAGCCAATTTTTCTTCTTCCTTGTATTGATTCAATCTTTTGAGGAGCTCATCCCAATCCACTTTCGTTCCATCGAATTCTGGCCCATCTACGCATGCAAATTTTATCTCTCCATCCACACTCACCCTGCAAGCTCCACACATCCCAGTACCGTCCACCATTATGGAGTTCAACGATACCCATATGGGAATACCGTATTCTTTGGCCTTCAGAGAGCAAAATTTCATCATTATGGTTGGACCAATCGCCCACATTATGTCGAACTTGTACCCCTTCCTCACCAAGTAGTCTATTCCATCCGTCACAACACCTTTCATGCCTTTACTTCCATCATCGGTCGTCACGAGAATCTCAGAAAGCTCTGAAAACTCCTCCTCCATTATCACGTATTCTGCTGATCTACCACCAAGAATGGAGAAGAGTTCATTTCCCGCTTTTTTCAGAGCCTTTGCTATGGGGTACAGCGTTGCTATACCAACTCCACCTCCAACGAGAAGGACTTTCCCATAGTACTTTATCTCGCTAGGATTTCCAAGGGGTCCAACTACATCCAGGAACTCATCACCTTCTTTCATCATACACATCTCGTAGGTGCTCTTTCCAACAGCTCTGACGATCATTCTGAAAGCTTTTTCCTCGGGAAACGTGTCAGCCACCGTGAGGGGGATTCTCTCCGCTTTCTCATGGGTTCTGACAATGATGAATTGACCGGGCTTTGCTCTTTCGGCGATATCCTCGTTTTCAATTATGAAATCGTGCACTCCTGGTGCTAATCTTCTTTTTTTCAAAATTTTGTTACGCAAGTTGTCACCTCCTCTTCACAATTTTACCAAAAAAATCACAAACCCTGAAAGGCTCAACCCACATCTACATCACTTCCACCTACTCCTCCGCCGACACCTGAACCAAAATCCCCTCCACCCCCAACCGATGTACTGGAACTCACGATGGATCTCGCTGTGAGCGGTATAGTGGAGAGATAAGCATAAACAGGCGCTTCGTAGCTACTTCTTGCGATGGGGGTGTTGGGAGGTTCAGGAAGCATTTTTCTCATGATGCTCACAGTTTTTTTAGCAACACCAAGGGCCGTTGCGTAGATGAGATAATCTTCCCAAAGAACAATGGAATCTGGGGGATATTGAGATAGGAGAGAAAAATCCGTTATGAATCTCTCGAACGCTTTCCATTTCAAGTAGTACAACCTACCCTCCTCGGTCCATCTTGCTAAAACATCCTTCCTCAGGAAAAGTACGAACAGATTGACCAGAAATCCTGAAAGCCCCATCGCACTGCTGAATATGGTAACATGTCCGTACCCTTTCATGAACGATGGAAGGAATAGGAAAAGGAAACCTGGTATCATCAGGAAGAAAGCCGTAACCTTGGCTATAGTGTTTCCTTTCGTTTCGATGAAATCTCTCCCTTTAACTTCCTCAGAGATATTCCGTTGCCAGGAGTTGTACAGATCGTAAATCGCTTTCGCTTCCTTTTTCAACTGAGATTTCAGATTCTTCAGATCGACGATCCCATCAACTGCCAACAGTTCCAATATTTTGTAGATCTCCTCGTTCTTTCCAGGGTTTTTCAAAAGTTTCAAATGATTTCTTTCTATGGATATCGATCTTTCCTTGATCATTTCTAAAATGGCTGATGAAAAACCGTTTTCATCTGGAAGACCGCATAAATTCTTCACCACGGTATTGACGATTTCTGGTGGATCTTTCGAAGGAGGTTCTCTTTCAAATATGGCATCGTAACTGACTTTCTTCTCTCTACCTAATTTAAGATAGACCATTATAGGAAGGAACACACTCAGAAGAATATAAGCCATTGAGGATGTGGGCACAAGAGAGCTCAAAAATTTATATGTTCTCTCTTCTCTCAAAGCGTTTTCCATAGAAAGGGGCACCTTGGCTTCGCTTGGGATACTTAAGATTTTTGGGAATATGTACCTTCCTTCAACGAAAGTACGAGGAGGTACGTTTTCAAACAGGAATTCATATTTTCCTTTTTCATTCGATGGATTTTCTGCAAAATTCGGATGATGAAATATTCTGGGAGCTGGAAAATCACCAGGTATCTCAACTCTCACTCTCAGTTTCCTGATCCAGGAATTTCTGGAACCACCAACGTACTTCACAAACAGCTGAGAAAAATCTTCCCCATGGATGATGAGATTTTTTACTCTGTAGGTGAATGAGTACGTTATCAAAGCCGGTTCGTGATAGATATCGAGGGATCTCGTGTACCAGAATGTCAATCTCACACCATTTTTCAATTTTTCCTTGTTCACCATCAGAGGTTTTGGACCTTCCAATCTCTTCACATTTAAAAGTTCGAAATCCATAGGCTCTGGAAATGACACTCTCCAACTCAAGTATCTGAAAGGTTTTTTCAAATTCCAGGTTATCTTTTCAGTCACGACACCGGATCCATCTTTTTTGAGAATCAGTTTGTATTCCATAGCAGGTATATCGAAGAGCGGCGAACCAGAAAAATAGTGGATGTAGAGAAATATGGAAGCAAAAACTATTATTCCAAAAACAATGTATCTTTTCACAAGTTTCACCTTCTCAACATGCGCTCTCTTATACCAAGGGATCTCAGATGTATGACCTTGTACTTTTTGAATATCTCCTCAAGCTCGTTAATATTCACCACTATGGAAACGGTTTTTTCCTTCCTCCATATAACCTCCCTGTCTATAACATCCCCTTCTACCTCGATTTCCACTAAGTTTTCAAAATTCTTCCAAAAATCTTCCAAATTGCCGAAATAGATGGATTTCCCCTCGTTCATGACAAGGATCCTATCGCACATCTTAAGAATATCTTCCTCTGAGTGCGAAGATATCATCATCGTCACACCATTTTTCTTCAGTTTTTCCAGCACCTGCCATATTATCTCGGAAGATTCCCGATCCAAGCCACTCGTTGGTTCATCCAGAAGCAGCACTTTCGGGTTTTTCAGAAGGGATATGGCAAGAGATACTCTCTGTTTCATTCCTTTGGATAGAATTCTCACAGGCTTTTTGAGAGGAATCCCCAGCATTTCCACAACTTCTTCGAAATCGTTTTGAGCGCGACTAACTTTCGAAAAATGCAATATGTTCTCCTCGGCGGTTAACTCTTCAAAAAGGGAGGGATACTCCGGGACATATGAAATTAATTTTCTGACCTTGGATGGATTTTTGAGAGCGTCGATCCCCATTATGGCTATTCTCCCCGAACTCGGTTTCAATATCGTGGCCACGATCTTCAAGAGTGTGGTCTTCCCAGCAGCGTTGGGTCCAAGGATTCCCAGCGTTTTACCTTCTTCAAGGTGAAACGTGATATCTTTCAAAACGGTAACTTTCCCATAGTTCTTGTTCACTTCGATGAGTTCTATCACGTTGTATCCCCCAATTTACGTATTTTATCCATAACATCCTCTCTTCCCTTTTTCACTATGTATCTCACAAAAGAAGGGTTTCTGGTGATCAGAAGAAAGATTGCTTTCAAGAAGAATTCCTTGTTTTTCTTTGAAAATGTATCATCATCCAAAGCTCTTAGAAGTAGATTCACGGACTTTTCAGAATCTATGTTGGCTAGAACCATGGCGACCTGTTCACACAGCTCTTTTCTATAGGAATCTTCAAACAACAGATATTCGAGGTAAGGTAAAAACTTCTCACCTTTGCCTATCTTGGCCAATGCTTCATATATCACCAGCAAAGCTTCTTCAACATCATATTTGGATAACATGTCGATAAGGATTTTTTCCATTCGTTTCTCTCCAAGATCTCCTAGAATGTCCACAATGTACAGGAGTGTTACATCGTTCTTCTCAATCCCTTTTCTCCATCTCTTAAGGAGTTCGGCGTAGAGAAATTCTCGGGCGTCATCTCCTAGAAGGCGAAAGGCTTCTGATACAATTTCCCTAACCTCTGGGTCTTCATCCCCCAGCAATCTGAGGAGTGTAGGTAAAGCATCTTTCCCTCTTTCTTCTACGATCCTTCTTATGAGCTTTTCCTTTTTCTCTAAGTCCATTCAACCAACATCCCTTCTCTCAATATTATACGTTTGTCGAATTCTTCAGAAAATTCCTTATCGTGTGTTATGAAACATATCACTTTGTTCAACTTTTCCAGTTCTTTCAGAGACTCAGCTATCTTCTTCTTGTTACCGCTATCTAAACTCGAAAAACCTTCATCTATGAAGAAGGTTTCCATCTCACCTGCAACCGTTTCTGCTACGGCCATTGCGAGAGTTATTGAAACCAGAGTCCTTTCACCCCCTGATAATCCTCTAGCTTCTCTCTCTTGACCCCTGTCCAGTATCACAAAACCGTCTTTGAACTTTAGAGAGAATCTTCCATTCGTCAATATGGAAAGGTGGTTATTGGCTCTATCGAGAATTTTTTCCAGGCATCTGTTAACAAAGAACGTTTGAAATTCCTCGCTTCTCAAGGATTTCAGCATACTCTCATATATCGTGAATTTTTCCTGAACTTTCCTCTTTTCCTCCTCCAATCTTCTGTATTCCTCTTCCAATTTGCTCAATTCTTCGAGATCCCTTGATATTCTGGTTATTTCAACTATAACATCATCTCTATCTTTTCTTAACTCATTCAGAAGTTTTTCCGCTTTTTTCAATTCTTCTCTTGGATCTCTCATGACACTTTCTTCCATTTCCAGATCCTTTATATCTTCCAAAAGTATTCTTCGTTCTCCTCTCAAGCTTTCGATGGAACTTTCAGCGTTTGTCAATTCTCTATCCTTGTAGTTAAGGAAAGTCTCCATATCCAAACCGTTCATTTCCAGCTTTTTCAGAAAATCGGACTTAATCTCTTTTAGCCTTTCTTCAAAGGATTCTACTCTCTTTTTCAACTCTGAGAGCTTATCTTTCCTCTCTTGGATGCTCTTTGACATCTCCGAAATCCTACCACTCAATCTCCCTATCGTAGCTTCTAAGTCGCGAAGTTTCCTCGATATCTTTTCCCTATCGATTAAGGTATTTTCAAGTTTTTCATCCACACCTTCGAAATAGCCCATATCTTTCAATCTTTCTTTCATGGCGTTTATGGATTCTGAAAGGACTTTCACTCTATTCCTTTTCCTGGACAGATCATCCTTGAGCCGATGTAACTCCTCTTCAATTTTTTCAATTTCCATATCGTTCCTCATTTTTTTCTCTCTCGTCACTTCTAGCTCTTTCCTGAGACGATCGTATGTTTCGAAATCCACGAAAGCTTCTCTTCTCTTTTTAGAATGGTACACATTTCCACAGACAGGACACGTATCTCCATCCTTGAGGTTTGAAGATATCTCATATGCCATCCATTGCATGACATCTTCTTTGAAAGAGTTGACTTTTTCGTCCAGATAACGAATTTTCTCTAGCAACTCTTTCGAAGCATTTTGATGTTCTTTCAAATGATTCTCTTTGATGACGATACGCTCTTCCAATTCTTTCAATTCATCGTTTAAAGTGTGCAATTCATGTTGATATCTGAAGATCTCTTCTAAGATTGGTTTAGCAGAGGAAACTATGGATTTTAACTTTTCCAACTCGTCTTGAATTCGTTCATCTTCGGAAATCAGTGCTTGTTTTTCTCTTTCTTTATCACTCATTGTCGAGATCAGACTCTTTTTCTCCCTTTCCAAAGCATCTATCTCTCCTGAAATTCTTTCAATATTTTCCATATCTCTGGTATACTCTTCTTCCAACTTATTCAAGGCCAAGAAATCTCCTAAAAGTCCTTTGCACTTCTTCACGATTCTTTCTTCTTCAACTCCGGTTTCCAATTCCTTGATTTTTCTCTCGATCTCTTCCAACTTTTCCTTCTTTTTCATGTAAGATTCATACCTTCTGAGGTCCCCCATCAGCTTTTCAACTCTGGAATTCGCAATCTCCAGTTTTCCATCTATCTCTTTCTTCTTCCTCTCCAATCTCTTCTTTTCATCTATCAAGTTTTTCCTCCTTTTCCCTCTCATCAGCGCCAGGATCTGTTCCATTCTCTGCGTGGGATCCGATTCTTTCAATCTCTGCATCTTATCTTTCAGCTTCTCTTTGATTCGATCGAGAAAATTCTTTCCAAGAAAAACATCCATGACCAATTTCGCTATCTCACTTCGTGTGGATGTCAGGAACTTGGTTGCTTCTCCCTGGGGTAGAAAAAACGTTGTGTTGAAGGTGTCGTAAGTCATGCCTAGAATCTTCATCAATTCCTCATTGACTTCCTTTACCCCCGTTATCCTGTACTTTCTATCATCCTGTATAACTAGGAGGCTGGCGGATTGCCTTATAGCCCCTTTGCTCGACTTTTCCAAGGATCTGGAAACTTCGTAGGATTTCCCTGCTTTTTCAAAGGAGAAGACCACCCACGCTTCTTTGTGATCCCTGTTTATGTATTCTCCTGTCACTCTTTTCCCAAACCTCACACCACTTCCAAACAATGCAAAGACGATGGATTCTAGAAATGAGGATTTTCCGGAACCATTTGGACCTTCTATGACGAAAATACCCGGTTTGAACTCGTATTCCAACTTTTTTATGCCTAAAAATCCTTTGACCTTGAGATATTTAGGCCTCATTCTTCCACCTCTTCGAGAATCTTCTTCATCTCCTTTAACATTTCGTCAGAAATTTCTGGATATCTAGTCTTGACGAATTCCTCGTACATGTCGAAGAAATCGATACCCTTCGTTTCCATATCCTGATGTGGGATCTCCGATTCCTCTCTCTCCCAATCGATTTTGACGACGTTCTCAAATCTTCCAAATATTTCTCCTATCAAGTCCCTATCATCGAGTACTACCTTCACGTATCCATCAAAACCTCTTATCTCCTCTTCAAGCTCTTCTAGAGCTTTCAAACCTTTACTCTTTAATCTCACAATTTTCAATTTCTTAACACTCGTCTCGATTTTATCGACTTGAGGTTGCTCCCCTTTGATTAACTTGACCATCAAAGCTCCTTTCTTTTCCCTCAACTCGCCAAAATCAAAGTATATGGGTGAACCACAATACCATGTGGGAGGTGTTTCAAGGATCTTCAACACCCCATGAAAATGACCAAGTGCGATGTAATCCATAGCACCGGGAAACATCTGCCTTTTCATCACTAATTCCGTCTTCTTCTCTATACCGGAGATTTTCAATCCATCTACGAGAACATGTGCAACCATTATGTTCCAGTCTGCTGTGGCCTCTTTTTCATAACGCTTCATGAGTTTTTCTATTTCGAAGTGTAATTTCTCTATCCGTTCATCCCTGTTATCGATTCTACTGATCAGGGAACTCGTTTCCACATAGGGGAGAGGAAACACCTTTATTCTCTGTCCTTTCTTTCCTGTCAGCTCGAACACTTCCGGTTTATCCACTATTCGGAGATTCTCTAGTTTTAACTCCTTCAGACTCCTCAAACCTTTCCAATCGTGATTACCTAAAACCACCACAACAGGTGCCACATCCGAGAAATTCTTGAGATATTTGATAATGGATTCAACCGATTCAACACTCGGGTTGTTTCTAACATGGAGAATGTCACCTGTTATGAGTACAATATCAGGTTGGAATTCCAGGGTTTTCGAGTATATCTCATCCAATGCCTTCAGTATCTCTGATGTCCTATCCACAGGTTTTGAACCTGTCCATGAAGTTACACCTAGGTGCCAATCTGAAGTGTGGAGGATTTTGAGCTCGTTCATTTTTTCTTCTCCTCCTCCAGAACTTTCCTCTCACATATTGATAGATAATACTCAACGGTCTTTCTCAGCGGGTCATCGCCGAGTAGTTCCAAAGCCTTTTTGAATTCCGCAATCGCCATGCTGTAATTTGCCATCCTCATCTGGTATATCCCATCGGATACGATCTCCTTGGCCTTCCTCCTTTTTAAATTCTCCAGATAGGGTATCTCTATACCATTTTTTTCAATGTAACGCGTGAACTCATCGAAATCTCTGAATATATAGATTTCATATGCTTTTACTTTTTCCTTCAAGTTTTCAATTTCCAAAACCTTCGATCTGTACATGTGAAATGTGATCAAAAAGAGCAAGGAGAATATCGTTAGAAGGAGCAGAAAGAGAAGATTCCTCACGTAACCGCCTCCTTGAGAACCTCGTCCACACTTTCAACTGGTATGATCTCAAGATCCTCGATCACATCATCAGGTATTTTGATCAGGTCCTGTTCGTTTCCCTTGGGAATGATGACCCTCTTTATACCTGATCTATGAGCGGCCAGGATCTTCTCTTTTATTCCACCAACGGGTAAAATCTTTCCTCTCAGCGTTATTTCTCCTGTCATAGCTGTATCATTCCTAACCTTCTTTCCTGTAACAGCAGAGAATAGGGCAGTAACTATGGCAACTCCAGCCGATGGACCGTCTTTGGGAACAGCTCCTTCAGGTAAGTGAACATGAACATCGTTTTTTTCAAACACATCCTGATTTTCCTTTCCACAAAGTCTCCTGGACAAACTCATGGCTATCTTAGCCGATTCTTTCATAACATCCCCCATTTGACCCGTTAAGATCAAACGCCCTTTACCCGGTATCAGAGCTGTTTCAACGAATATCACCACTCCACCGTAAGGAGTCCATGCAAGGCCTGTAACCACACCAAGCTCCGGCCTTTTCAGTATCTCTTCTCCTCTGAAAGGAGGAACTCCAAGAAAGTCCTTTAAGTTTTTAACACTTACATACACTCTTTCCTCACCTTCAGCTATCCTCAATGCCGCTTTTCTTATCAATTTCTCAAGATTCCTTTCAAGGTTTCTAACCCCAGACTCTCGTGTGTAGTTCCTTATTATCGTGTTCAAAACCTTTGGTGTTATCTTAACTTGCGATGCTTCCAATCCATGATCTTTTAGAAGCTTGGGCATTATGTATTTCTTCGCAATGTTGAACTTCTCCTTTTCCGTGTATCCTGGTATCTCTATTATCTCCATCCTGTCTTTCAGAGCAGGTGGGATGGTATGCAGCACGTTGGCGGTCGTTATGAACAATACATCAGATAGATCGAATGGAACTTCCAAGTAATGATCAACGAATTCGAAATTCTGCTCTGGATCCAAGACTTCAAGTAAAGCTGCTGCGGGATCCCCTTGAAAACTTACTCCCATTTTGTCAACTTCATCGAGAAGAATGACTGGGTTTTTCGTTCCCACCCTTCGTATCAGTTGGATTATCCTTCCAGGCATGGCTCCAACGTAGGTTCTTCTGTGCCCTTTGATCTCCGCTTCATCCCTTAAACCACCCAAGGACATCCTGGCAAATTTCCTACCCATAGCCTCGGCCAGAGATTTTCCAAGTGAGGTCTTCCCAACACCTGGAGGTCCCACAAAACAGAGTATAGGAGCTCTGAGATTCTTCGCCATCTTTCTGACGGCCAGGAATTCTAAGATCCTTTCCTTTATATCCTCCAGACCATAGTGGTTCTTTTCAAGTATCTTCCTTGCTTCTTTGATATCCATCCTATCCTGTGTCTTCGCATTCCACGGTAGATTCAATATCCAATCGAGATACGTTCTAACGACGGTAGCTTCTGCGGAGTAAGGTGCCATCTTTTCGAGTCTGTCTAACTCTTTATAGGCCTTTTCCTTGACGTAATCTGGAAAATCTCCTTTCTCAATTTTTTCCTTCAATTCCCTGATCTCAACATCTTCTTGTGCTCCCAGCTCTTCCTTTATGGCTCTTAGTTTTTCCCTCAAGAAGTACTCTTTCTGCGTTTGTTCGATCCTTTCCTTAACTTTTTTATCTATCTTCTCTTCTATTTGAAGGAGTTCTATCTCACGCATAAGAATTTCCAAAATTTTTTCCAATCTCGTTGTGGGATGTATCGTCTCTAAAAGTTCCTGCTTTTCCTCAAGGGTAGCAGGGATTATAGAAGCCACGAAGTCTGCGAACCGATTTGGATCGCTCATATCCTCTAAAGCAGTTAGAGTTTCCTGAGGAAACTTTCTGGTATACGAAATGTACTGGGTGAGATATTCCCTGACTCTACGCATCAAAGCTTCCAACCTTTTGGTCTTTCTGTAACTCACTTTCAATATCTCTATCTCAAAGAGAAACAGACTTTCTTCCTCTATCACATCCACCTTTTTAGCTCTCTCAAGCCCCTCAACTAAAACCTTGTATGTCCCATCAGGAAGCTTCATTATCTGTATGATCTTCACGACGGTTCCAACATCGTACAGATCATCGGGTTTGGGGTTCTCTATGGTTATATCCCTTTGACTCGTTACGAAAAGAAGCCTGTTGTAGTTTTCCATGGATTCTTCGAGGGACATCAGGGACTTTTCTCTGCCAACGTAGAATGGAACGACTGTATGTGGAAATATCACCATGTTACTTCTTAAAGGTATAGAGGGTAATCTATTTGGAATCGTGTATTCTTTTATAGATTCCTTAGCGTACTCTTCCAGTTTCTCGAATTTTTTCTTTCCAACTTTCGATGACTCTTTCAACATCAATCACCTCCCTACTCGTGGATATAACGAGGACCCTTTCGGTTTCATTCACAACGTTTATCCGTATTTTCAACGCTTCATCAGGCCAAAAATCCTTGAATCTATCTGCCCATTCGACAACGACTATTCCCTCCTCATCCTCTATTATTTCCTCGAGATCGAAGAATATACTATCATCTGATTTCAATCTGTAAAGATCCACATGATAAATCGTCTTCTCACCGACATATACGTTCATCAAGGTGAACGTCGGACTCCTGACGATGTCCTCTTTCAGACCGATGCCTCTCACCATACCTCTAACGAATGTCGTCTTTCCAGAACCAAGTCTTCCACATAAAAGAACCAGGGTTCCCTCTTTCAAAAATCTTGTCAGAAAGCTTGCAAAATCCTTCAACTTTTCTTCACTCAATGGGCCCAGTTCTTTGCCCTTTCCACTGCCATTCTCCATCTTTTGTAATCCTCCCTGAGATTAATTCGATGTTCCACGATCGTTTTCTCGATCTTTCTCAACTTGAACAGATCATCTTTCTCAAAGATCCCCACGGCCATTCCCGCAAGAAGAGCCGCTCCAAAAGCCGTTGTTTCCAAGACAACGGGCCTTTCGACCTCTACTTTCAGAAGAGACGACAGCAATTTCAATATGAGTTCATTTCTGGCAACTCCCCCATCAACTTTCAAGCTCCTGATGGATTTCCCGGTCTCTTCCCTCATGAGATCCACAAGCTCGAATATCGAAAAGGCAATTGCCTCGAAACAGGCCCTTACTATGTTCTCTCTTTTCACGCCACGTGTCAAACCTATCATCAATCCTCTGGCGTACGGATCCCAATGAGGAGCTCCAAGTCCTGTAAAAGCAGGAACAAAATAGACCCCCTCGTTCGATACATGTTCGGCCATCTTCGTTAACTCTTCTACACTTTCAGCCAGTTTCAAATTGTTCACAAGCCAATCTATCAAGGCACCCGTTACGAAAATACTTCCCTCGATAGCGTAGGTTACTTCGTTTTTCAATCTCCAAGCGATGGTCGTTAAAAGACCTTTTCTTGAAATTACAGGTTCACCACCTATGTTCATGAGGATGAAACTTCCTGTTCCCATGGTACACTTGACATCACCTTCTTTGAAGGATGCTTGACCGAAAAGAGCCGATTGCTGGTCACCTATGAGAGATCCCACAGGTATTCCTTCTTTGGTTCTTCCAAAGACTTCTGATGTATTGACCACCCTCGGTAGTGAAAATTCTGGAATATCGAACATTTTCAAGAGATCTTCGTCCCATTTCAATTCTTTCAAATTGAAGAGCATGGTTCTCGATGCGTTCGATGGATCGGTCACGTGTTCACCCGTGAGACGATAAGCTAGGAACGAATCTATCGTTCCAAAGCGAAGTGTTCCCTTTTCTTTGGCTTTTTTGACCTCGTCCACGTTCTTCAGCATCCATTCCATTTTGGTTGCTGAGAAATATGGATCCACTACTAACCCTGTTTTCTCTAATATATCCTCGTAATGACGTTTTCTTAACTCTTCAACTCTTTCTGCAGTTCTTCTGCATTGCCATACGATGGCGTTGTAGAGAACTTCTCCAGTTTTCGAATCCCATGCCACGATGGTTTCTCTCTGATTTGTTATACCGATTCCTACGACCTCCTTGAGAGGAATTCCATCCAGAACTTCCTCTAGGGATTCTTCAACCGTTTTCCATATCTCTTCTGGATCGTGCTCCACCCAACCAGGTTTTGGAAATATCTGTTTGAACTTCCTTCTGGATTCACGGATCACCTCCATTTTCTCGTTAAAAAGGATAGATCTCGTACTCGTTGTCCCTTGATCTATTCCCACAACGTACATTCGCATCCCTCCCTGTAGGAAAATCCTATCACAATATGAACCGTATCGTTCGATATGATCTGCTTCCTTATTTATTCAAATCAAATATGTGTAACAAGTAGGTCACTATAAAGGTTTCAAGTTAATAATGTACAATTTCTCATGAAAAAGCGAAGGAGATGACAGACGATGTGGAAAGGACTCTCATGGAAACTCACCGTGCCTTTGGTCATACTTGCCGGTTTAATAATAGTCGTTTACATTTCCACGTCGCTCATAACGGATTTACAGAAAGATGATGCCTTGGTTGTTAATCTTGCAGGAAGGCAGAGAATGCTCACGCAGAAAATGTCAAAAGAGATACTTCTTTACTCGAAAACAGAAGATCTGATATCGGCTTTGGATGAGTGCGAGGAAAAATGTAAAGAAGTCATGGGAAAAAGTTCATAGATTCACCATCGTCTATGTTATAATTACCTATGTGGCGGAGAGTGAGGAGAGAGCCACATTTCCCGTTTGGGAATGTGGCTCTCTTTGTTTTTTAGGAGGTGACATGTTGAGAATAGTTGTGATCGGGGCAGGGATCGTGGGATCGTTGATAGCGCGGGAGCTTACAAAATACGATGTGGAAGTTATCCTCATAGAGAAAGAGCTGGATGTTGGATGGGGTGTAACAAAGGCGAATTCCGCCATCGTTCATGCAGGTTACGATGATCCACCGGGGAGTGTTAGAGCTCGGTTCTGCGCTATGGGGAACAAGATGTACACTGAGCTCTCTGAGGAGCTGGACTTTGAACTGAAAAGAATAGGTTCTCTCGTGGTGGCCTTCGATGATGAAGAAATCAGAGTGTTGGAAGAACTGTTAAAACAGGGTGAGAAAAATGGTGTACCGAATCTCGAAATACTGGATAGAGACGAAACCCTCGATAAAGAACCGGGGTTGAGCCCCTCAGTCAAAGCATCACTGTGGGCTCCGACCGCTGGTATAACAGAGCCTTGGATGGTTGCGATCGCTGCGGTGGAAAACGCACTCGATAACGGTTTAGAACTTCACCTTGATGAAAAAGTCGTCGATATAGTTGTCGAGAAATCCAGAGTGAAAAAGGTGGTGACTGAGAGAGGAGAATACGAAGCAGATGTAATCGTGAACTGTGCGGGACTGTTTGCAGATGAGATAGCCAAGATGGCCGGAGCAGAATACACACTCATATATCCAAGAAAAGGAGAGTACATACTCTTAGACAAAAACGTTGGGAATCTTGTGAAAAGAATCATCTTCCCAACGCCGACAGATATATCAAAGGGTATCTTGGTCCTACCAACTATAGATGGAGGAATCCTTCTTGGACCAACAGCGATGGATTTATCAAGAGACAGAAAGAGAGACCTGACGACGACCAGGGAAGGATTGAAGGAGGTTGTAGAAAAAACCAAGAAGATGGTTCCAGGAATAGATCTTTCTTATGCCATAAAGACATTTGCAGGATTAAGGCCCGAAAGCCCTCAAAGAGATTTCTTCATAAAAGCGAGTGAAAGGATATGGGGATTTATAAACGTCATGGCCATGAGGTCCCCAGGATTAACAGCTGCTCCCACTATAGCCAAGTACGTTGTCGAAAAGATCATTCAAGAAGATCTCAAGATCAATCTTCAAAAGAAAGAAGATTTCAATCCATATAGAAAAGGTATCATCAGATTCGCGGAACTTCCTTTGGATGAATGGGACGAATGGATAAAAAAGGATCCCTTGGCAGGTAAAATCGTTTGTTACTGTAACAGAGTTACTGAAAGGGAGATAGTGGAGGCTATAAAAAGAGGAGCAAGAACATTGGATGGTATAAAATTCAGAACCAGAGCCATGTTTGGAAGATGCCAGGGGGGATTCTGCATGACCAGGATATTGAAGATACTCGCCAGAGAACTTGGTGTAGATGAATCAGAGATACTTCTCAAATCAAGAAAGAGCTGGTTGATCGATGGGAGGGTAAGGGAATGAAGAATGTGGACGTCCTCGTGATTGGAGCAGGGGCTGCTGGCATGGCAGCTGCACTCGCTGCCGCAGAGCAAGGGGCAAAGGTCCTCCTTGTGGAGAGAGAAGATAGAACAGGAGGAATATTGAATCAGTGTATTCACAACGGATTTGGACTTCATTACTTCAAGAAGGAACTCACAGGGCCAGAGTACGCTGAGATATTCAGGGAAAAACTGGAAAGATCTGGTATAGATACCTGCATGGAAAAATTCGTCCTAGAGGTGGATGTTAATAAGAAAGAAGTGATCGTCGTTTCTAAAGAAGGTATCGAGAAAATTCACCCTAGATCGTTGATACTGGCTACAGGTGCACGTGAAAGACCTTTTGGATCCCTCCTGATACCAGGGGATAGACCCTCCGGGATATACACCGCCGGCGTCGTACAGAGGTTGATAAACATAGAAAACAGACTGCCGGGAAAGAGAGCTTTGATCCTGGGATCGGGAGATATAGGACTCATAATGGCAAGAAGGTTAACACTTGAAGGAATGGAAGTTGTGGGAGTTGTTGAAAGACTTCCTTACCCAGGGGGATTGTTGAGAAACGTTGTTCAATGTTTGGAGGATTTCGATATACCTTTACTCCTCTCCAGCACGGTTGTTGAAGTGAAAGGTAAAGAAAGGCTTGAGGAAGTGGTTGTAGCAAGTGTTGATGAAAAGTACAATCCCATTCCTGGTACGGAAAGGACTTTCAAAGTGGATACACTGGTTCTCTCAGTGGGTTTGATTCCCCAAGTTGAGCTGGTTTCGGATTTTGTCGAGATAGATCGATCATCCAAGGGGTTCGCCGTCTCCAACACAGGCCAAACTTCTGTCTCGTGGATCTTCGCAGCGGGTAACAGCACCGTAATATACGACCTCGTGGATTATGTGACGTATGAGGGGGAAATAGCTGGAAGGAGTGCTGTAAGGTATATTGATGGAAAAGATGTGGGGAAGACGAAGGTGAGTGTGGAAGCCGGGGAGAACATCGGGATCTTGTTTCCAAAATGGTTCGATCCCCTTGAGGATCTGACGATGTATATTCGTGTGAGAAAACCTATAGAAAAAGGGATATTAATCGTTGAAGGAGCTTTGGAGAGAAAAGTTGAGGACCTTGTACCCAGCGAGATGATAAGAATAAGAATACCAAAGAACAGAATAAACGCCTCAGAGAAGTTGAAAGTTTTCATCAAGGAGGAATGAAAGTGAAAAGCAGGAAAGTGGTATGTGTCCTATGTCCTTTGGGATGCAAAATCAGAATAGAGCTCGATGAAGAGGGTAACATATTGAGTATCAGTGGAAACAAGTGTCCCAGAGGAGAAGGATATGCGAAAGATGAAATCAAAGATCCTAAGAGGGTTGTGACAACGAGTGTGAAAGTGCTGGATGGGGAACTCCCCCTCGCCTCGGTCAAAACAGATGGCCCTATTCCAAAAAAGTATATATTCGAACTGATGAAAATTTTAAAGAGTGTGGAAATGAATGCGCCTGTCAATGTAGGCGACGTGGTGGTTCGGAACATTTTCGAAACAAACGTGAATGTGGTGATAACAAGAAGCGTTGGAGAGAAGACTTCAGATAATTGAATCCCACAACGTTTTGGAGCTCGTCGATATGGCATCGACGTGTTTTAACAACTCCTTCGCTTCCTCGACGGTTTCTATGAGGCCAGCAGCTATTACCGTCATATTCCTTCTTGGGAGCTTCGAAGCGATTTTGGGGGCAACAAGCCCTGGAAGTATCTCCACCGTGTCAACATCGTTCGTCAATATCTGATTTATACCCCTTTCAACAGCTCTCGAGTCCAGAGCGAAGAACCTTAAGATAGCTGGAACCCCTAATTTCCTTGCCTGTAGATAGTTCTTCAATTTCACTGTTATTATGCCGTCTGCACCACATGATCTCACGTAATTTATTGCGAATTCTCCCTCACCTAATCCTTCCACAAAATCCATATCAACGTAAACCTTCTTACCCTTATCCTTAAGGGATTTGACTTGGTATTTCAGATCAATGATGTTCGATCTCAACAAAAAGACCATGGAGGGTTTTATATCCTCACTCGTCATTTCCCAGAGTGCTGCTATTATTCCCTTCATGTTTTCACCTCGTTTTTAATCATTTTTCAAATAACCAGGCCACCATCTACACCGATGACTTGACCAGTTATGAAAGAAGATTCATCAGAAGCAAGAAATAGATACACATAAGCGACCTCAATGGGCTCTCCCATCCTCCTCAAAGGTGTCCTGTCCAAAACTATATTCACTACCTTCTCAGGAAGCTTCTCAGTCATAGGCGTCTTTATAAACCCAGGCGCAACTGCATTGA